>Ga0182034_10000002_pt1 | contig 142910 bp, 144 predicted proteins | sample flu12Cox44000172_FD_125972 | JGI IMG/M metagenome (GOLD analysis project Ga0182034, IMG submission 125972) | Lab enrichment of tropical soil microbial communities from Luquillo Experimental Forest, Puerto Rico - flux4day.12C.oxic.44.000.172 | ecosystem: Environmental > Terrestrial > Soil >... | reverse complement strand
CCGGCATTCACAGTCGTAGCCATCGGTTCCCTCCCCGTGGGATTGAATATTGCGACCGGTCTACGCCGGTTGGTGCGTGATGGTAGTCGAGGCGACGCGCGTGCGCCAATACCCCATGGTGGGATCCTTGCGTTGCGCCGCCGCGAGCGCCGCGTGTGCACGCTTATAGTTACCACGCAACATATACGAGAAGCCCTGGTTGTTGAGAATCTCGACGGTCGGCCCAACATGCGGACCGCCTGACCGTAGGCGCGGTCCGTGAGATCAAACCGACGCAGGCAATCGCAGGAGACGGCAAGACCGATCCAGGCCTCGGCGTCGCGCGGATGCTTCTCGACGGCGAGACGGACTTGCCTCCGCTCCGCCGCGACCGAAGCCCCATTCGTTCCCTCGGTCGGGACGGTGTATTCCTGTTTCGCCGCCGGGCGCGTCACGTGCGCTGGCTTGCAAAAAACCCCGTAAATACGGGGCTATCGCCCACCGGGAACAACAATTGGGAAATCATCAAGACTAAGGCGCGGTTATCGAAGTACAGTCGTGCCGTTGCTCGCGCGGCGGTGTTGCGGCAACATGTCTGCATCTGTCATCAGCTGAAAGTCGCTACACCCAACGCCGGGCGCCGCGACGATTTCTTCCGGGAGATTTCTGTCGATGTCGAAACCTCGCATTAGTTATGTGGATCCTTCGACGATTAAGGATCCGGCCATGATCGCTGAATTCGAGCGCTGCGCGCGCGAGGGCACGCCACGCCCGGAAAGCCAGGCTATTCGCGCGCACGTGCCAGCGACGTTCTGGTCGTTCGCCAACACCTGGCGCGATGTTTTCAAGAACGGCGTGGCCGACCATAGGATAAAAGAGCTTTGCCGAATCTACGTCTCGCGTTCCGTGCTGTGCGAATTCTGCGGCAATCAGCGCTCAATCAAGGCGGCAAAATCGGGACTCAAAGAAGATGACTATTCAGACCTTATCAATTTCGAGAGCTCGACGCGCTACGACGAGCGCCAGAAGGCCGCGTTGGCCTACGCAGAAGCCATCACCTGGGACCTGCCGGCCACTGATGCTTTGTGGGAGCGCCTGCACAAGCATTTCAGCGAACCCGAACTTGTGGAGATCGGCTATTTCGTCGCAATCACCATGGGTCAGCAGCGCTGGCTGCGCACTCTGAATATCGAGCACCATCAGATTCTGGCCGGAACCGACGGTTCGATGGCGCCTGGCTTCGAAACTCTCGAAGCATTGCAGCGTTCAAAGCAGGCCCAGGACTACTGGGCCAAGATCAACGCCAAACCCGCAAAGCAGCCCGCCGAGTGACCAGTCAAGCAATGGCGTCTTCCGCCGTCCGATCCGCCCCTGCTTCGCGGGTTGCCAAAGGTGAACCACGGATCCGCGTCCGCGGTCTGGGCAAGCGCTACGGTACGCTCGAGGTCTTCCGCAATATCGACTTCGACGTCGGTGAGCGCGAGATCGTTGCAATTGTCGGTCCCTCCGGCTGCGGCAAGACCACCCTCTTGCGCTGCATCGATGGGCTTTTGCCGCACGACGCCGGTGAAATCCGCGTCGGCAATGTGCGCATCACGGAGCCGATCTCCGGTGTGGCGATGGTCTTCCAGCATTTCGGCCTGTTCCCGTGGAAGACTGTGTTCGAAAACGTCGCCTATGGCTTGCGGATGGCCGGCGCACCGCGCGCCGATATCGAACGCAAGGTTCCGGAATTCATCAAGCTGGTGGGCCTGAGCGGTTTCGAAAACGCATTTCCCTACCAGATGTCCGGCGGGATGCAGCAGCGCTGCGGTCTAGCTCGCGCACTTGCCGTCGAACCCAACGTGCTGCTGATGGACGAACCGTTTGCCGCCGTCGATGCGCAGACGCGCGAGATCCTGCAATTCGAATTGTTGCGTATCTGGGAACAGCGGCCGACCGCAATGATTTTCGTTACCCACTCGATCGAAGAAGCTGTGCTCCTCGGTCACCGGGTCATCGTACTCAAGGGACGGCCGTCGAGCATTCACGAAACAATCACCATCGACCTGCCACAGCCGCGCACGCGAGAGACCTTGCGCGAACCGCGCTTCGCCGAGTTGCGCGAGCAGGTCTGGGGCACGCTGATGCGGGAGGCGCGCGAAGCCGAATTCCATCTCGAACGTTGAGCCTGAATAAGAAAATGAAGCTGTAGAGGGAGGATTCAATGATCCATAGAACAATCGCATTGGCGGCAGGCGCAATCCTGCTTGCCGCATCGCTTACTGCCGCGGTGGCCCAGGGCAAGAAGATCGTCGTCGCTATTCCGGGCGTTCCGCCGATCTATTCGGTCACGATCGCCTTCGTCGCGGAAAAGCAAGGCTTCTTCAAGAAGCATGGCGTCGATGTTGAAATCCGTCCGTTCGACAATGGTACCGCCGCAGCCCGCGCGGTCGTGGCCGGCGACATCGACATGGCCTGGTCGCCAACGCCGCCGGTGATCAACCAGGTTTCGAACGCTGATGTGCCACTAGTCGCTGTCTACGGCATGCCCAATCCGGATTGGGTCATCGGCACCACCGAAACCGGCAAGACATGCAAGGACATAGTGGGGCAGGATGTTGGTGTCGACTCGATCAACGGTGCACGTTCAGTGGCGCTGCGCTCGATGCTGACCGGCTGCCCTGGCGTGAAAATCGAAGACACCAAGCAGATCGCCTTGGGTTCGACACCGGGACCGGCCCTGCTCGCCGGCCAGCTAAAGTATGCCGTGCTGCATCTCGACGACCTCGCCGAGATCGAGCACCAGGGCAAGAAGCTCAATATCCTGCTGGCGATGAAGAACACCAATCCGACCAGCCACTATCTGATCATGGTCGCGCGGAAGGACAATCTGGCGAAAAACCGTGACGCCATCGTGCGCACCGTTGCCGGGATGATTGAAGCCGCGCGCTTCATGCAGGACCCGAAAAACGCCGATACCGTCGCTGAAATCGCCTCCATCACCGGACACAATAAAGAAGTGAACAAGGCAGCGCTCAAGGCGTTCCTCGATATCGACTTCTGGGCCGCCAAGGACGACGGCATGCCGCGCGACAAGATTGAGGCGGTCGCTGCTCTCATGAAGAAGATCGGTTCGATCAATCCCGACAAGGAACCGGTCAGCTACGACAAACTCGTCGACGCCAGCATCTGGAAAGATGCCAACGCAATGGTGAAGTGAGAGTCATCTTCCCGAGATACGCCGAGCCCCGGGAAGACCAGTTGATGATCGGACAGTCACCTTGCAGTCAAAAGCACTCCGCCGTCACGCACCCTTCTGGTTCAGCATTTTCGCGGGCATTGCGCTCTGGGAAGTTGCCGGGCGTAACTCCAGCCCAGCCTTCATGGTGCCGTTCTCGACGACAATTGCGCGCCTTTGGCAGCTGACGGTCAGCGGCAATTTCATTTCTCAGTTGGTTGATTCGGCAAAACTCTTCCTTGCCGGATTCGGGCTCGCCCTGATCGTCGGAATGCCGCTTGGCCTGCTCCTCGCCCGCGTCCGCATCCTGCGTGTGGGTGTCGAACCCTACATCATGATCCTCTATGCAACGCCGATGGTGGCATTGATCCCTTTCATCCTCTCGATGATGGGTTTCGGCTTTGCGCCAAAGCTGCTGGTCGTTTTCCTGTTCGCGGTTTTTCCCGTGCTCTACAACACCGTTGAAGGCGCACGCAGCATCAAACCTGAGCTGATCGAAGTTGCGAAGTCGTTCCGCTCGAGCGAGTGGGCGCTGTGGCGCGAGGTCATGTTGCCTTATACCCTGCCGTACACGATGACGGGCGTTCGTCAGGCGATCGGCCGTGCGCTGGTCGGAATGATCGCGGCCGAATTCTTCCTGTCGGCAACCGGCTTCGGTCAACTCATCATGAGCGCCTCGCAGAATTTCGACACGGGCGGCGTATTCGCGTCGATGCTGGTCATCGGGCTGCTCGGTGTCGCTCTGACGCGACTTGGCTTGCTCATCGAGCAGCACTTCGCACGCTGGAGACAGTAGCGTGGCCGAACAAGCTCTCAGCACAGCCGTTGCGGATGGTCAGAAGACGCAGAGTGCGTCGAGCGGATTGTCCGGCGCCTGGTTGCCGCGACTGATCACGGGATTTGTCATTCTGCTCACCTGGGAAATCGTGGTGCGCGCCTCCGCTCCGGCCTACGTGGCGAAGCCGACCACCGTCATTTGGGCCATTCCGAAAGTGCTCACCGAGCCGGCGTTTCTGCAGGCACTCGGTTCGACCCTTGTGGCGGTTGCGGAAGGATTGGTGATGACGATCGTCGTCGGCACGATTCTCGGGCTGCTGATGGGCCGCAGCACCACATTCGATCGCGTATTCCGCGTGTACATCAACTTCTTCAACGCGATGCCGATGATCGTGGTGTTGCCGCTGTTTTCTTTGTGGTTCGGCTATTCGAGCGGCGCCCGCATCGCGACCATCATCTTCGCCGCAATATTCGCTATCACGATGAACGTCGCGGACGGAGCCCGCTCCGTGCCGCGCGACTATCTTGAAGTCTCGCGCTCGTTCAGGTCGGGGCGCCTGCGAACGTTGATTGACATCGTGCTGCCGTCCTCGATGCCCTATCTGCTCGCGGGCTTCCGGCTTGCCGCCGGCCGAGCGCTGATCGGCGCTGTGGTTGCCGAGTTCTTTCTTTCGGTCGGCGGGATCGGCTACTACATCCTTTACAATTCCCGCTCCTATCACCACAACGAGGCGTTCGTCGGCGTGCTTTTGCTCGCGGCGTTCGGCGTCGGCTTCGAGCTGCTGGTGAACTGGTCGACGCGACACTTCATGCCGTGGTATCGCCGGGACGAAAAGTCGACCTAGCGGCTTCATCGAGCTTCACGAGGAAATTTCATATGTCATCCGACCCCTTGCTCAAGGCCGCTATCGCCCATTGGGGACCCCGCTTCGTGGCCAACGGCGTAGTCCTGACCGACTTCGAAGAAGTCACCGGTTCTATTTCCTCGTACAACGGCTGGTGCAGCGCCTGGTCGGCGCGCGCAGCACATCACGAGCAGCTGGGCCGTCAGGCGTTGGCGAAAAAGTATTTCCTCACAGCGGGAGAATGCCTGCAACGCGCCGGCGTCTACTATCATTTTGCCTCCTTCCTGTTCGTGCACGATCAGGCGCAGATGAAAGCCGCGCACAAAAAGCAGATCGAATGTCGACAGGCTGCACTTCCTCACTTGCGGCCGCCCGGCGAACGCGTCGAAATTCCATATGAAGGCAGCACCATGGCCGGCATCCTGCGCAAGCCGGTCGGCGTTGAACGGCCGCCGGTCGTCGTAATGGCAGTCGGCCTCGACTCAACAAAGGAAGAAGGTGACGCTTACGAAGCGCCGTTTCTTGCACGCGGCATTGCAACGCTCATCTTCGAAGGCCCCGGCCAGGGCGAAGCGCAATATGATTTTCCCATTCGCGGCGACTTCGAGGCGCCGGTGAAGGCCGTGATCGATTTTGTGGAGAAGCGGTCCGACCTAGATGCCGGGCGGATCGGCATGTGGGGCGTCAGTCTCGGCGGCTACTACGCGCCACGTGCCGCGGCGTTCGATAAGCGCATCAAGGCCTGCATCGCGCTCGGCGGGCCGTTCAATTGGGGAGCGGCCTGGGACGGATTACCGGAACTGACGCGACAGGCCTTTCGCGTTCGCAGCCACTGCAGGACGCCCGAAGATGCCCGCAAGAATGCCAACACGCTGTCTCTCGAGGGCGTAGCGCAGAACATTACTTGCCCGTTGTTTATCGTGAACGGCCGCCTGGACCGTATCGTTCCGGCCAAGGACGCGGAACGCCTGGCCCGCGAAGCAAAAGGGCCCGTTGAACTCATGATGATCGAGGATGGCAACCACATCGCTACCAACCGCGCCTACCGATGGCGCCCGCAAAGTGCGGATTGGATGAAAGAGCAGCTGGGAGAGCCACACCACCCGCTTATGCCCGCGTAAGCAGGCTGCTAAAGCGCAACAAGCCCGCGTGGCACCGCGTGCATGCGCTCGATGCCGCTTTCGGTGATCACGACCATTTCGCCGGTTTGTACGCCAGCCTTGCCATCGCGCGTGACAACGTTCGGCTGGATCACGACGGTCTGCCCGGCGCGAAACAGATCCTGCGGCACCGGACCCGCTGGGCGGCTCCTGCAACCAAGGATCGGCGGAAGATATCCGCCACCATAACCGTGCAGCAGATCGTCGATGATGGTGAAGCCTGCGTCCTCGATCACGCCGGCTGCCTCGATCACCTGCGATGGCGTAGCGCCGGCCTTGAGCACCGCCGCGATTGAATCGAACGCCGCATCCGCTGCCGCGTGCAGCTCGCGATAGAGCTGGTTCGGCTCGCCGAGCGAAAAGCTGCGCAGAACCTGTCCGGGATGATCCCAGAAAGCCGCGCTGATCTCGGCCACAATAACGTCACCCGATCGCAAGCGACGCCGGCGCGGAAACTGACGAGGCACGCCAAGGTCGGGCGCACCCATCGCAGTGACGCCAATGTAATGAATGACGTTGATCGCACCTTGAGACACGTAGGAGCGCTCGACTAAGTCACCCAGCTCGCGTTCGTTCAGACCAGGTTTTGACGCATCGCGCAGCGCCGCCATGCCAAGGTCGCTGAAATACGCACCGACGCGCAGCCAATCAAGCTCCTCGGTCGACTTCACCTGACGCAGCCGGACATAATCGCGGTTAAGGCTTTTCGGCTTGCCGAATTTTGCCGAAAGCGCCGCATGCTGCTCGGCGCTGACAGGTCCCATGGTTGCGACGCGATCCTGTCGCGCGCCGCGCCGCTTGAGCGCTTCCGTCGCCGCAGCGATAGAAGACTCACCGCCCCATTTGACGTCCGCCTTGTCGGCGAGGATCTGCGCCTGTGGGGCATGATTGACATATTGCACGAAAAGAGCGTCGCGCTCACGCGGCGTGAATATCCCAACTGCCTCGGCGGTGACGGGCCATTGCGTGAGCCACTGCACGACCGAACCGAACCGGTTGGCGCCGCAGAAAAGAAGATGGTCGCATTCGGCCTGTGTCAGCAGCCTTTCAACAGCTGCACGCCGCTGCGTCATCTCCGCTTCGGAAAAGCGCGGGTATTCGGCCTCAACAATGCGCGCCAAATGAGGAGGGAGAGAAGCCATGATTGTCCGATCGTGTCGCTGGCGCGTGATTAAAAAATCTCAGCCGGACTTCTTCGGCAATGCCACGATCATGTCGAGTTCGATACGTGCTCCCGGTGACGACAGCTGGTTGATGCATACCGTCGTGCTCGCCGGACGCCAGTCGCCGAAATATTTGCCCATGGTCGCGTGCATGGCGTCGGCATCGCGGAAATCCGTCAAATACTTCGTCACCTTCACCACATCGCGCCAGCCGGCGCCAACCTCGTCCAGGATCGACTTGATCGCTTCCATGGCCCGCGTGGTCTGTTCCTCTATCGAGTGCGGGTGCACGTGCTCGGCGTTGACGTGAGGATGCTTGTGATAAAGGGGCGAAGGCGTCGCGCCTGACAGGAACATCAGATCGCACGCCCCGACAATCCGCACCGCCGGGGCATACGGCATGGTGTGCGCCTCCTCGGGTTTCGGGTGTACGGGTTCGAGTCGGACGCTCTGTTGCGGCCTGGTCATCACGGTCATCACGGGCCTCCCATCGGCAAACGAATCCACGCCATTTGGGACCGAAAAGCGCCCTGACGCAACCGCTTCACACGGCGCCTCGCGTGTTGATCGCCGCGCGGGAAACGCTAACGTGCGCCCGACAGGAGAACCGAATGCCTGCCACTATCCTCGATTCCGCGGTGTTCCGCGACATATTCACCACCGAAGCAATGCGGACTGTTTTCTCGGACGAGAACCGCGTGCAGAAATATCTGGACTTCGAGGCAGCACTCGCGCGCGCGCAAGCCAAACTCGGCATCATACCGAAGGAGGCGGCCACCGAAATCGTTCGCCATTGCTCGGTCGATAAGATCGACATGGCGAAGCTCAAGGAGGCAACTGAGCGGATTGGCTACCCGGTCCTGCCTGTCGTCCAGCAACTGGTAAACCTGTGCAAGGACGGACTCGGCGAATGGTCGCATTGGGGTGCCACCACTCAGGACATCACCGACACGGCAACCATCATGCAGATCCGGGAGGCGCTGGCCCTCGTCGAGAAGGACATTGACGGCATTTGCGAGGGTCTGGCGACCCTTGCCAAAAAATACCGCGACACGCCAATGGCTGGGCGCAGCAACCTTCAGCAGGCCGTGCCAATCACTTTCGGATACAAAATGGCGACAATGCTCGCTGCCTTCGAGCGCCATAGGCAGCGTCTCAAGGAATTGAAGCCCCGCGTTCTGGTTGGCGAATTCGGCGGCGCCGCCGGCACCCTTTCCTCGCTCGGCAAGGACGGGCTGGAGGTTCAGGAGGAGCTGATGAAAGAGCTCAAGCTAGGACAGCCGGAGATTTCATGGCACACGGTGCGCGATCGCATCGCAGAGGTCGGCTGCTTCCTCGGCCTCGTCACCGGAAGCTGTGGCAAGATCGCCTTCGACATCAAACTGTTGATGCAGACCGAAGTCGAGGAGGTCTACGAACCATTCCACGCGGGTCGCGGGTCGTCCTCGACCATGCCGCAGAAGCGTAATCCGATTTCATCGGTCTACATCACTGCGCAGACCGCAATGGTGCGCCAGCTGGTTGCCGCATTGCTGGATGCACAGGTGGAAGATCACGAACGGTCTACGGGCCCGTGGGAAATCGAGTGGATCGCACTGCCGGAAATTTTCATGTTATCCGCGGGCGCTCTCTCGCAGACGCGGTTCCTCGTCGAGGGCCTGCAGGTCAACGAGAAGAAAATGCGTGAGAACCTTGACATCACCAAGGGATTGATCATGTCGGAAGCGGTGATGATGGGGCTTGGTGCCGAAATCGGTCGCAACAAGGCGCACGATCTGGTCTACGACATTTGCCGCGATGTGGTGAAAACCGGCCGTCCGCTGATCGACCTGCTCGCCGAAGACAAGGAGATCAGCAAGCACGCCGATCGCAAGAAACTCGAACGCCTGGTCGATCCAGCCAACTATCTTGGCGTTGCCGGCGAGATGGTCGACCGCGTGCTGAAGATGCGAAAGTAATACTCAGGCCTTCGGCATCGTTCGCCAAATCGCAAACGCCACGGCGAGCGTCGCCGCGCCGACCAGCAGGAACAGCGCCGGCACCGTCGCGCCAAGTTTCTGCATGACTGCCACAACAATCGTCGCGCCAGTCATGAACGCCGCGTTCAAAATATTGACGGCGGCAATTGTACGCGCCCGGCGATCCGCGCCACTCCAGGCCTGGACCGCGGCAAAGGCCGGTACAATGAACAGGCCGCCCGCGATTGCAAGGCCGCACAGGTCGATCGCGGCACGGAGCCCGAGTGTCGATGCAAATACAACGGCGGGACCTTGCGGCGTAGTCGCCGGAGTTGCGCCAAAAGTGGCAAAGCCGAGGTCGAGCGCAAACGCGCCCAACAGAAGGGCACCCACGAGCGTTGTCCCGAGAACGATGCGTCCACGCGCGATTGCCGCCGCCAGACCGGAGCCGACACCCACCGCAATCGAGAACAGCGCGAGATAGGCGGTGATGGTCTCCTCGTTTCCACCGATCAGCGTCTTGACCAGTGGAGGCAGCAATGACAGCACCACAATACCGACAAGCCAGAACCAGCTGACGACCAACGCGCCCCACCACAACCTCGAGTCGGCATGCAAATGCCGCATCATGGCGACGGTAGAAGCAGCAATGTTGGCATCGATTTTCAGCTGGGGCGCGCCATCGCCCGTCGCAGGGATGAGCAAAGCGGACATCCAGCAGGCAAGCGCGAAGCTTATGACAAGAACCGCAAAGGTTCCGGTCTCACCTCCGCGTGACGCGAAGGCTGCTGCGATCGTGCCCAGAAGAATGGCGACAAAGGTCGCGCCTTCGATCAGCGCATTGCCGGATGGCAATTGCTCGCGTCGCAGATGGTCCGGCAGAATGCCGTACTTGATCGGCCCGAACAGCGCCGCAAGAACTCCGAATGCGAACAATGCAACAAAGAGAATTGGCAACGACGATCGCGCATATCCGAGCACGGCAAACGCGGCGATGAATATCTCGGCGAACTTCAACCGTTGAGCAACCTTCGCCTTGTCGTAGCGATCCGCCAGTTGGCCCCCGAGCGCAGACAGAAAGAAGAAAGGCGCAATGAAAGCCGCGCTCGCAAGCGTGATCAGCGCTTCCGAGTCGGCCCTGTCCGACTGGAACAGGATGACGAAGACCAGCGCAGTCTTGAGAAAATTGTCGTTGAATGCCGCGAAGAACTGGCACCAGAACAGCGGAGCAAACCGCCTCGACAACAGCAGGGGCGATGGCATGCCATCCCATTATTGCAAAGTTCCCTACGGACTGCTCCCGGAAAAAATCAGGCGGCCTTATGGCCGCCCGATTGAGTTTGGAACCAGCCCGTAACTCAGAAACGAGCATTTCCCTCATGTGATTCGAGGGTCATCGCAGCCAGAGCGAAGCACGCCGAGATGCCGATAACGATCATGAACAATGTGATCCACATAGCGCGCCTCCTCTTCCATGGGCGCAAAAGGTTTTGCGCGGGGGCAGTCCGGCCAAGGAAACGCGTGAGATGAGTTCCGGTTCCAAGGATCTGCGTCAGTAGCCAAACCGGATCGAGGATGTCAGGTCGGCCAGCAATATACGGAGATCGAGTTCCCGAAACTCCAGATAAATCCGGCGTAACCAACGCTGAATCTCGGCATGCGCGCTGACGGGCACGTCGACAGCGTCGGCCAATTGCGAGTTGGCAAATGAAAACGGGGGCGTCTCGATGTATCTGCGCAGGCCCGGCGCTAAAACCGGGATCCGCACCACGGGGCTGCCGCTCGCCAGCGGATATTTGTCCCGGTGCTGCGCCGGCCCGAGCATTTCATTGTGAACCGGCGCGAGCGTCGCGTGAGAGAACCGGGTGCGCAGATTGCGATAAGCATCGACCGACGTCTTGTCGGGCGTCATTGTGAAAAGGATCGCCACCCCAATGGACCGACTGCGGGCCTCTTCGATGAAGCCGATCTGATGCGTTACGGCGAAAAAGGATTCGAAGGATTCGTGACCGAGATCGATGATCTTCGTCGTATCTTCGTCCGCGACAAGACGATCGAACAGCGCGATCTGTCCGCCGATGTCGCGAATCGACGCCGTCGTGGTCTGTTCGGGCAGAAAGTGCTCAAGGGTTTTGTCGCCGGCATTGAGATCGAAAGTCGCGACAATACGGCCTTGCTGCTGATGAAAATCAGCAAGCAGACGTGCCAACAAAGTCTTGCCGACGCGGGGACGCGGTGATGCGACAATGGTGATGGAACTGCGGAATGACATCGCCGGACCGGACGCCGTCGCTCAATCGGCGCATTCGAGAAAGGGCTAACCGGCAGCCTGACGGACGTTGCTTTCCATCTTCGGCGCCACAAGGTCGACCAGCTTTACGCGATCGTACTCACCCCAAACATTGCCAAGCCAGTGACGAACATAGCCGCGCAGAACGAAGGAATAATTTGCGGCTTCGTTCTTGGCGCCCTTGTTGCCGACAAACGAGACGAACGGCACGCTGGCCACTTCCACTTGCTCGTACGCCATCTCGTTCAACTTCGGAATGCTGATTTCTTCGGCGCCTTTGATCCGCTTAAAGTACGCATTGTAGGTTGCGGGATCCCAGTCGAAGAACGTGGTGTTGTTGATGAAGTTCTTGACAAGGAAGTAGTTGGCGTCGCCCATCACGCGCGCCGTTTCGGCGATCTCCTCGAGCGAAGCGATTGACGGCCCAAGGATATGAAAAACCGCGAACGTGATCTGGCCTTTCTTGGCCGACTCCAGAAATCCGATGTCGGTCAGCGCTTGCAGGGTTGAAGACAGCAACCCGGCGCGCACGTCGATCACCGTCACCTTCGCATCGGCGCTGCCAAGAGTGTCGAAGATCTTCATTTGATCGGAGACCGACGTCACATCCACGACTTCGGTCAGTTCTGGATGAAACCGCTTGAGCGTCCCGCGTGGTGACTCCGTGTCGAAGGCGCGGGTCGGCGTTTGATGTGCGCCGAAATAATCGATCAGGGTGCGCGCGACGGTCGTCTTGCCGACGCCCCCTTTATCAGCACCGACGAGAATCACAGCAGGTTTGGCCATAGTACGACTCTACCGTATTGCCCAATCTTACGTTACTGGCGCGGGAGAATGACAGATCTTATTCGTCGAGTCGGTCCTCACGCCCCTACCTAGCCCTCAAGTGCGATCATAAATTATAGCGCTATATCAAGCAATTGAATGAAGGCCCGCGCGCGGGGCCTGTGTACGACTTACTACAGGGTTGTGACGACCGGATTGAGCGGCTGGTGCCGGCGGAGGGATTTGAACCCCCGACCACCCGCTTACGAAGCGGATGCTCTACCGCTGAGCTACGCCGGCTGAAACCGCGCCACTGATATCGGCGCAGGTCCCCGTTGGCAAGCAATACGGCCTTTTCGAGCCTAGCGGAACAGTTGGCGCAGGCGTTGCCACGCATCGCTGGCTGGAGGTGTCGAAGTTTCGGGCACGGGATCACGGTCGAGGCTCGAATCAAGGCCAGGATCGTCGGGTGCATGCACCAAGGGGATAACAGGCTCAACCGGCTTGAATTTTTCTGGCGGCCGGGGTCTTGCGATCCTGCGCGGCTTTTCGGGCGGCGGCTCAGGCGGTGGCTCAGCTTTCGACCCCGGCGGGGTGATCGGGATCGATTCGGCGGCCGGCGGCGAGGCCTCAATGACAGGACGTGCGACACCGATTTCCGCGAGTGGAACCTTCCACTCGAACCCGTCGAGCCGTCCGTTCGGCGACACGGGTAGCCAGCGATCGGACACAACGCCTTCCGCGGTCCAAACCGGATCACCCGACGCACGCATGGCGCGCATCATCCATTCGCGCACGCGCCCTTCGTCGCCGTGTTCGGCTTCCTCGATTTCCGCCATCAAAGTCGCGACGCGACGCGTTGGTGTCGACAGATGCGGAGCGAGCGCCGCGCGCGCCGTTGCAAACTCACGCGCATCCAGCGCAGCCCGTGCGACCGCCAATGCTCCTTCGAGCTGATCAGGGACCTTACCGGCAAGCTTTTGCATCCGGGCAAGCCGCTCTCTCGCGCTGTCGCCAAGCCGCAGGTCGGCGTAGCTCTCGGCGAGATCGGGATGCGGATTGATCGCCCACGCCGCTTCCAGGATTTTTCGTGCCTTGCGCATATCGCCGGCCTCCGCAAGGCGCCGGCCCGCCAGTGCCGCCGCCGGTACCAGATCCGGTGCGAGCTTGACCGACTCGAGCACCAAGGCGCGTGACGCGTCGCGATCCGTGTCCTCAAGCTCATGCGCACGGGCGGCGAGCAGAACCGCACGCTTGCGCCGATAGTCCGGCTTTGCGAGCGCGCCTTTCATGGAATCGAGCGCATCGAGCGCCCCGGCCCAGTCGGCGGCCGCGCAGCGATATTCGAGGACGGCCTGCCCCGCCCAGGCGACCGGTGGCTGCAGCTTGGCGGCTTCTTCGGCCGCGCGCCGCGCCGCCTCCAGATCGTTGCGCCGCTGCGCCTCGATATAAAGTCCGCGAAGTCCCAGCGCACGCGTGTCCTCGCGCACGGTCATTGCCCGGAAGGCACGTTCCGCGCCGCTGCGGTCGCCGGCCAGTTGCGCCGACTGCGCGCCCAACAGCAATGCTAACGGATCGCGCGGCGAAAGTCGCGCGGCCTCATCGGCCGCTTTGCGCGCAACCCTCAAATCGCCAGCGCCAATCGCAATCAAGCCGCGCGTAACCGCGAGATAACCTTTCGTCGCGCGGCGATGCTTGAAAAAGAGCGATGCATATTCGGGCGAGTGCAAAATGACGCTGACGATCCACCAGACGGTCATCAGCACGACCACCAGCGCGACGACGGCGAAGAAGGCCACCATCAGCGAGGTTTCAATGCGATAGCCCATCCACGTGACGGAAACCTCGCCCGGGCGATCGGCGATCCAACCAACGCCGGCGGCGATCACCGCGAGCGACACCAGGAAAAGGATGATACGGATCATCCCGGTCTCATCGCTTGCCAAGTGCATGGGTGGTTTCGCTCGCGAACTGGCGCGCCGCGGCGAACGCAGCCTGCCGGGCCTGAGCTTTTCTGATCCAATCCTGCGCCGGTGCGCGCGTCGCAGCATCGAGCTTGCCAAGATCGATGATGGCGTCATCGATTGCGGCTTGTGCCGCTTCAACCTCGACGCGCGCCAGCACGGCAGACGCATCATCGCCAGCCGGCGCATCGACGGGACGGATACGCACGAGCTTGCCGGCGTTGGCTTCCAGACGCTCCAGGAAACCGGTCGGTGCCTGGGAAGATTTCATCAACGCCGGAAGCAGCGCCCGCAGTTCTTGCGCCAGCGCCACACTTGTCGGCGTGCCGCTGTTCGCAAAGGATATCAGCGGCGCCAGAACTTTTTCGTCGGCGCCAAGAGACTTCACTTCATCAAGTTCTGCGACAAATGGCACGCCGCTCAAGACCGCATCGCGCAATGCAGCAGCGCTCAGCGCGAGTCTCGCGGCATTGTCGGTCGGTGGTGCTTTGGCGACCTGCTCAAGCGCAGCAATACGTTTTTGAACGACATCGACCTCGCCGGGTGACAGACCACCCGCGGTATCCTTCGTGACGTCTTGAATGTTGGCACGCATTTGCGAGACCGCCTTCTCGGCGGCATCCGCCCGGGCGCGGGCTTCCGCCGCTCCGCCAGCGGTTTCATCGTTGCGTTTGGTGAGTGCTGTGAGCGCGATACCGAGCGACTTTATGGCGTTGTCGGCGGCAGACAGCCGTTCCGACACACTCGGATCAAGTGTCTGCGGTCGCGCGGCCGCGGCTTCGATTCTTGCGATGCGATCGTTAAATGCCGCGGTCGCGGTCGACTCCACGCGGTCCATTTCCCCGTTTTGGACCGGCAGGAATCCGCCGAACCAAAGAGCGAGAAGCACTCCTGTCATGGTCGCCGCGCCCGCACAGCCCGCTGCCAGCATTTGCCACAGCGCCGCTCCGCCCTGCGGAGATCCAGCATCAGTGCCCGCGGGATGGGGCTCGCGCTGACTTTCGGTCTGCGTTTCGGCAGACGATGCCCGAGAGGTCTGCTCAGGCTTTTCGCCTGTTTCGGCCTCCGGTGCCTGCGAGATCGTCGGTACTTCGGTCGCTTTCAGATCGATCGTCGGCGCCGCGCGCTTACGGCGGCCGCCCCCAGCGCGATTCGGTGTCGTTGGCTTATCGGCCATGCGCGTTTACCTCGGCGAATCGGCTCAACCCCGCAGGCAGGAAATAACGCAAATAACGCATATGTACCAGTAATCACGCGGACCCTGCCGCCAGCAATTCGATCAGCGTGGCTTCGTCCGGACGGGCAGCAATCATAACGTGAGTGGCGCCGGCCAGCGGTTCGGCAACCTGCGCCGACAGGCAAAAATGCTGTACCGCAAGCGCCGGACCTACAACACCGGCGCTCTTTGCCCCAGCCACATAGTTCTCTGCACTGCGACGCGAAAAATGTAGCACGGCATCGACCTCGCCGGCCTTGAGCGCATCGATCAGTGACTCCGGCAGTGGCGTGGTGACCGCGCGGTACACCACACGCATTTCAACGGCCATTCCCCGTTCCAGCAATTCCGCAACCAGGTCGCTGGCACGATCTTCTCCGGCGAGATAGAGCACGGGCCCTTCACCTTTGCGGCGGCTCGCTTCGATCAGTCGGACCAGTTCACGCACATCGCCACCGGCCGACGTGACGTCCGTGAACCCGGCTTTTCCTGCCGCCTCCGCACTCCGCCTGCCGACGGCAAGCAATGGGAGCCTGACCAGCGTGTCGCGCGCCGGATTGCCGGCAATTGCGTTGAGCGCGTTCGCGCTGGTGATGGCGAGCGCACTCCATTGTCCATCAAGATCAACCGCAATCGGTTCCACGCGCATCAATGGCGTGACCAGCACGTCGTAACCGCGCGCGCGCAGAGCGGCGGCGGTGCGTTCGGCGTCAGCCTGTGGGCGAGTCACGACGACACGCATGGTTCAATCAAAAAATCCGGGTCCGGCGCGATGCTTGAGCTCGCGTCCGGCCTCGCGGCCGATGATAATCGCATCTTTGCGGTGCCCGGTGCCGGCAATGTCGTGCGCGGCGCTGCCATCCGGTCGCGCGATCAATCCACGAAACTGCACCGCGTCGCCGGCAATCGTCGCGTGACCCGCAATCGGAGTCTTGCAGGAGCCGTCGAGCGCTTCGAGGAATGACCTTTCGCAAGCAACGGCCGTCGATGTGTTGGCGTGATCGATACCCGCGAGGGTATCACGAACGCGTTTGTTATCCGTGCGCGTCTCGATGCCGATCGCGCCTTGCGCGACGGCCGGAAGAAATTCGTCGGCACTCATGACATGCGTCGCGTGTTCGGTCAGTCCAAGGCGTCTGAGCCCGGCGAGCGCAAGAAGCGTGGCATCGACTTCTCCGGCATCGAGCTTGCGCAACCTAGTCTCGACATTGCCCCGCAGCGGCGTCACACGCAGGTCCGGGCGCGCGCGCATGGCGATCGCCTGACGACGCAGCGATGCGGTGCCGAGACTTGCCGCTTTCGGCAATTCGGCAAGCGAACGTGCCTTGCGGCTGATGAACACATCGCGCGGATCCTCACGTTCGAGACACGCCGCCAAAATCAGCCCGCCCGGCAGCACCGTCGGCATGTCCTTCGCCGAATGCACCGCGAGGTCGACGCGACCGTCCAGCAATGCCTCCTCGATCTCTTTGGTGAATAGGCCTTTGCCGCCCTCTTCCGCCAAGGTGCGATCCTGAATGATGTCGCCGGTCGTCCGGATTACAACGAGTTCAATCCCGTCCTCTTCCACACCCATCGCCGCGGTCAATCGAGCCCGCACCGCACGCGCCTGGACCAGGGCGAGCGGACTGCCGCGCGTACCGATGCGCAGGAAGGCTGTGGATTGCGCCATATAACCTCGCGATGCTAGGCGAACCGGGGGTCGGCCCAGCGGTCAGGACTAGCTATTATTTCGGCCGCCGTCACCTCGCCCGACCGGGCAAGGAATGAGGGATTTGATGATCGTCCTCGGCATCGAGACGACATGCGACGAGACCGCCGCCGCGGTCGCTGAACGATTGGAGGATGGTCGCGGCAGAATCCTGTCCAACGTCGTGTTGTCGCAAGTCAGCGAGCACGCCGCGTTTGGCGGGGTAGTGCCGGAGATTGCGGCGCGCGCCCACGTGGAAGCTCTCGACGTGGTGATTGCCGACGCCATGGCGCAAGCCGGCCGCGACTATGATGCGGTCGATGGAATTGCTGCAGCCGCGGGACCCGGGCTTATCGGCGGCGTAATCGTCGGCCTGACCACGGCCAAGGCGATCGCGCTTGTGAAAAACAAACCTTTGATTGCCGTCAATCATCTCGAAGCGCACGCGTTGACGGCGCGGCTGACGAACGGAACGGCTTTCCCATATTGTCTGTTCCTCGCTTCCGGGGGGCATACCCAGATCGTGGCTGTGCGCGGCGTCGGCGATTATGTTCGGCTTGGCACGACGCAGGATGACGCCATTGGCGAGGCCTTCGACAAGACCGCCAAGCTGCTTGGCCTTGGTTTTCCGGGCGGACCGCAGGTCGAAAAAGAAGCTACCCGCGGCGATGCAACGCGTTTTCGTTTGCCGCGTCCAATGCATGGTCGCAAGGATGCCGATTTTTCGCTCTCGGGACTGAAGACCGCGCTGCGCTTGGAAGCGGAAAAAATCGCTCCGCTCAGTGATCAGGATGTCGCCGATCTTTGCGCGGGGTTTCAGCAAGCGATCGTCGACGTCGTCTTCGACCGGCTGCGCGCGGGCCTGATACTGTTCCGTGCGCGCTTCGGAGCACCGACTGCGCTGGTTGCGGCCGGTGGCGTTGCCGCAAATCAGGCGATCCGCAAGGTCCTCAACCGTCTTGCCTTCGAGGTCGGGGCAACTTTGGTCGTACCGCCACCGGAGCTTTGTACTGACAACGGTGCGATGATCGCCTGGGCCGGATGCGAGCGACTGGTGCTCGGCTTGAGCGATCCTCTCGATACCGCGCCGCGCGCGCGCTGGCCGCTCGACGAAATCGCCGCCGCCGAGGGGACGCTGCGACGCACAGCAGCATACAAATAGGCGGACGGCAGCAACGCATGACCATTCAACGCATCGCGGTGCTCGGTGGAGGCGCTTGGGGAACGGCACTGGCCCTCACTTGCGCCCGCGCGGGACGAGACGTCGTGCTTTGGGAGCACGACGCGGACAATGCCGCGAGCCTCACACAGAAGCGCGAAAGCCGGTTCCTGCCCGGTGTACCGCTGAACGACATTATCAAGGTTACGCGTAACCTTTGCGAGACAGCCGGCAGCGAGGCGATTCTCGTCGTGGTCCCCGCGCAGGCCATGCGATCAGTGATCACATCGCTGGCACCCTCGCTGTCGAAAAACACCCCACTGATTGCCTGCGCGAAAGGCATCGAGCACGGCACGCACAAATTCATGACCGAGATCATCGCCGAGTGCGCGCCGCGCTCTCTGCCGGCAATTTTGTCGGGACCCAGTTTCGCCGCCGATGTCGCGCGTGGTCTGCCGACAGCTGTCACCATCGCTGCAGGCGACGGAAAAATCGCTCTCGCGCTGGCACATGCATTGAACGCCGGTACCTTCCGTCCCTACCATTCAACCGATGTCCGCGGCGTGGAACTTGGCGGCGCGACAAAAAATGTTCTTGCCATTGCCGCGGGCATCGTCACCGGAAAAGCGCTTGGCGCGAGCGCGCTTGCCGCTTTGACCACGCGTGGGTTTGCCGAGCTGGTGCGCTTCGGAAAGGCCTGCGGTGCGAAGACCGAAACCATGATGGGCCTGTCGGGCCTCGGCGATCTTATTCTCACGTGCGGAACGCCACAGTCGCGCAACTTCTCCTGTGGTGTCGCGTTGGGCAAAGGCGAGAAGCCAGAAACCGCTGCGCATGGTAAGTTGGCGGAGGGCGTTTTCACCGCACCTGTGTTGCTGGAAATGGCGCGCGAGAAGAACGTGGAAATGCCGATCGCGGGCGCCGTTGCCGCAGTGCTGTCTGGAAAAATGAACGTCGATGACGCGATCGAGTCCTTGCTTGCACGTCCGCTCAAATCGGAATGAAAGCCATGGCCTATTGGTTGCTTAAGACCGAACCCGACGAATATTCCTGGGATGACCAGCTCAAGCGTGGCGCCAAGGGAGAAGCCTGGACCGGCGTGCGAAATTTCACGGCGCGTCGGTACCTCAAGGAGATGAAAAAGGGCGACAAGTTCTTTTTCTATCACACCGGTGACGAGAAGCAGGTTGTCGGCATCGGCGAAGTGATCCGTGAATCGTTTGCCGATCCTGGCGCCAGAAAGGGCGAACCATGGGTCGCCGTTACGACCATCGCCGACAAGCCACTGCCGAAACCCGTCACGCTCGCAAGCATAAAGGCGGAGCCGAAGCTCAAGGACATGGCGCTCGTCAAATATGCACGTCTGTCGGTGCAACCGGTCACCGATGCGGAGTGGAAACTCGTCTGTAAAATGGGTGGCTTGAAATAAGGGGGTGGCAATGGGCTTTTCACACGCCAATCTCATTTCGATCCTGATCGCCGCGGTGGCTGCCTGGATTTTCGGGGGTGCCTACTATACGGCGCTCGGCAAGCCCTGGATGGCTGCGCAAGGCAAAACCCTTGAACAATGTAAAGCCGAACAGGACGGCAAATCCGGCTTCGCCAAGGGTGCCCCGTTTGTCATTGTATTTGTCAGCGAGATCATCATCGCCTGGGTACTTTACGGCATCCTTCTGCACTTGAATGTGTTTACGCTACGCGCCGGCATTATCTCGGCCCTCTTCTGCTGGTTCGGCTTTGTGCTGACCACGATCGCGACCAACAACGCTTTTCAGGGTCGTCGCGTCATGCTCACGGTCATCGACAGCGTCGGCTGGCTTGGTGCCTTCGTCATCATCGGCGCCATAGTCGGTTGGTGGGGTCAGTAAGAGCCCGGGAATACCGCGAAAGTAGGGGCAATCCGCGCCTTGTCGGTCGCGCAGGCACCGTCGCATAATGCAGCCAGAACGCGGAAACGAATAAAGCGCCCTCCGCGTAGTGGATGGGCCGGGAGGAAGTTCTATGTCCGACAAGATCTATGACGTTCCGGCCGATTAGCGGAAACGCGCCTACGTGGATGAAGCCAAGTACAAGGAAATGTACGCACGCTCGGTCAAGGATCCGAACGGTTTCTGGGGCGAGCAGGCCAAGTGCATCGACTGGATCAAGCCGTTCAGCAAGGTCAAGAACACCTCCTACGATCCCGGCAACGTGTCGATCAAATGGTTCGAGGACGGCACGCTGAACGTCTGCCAAAACTGCGTCGACCGCCATCTTGCCAAGCGCGGTGACCAGACGGCCATCCTGTGGGAGGGCGACGATCCGAAGGACGACAAAAAGCTTACCTACAAGCAGTTGCACGCCGAAGTATGCCGCTTCGCCAATGTGCTGAAGTCGCGCGGCGTCAAGAAGGGCGACCGCGTCACCATTTACCTGCCCATGATTCCCGAGGCGGCGATTTCCATGCTCGCCTGCGCCCGCATCGGCGCCGTCCATTCAGTCGTATTCGGCGGCTTCTCGCCAGACTCCCTTGCCGGACGCATCGAGGACTGCAAATCGAATGTGGTTGTCACCGCAGATGAAGGCGTCCGCGGCGGCCGCAAGATTCCGCTGAAAGCAAACGCTGACGCAGCCTGCGACAAGGCCGGCGGCGTAAACTCCGTGATCGTCGTCAAACGCACCAATGCGCCGGTCAACATGAAGTCCGGTCGCGACATTTATTACGACGAGATCGCGAAGACTGTGGGCGCCGATTGTCCTTGCGAAGAAATGAATGCGGAAGATCCGCTTTTCATTCTCTACACGTCGGGATCGACAGGCAAACCCAAGGGCGTGCTGCACACCTCCGGCGGATATCTCGTCTACACATCGATCACGCACCAATACGTGTTCGATTATCACGACGGCGATATCTATTGGTGCACCGCCGACGTCGGCTGGGTCACCGGCCACAGCTATATCCTCTACGGTCCGCTATCCAACGGCGCCATTTCGATGATGTTCGAAGGCGTGCCGAATTATCCGACTAACTCCCGCTTCTGGGAGGTTTGCGACAAACACAAGGTCAACATTATCTACACGGCGCCGACGGCCATCCGCGCCCTGATGCAGGGTGGTGATGATCCGGTGAAGAAGACGTCGCGCAAGTCGTTGCGTCTGCTCGGCACCGTCGGTGAACCGATCAACCCGGAAGCCTGGGAGTGGTACTACCACGTGGTCGGCGATGATCGTTGTCCGATTGTCGACACCTGGTGGCAGACCGAAACCGGCGGCATCCTCATCACGCCGCTGCCAGGTGCAACCAGACTCAAGCCAGGTTCCGCAACGCGTCCGTTCTTCGGTGTGCAGCCGGAAATCGTCGACGCCGAAGGGAAGGTTCAGAGCGGCGCAACGAGCGGCAATCTCTGCATCATCGATGCGTGGCCCGGACAGATGCGCACTGTCTATGGCGACCACCAACGTTTCATCGATACGTACTTCAAGACCTATCCCGGCAAATATTTCACGGGTGACGGCTGCCGTCGCGACGAAGATGGCTACTACTGGATCACCGGACGCGTTGACGATGTCATCAACGTCGCTGGACACCGCCTCGGCACCGCCGAAGTCGAGAGCGCACTCGTTGCGCATCCGAAAGTTTCGGAAGCCGCGGTCGTCGGTTATCCGCACGACATCAAAGGTCAGGGCATCTACGCCTATGTCACCTTGATGGCCGGCGAAAAGCCGACCGAAGACCTGCGCAAGGAATTGGTGGGATGGGTGCGCAAGGAGATCGGACCGATTGCCTCGCCAGATCTGATCCAGTTCGCGCCGGGCCTGCCAAAAACGCGCTCCGGCAAAATCATGCGAAGAATCCTGCGCAAGATCGCCGAAGATGAGTACGGCAACCTCGGCGACACCTCGACTTTGGCCGATCCGGCCGTGGTCGATGACCTCGTCAGCAACCGGCAAAACAAAAAGACGGCAAAAGCGGGGGCTTGAGGTCGCCCAACCCGGGCGCAAGACGAAATCAGGGTGCGAACCGACCTAAATCTGTGAGTTACAAAGTTATTTTCGGGACAGTTCGCGGCGCGGACACAATTTTTCTGCAACTATCCGGGTATGGTGCGTCCGCGCACTTCCCCGCAGCCGGAAGTTCCCGGCCTCGCCGCTCGACGAATTGCCGCCGATATCCTCGACGGCGTTCTGCGGCGGCGAACTGCCCTCGACGAACTTCTTTCGGGCAAAAACGCACATCCGGGCTTAGCCGGACTTGCCGAACGCGACCGCGCCCTGATGCGCCGGCTCGTCGCAACCGTTTTGCGGCGGCTTGGCACGCTGCGACACTTGGTCGGAGGATTTCTCGAAAAGGGGTTTCCTTCCGATGCTCCGCGAGTCGAAACGATTCTGTTGCTCGGCGCGGCGCAGATTCTCTGGCTTGAGGTTCCTGATCACGCAGCGGTCGATTTGTCAGTGCGGCTTGCGCAGGCCGACCGACGCGCAGCGCGTTATGCGGGTCTTGTCAACGCCGTGTTACGAAAGGTGACGCAAAGCGCCGCGACAAGGTCTGTCGATGGCAGCACCCGCGATACGCCGGAATGGCTGCTCAAACGTTGGAAACAAGCTTACGGTCCGGACACCGCGCGGGCGATCGCGACCGCCAACGGACACGAACCCGCACTTGATCTCACTGTAAAGCAGGATGCCGAATACTGGGCCGAGCGCTTGCGCGGTCGCGTATTGCCGACCGGAACCGTGCGCACATTGGCCCATGGCGCGATCTCGCTCCTGCCGGGATTTTCCGAAGGTGCATGGTGGGTGCAGGACGCGGCCGCGGCGCTACCGGTCCGATTGCTCGGCGACGTCCAGGGGAAACGCATCGCCGAATTGTGCGCGGCGCCCGGCGGCAAGACTGCACAACTGGCTTTGGCTGGCGCGAAAGTCAGCGCCATCGATCGGTCGCCCGCGCGGCTCAATCGCATGCGGGAAAATCTTGTGCGGCTATCTCTCAACGCCGAAACCGTTGTAGCCGACGCACTGGATTGGAAAGGCGGACCGTTCGACGGCCTGTTGCTCGATGCGCCCTGTTCGGCTACCGGCACGATCCGTCGCCATCCCGACATCCCCTGGCTCAAGAACGAAGCGGACCTCCCGGTGCTCACATCCCTGCAGCAACGGCTGATCGATCGTGCAATCGAACTGACGAGGCCGGGAGGGACATTCGTCTATTGCGTGTGTTCACTGGAGCCGGAGGAGGGTCAAAATCACATCGAAATGCTGCTTGCGCGCGATCCCCGCGTGATGCGGAGTCCCATTTCGGCACAGGAGGTGTTCGGCCACGCTGAATTCATTACCACCGACGGCGATTTGCGTACGCTACCGCAGCAATTGCCCGATCCAGACCCGCGCTGGGCTGGACTCGACGGCTTCTATGCCGCACGGCTTACACGACGCGAGGTTTGATCGGCGGTCCTGATGCATATTGGCCCTTTACAGGCCCTTCGGTATCGTGTGGTTCGTGCGTGCGGATTCGCACGCGCGACAGGAGACAAACGCTTGACGATGCGGGTTTCGGTGGCGGAGCGGGCCAGGCTCTCCGTGCTCATCGGACGCCGTGCATTTCACAGCGTTGTTGGCGGGCTCAACGCACATCCACTGTTTCGCTGGCGGTTTGCCTCGACCAAAACCGACCGCCTGCTGATCGCGCCGCAGGATTTGCGCACCGCTGACGCAACCCGCGCCAGCGAGATTTATGCCGGTCGTTTCGCCTTTGCCGGCAAGGTGGTGATCAGCGACCGCAGGTCGCCCTTTGAGATGACGCCGCCTTCGGATGAGTGGGCGGTCACCTTGCTCAGCTTTGTGTGGCTGCGGCACCTCCGCGCCGCCGACTCGGCGATCACACGTTCCAACGCGCGTTCATTGATCGATGAATGGATCAATGTGCAGGGTGGCGGACATTCCACTGGCTGGCGCATCGACATCCTGTCGCGCCGCATCATCTGCTGGCTCAGCCAGGCGCCTTTTGTGCTGCAGGATGCGGACGCGCGATTTTATCGGCGATTCATCCGCAGCCTGTCGCGCCAGGTGCGTTACCTGCGCCACAACATCAGGGACTCGCGCGAAGGATTGCCACGCCTGCAGGGGATCATTGCACTCAACTATGCGACGCTTTGCATGCAGGGACAGTCCGGGTACCTGCGCGGCAATGTGCGCCGTCTCATCGAAGAATTGCGCAAGCAGGTCCTGCCCGACGGCGGGCACATGAGTCGCAATCCAGGCGCGCTGATCGAATTGCTGGCCGATCTGTTACCGCTGCGACAATTGTTTTCCGCGCGACAGCTGCAGCCACCGCAAGCATTGAACAACGCAATCGATCGCACCATGCCGATGCTGCGCTTCTTCCGGCACGCTGATGGAAACTTCGCGCAGTTCAATGGAATGGGGCCGACGCCGGTCGACCTTCTTGCCACGGTGCTCGCCTATGACGATGCGCGCGGAACGCCGGTGTCGAATGCACCGCACTCCGGCTACCAGCGCATCGACGCCGGGCAGACTGCGCTGCTGATGGACACCGGACCGCCGCCGCCGATGGAAATGAGCCAGGAGGCGCACGCCGGCTGTCTGTCATTCGAACTGTCGTGGAAACAGCACCGGTTGGTCGTCAATTGCGGCCTGCCCGCCGTCAACAAAGAGAACTGGCGACAGGTCGCGCGGGCAACGCCTGCGCATTCGACGGTTACGCTCAACGATCGATCTTCGTGCCGCTTCCTTGAATCGCTTTCAATCCGACAAATGTTCGGAGGCACGCCCATCATTTCCGGCCCTCGCGATGTGCGCATTGAAAGAGAACCCGGTACACCAACGTTGCGTGCGTCGCATGATGGATATGTCGGCGACTGCGGTGTCCTGCACACGCGCGCCATCAGGCTCAGCCCCGACGGCCGCGCGCTCGAAGGTGAAGACAGTTTCACGAGGCCCGACGGCCAACCCCTTCCCGCAGATGCCCCGGATGAATTCGCCATTCGCTTTCATCTGCACCCCGCGATCAAGGCAAGCCGGCTGGCCGACGGACGAGGCGTGATACTTCTGCTGCACGACCGCGACCTATGGACTTTCGCGACCCTGGCCGACACAGTCGAGCTTGAGGAAAGCGTGTTCCTGGCCGGCACCGACGGTCCTCGGCGAACCGTGCAGATCGTGATCTACGGACGGGTGGGCCAATCGTCGGCCGTACGCTGGACTTTCCGCCATACGCCGCCCGCCGCGCCGGGGGCCCGTCCTGACCGGGCGCAGGAGCCGGAACTGCCACTTTAGACGATGGCTGTGGATGCCCGGTGATGGGTCGCGGTCGCGAATACACTTTCGCCCGCCTGATGTGCTAGCTCGTGCGTCATGAGTAGCCATCCGCGGCGTATCACGAGAGCCCTGCTGTCAGTCTCCGACAAGGCTGGTCTGATCCCATTCGCCCGCGAGCTCGCGCTCTTCAATGTTGAGCTGGTCTCGACCGGCGGTACCGCAAAGGCGCTCGGCGAAGCCGGCCTCTTGGTCGTTGACGTCGCCGAACTCACCGGCTCGCCCGAAATGATGGACGGCCGCGTCAAGACGCTGCACCCGAAAGTGCACGGCGGACTGCTCGCGATCCGCGGGAATAAAGAACACCTCGCCGCGATGGAAGAGCACCACATCAAGCCGATCGATCTGCTGGTGGTGACCCTGTATCCATTCGAAGCGACCGTCGCGAAAGGGGCTTCGTTCGACGATTGCATCGAAAACATCGACATCGGCGGTCCCGCAATGATCCGCGCCGCCGCGAAGAACCACATGGACGTGACCGTGGTCGTCGATCCGGCCGACTACGAAAAAGTCCTTGGAGAAATGGCGAGCCACAGCGGCATGGTTTCGCTCGAGCTGCGGAAAAAGCTGGCGGCGAAGGCCTATGCGCGGACAGCGGCCTACGATGCCGCGATTTCCAATTGGTTTGCCGACACACTGCACGACGATGCGCCGGACTACCGTGCCTTCGGCGGAAAGTTGATCCAGGCGCTACGCTATGGCGAGAACCCGCATCAGAGCGCGGCGTTGTATCGCTCGCCCGGCGAACGCTTTAGTGTGACGACCGCACGCCAGCTGCAAGGCAAACAGCTTTCCTACAACAACATCAACGACACCGATGCCGCCTACGAATGCGTCGCTGAATTCGATCCGGAGCGCACGGCGGCGTGTGTGATCGTCAAACATGCGAACCCGTGCGGGGTTGCAGAAGCGGACACTCTCCTCGACGCCTATCGCAAAGCGCTTGCCTGCGACAGGACCTCTGCCTTCGGCGGCATCGTCGCGCTCAACCGCAAGCTCGATGCCGAGGCGGCAAAAGCCATCACCGAGATTTTCACCGAGGTGATCATCGCCCCGGACGCCACTGACGAAGCGATCGAGATCGTCGCGGCGAAGAAGAACCTGCGCCTGCTGGTGGCTGGCGGTCTGCCCGACGCACGCGCCAAAGGTGTGACCGTGAAGTCCGTCGCCGGCGGGCTGCTCGTGCAATCGCGCGACAATGCAGTGGTCGACGAGATGCAACTGAAGACCGTCACCAAACGTGCACCAAGCAAAGACGAGCTTGCCGATCTGCGTTTTGCGTTCCGGGTCGCCAAGCATGTCAAGTCGAATACGATCGTCTATGCAAAGGGACGCGCGACGGTCGGAATCGGCGCGGGACAGATGAGCCGTGTCGACGCCGCGCGCATCGCAGCGAGAAAGGCCGAGGACGCGGCAAAGGAGCTCAAGCTTCCCGCGCCGCTCACCAAGGGTTCGGTGGTCGCATCCGACGCTTTCTTTCCGTTTGCCGACGGGCTTTTGGTGGCGATCGAAGCTGGCGCAACGGCGGTCATTCAGCCCGGCGGCTCTATGCGCGACGACGAAGTCATCGCGGCTGCCAACGCCCACAACATTGCGATGGTCTTCACCGGCACGCGCCATTTCAGGCACTAGCGTGCCCCGCGGGCGGATCAGTCTTTCGCCAGATCGCCCAGCAAGCTCGCCGCGACCGACAGCTTGGATAGCGTGAGGCCCGAGCCCGCGATTTCGTGGATCGCCGAACGGATGCGCTCGACTTCGGCCTGGCGCGGACGAACCCATTCCTCGACCGCGCCGGCACCGGCATGCCCGTTGCCGACCATGGCGGCGGTGAGCCGGCGCTCTGCGTCGCCGATCGAATCGAGGGCACGATCGAGCGCCAGCCGATCGAAATAATCGGACACCACGATATTCGGAACCGCATTGGTGACGCGATCGAGCTGGAAGAATGCCTCGGTCGCAAAATAGGTCGCGGCCACCTCGGCCACCGGTTTGCCGGCGCGATCCGCCACCAGCGCTATATCGGGCGCGGCCTTGAGAACGCCCAGGCTGCCGATCCGCCGCGCCAGCGTGTCGGGGACGCCGGCGTTGACGAGTTCGGCCACGCGCGCATCACGCGCATTCGTCGCCGATTTCGACAGCGCGCCGTCAAGCGCGGTTGCGACCTGCGCAATACCTTCGCGGTAGTGTCCGATGATCTTCTCGAGACCCTGCGTGAGATCGACGTTGCGCAGAAACCAGACCAGGCGATCGAGCAGGAGGTCCTGCACGGCGCCGTAAAGGTCGAGCTGGACCTTTCCCGATATCTTGTTGTCGAGGCCATCGATCTGGCTGTTGAGCTCGATCAGATCGTAGCTGTTGCGGACCGCGGCAAAGGCGGCAGCGATGGCCGGAGGCGACGCCCCGGTCTGATCGGCAATGCGCACGATCAGCGTTGCGCCCCCGCGGTTGATCATCGAATTCGTCAATTGGGTCGCGATGATTTCGCGGCGCAGCCGGTGTGCGTGCAGCGCATCCGGATAACGCTTCGACATTTCGTTCGGGAAATAGCGCTCGAGCTCGCGGCCGAGATAGGGATCGTCAGGCACCGGACTGTCGAGCAACTCCGTGTAGAGCGATAGTTTCGCATAGGCGAGCAGAACCGCCAGTTCAGGCCGCGTCAGGCCCATATTGCGTTTGCGTCTTTCGGCAATGGCCACTTCGTCCGGCAGAAACTCAACGGCACGATCGAGCTCGCCGCGCACTTCAAGCGTCTGCATCAGCCGCTGCTGGAAACCGAGGTCTTCAAGACCACGGCGCTGTGCCAGGGAGAGAGCGAGCGTCTGCTGATAATTGTTGCGCAGGACGAGTTGCGCCACCTCGTCGGTCATCTGTGCAAGAAACGCATTGCGCGCGTCCATCGTCAGCTTGCCGGCGCGCACCGGGCCGCTCAGCGCGATCTTGATGTTGACCTCGAGGTCTGACGTGTTGACGCCGGCGGAATTGTCGATCGCATCGGTGTTGAGCCTGATGCCGCGCTGAGCCGCTTCGATGCGACCGCGCTGGGTCATGCCGAGATTGGCGCCCTCGCCGATCACCTTGCACTGGATCTCGCCGCCGGTGACGCGAATGGCATCGTTGGCGCGATCGCCGACGGCTTCGTCGCTCTCGTTCGACGCCCGGATATAAGTGCCGATGCCGCCGAAGAACAGAAGATCGGCCGGCGCCTTGAGGATGGCTTTCATTAGCTCCTGTGGCGTCACGAACTCTGCGACACCGAAGAGCTTGCGCGCTTCCGCGCTCAGCTTGATCTGTTTCGAGGATCGCGGATAGACGCCGCCGCCTTTGGAAATCAGGCTCTTGTCGTAGTCCTGCCAGCTCGAGCGCGGCAGCGCGAACATGCGCTTGCGCTCGGCAAAGCTTCTCTTCGGATCTGGATCCGGATCGATGAAGATATCGCGGTGGTCGAATGCGGCGAGCAGTCTGATCGTATCCTCGCGCAGCATGCCGTTCCCGAAGACATCGCCCGACATGTCGCCGACACCGACCACGTCGAACGGTGTCTTGCCGATATTGACATCCATTTCGCGGAAATGGCGCTTCACCGATTCCCAGGCGCCGCGCGCAGTGATGCCCATGGCCTTGTGGTCGTAGCCGGCGGAGCCCCCCGAGGCGAACGCGTCGCCGAGCCAGTAGTCGTGTTCGACCGAAATCGCGTTGGCGATATCCGAGAACGTGGCCGTGCCCTTGTCGGCGGCGACTACGAGATAAGGATCGTCGCCTTCGTGCCGCACCACGTCGACGGGCGGAACTAGCTTGCCGTCAGCGCCGATATTGTCGGTGATGTCGAGCAGCGTCGAAATGAAGATCTTGTATGTAGCGACACCCTCGGCTTGCACGACATCGCGCGATGCTCCCTTCGGCATCAGCTTGGGCACGAAGCCGCCTTTGGCGCCGACCGGCACGATGACGGCGTTCTTGACCTGCTGCGCTTTCACCAGTCCGAGAATTTCTGTGCGGAAATCTTGCGGCCGGTCGGACCAGCGGATGCCGCCACGCGCCACTTTGCCGAAGCGCATGTGCACGCCTTCCACGCGCGGCGAATAGACGAAGATCTCGAAGAGCGGGCGCGGAAGCGGGAGATCGGTGAGCTTGCGGCTCTCGAACTTGATGGAGATCACCGGTTTGAGCTGGCCGTCTTTCTCCGTCTGGAAAAAATTCGTGCGGATTGCCGATTGCACCGCGTTGACGAATTGACGAAGGATCCGATCTTCGTCGAGACTCTCGACCTTCTGAAGTTGTTCCTCGATGCGCGTAATCATTGCGCCCTGCTCGGCGCGGCGTGCGGGATCGGCACGCGGATCGAAACGCGCGTGGAACAGCTCGACAATCTCGGCGGCAATGCCGGCATGTTTCACCAGCGTGGCCCACATATAATCCTGCGAATAAGGCACGCGAATCTGACGCAGGAAGCGTGATACCGCCCTGATCAGCGCGACATCGCGCCAGGCGAGACCGCCCTGCAGCGTCAGCGCGTTGTAGCCGTCGTTCTCGGCGATGCCTCGCATCACCATGAGAAACGCCGCTTCTAACCGCCCCTTGCTGCTGTCGAGATCGATCATGCCGCCGTCGGCACGTTCGAGCAGCATGTCGTGCAGCCAGGCACCGGCCTCGCCTTGCGGCTCGATGTGATAGGTTCGCTCGTCTACGACGCGAAAACCCATGTTTTCCAGCACCGGCACGCGTTCGGACAGCGGCAGGGGCAGCGCGAAACTCCATACTTTCAGGCCGACCGAGCGTTGCTCTTCCTCGAGCCGATGGTGGAAATCGACGCCGAGCGGTCGCTGTTCCGACAGCCCCTCGATCACGCGAATGTCGCCGGCCGCAACCGTCGGCGCATAGGCCTCGTGGAATCCTTCCGAGAACGCATCGCGATAGTGGTTGAAAATCTCGCGCGCCTTCTCCGATGGATAGAGCAGTTCGAGCGCGCGGCTCAGTCCATCGGTCCAGGTGCGGATGATCGCCGACACTTCGCGCTCGAGCGTCGCGCGATCGACGTCCGGCGATGTCCCGCTGCCGGAGCGGCCGATGATGAAGTGCACGCGCACCAGCGACCCTTCGCCGGGGAAATATGGATAGAACGCCGACACGCGGCCGATGAAGGCGCGCGCCAGATAGGCGCCGATCTTCGCGCGGATATCGCTGTCGTAACGTTCGCGCGGCACGAACACCAGCACCGAAACGAAACGATCGAAGCGGTCATGCCGCGCAAGCACGCGCACGCGCGGGCGCTCGTCGAGCTGCAGGATTGCCAGTGCGAAGCTGTAGAGCGTGTCTTCGTCGATCTGGAAGAGCTCGTCGCGCGGGTAGTGCTCGAGCACGTTCGCCAGCGCCTTTCCGGAATGGCTGCTCGGATCGAAGCCGGCGCGCGCCTCGACGGCCGCGATCTTGCGCCGCAGGTAGGGGATGCTGTGCGCCGAGCGCGTATAGGCGGTGGACGTAAAAAGTCCAATGATCCGATGCTCGCCGATCAGATTGCCGGAGGCATCGAAACGCTTCACGCCGATATAGTCGAGATAAGCGCGCCGGTGCACGCGCGAATGAATGTTCGCCTTGGCGACGATCAGCGGTCGCGGCTCCTTCAGGAAGGCCATGATCTCCGGCGTGAATTCGAGAAGCTCGGTGCCGCGCTTGAGCACGCGCAATTCGCGCGAGCGCATGATGCCGAGCGCGCTTTTGAAATCCGGTTCCAGCGCCTGCCCGTCCACGCGGTAGTCGCGCAGACCGAGGAAGGTGAAATTGTCGGCGAGAAGCCATTGCAGGAATTGAATGGCCTCCGCGATCTCATCGACCCGCAGCGGCGGTGGATTGCTTTTCAGTTCGCTGATGATGGCGTCCACGCGTTCGCGCATCGTCTTCCAGTCGTGCACCGCCACGCGCACTTCACCGAGCACGACCTCGAGCACGCGCACCACCCCCTCGCGCGCGGCATCATCGATGACCGAAGCCAGATGAATATGAATAAAACTCTCGCGCTTGCTTTGCGTATCAGGCGCGCCGAGCGCAACCAGTTTGCCGTTGTCGCGCTTCACCGCGAACATTGGATGCGCCACTAGGCACACGTCGAGTCGTCGTTCGGCAAGTTCGCCCATCACCGAGTCGACGAGGAAAGGCATGTCGTCGTTGACGATCTCGATCACCGAAATCGCCTTGCGCCCGCCTGAAGCCATGAGCGGCACGGTCTCGCACCGGATTTTCGGCGTGCCCGGCGTGCGTTCCGACAGAAAATCATAGGCGCGCTCAGCGAGCGCGACGATGTCGTCAGCGCCGTAGCGCACGACATCCTCCGGCACGCATCGCCCGAGAAGTTGCGCGACGAATGTGCCCGGGATATCGCGGCGACGGCGGGCCAATGCCGCGCCCGCCAGTTCGATCACGTTGCGGGCGGCTTTTTCCTCGTCACTGGCGGGAAGCTCAACGGCCATGGAACCTCGTGCTTCTTCGGGGAATCGGTCGAGGCGCATTGGAAGTTTTCACCTTCTGCCGAGGAACGTCGAGAGCAACACACCATTTGGTGACGCGTCGGTGACAGGCGTCGACAGCGTTGCACGCACGGCGTTTAACTCTCTGAAGGGAAAGACAAAATGCTGCTCGCCCGGTCGTATCGCGGCCATCCGGAACCATGTAGTCTTCCGGCCGATCCTCGGAAATTCAAAGGACGGGAAATGCCCAACAATAAATTGTCCGATAAATCAGCCAAAGCCGGGGCCAAGGCGGCCAGCGCCAAACACCAGCCGGTGCTGCGTGCTATCAAAGGGGGCAAAGGCGCCACAAAAACACCGCCGGCCAGGCACGATTCCGCTAAAGCGCATCCGGCGCCCGACGATGCGCCGATCATCGCCCTCAAGCTCGAGGCGGCGAAGCTATCGCCAGCGATAGCTGCCTATTTCAAGAAATGCCAGGACAAGCTCGGTTTCGTGCCGAACGTGCTGCTTGCCTACGCTTTCGACATGGCAAAGCTGGAAACCTTCGTTGCCATGTACAACGACCTGATGCTGGGCGATTCCGGTCTCTCGAAACTCGAGCGTGAGATGATCGCGGTGGCGGTGTCCTCGCAGAACCGCTGCTACTACTGCCTGACCGCGCATGGCGCCGCCGTTCGCCAATATTCCAGCAATCCGTTGCTCGGCGAGCATCTCGTGATGAACTATCGCGTCGCGCGGTTGAGCAAACGCCAGCGGGCGATGCTCGACTTCGCGGTGAAGCTCACCGCCTCGCCCTGGAGCGTGGAGGAAGGCGACCGCGAGCGGCTGCGCCGCGTCGGCTTCAGCGACCGCGACATCTGGGACATTTCCGCGGTGGCGGGTTTTTTCAACATGTCGAACCGCGTGGCATCGGCCACCGACATGCGTCCCAACGTGGTCTATCACGGGCAGGCGCGATAACCCCGCGTCTAAATTCTGCAGCTTTTGATGGGTTAGTGACCCTTACGTCCCCGCCACGGGGATGACAACAGAAGGCCCGTAATGCTCGTTCGCACCGTAACCGTCCTGATCGCGCTGACGTTCGGCGCTACAGCTTACGCGCAGGTCGCGCCGGTCACGCGTCCGTCGGTCATAACACCGGCGCAGACGATCATGGCCGGCAACGGCATGGTGGTGGCGCAGGAGCAGCGTGCCGCCCGCATCGGGATTGAAATTCTTGACCGCGGCGGCAACGCGGTGGACGCGGCGGTGGCCGTCGGCTTTGCGCTTGCGGTGACTTACCCGCGCGCCGGCAATATCGGTGGCGGCGGCTTCATGGTCATCCATCTCGGCAAGACGGGCGAAGATGCCGCGATCGACTATCGCGAAACCGCACCGGCTGCCGCGACCGAGAAGATGTTTCTTGATGCGAACGGCGAAGCCGATCCGAAAAAATCGCGCGACTCGGCCTTGTCGGTCGGCGTGCCGGGCACTGTCGCGGGTCTTGCGCTTGCGCACGAAAAATACGGTTCCGGCAAACTGACGCTCGCCGAATTGATCGAGCCGGCGATCACGCTCGCCCGCAACGGGGTGGAGATCGTCGACGACGTCGCCGACACATTGCCACTGGCGCAACCGCGCATCGCACGCTGGCAATCGAGCGCCCCGGTTTTTCTCAACAGCGACGGTACCGTGCTGATGCCGGGGCAGGATCTGTTGCAGCCCGATCTTGCGATCACGTTCCGCGCCATCGCTAGCGACGGGCCGAAAGGATTTTACGAAGGCCCGGTCGCGGAGAAGATCGTCGCCGCCGTGCGCAAGGCCGGCGGCATCATGACCACCGATGACATGAAAAATTATCGCGCCATCCTGCGCGAGCCGGTGCGGGGGACCTATCGCGGCTACGACATTGTCTCGATGCCGCCGCCCTCCTCTGGCGGCGTGCACCTGATCGAGATGCTCAACATCCTCGAGGGCTATGATCTTGCAAAACTCAGCCGCGAGGAGTCGCTGTACATCGTTGCCGAGGCGATGAAGCGCGCTTACGCCGATCGCGCGACATTCATGGGTGATCCGGACGCCGTGAAGATGCCGGTCGCCGGGCTGACATCGAAGAAATACGCAGCCGCGTTGCGCGCGCAGATCGGCCAGCGCGCCACGCCGTCAACCGAGATCCGTTCCGGAAACCCGGCCGATTTCGAGGGCCAGAACACCACGCATTTTTCCGTCATCGATCGCGACGGCAACGCCGTGTCGAACACCTATACGTTGAACTTTTCGTACGGCCTCGGGCTGGTCGCCGAAGGCACCGGCGTCTTGCTCAACAACGAACTCGACGACTTCACATCGAAGCCCGGAACGGCGAACGCCTATGGTCTCGTCGGCTACAACGCCAATCTGCCCGGGCCCAACAGGCGACCGCTGTCGTCGATGACGCCGACCATCATGATGAAGGACGGCAAGCCTTTCCTGATCACAGGCTCGCCCGGCGGCAGCCGGATCATCAGCACGGTGCTGCAGATCATCGTCAACGTGATCGACTTCAATCTGGCGATTGATCAGGCGGTCAGCGCGCCGCGCGTGCACCACCAATGGCAACCTGACGAGCTTTACGTCGAGCCGGGCATCAGCCCCGAGATCCTCGAAGGCCTGGTAAAGCGCGGCTTCAAGGTGGTGCCGACGCCGCCGCAGACGTCGGCGAACTCAATAGAAATCACCGCCGACGGTTACGTTGGCGCGGCCGATAGACGCACGCGCGGCTCGCTCGCCGCCGGATATTGAACGCGCTGTCGCCCCTAAGGCTTTTGGCGTCCACGCGAATAAAAATCTGCCCAGGCCAAACTCCCGGCAAAGAGCGCAAAGATTGCTGAAATCGCGATGACAATCGCGAGTGTTTCTGTCGGCATCGATAGCCCCCTCTTTCGAGCATTCTGGGGCCAAGAAGGAATTTTGCATTGACGGGGATCAAACTTGCGCGAAGGCCCTGGGAGCATCGCTGCGACAGCTGCGCATTTTAAACGCGCCTCTGAAAAGAGGTAACTCTTAAAAAACGAACAGTCGAAATAGGGCCATGGGCTTCAGTGCGCTGCTGCTTGGTGTGTTAGCTCTCGCAGCCGCGGCAGCGCCAGATGTGGCATCGGCACAAGGTGCTTTTCCGACGCGGCAGATCACACTCGTCGTCCCGGCGGCTGCCGGCGGCCCCACGGACACGATTGCACGCCTGATTGCTGAATCGATGAGCCGCACGCTCGGTCAGACTGTGATCGTTGAGAATGTCGGCGGCGCCGGTGGCACGATCGGCATGGCGCGCGTCGCCAAGGCCGCGAGATCAAAGGCTACGCGGTGACGACGAAGTTCAGGGTGCTGTCGGTTCCGCAGTTGCCGACGCTCGATAGCGGAGCCATCCCCGGTTTCGATGTGTCGGCATGGCATGCCATGTGGGCGCCGAAAGGTCTGCCGAAAGATGTGTCCGACAAATTCGTCGCCGCACTGCAGACGGCGCTCAAGGATCCGAAAGTGGTCGAGCGCTTCGCCAGTCTCGGCACCGAGCCCGCCGCACCCGCGTTCGCAACTCCCGGAGCGCTCAAGTCGCATCTCGCCGCCGAGGTGAAGCGGTGGGACGTATTGATCAAGGCGGCAGGCATTAAGGGGAATTAGTCAACCTATGGCGGACGCATCCGGCGCATGCCGGATACCGCAGTCGTTTCTTCTATTGCTGTCGTGAAATTGGAGCGGGCGAAGGGATTCGAACCCTCGACCCCGACCTTGGCAAGGTCGTGCTCTACCCCTGAGCTACACCCGCGTCCGTTGGATATATGACCGAGCGATGTCGGCCGCCAAGGCCGAACCTATAGCCAAAAGCCTGGCCCCAATGCAACCGTGGCAAAAGGCGCACAATCAGTAGGGAGCGGCGCGCCTGCTCCGCGTGCGGCGATCCGGCGGGGGGCCGACCCAGCGGGGGTTCAGGTTACAGAAACCGCGATTTCCGGCCAAAACATGCGGCCGGCATGCCTCGAACGAGTAGTACTGGCAGTCTTCGTAGACATTGCCGGTGCCGAATGTTTGCGCACCAGGGCCCCTCGGCGGCCTGCGTCGGGCCTGCATGAAATGACACGGCGGCAGTGACGAGCGCCGCGATCGATAGGATGCGCATCATCTTTTACCTCTTCTGTTCTCTGCGATAATAACAATCCGCCCGCCGGATTATTGCCCGCAATGCCAGCCACGCCCGAACAGCTCTTTACCGCGCTTGATGATCTCGGCATCGGGCATTCAACGGTGAAGCACCTTCCTCTGTTCACGGTGGAGCAATCACGAAATCTGCGCGGCCAGATTCCCGGCGGCCATACCAAGAACTTGTTTTTGCGCGACAAGAAGTACGCCATCTATCTGGTGGTCACCCTGGAAGATGCCGAGATCGATCTGAAGGGCCTGCACCGTCGGCTCGGCGCCAATGGACGCTTCTCGTTCGGTTCTTCGGATCTCATGCGCGAGGTGCTGGGCGTGGAGCCGGGTTCGGTCACCCCGTTCGGCGTTATCAACGATACCCAAGGCCGCGTGACCGTGGTGCTCGACGCCGCGATGATGGAGCACAAGACGCTGAACTATCACCCGCTGGTCAACACCATGACCACGTCGATCGGACGTGACGATCTCATGAAATTCCTCGAATCCACTGGGCATATCCCGCGAATCGAGCGTCTTTCCGGGGGTGCCTCGACCCCGCCTTGATGATTGCATTAGCTTCCCGGATAACCCATCTAATGCGACAGGAACTCTGGTAGTGCGGCCGCGGATGGCCGGATAGGGCGAGATACGATGCTGCAAGACGGCGGGGCAATGACGGCGACTGCGACGGCAGTCGATGTGGTCAAGGATACGACCACGCAAGGCTTCATGAAGGACGTGATCGAGGAATCCAAGCGCCAGCCCGTCTTGGTGGATTTCTGGGCGCCGTGGTGCGGCCCCTGCAAGCAGCTCACGCCGGTCCTGGAAAAAGCGGTGAAGGCCGCCAAGGGCAAGGTCAAGCTCGCCAAGATGAACATCGATGAGCATCCGGCCATTCCCGGCCAGATGGGCATCCAGTCGATCCCCGCGGTGATCGCATTTTCCAACGGCCAGCCGGTCGACGGCTTTATGGGCGCATTGCCGGAAAGCCAGGTGTCCGCGTTCCTCGAACGCATTACCAAGGGTGCCGTCGGCGCCGAGGAAAAGGATTTGCTGAAAGCGGCCGATGCCGCGCTTGCCGAAGGCAACGCCACAGGCGCCGCTGAGATGTATGCGCAGCTGCTCGCCGAGGACAGTACCAACGCGCCGGCGCTTGCCGGCCTCGCACGTTGCTATGTCGAGACTGGCGCACTCGAACAGGCGAAACAGACGCTCGCTCTGATCCCCGAAGCCAAGCGCAACGAGGCGGCGGCTGCCGCCGCCCGCGCAGCGCTCGAGATCGCCGAACAGGCGAAGTCGATCGAACCGCTGGGCGATCTTGAAAAGAAGCTGCTTGCCGATCCACTCGATCATCAGGCACGCTTCGACCTTGCCGTCGCGCTCAATGCAAAAGGCAAGCGGGAAGATGCGGTCAGGCATCTGATCGATATCGTCAAGCGCGACCGCAAATGGAATGATGACGGCGCGCGCAAGCAGCTCGTGCAGTTTTTCGAGGCCTGGGGCGCGACCGATCCGGCGACCGTCGAAGGACGCAAGCGTCTGTCTTCGATTTTGTTTTCGTAAGCTTTACGCCCCGGCGGCGGCACCGCGCGGCGCAGTAGTGAAACGAAGATGCCGATGAATGCTCAGTATCGCGGGCCCATCGAAATGCCGGGAGTCATCCCGGTCTTTCCGCTGCCGGGTGCGCTCCTGTTGCCGCGCGGGCAGATGCCGCTGAATATTTTCGAGCCGCGTTACATTGCAATGATCGACGACTCTCTGCGTGACGGTCACCGGCTGATCGGCATGATCCAGCCCGACGTCGCGCACACGGGATCGGCCGAAAAGCCGCCGCTTTACAAGATCGGCTGCGCCGGACGCATCACGCAACTCGCCGAGAGCGGCGACGGCCGCTATCTGATCGAGCTCACCGGAGTGGCGCGTTTCCGCATCGAGGAGGAGCTCAAGGTCGCAACGACTTACCGGCAATGCCGCGTGACCTACGCGCCCTTTGCCGATGACTTCACGGCGCGCAAGGGTGAAAATGCCGTCGACCGCGCGGCGTTGCTTGTGGCGCTCACGGATTTTCTTAAAGCCAATGATCTGAACGTCGACTGGGAAGGCATCGAAAAGGCGCCGAACGAAGCTCTGGTCAATGCCCTGTCGATGATGTCGCCCTACGGCACCGCAGAGAAACAGGCGCTGCTCGAAGCGCCGGATCTGAAGACCCGGGCTGAGATCCTCATTGCCATCACCGAAATCGAGCTGGCGAAGAAAAATACCGAGGGCGAACCGCAATTGCAGTAGCGGTAGGCCGGCACGCTGCATGCCACCGCGTCATGGCCGGGCTAGTGTCGGCCATCCACGTATTTACTTCATGAAACCATCGAAGACGTGGATGCCCGGCACATGGCGTGCGAAAGCACGCCGTCCTTTTGGACGGCTATGGCCGGGCAGACGAATAGAATTTGCGCAACGGTGGCCTGCCCAATTATTCTATCAACCTGCTGAAGATGCCCATGAACGAGGGGCCTCATGTCCACCGTCCCGCCTACCGAACGGCCGCCGGATAGCGTCGATCCGAAACTGCTGGAAATTCTCGTCTGCCCTTTGACAAAAGGGCCGCTCGAGTACGACGCCGAACGTCACGAATTGATTTCGCGCAAGGCCAAGCTCGCCTATCCGATCCGCGACGGCATACCGATCATGTTGCCGGAAGAAGCGCGTCGGCTCGAATAAAGTCGGCGTGCCGGTTTCCACCTGATCGCCGGGCGTGTCCCGGCGATGCTTCGCTGCGCCGCAAGCCAAGGAATATCAGGGAGTGAATCGCAATGATCAAAATCTGGGGCCGCAATTCATCGTCCAACGTGCAGAAAGCGATGTGGGCCGTCGGCGAACTCAAGCTCGAACATGAGCGCATCGACGTCGGCGGCGCGTTCGGCAAAAACAGAGAGCCTGCCTATCTGGCAATGAATCCGAACGGTCTCGTCCCTACCCTCGAGGAGGAAGACGGCTTCCTGCTCTGGGAATCAAATTCGATCGTCCGTTATCTCGCCGGCAAGCACGACAAAAGCGGTGCGCTCGAACCCAGGGACCCGAAGCAGCGTGCGATCGCGAGCCAGTGGATGGACTGGCAGCTGTCGGTGCTGGGACCAGCCATCGGGCCGGCCTTCTGGGGTTTGATCCGAACGCCGGTGGAAAAACGCGACATGGCCGCGATCAAGATGTCGCAGGAAAAAACCACCGACGCGATGAAAATGCTCGATGCACGATTGGGCAAGACCGAATATGTCGCGGCCCCCTCGTTCTCCTACGGCGACATTCCCGTCGGAATCATGTGCTATCGCTTCGTGCAGCTCGTGCCGCAGCGGCCGCCGATGCCGAATCTGGACCGCTGGTATGGCGCCATTTCCAAGCGCAAGGCATTCCAGGATTACGTCGGCAGCATTCCACTGACGTGACGACACCGTCGCGCGCGTCCGCGGCTTTGTGCCGGTGACGACGGTGTCATGAGGCTCTTCGGCACGGCCGGCGAGCCGGCTTACAGCACTTCGCCTTTGAGCAATTTCGGTACGTCGCCGGTGAAGCCCGCCGCCTCGCGGATGAACATGCGTTTGAGCACAGGGATCCGTTCCACCATGCCAAGTCCGACATCGCGCACCAGTCGCAACACATCGGAATGATTGGAGAAGAGACGGTTCAGCCCGTCGGTCGCGACGCCCATCATCATGGTGTCGAAGCGCCGCCAGCGTTGATATCGCTCGAGCGCGTCCACACCACCCGGATCGAGCCCGAGGCGCGCGACGTCAGCAACTGCCTCCGCCAGCGCGGCCACATCGCGCAGCCCCATGTTGAGACCTTGTCCGGCGATAGGATGAATGATGTGCGCGGCGTCTCCGACCAGCGCCAGCCTGTCGCCGATGAAGGTGCGCGCCGTAAACACACCGAGCGGAAATGCGCGGCGTGGTGCGGCCACTGTCAGTTCGCCGAGGCGCAGGCCGAAGCGTTTCTCCAGTTCGGCGTGGAATTCGGCATCGGGCAGCGCGACGATACGTTCGGCTTCGCGCGCGTTTTCCGTCCACACAATCGAGCATCGCTTGCCAGTCAGCGGCAGGATCGCGAAGGGTCCTGCGGGCAGGAAATGTTCTTCAGCGCGGCCGCCGTGATCGCGCTCGTGCCCGACCGTCGTCACGATGGCCGCCTGGTCGTAGTTCCACCCGTAACTTGTGATGCCCGCCTGCTCGCGGATCACCGAATGCGCGCCGTCAGCACCCACCAGAAGACGGGTGGAGATTGATCCGCCATCGCCCAGTGCAACTTCGACCGAATTTTTGCCTGCCGCAAAATTTGTGACCTTGCCGGCGCGCAGGTCGACGCCGAGCTCCTTCGCCTTTGCTACCAGAGCATCCACCAGATGCCGGTTCTCGATCATGTGCGCAAATGGCTCGCCCTCTTCCACGTCGCCACCAAAGGCAAGAAATGTCGGCCGCACCGCGTCATCGAGCTTTGAATCGGTCACGACCATGTCGAGGATCGGTTGCGCGTCGGCTGCGACGGCATCCCAGACGTCAATCGCTTCGAACAGGCGCCGCGCCGCGGCCGCTATGGCCGAGGCGCGAGGGTCTTTTGACTGGGCGTGCGCCAGCGCGGGATCGATGACCGTCACTCCAAACGCATTGCCCAGGCCCTGACGCAGCGCGATCGCCAGCGCGAGGCCGGCAAAACCTGCGCCGCCGATGACGACCTCGGCTTGCGGGACGCTTGCGGGACTGGCCATGTTTTCGGACATTCCTTGTAAATCTCGCCGCAGCATAGCAGGTTGAAGGAGATTTTGACCTATCCGGGTTTTGCGCATGCCCTCCGCCGTCCAGGATCTTCTCGACATACTCGATCTCGAACCGCTGGAAGTGAACCTGTTCCGCGGCCGCTCGCCGCAGAGCGGCTGGCAGCGCGTATTCGGCGGGCAGGTCATCGGTCAGGCATTGGTGGCGGCTGTGCGAACCGTCGAAGTGCGCCCGCCGCATTCGCTGCACGCCTATTTCCTGCTGCCTGGCGATCCCAAAGTTCCGATCATCTACGACGTCGACCGGATGCGAGACGGCAAGAGCTTCACCACGCGGCGCGTCACCGCGCGGCAGCACGGTCATCCGATCTTCTCGATGCTGGTGTCATTTCATTCGGATGAACCGAGCCTGAGCCATCAGGCGACGATGCCTGATGTGCCGCCACCGGAGAAACTTCCGAGCGATTCCGACATGCGCGAGAAATTGCTGCCGATGATGCCCGATCCGGTGCGGCGCTATTATGAGCGCGAGCGACCGATTGAATTTCGGCCAGTCGAGTTCGAGCGCTATCTCGGCAAGAAGATTCCCGGCGGACAGTTCAATGTCTGGATCCGCACCACGGGCAAATTGCCGGATCTGCCTGCCATCCACCAATGCGTGCTGGCCTATGCATCCGACATGATGCTGCTCGATACCGCGCTCACGCCGCACGGTCGCACCCTTTTCGGAAATGAATTCATGGCCGCGAGCCTCGATCACGCGCTCTGGTTTCACCGCCCGTTTCGCGCCGACGATTGGCTGCTTTACGCACAGGATTCTCCCAACTTGCACGGCTCGCGCGGCTATGCGCGCGGACTTATATTCACCCGTGATGGGGTGCTGGTCGCCTCGGTGGCGCAGGAAGGCCTGGTGCGCGAGCGGCGGAAAAGCTGATTGCACAATGAAGTATTGGCTGGCGGGTTGCATCATTCTCATTTCATTTGTGACCGCCGCGCTTGGCGCATCGGGGCGGCAGCACGCACCGCCCGGTTCGTTCGACGGCGCGCCGCCGCAGTTCACGCATTTCACCGCGGCCGAGCTTTCAAGGGGCTTTCTCGCATTGGCGTTCGGATCCGATCTGCGCATCGGTGCGCGTCCGCTCGGCATCCGCCGCTTCGATCATCCGATACGCACGCGTGTCGTCGGCGGTGGCGGCGTCGACCGCACGATCGCGATGTCCCGTATCATCGAGGAATATGCGCGCCAAGTGCCGGCCCTGGGATTGGGCTTTGCATCATCGGCGGCAGCTCCCGACGTCGAGGTGCGCCTGATCGACGAAAAAGATTTTCAGTCTGCATTGCAGGAGGCCTTCGGCGCCAAGGTGGCCCGTGATTTCGTCAGCCGCACCGACCCACAGTGCATGACGAGCGTCAAATCGACTGCCGACGGAAAGATCGTTCACTCGGTGTCTTTCATCATCGTCGACAAGGGCGAGGACGTTTTCCTCGACTGCGCCTATCACGAATTGCTGCACGCCTTCGGGCTTTCCAATCACGACCAGCACAATCCGTGGACCACCCTCAATCAGAACCGCACGGTCGGCTATCTCACGATCTACGATCGCTCGCTGCTGGCCCTGCTTTACGACCCGCGCATCAGGCCGGGGATGACGGCGGCCCAGGTTCGCGCTGTCCTGCCTCACATTCTCGCCAGCGCGAATCGCGAAAGATAGGTTTCGGCGTGCACGGGGTCGGTGGATTTACCGGCACGCTCCCCGCAGGCGTATTTGCCGTTGGCGCGCTCTCGGTCACCCGGAAATGCCGAACGGAGTTCGGGGGCCTGTTCGAAGGCAATCCGCAGCAGGTGGTCATGCAAGTCTACGGCATCGCGGTGACCCTGCTGTGGTCGGACGTGATGACCTTCATCACCCTCAAAGTCATGCGCTGGTGGCGCTGCGGGTGCGGTCATGAGTCTCGACGTGACCTCGCACGGCCAAGCCTTGCAATAAGCACTGACTATTTTTTAAGCAGCCCTTCTGGGCATTGGCGCGACTTTAAGCGCCAGCCCCCGGCCGCCTTTCGCTCGGTCGGAGGACCTCCTGGTTCTCGGTGGTAAATCAATAGGATAGGAGCGTCGTCGGCATCTGGCACGGCGTTTGATTCTATCCCTGCGGCCGTGCCTGCGAAGCGACCTTTGCAGGCGGAAGCTCAGTGAACCCGCCCGCACTGCGTGACGTAACAAACGGGCTCAAGCGGGGATCGAATCCATGAAGATCGTCATGGCAGTTATCAAACCCTTCAAGCTCGACGAGGTCCGTGACGCTCTGACCTCCATCGGCGTGCAAGGGCTCACAGTTACCGAGGTCAAAGGTTACGGGCGTCAAAAGGGGCACACGGAAATCTATCGTGGGGCCGAATATGCGGTGAGCTTCCTGCCGAAAATCAAGATCGAAGTGGCGGTAGACACCAAGCAAGTCGACAAAGTCATCGGCGCAATCACCGGCGCCGCGAAAACCGGACAGATCGGTGACGGAAAAATCTTCGTCTTCAATCTGGAAAACGCCGTGCGCATCCGCACCGGCGAGACCGATACCGCGGCGCTCTAGTACCCGCACCGCAAACAATACGGACAGGAGTAAGACCATGACGTTGAAGAAATCGTCCCGTGCGGGGCTCTTCGCTCTCGCGTTTGGGATTCTGATGTGCCTCTTCCTGAGCGTAGCGCACGATGTGGCATACGCGCAGGCTCCGGCGGCCGCGCCCGCCGCTGCACCAGCGACGCCACCGGCACCACCGCCGGCTTGCGCCAGCGATCCGGATCCGAAGAAAGCGGTTCTCGAGAAGTGCACGCCGAATTCAGGCGACACCGCCTGGATGCTGACCTCAGTCGCACTCGTTCTGATGATGACCATCCCGGGCCTCGGCTTATTCTACGCAGGCATGGTGCGAAAGAAGAACGTCGGCGATACCGTGATGACGAGCTTTGCCGTCACGTGTCTCGTCACGATCATCTACGCGGTCATCACGTACAGCCTTGCCTTCACCCCTGGCTCGCCCTTCATCGGCGGAACAAGCAGAGCGTTCCTGCAAGGCATCCTGAGTGACATCTCGACCGGGATCGGCACGCCGAACGGCCTGGCCGTGACAATTCCTGAATCGGTTTATCTCTGCTTCCAGATGACATTCGCCATCATCACTCCGGCCCTGATTGCCGGGGCTTTTGCTGAGCGTATGAAGTTTTCGGCCATGCTGTGGTTCATCGGCCTCTGGGCGATCCTGGTCTATGCGCCGATCGCGCACTGGGTCTGGGGCTCGGACGGCTTCATGTCCAACGGCAACTCCGACGCCTGGTTCAAGGTCCTCGACTTCGCGGGCGGCACGGTGGTGCACATCAACGCAGGCGTCGCCGGCCTGATGTGTGCGATCTGTCTCGGCAAGCGCAAGGACATGGGTCCTCCACACAACATGGTGCTGACCTTCATCGGCGCCTCGCTGCTGTGGGTCGGCTGGTTCGGATTCAATGCCGGCTCAGCCGTCACCGCCGGCATGCAGGCGGGTATGGCCATGACCGTGACGCAAATCGCCACCGCGGTCGCGGCCTTTAGCTGGATGCTCGTCGAGTGGGCCGTTCGCGGCAAACCCACCGTCATCGGCATTTGCTCAGGCGCGGTCGCCGGTCTTGTCGCCATCACACCGGCTTCTGGTTTCGTCGGTCCCGCCGGCGCAATGGCGATCGGCGTCGCGGCGGGCGTGCTCTGCTACTGGGGCGTGACCGGACTGAAGCGCATGATCGGCGTCGACGACGCACTCGATTGCTTCGGCGTACATGCTGTCGGCGGCATTGTCGGCGCGCTGCTAACTGGCGTGTTTGCTATCGAACAGTACGGCGGCACCGCCGGCCTGATGGAAGGAAACCCGGCTCAGATGATCAATCAGGTCCAGGGCATCGTCATCGTGTTCGTCTACGATGCCATCGTCTCCCTGATCCTCCTAAAGATCATCGACGCCGTGATCGGTCTGCGCGTCTCCGACGAAGTCGAGCGTGAGGGCCTTGACCTCGCGCTGCACGGCGAGGTGGTCCAGTAGGACCTGACAGTCAGCGGTAGGGGCGGAAACCCGGCACTGTCCCTTCCGTCGAGACCCCGGTTCGCAAGGACCGGGGTCTCTCTTTTTTGCATCCCTTTTTACGGGGAACAAAAAGAGCGCGAATTTCCGATGGTTAATCGGGTCTTAACCTCGCCCTCTTTATTGTGTCGAAACCCTGTGCCGCGGGCGCGACCCCGCTGTGTTGACGCATGTCCATGATGACCGCCCAGCGCGAGCCGACGTCCCCTACTGCTCCGGCGGTCGATTCCCGCTCACCTTTCGTGCGGCTCACCGAGCTGACTGCCGGCATCGAACCCGGCAAGCCGGTCATCAATCTCTCGGTTGGCGAGCCGCAGCATCCGATTCCGAAATTTGTCGGCCCGACGCTCGATGCACATCTTGCCGACTTCGGTCGCTATCCCGCGAACAAGGGCATCGAACCGTTTCGCCGCGCGGTCGCTGCGTGGCTCGGCCGCCGCTTCAAGCTCGCGCGCCCGATCGATGCCGAAAACGAAGTGCTGGTGCTCAACGGCACACGCGAAGGCCTGTTCCTGGCGGCGATCGCCGCGAAGCGCTGGGTCACGCGTCGCGCCGGCAAGCCCGCGGTTCTCATTCCAAATCCCTTTTACGCCGCCTACGCGGCCGGCGCGCTCGCGGCGGATTGTGAACCGGTTTACTTGCCGGCGACGCGCGAAAGCGGGTTTCTTCCGGATCTCAATGCACTCGATGACGCGCTGCTGGCGCGTACGGTTGCCTGTTACATCGCATCGCCTTCGAACCCGCAGGGCGCCGTCGCCAACCGTACCTATCTCGACCGGCTTGCGCATCTCGCGCGGCGATTTGGCTTCCTCGTCTTCGCCGACGAATGTTATTGTGAGATCTACAGCAGCAATGCACCGGCCGGAATGCTGGAAGCGGCCGGACCTGATTTCGCCAACGTCGTCGTCTTCCACTCTTTGTCGAAGCGCTCGAGCCTGCCGGGCCTGCGTGTCGGCTTCGCCGCCGGCGATCGGCGATTTCTCGCGCCATATCTCGAATTGCGCAACGTCGCAGCGCCGCAAGTGCCGACACCGGCCCAATACGTGGCGATCGCCGCCTATGGCGACGAAACGCATGTGCAGGAAAACCGTGAGCTCTATTCCGCAAAATTCGATCTCGCCGATCAGATCATCGGCGGTCGCTACGGATACGTGCGGCCAGCCGGCGGATTTTTTCTCTGGCTGGAGGTTTCGAAGCACGGCGGCAGCGAGATGGTGACCAAGAACTTGTGGTCGCAAGCTGGCGTGCGAGTCGTCCCAGGACGCTACCTCGCACGCGAGCAAAACGACGGCAGCAATCCCGGTGAAGGCTATATCCGGGTTGCCATGGTTCAGGACAAAGCAGCTACGGCAGAGGCGCTGCATCGCCTCGTTGCTGTTCTGGGGTAGGGATGTAACCGCATGCGGGCAGCAGATCGCAGCCTCGACATCATCACTTTTGTTTCGGAGCACTTCCGTGACATCATCCGCCGCCGGCTGAGCGAACTCGCCGGGCTCGCGCTGATCTCGCTGGCAATCCTTGGCGCCATAGCGCTGGCAACGTGGTCCATCCAGGACCCGTCCCTCAGCCATGCGACCCAGAAGCCCATCCACAATCTCCTCGGCTTTCCCGGCGCGATCTTCGCCGATCTGGCGATGCAACTGCTTGGTCTCGCCTCTATCCTGCTTCTGGTGCCCGAATTGCTGCTCGGCTGGCGAATGCTTTCACACAGGCCGGTCGGCGAGAAATGGCGCAGCCTTCTGTGGATCGTGGTGACATTCCTTGCCGCCGCCTTCGCCTCGACACTGCCTTACGTAGGATCTTGGCCGCTTCCAACCGGATTAGGCGGTGTTGCCGGCGACGCCGCGCTGCGAGCGCCCGCATGGATTTTCGGTTCGCCGCTCGGCGGCGTCACGCGTTTCATCCTGTGCGTCGTTTTTGGTCTGGCGACAGTCGTGACACTACTGCTGGCCACACGTGCGCCCGATTACGATGAAAAACCGGCGGCACGTGAGGTCGACGACGAGGAGGACAACGAAAAAGACGATGCCGACGGCGATCACGCCTCGGCCTGGCTCGGCATGATTGTGCATGCGCTTCTGAGCTGGAAGGCACACATTGGCCGCATGATCCGCGGTGATGCGCGTGCACGCACACCAATGCCCGTGGCGCAAGGTCCGCGCCACGAGCCGCGTTTCGACAGCGAAGATTACGAGTACGACGAAGAAGAGGAAGATGATGAGCACGCCCCGGCACCGCGCCGGCGCGCCGCCCCGCGAGCGGCCACGCGCCGCGGCCGCAACGGCTACACGCTGCCTTCGCTGAATCTTCTGGCTGCGCCGCGTGCGAGCGAGCGCGCGACCTTGTCGCGCGACGTCATCGACGGTACCGCGACGGCGCTGGAAAGCGTGCTGCAGGATTTCGGCGTGCGCGGCGAGATCATCAATGCCCGCCCGGGACCGGTTGTTACCCTCTACGAACTCGAACCGGCGCCCGGCATCAAGTCATCGCGGGTGATCGGACTCGCCGACGACATTGCGCGTTCGATGAGCGCCGTGTCGGCCCGCGTCGCCGTCGTCTCGGGTCGCAACGCAATCGGCATCGAATTGCCGAATCCGGTTCGCGAGAAAGTCTGCCTGCGCGAATTGCTGACCGGAAATGACTACAACGAAAGCGCGGCGAAGCTGCCGCTCTGCCTCGGCAAGACGATCGGCGGCGAATCCGTGATCGTCGATCTGTCACGCATGCCGCATCTGCTGATCGCCGGCACCACCGGCTCCGGCAAATCGGTCGCGATCAATACGATGATCCTTTCGCTGGTCTATCGACTGCGACCGGATCAGTGCCGGCTGATCATGGTCGATCCCAAGATGCTCGAACTGTCTGTCTACGACGGCATCCCGCATCTACTGACGCCAGTCGTTACCGATCCGAAAAAGGCGGTGGTCGCGCTCAAGTGGGCCGTGCGCGAGATGGAAGGCCGCTACAAGAAAATGTCCAAGCTCGGCGTGCGCAACATCGATGGCTACAACGCGCGCGTCGCCGAAGCGCGGGCGAAGGGCGAAACGCTCACCCGCACTGTCCACACCGGTTACGACAAGGAAAGCGGCCAAGCCGTCTACGAGAAAGAAGAGCTCGAGCTCGACCCGCTGCCTTTCCTGGTGGTGATCGTCGACGAGATGGCCGACCTGATGATGGTCGCCGGCAAGGACATCGAAGGCGCCATTCAGCGTCTTGCGCAGATGGCACGCGCCGCCGGCATTCACGTCATCCTGGCAACGCAGCGGCCTTCAGTCGACGTGATCACAGGCACGATCAAGGCCAATTTCCCGACCCGCATCTCGTTCCAGGTGACGTCCAAGATCGACAGCCGCACCATCCTGGGAGAACAGGGCGCCGAACAACTGCTCGGTCAGGGCGACATGCTCTACATGGCCGGCGGCGGCCGAATCAATCGCGTGCACGGACCGTTCGTATCGGATGACGAAGTGGAAAAAGTGGTACGCCATCTGAAGTCGCAGGGCGCGCCGGAATACCTCGAAGAAGTAACGGCAGGCGGCGAGGAGGACGAGGATGGAAATCCGGTGTTCGACGCGACCGGCATGGGTTTCGCCGAAGGCGGCGACCTCTTTCAACAGGCCGTTGCAATCGTAAAGCGCGACCGCAAGGCCTCGACTTCCTACATCCAGCGCAGGCTCCAGATCGGCTACAATCGCGCGGCGACCATCATGGAGCGCATGGAAGAGGAAGGCATCGTCGGGCAGGCCAACCATGCCGGCAAGCGCGAGATCCTGATTCCCGAAAATCCGGCCGACGACCGGTATTGAGAATCGTCGCATTCGCGATTAAGCCGGAATCTGGCGAAATGCGCCAAGGGCCGCGAAATCGCCACAGCCGGCCCATATACAGCCTATCAAGATACCGCAGGGCGGAGGCAGGGAACGTGATGTCACTGGATCAACGGCGAACGGGCTGCAAACTGGCATTTGTTGTGTTGTTTGCCTGCCTTACGGCCCCGGCCATCGCCCAGATCCCGCTTCCGTCTGCGCGCCCGACTTTGCCGGCCCAGGCGGCCCCGCCGACACCCGCGGCCAAGCCGGCGGTCCCAGCTCCGGGCCGTCAGAGCGCGCCGGCGCCGCAGCAAAGCCCGGTGTTCAATCCGTTCGCCGCGCTGCTTGGCAAGCCGGCGACCCCAAACAATCTGAGCGCCGAACAGCGCTCCATTGTCGACCGCGTCAACCGCTATCTCTCCGGGGTGCAGGCTCTGTCCGGAAACTTTATCCAGATCGGACCCGACGGCACGCGGACCCAGGGTGACTTCGCCATCTCCAAGCCGGGCCGGGTGCGCTTCGAATACGACGACCCGAGCCCCATCGAGCTGATTGCCGACGGCTCGTCGGTGGTTGTGCGCGATCGCCGGCTGGCGACGCAGGATGTGTATCCACTGTCGCAGACGCCATTGCGCTTCCTGCTGGCGGATCGCGTCGACCTTGCTAACGACACGCACCTCGTTGCGGTCTACGCCGACGACGTGTTCGTCACCGTGGTGGCCGAGGAGAAGAGTGGCATTGTCGGGACTAGCCGCCTGATGATCATGTTCAGCGCCAAGGACATGTCGCTCAAGCAATGGACCGTGACGGATCCGCAGGGCTACGACACGACGGTTGCGGTCTACAATCTCGATACGAGCAAGCGCCCGGATCCGGCTTTGTTCAAGATCGACTATACGCCCTACCACAATTGATGTTGCGCTCGGCGATTTGCGATTTCCCCTAAATAGAGGTGGATGGCTGCGACAATCCCGGCCATGACGTTGGAAAATCCGTCGTCCGCATCATAGATTTGCGCAATGCCCTTAAAGGTCACCACCTGGAACATCAACTCGATCCGGCTGCGGATTGATCTGGTCGCGAGATTGCTGAAAAGCGCGCGACCCGATGTGCTCTGCCTGCAGGAGACCAAGTGTCCGGATGACGCTTTCCCGATGAAGCGCTTCAAGCGTCTCGGCTATGCGCACGGCGCTCTCAACGGACAGAAAGGCTATCACGGCGTCGCCGTCATCTCGCGCGTTCCGTTCGAGCGGATCGACGTACAGAATTTCTGCGGCAAGATCGATTGCCGGCACATCTCAGTGGTGCTGGGAGAGCGCGCCGGCCTGAAGGACCAGGTCACCCTGCACAACTTCTATGTCCCGGCCGGCGGAGACGAGCCCGATCCCGAGATCAATCCGAAATTCCAGCACAAGCTCGGTTTCCTCGATGAGATGCGCGCGCACGCCGGCCTGAAGCCGGAAAAATCCGAGCGCGCGATTCTCGTGGGCGATCTCAACGTGGCGCCGCTCGAGCACGACGTGTGGAGCCACAAACAGATGATCAAAGTGGTGTCGCACACGCCGCTCGAATGCGAGAAGCTCGTCGCCGCGCAGAACTCCGGCGGCTGGATCGATTGCATGCGGGTGCATACGCCCGAGCCCGAAAAGCTTTACACCTGGTGGAGCTACCGCGCGATGGACAACTGGCGCGCGGCCGATCGCGGCCGCAGGCTTGATCATATCTGGGCGTCGGATGCAATCGCCGGTCAGGTATCGACGATCGACGTCGCCAAGAGTTATCGCGGCGCAAAGCGGCCGTCCGACCACGTGCCGGTGACGGCAACCATCGAAGTCTGACGCTAGCTCTTCTGACCTTTTTCCAGCGCCCGTTTCACGCCTGCGAGCTCTTTCGACCAGACCTGCAAGCGTGCGGCCATGCTCTCGCGCAATTTATCCGCGGCGGCCGGATATCCCTCGAGTATCTTGCGGAAGAGGCTGCGTGATATTCGCACCACAACCGTCGGCTCTTTGGCGATGGCTGTTGCCTGACAGACCGTATTGGTGAGCAAAGCCAGTTCGCCGATCAGCGTCCCTGGTCCGACCGTGACCTCGCTGCCTTCGGAGGCCGTGCCCGGTTCGAGAATCAACGAACCCTCCTGCACGACATACCCGCCGTCGGCGAGCTCACCGGCATAGAACAGCACTGCCCCGCTTTGCAGATGCCGCGTCTCGGCACCGATCGCCAGAATGCGAAGCGCCTGCTTGCCGAGCGCCGCCAGCGGCGGCACTTGTTCGAAAAACGCGATGTCCTCTTCGAGGCCCATTGCTACGGACGCCATCGTCCCGAAAGCGGAGACCAGCACGTCATGCGAGGAAAGAGAGCGCCGTTCGTTATTCTCACGGCACCAGTTTATAGCCGCCCGCTTCGGTCACCAAGATGGCCGGAATGGCGGCATCCTTTTCGACCTTCTGGCGGAGCCGATAGATGTGCGTTTCCAGCGTATGGGTGGTGACGCCCGAATTATAACCCCAGACCTCTTGCAGCAGGGTCTCGCGCGATACCGGCTTCTGCCCGGCGCGATACAGGTACCGAAGAATCGCCGTTTCCTTTTCAGTCAGCCGGACCTTGCTGCCTTTCGGGTTCAGCAGCAGTTTCGAGCTCGGCCTGAACGTGTAAGGCCCGATCGCGAAGACGGCGTCTTCGCTGGCTTCGTGCTGACGCAGCTGCGCACGGATGCGCGCAAGCAAAACCGCAAACCGGAACGGCTTGGTGATGTAATCATTCGCGCCGGATTCGAGTCCGAGAATGGTGTCGGAATCAGTGTCGTGGCCAGTCAGCATGATGATCGGCGGCTTGAAACCATTCTTGCGCAAGATGCGCACCGCTTCGCGGCCATCCACGTCCGGGAGGCCGACATCCATGATCACAAGATCGACCTGGCCGTTCTTCGCGGCCTGCACGCCTTTGGTTCCGCTATCGACCGAGATAGCGTCAAACTCCTCGTGCAGCGCCAGTTGCTCGACAAGCGCCTCGCGCAGTTCGGCGTCATCATCGACAATAAGGATTGTTCGCTTATTGGCCATCGCTTAAAGGCCCTCCAAGGGCGTGAAACGAGACCCCTGTCATGGTCGCGGGGTAGACCATTCGGCGCTAAAAGATCAAGTAGGAACTGATACTTAAGATCCAACCGGTCCGTCGCATCAATGCAGAAACGATCCTTGTCCCGGGTCACAGTACGCCGCAAGGCCGGTGATTCAAGCCGCGGCTGGCTCATAGCAGGAATGCTGGCGTTACCAGTGGCACTTGGTCGTGGCGGGATCAAGGCCAACAAGCGCGAAGGCGATGGTGGTACGCCGCGCGGCCGTTTCCGCCTGCGGCAATTGTGGTGGCGCGCCGACAAGCATCCGCGACCGACGACCTCGTTGCCGGTGCATCGAATTACGCCCGACGATGGATGGTGCGAGGACCCGGCCGACCGGCGGTACAATCGCCGGATCAAAGTGCCTGCCAAATCTTCGGCCGATCGACTGACTCGGAGCGACAATCTCTACGATTTCATCATCGAGATTGATCACAATACGCGCCCACGCGTTGCCGGACGCGGCAGTGCGGTCTTCATCCACGCCGCAAGAAAAGGCTTTGCTCCAACCGCCGGCTGCGTCGCGCTCGAACTCGATACCTTGCGGCGGATGCTGTCGCGTCTCGGTCCACATACGAGAATTGTCGTCGAATAGATCGCAAGCGCGCTACTTCGCGCGCTCGCCGAAAATCGCGCTGCCGACGCGGACATGCGTGGCGCCAAGCGCGATCGCGGTGGCGAAATCTGAGCTCATGCCCATCGAAAGAAACGTCAAACCGTTGCGCTTCGCGATCTTGGCGGTCAGCGCAAAGTGCGGCCCGGGAGCTTCGTCAACCGGAGGAATGCACATAAGGCCGGAGATTGTCAGCCCGTATTGATCGCGACACGCTGCCAGGAATGCGTCCGCATCCTGCGGCAGGACACCGGCCTTTTGCGGCTCGGCGCCGGTGTTGATTTCGGCAAACAGCGTTGGTCGCCGTTGCTGTTTGCTCGTCTCTTTCGACAGAGCTTCGCAGAGACTTGCCCGATCGACGGAATGAATTGCATCGAAAAGCGCGATCGCTTCTTTCGCCTTGTTCGACTGCAGCGGACCGATGAGATGCAATTGCGTACCCGGATGTTTCGCAAGCAAAGATGGCCACTTTGCTTTTGCCTCCTGAATACGGTTCTCCCCGAAAACGCGCTGACCCGCGCCGATGGCCGGCTCGATGGCATCCGCGGCGAATGTCTTGGAGACTGCGATCAGCGTCACGTCGGCGGGATCACGGTTGGCGTCTCGGCAGGCGCGCGCGATTTCCGTCCGGACAAGCTCGAGATTCTTTGCTGTGACAGCGGCCATGCGCTGCCTATATCGCACCGGGCCGCGCGCCGCCACACTTCAAATGAAGGGCCGGGGCCGATGTTGCGGCACTTCGCTTCCGGCAATGTTCGCGAGGGCGGCACGATCGGCTATTTCAAACAGGCGGTCTTTCCAGCGGACGGCCTTGGTGACGAACAACCGCTTGAGCGTCTTGTTGGTGTGAACCAGCGACATGCCGAGCGTATCGGCAAGGTGCTGCTGGGTGAATGGAAACTGGATGCTTCCGTTCTTGACCAGTCCAGCTTCCTCGGCCCGCGCAAAAAGATGCAGGAGAAGATAGGCCGCGCGCTCAAGCGCCGTCCGGCGGCCGAGGCTCAGAAGATGCTCATCGATAAGCTGCTCCTCGCGAGCGGCGAGCCAGGTGACATCGAAGGCCAGTGATGGAAGCTTGCTGTAAAGGTCCCAAAGTTTCGTGCGTGGAAAGACGCACAGCACGAGCGGTGTCAACGCTTCGACCGAATGCTCCATCTCGTTCATCAGCGCGCCCTGCAGGCCAAGCATATCGGCGGGCAATGCGTAATTGAGAATCTGCCGGCGGCCGTCGTCGAGCATCTTGTAACGAAAGGCCCATCCGGTTAGCACGGTGTAAAGATAATCGCTCCGCGTGCCTTCGCGCAGGAAACTCGCGCCAGGGTCGACGCGCAGTTCGTCGGTCTTCAGTGTTTTAACGAACGCAAGTTCTTCCGCGGAAAACTCGCGCAACGCGGGCCGCTTTCGCAGCGGGCATTGGTCACAGGGCGTGTAACCGTTTGGGCGTCCGTTTCCCAGAATCATGGCAGGCCACCCGCCAGGTCATCCCTGCGCGGCACTAGCCAAATTGCCGTTTATGTTCATAAACATAAATTTTCACCGCGTATGTCATTTTTAAATGCTGCCGGATTCAATCCGTAGGACAAAAGAAAGTTCCCTCGGGAGAAATAGCTTTGCCTATCTCGGACAGCTTGCTCACTGGCAATCGCTGTCTTGTCCTGGACGACGAATTCCTGATCGCACTCGACATTCAGCAGATACTTGAGCTTGCCCGTGCAAAGCACGTGGCATCTGTCGCGACGGCGTCCGAAGCCATCGCGCTTGTGCGTCGTGAAGCTAAATTCGATCTAGCCGTACTCGATGTGAAGTTGGGCGGATCCGAAGACAACAGTCTGGGCGTTGCGAGTGAGCTCGCCAAAACGGGCACGCCGTTCGTTTTTCTCACCGGGATGCGCGTCGATAACGTGCACGCGCGAGAGTTTCCGCAAGCACCGGTCATCGAGAAGCCCTATGACGCTGTGGCGCTTCTCGACGCCGTGCAACGTGCCCTCAAAAACGCGACGTTATAAAAATCGCCGCGTCAGGCTGCAGTCTGCCAGTCAGCTATCGCAGCCTTTGCCGATTTTTTCGGGCGCACTTTGTGGTCAACTTTATCGACCCACGCGAGCGGGATGATGTGGTGCTGTCCTACCGATTTCGGATCGCTCTTTGTCAGTTTTATCTTGTCCGACCCTTCGAAATAATCGACCGTTCCGACATGGGCGCCGTCCGAGCCGATGACCTCCATGTGTTCGTTGATTGATTGTGCATTGACCATGCCGCACCTCCTCTGGGAGGCTAACCCCGGCAAAACTGCGCGCGGTTCCTTCTGATTTTTCAAGTGAATCGCCCTGCGCCGGTTGACCGTTTGGCCGGTTTCGTGTCAGTTCCGCGCGCCGCAACAAGACGCCCCATGACCGCAACGTCGAGCAAAAACGAGCGCTATAACGCCCGCGAGGCCGAGGCCCGTTGGCAGAAGATCTGGGCCGATCGAGGCATCTTCGCGACCCAAAACAGCGACCCGCGGCCGAAATATTACGTGCTGGAGATGTTCCCCTACCCGTCGGGGCGCATCCACATGGGGCACGTGCGCAACTACACAATGGGCGACGTTGTGGCGCGTTTCAAACGCGCCATGGGAAACGCGGTACTGCACCCAATGGGTTGGGACGCGTTTGGGATGCCGGCTGAAAACGCCGCAATCGACCGCAACGTGCATCCGAAGGCGTGGACCTACGACAATATCGCTGCGATGAAAAAGCAGCTCCAGTCGATGGGTCTTTCGCTCGACTGGGCGCGCGAGATTGCCACCTGCGATCCGGCCTATTACAAGCACCAGCAGAAAATGTTTCTCGACTTCCTCAAGGCGGGGCTGGTCGAGCGCAAGCAATCGAAGGTCAACTGGGATCCAGTTGACCAGACGGTCCTCGCCAACGAGCAGGTCATCGACGGGCGCGGCTGGCGCTCCGGCGCTCCCGTCGAGCAGCGTGAACTTACACAGTGGTTTTTCAAGATCAGCGACTATTCGGAAGACCTTCTCGAGGCACTCGGCACGCTCGACCGCTGGCCGGACAAGGTCCGTTTGATGCAGAAAAACTGGATCGGACGATCGGAAGGACTCCTGCTGCGCTTTGCGCTTGATCCTGCGACGACCCCGAACAAGGAAACCGAACTGGAGATTTTCACCACGCGACCGGACACGTTGTTCGGCGCGAAGTTCATGGCGCTCTCGCGCGACCATCCGCTTGCGCAGGCCGCGGCGGCAAAAAATCCGAAGCTCGCGGCCTTCATCGAGCAGTGCCACCGCATGGGCACCGCACAGGCCGAGATCGACACCGCTGAGAAACTCGGTTTCGACACCGGCATGAAGGCTGTGCATCCATTCGATGCCAACTGGAAGCTGCCGGTTTATGTCGCCAATTTCATTTTGATGGATTACGGTACGGGCGCAATTTTCGGCTGTCCGGCGCACGATCAACGCGACCTGGACTTCGTCAACAAATACGGCCTCGGCAATACGCCTGTCGTCTGCCCGCCAAACCAGGATCCGAAGACCTTCGTCATCACCGACGTTGCCTATGACGGCGATGGCCGCATGATCAATTCGCGCTTCCTCGATGGCATGACGATCGAAGACGCAAAGGAAGAAGTCGCAAGGCGGCTCGAAAAAGAGACGCGCGGCAACAAGCCGGTCGCGCAACGGCAGGTGAACTACCGACTGCGCGACTGGGGCATTTCACGCCAGCGCTATTGGGGTTGTCCGATCCCGATCATCCACTGCGAGAAATGCGGTGTCGTTCCCGTGCCGGAGAAAGACCTGCCGGTCACGCTGCCAGAGGACGTCACGTTCGACAGGCCGGGCAATCCGCTCGACCGTCACCCGACCTGGAAGAATGTGAAGTGTCCCAACTGCGCGGGGCCGGCGCGTCGGGAAACCGACACAATGGATACCTTCGTTGACTCATCGTGGTACTTCGCGCGCTTCACCGATCCGTGGATCACGACGGCGCCCACCGAGCGCAGAATCGTCGATGAGTGGCTGCCGGTCGATCAATACATCGGCGGCATCGAGCACGCGATTCTGCACCTGCTTTATTCGCGCTTTTTCACCCGCGCAATGCACAAGACGGGGCATACCGGCATCGATGAGCCGTTTGCCGGGCTGTTCACGCAAGGCATGGTGGTTCACGAAACCTATCGCGCGAAAAACGGCGACTGGATCGAGCCCGCCAATGTGAAGATCGAAGGTGTCGGCGATGCGCGACACGCGGTGATCGCTTCGACGGGCGAGCCGGTCGAGATCGGTTCGATCGAGAAGATGTCGAAGTCGAAAATGAACACGGTCGATCCCGACGACATCATCGCGACCTACGGGGCCGACACCGCACGCTGGTTCATGCTGTCGGATTCCCCGCCCGATCGCGACGTGATCTGGACCGAAGAGGGCGTGCAGGGCGCGTGGCGTTTTGTGCAGCGCCTGTGGCGACTGGTCGGCGAGATTGCCGATGTCGACGCCCCGGCCGCGCGGCCGGCCAGGTTCGGCGAAGAGGCGCTCGTGCTGCGCAAGGCCGCGCACCGCGCGCTCGCGCATGTTTCCGAGGATATCGACAAGCTGCGCTTTAACCGCTGCGTGGCGCACATCTACGAATTCGCCAATGCGCTCAGCGATGCCCTAGGCGGGGTCGAAAAGGCGCCGGCCGAGGATCTCCGCTGGGCGCTGCGGGAGGCTGGTAATATCCTGATCCGGGTGTTCCACCCGATGATGCCGCATCTGGCCGAAGAATGCTGGGCGGCGCTTGGCCACAAGACCCTTGTGGCGACCGAGGCCTGGCCGCAGGTTGAGCCCGATTTGCTGGTGGAAAGCAGCATTACCTTGCCGGTTCAGATCAACGGCAAAAAGCGCGCCGACGTGACCGTCGCCCGCGATGCAAGAAATTCCGATATTGAGGCTGCCGTTCTGGCTCTCGATGCGGTAAAAAAGGCGCTTGAGGGGAAGAGCCCGAAAAAGGTCATTGTCGTCCCGCAAAGGATAGTCAATGTCGTCGTCTGATACCTCGCCGCGTATGCGAACGCGCCGGTCGGTCGCCGGCGGGGCATTTTTCGTGTTGGGCCTCGCGGGTCTCGGCAGGTCCTTTCTCGCGATGGGGCCTGCTGGTCTCGTCCAAACCTTTTTCGCGATGGGGCTCGCGGGTCCCCGCAGTGCCTTTCTCGCGATCGGACTCGCGGGTTTTGTTGGCGGGTGTTTCCAGCCGATGTACGCCGAGCATCCTTTGCCGGTCGGGGCTGCGGGCAATCCGGGCGTCGTCGGACAGCTGCGCACTGTCGACGTCGCCGCAATCGACGCCCCCGCTGGTAGCCGTCTCGCACGCGTCAGCGTAAGCGTGCGGAATGAGCTGATCTATGATTTGACCGGCGGCGGCGGCGGTTTTTCGCCGACGCACCGACTTGACGTAAAGCTTGTCGCAACTCAGTTGCAGGTTATCGTTGACATCAACACCGCGCGTCCCGACGTCAACAATTACGGCATCGACAGCACCTATACGTTGACGGAGCTCGCGACTGGACGAGTTGTTGTGAAAGGCCAAACCTTCGCGCGCGTATCCTACAACATTCCGGGCCAAGAGCAGCGCTTTGCCGGCGAACGCGGCTTGCGCGATGCCGAAAACCGCGCGGCCAAGGAAATCGCGGAAAATATCCGCACGCGACTCGCCTCGTTCTTCGTGGCGGGCACGTAATCTTACGCGGCGTCATGACTGCCATCAAAGCCGCCGACGTCGACCGCTTCATTGCCAATCCAAACCCCGCGCAACCCGTCGTGTTGGTCTTCGGCCCGGACATCGGTCTGGTGCGGGAAAGAGTGGACGCACTCGTGCGTGCATCCGTCGACAATCCCAATGACCCGTTCGCATTGGCCCGCATCGAGGGTGACGAATTGACCGGCAATCCGTCGCGGCTCGTCGAAGAAGCTCACACGGTCCCGCTGTTCGGTGGTCGCCGGGCCGTTCTGGTAAAGGCCGGCGGGCGAAATATCGCGTCGGCGGTTGAATCGGTCATTAATGCCCCTTCCAATGAGTGCCGCGTCATTATTGAGGCCGGCAATCTCAGCAAGAGCGCGCCATTGCGCGCCCTGTGCGAAAAATCGAAAGTTGCCGCCGCGTTGCCCTGCTACGCGGATGGTGAACGCGCGCTCGCGCAATTGATTGATGAGGAAATGCGTGCGGCTGGCCTCAGCATTGCAGCAGACGCCCGCGCCGCCCTGCTGGACCTGATCGGTGGTGACCGGCTCGCTTCCCGCAACGAGATCCGCAAGCTCACGCTTTATGCAAAAGGTCAAAAAAGCGTCGAGCTCCCTGACGTGATGGCCGTCGTGGGGGATGCCTCGCAAATCGCGCTTGATGGATTGATCGACGCAGTTTTCGCTGGAAAAACGGCTGAAGCCGATGTTGAGTTTGCCAAAGCGCGGGCAAGCGGCTCATCTCCACCGACAATTGTTTCGGTGGCAATTCGCCAAGTTGCCAACTTGCACAAAATGAGGCTGGCGATCGCGGGCGGCGATTCCATCGAGTTCGCAATGAAGCGCAGTGCGCCGCCTGTACACTTTTCTCGTGAGCACCACGTCAGCGGAGCGCTGCGCGTCTGGACGCCACAACGCCTGATCCGTGCAATGGAGCAGCTGGCAGATGCTTCGCTCGAGATGCGCCGGAATGCTCCTCTGTCAGAAGCAATCGCGCAGCGCACTCTGATGTCCCTTGCCATGAATGCGCGCAAATCGGCCTAGCAAAGTCGTCTGCTTTCCTGCCTCGCGCAAATCCGAGCAAAGAAATTTAGAGCTGATCAACCGTTTTTGGTTATGCATTTTTAGATGGCCACGATCACTCGCCCGGGAATAGAGATGACGGCCGTCGAAACCCGCCGCGATTTTCGCCGATCACAAGAAACCCGTGCCAGCTTCTGGCTTGGCGCAATCGTGTCTCCGTTTTTCGTGGCGGTCGTTGGATCGGGCCTATTCCTCGGAACGGTCATAGTTGTGGGCACGTTCTGAGGCGATGAATCAAATGAGGCGGCGGCGGCAAGCCGTACTGGCCGCGTCGCCCGCCCACTGCCAGACGGAAAACTCTGCCACTACGTCATCTTTGACGATAAGACTGCGATTGCCATCGAGGACCGGATCGGCCGGTGCGACGAAGACAAGCCCAAGCCAAAAAAGGAAAGACCGGCAGCGTTTAGCTAGGGCAAATAGACTCTTCGCCGCCAGCTTACAGATTTAGTTGATAGCTGTGTGGGACCCAGCGATAGCCGACCTGCCCCTTGTCGATATAGCCGATTCCAGGGAAGGGCATGTGGAAGCTGGCAACAAAAATCTTGTCCATAGCTAGCATGTCCAAGATACGCTTGCGGGTCGTGACGGCTTTTTCTTTGTCATCGTCCATCTCGAAATGCCATTCCGGACGCTGCACTGCCATTACAAATTGCGTGCACGTGTCCGCGGTAATCATCACGCGTTTTCCCGTGCTTTCGACGTGAAACGCCAGCAGGCCGGGCGAATGCCCGGCCGCGTCGACGGCGGTGATGCCTGGGGCAACCTGATCGCCGGGCTTGATGAACTTCGAACGATCGGCCAGCGGCACGCAAATCTTCACGAAGAGCTCCCGATTAAACTTGCGCGCCTCTCGAACGTTTTCACCGCGCTTCCAGAAATCAAACTCCGCCGCACCGAACACATAGGTGGCGTTGGGAAAAACGGGCTTTCCCCCTTCCACCAGACCGCCAATGTGGTCGGGATGCCCATGGGTAATGACAATGACGTCGATGTCCTCAGGCCTGTATCCAGCCGCGGCTAGCCGCTCGGCCGTTTGCCCGGGCGGCAGTCGTTTGCTGAGCTGTTCATACTCGCGTGGCAGGGCGCCGTTGCCAGTGTCAAAAAGCACCAATTGTTTTCCGGTGTTCACGAGCGTCGGGATGTTTGGATGTTCGAACCGTTGAGTATCGATATTGTTGGCACGGGCAAGCGCATGCACTTCATCGGGAGAGGCATTTGCGCCGTAGTGGGGGTACAATCCATCGCGGATCGCCTTGGCATCGAGGACGGTGGCGACCTCAAATTCCCCGAGCTTAAAACGATAGATGGTCGGCTGTAATTCGCCTTTCAGTAATGCGGGCACGTCCGGCTCCTCTCCCGAATTGGTACGCCTCAGGACGAGGCTTAGCAGTCAGAATAGGCTGCAATCCAGCACGGAATTAAACGAACGATGTCTTCCTGGAAGTACCCTCTCGCTCTATGCTGACCATGAAATCTAGAAAGCCGTGGAGATTTTAAATGGCCCGGAAAAAGCGCAGATTAACTACTGGCAAGGAGAGGAAAAAATCGAAAGTTCCGTCGCGGCAAAAGAAACAAAGCGTCAAGGTACGAAAGAGCAAACAGCGATCGCGTAACGTGGGCGACAGATTTAAAAGTGCCTATCGGACTCTTGTCGATTCGATCAAGGATACTGACAACCTTCGCGACAAGTTGGAGCCTCCAGGAACATCGGAAACCGAGTAGCGGTCAGATCCTCGCGGATTTCACCCAGGTACAAAACCAAACCCGCCAGTCCGTACGCAGTTTAATTTGTTATTGGTCGCCCGATGGGCGATTGAGCAGCTGCCTGATCTTCCGGGCAAGGACGCGTTCGGTCAAAGGCTTTGGAATAAGTTCGATCCCCGGATCCAACCGACCCTGATGTACGATTGCGTTCCGCGAGTACCCCGTCATAAAAATAATCTTGGTTCCTGGCCGGCGCCGTTCGACCTCGTTAGCGAGCTCACGACCATTTTTTCCAGGGAGGACGACATCGGTCAGCAATAAATCGAATTTCTTGTCAGCATCCAAGAGCCGTAAGGCAGTGGCCGAGTCTTTCGCCTCGATGACCTGGTAATTCAGGTCCCGCAAAATCTCCGAGGCATACTGACGAACGCCGTCGTCATCCTCGACAATAAGTATTGTTTCGTTGCCGCCGCGTTCGGCATTCAGATCATCATCTCCCGAAACGACCACTTCATCGCCTTCGCGGCGCGGGAGATAGAGCTTGACCGTCGTGCCCTCCCCCGGTTCGCTGTAGATCTTAACGTGACCACCGGATTGCTTCATGAACCCGTAGACCTGGCTCAGGCCCAACCCGGTGCCCTTGCCGGTTTCTTTGGTTGTGAAGAACGGCTCGAAGGCGCGGTCGATCGTTTCCGCCGACATGCCTCCGCCACTATCCGACACTGCGACAAGAATGTACTGGCCGGGGACAATACCTTCATGCTCTCGGCAATACTCCTCATCGAGGTAGGCGTTGCTTGTCTCAATGGTAAGCTTCCCACCTTCAGGCATGGCATCGCGCGCATTCAGCGCAAGGTTGAGCAACGTTGATTCCATTTCTGACGCGTCAACCTCAACTTTCCAGAGACCAGCTCCGCCAATGGTTTCAAGTTCGATATTTTCTCCGAGCGTGCGAGTCAGAAGGTCAGAGATCGCAACAATAAGCTTGTTGATATCGATGACACGAGGATTGAGTGGCTGTCGGCGCGAAAAGGCAAGCAATCGCTGGGTCAGTTGCGCGGCACGCTCCGCACCTACGAGCGCATTGTTGAGGGCCCGTTCAGCCCGCGCCTCGACGACGCCCCGTTTGGCAATACCGAGATTACCTATGATGATCGTGAGAAGATTGTTGAAGTCGTGCGCGACACCTCCGGTCAGCTGACCCACGGCTTCCATCTTTTGCGATTGACGGAGTGCCTGCTCCGCCAAATCGCGTCGTTCCGCCTCCGCGTACAAGGCACGCGTGCGGCGAATCGCGAGCAAAACAAGCGTGAAGAGCACGAGCGTGGCGGGGATTCCGAAAATGAGATGACTGGCCATTGCCCGCATCCAGTCAAGCATAATCGTGTCAGTCTGAATTCCATCGGAAACGTACAGATCAGAGTATCCGAGTTTGAGATATGCAAAACGTCGTTCAACATCATCTACGGAATATGACCTGGTTACAAAACCACCCTCGGGATGCTCCACCATACTTAGCATGAACCCGCTGTCGGGCCTGAAGTGCGTGACGTCACCAGCGGGCATCGGAAAGCGGGCAATAATTGCGCCGTCACTCTTTGAGAGGGTGAAGCTGGCGGTCGTATCGCTTCCAAGCTGGCGATAGAATTCAGAAAACACTTTTGGTGTTACCGAGATCATGATGATCCCGTTGAATTGACCGTCTTGCAGCGGACGGCGGCGGCTGATTCCGAAAAAAGCTTCTCGTCTGACGCGTGATCGCGAAGCGGCGCCGACATAGGTGCCGGCATCTCGCTCCACTTGCGCCACGAAATAATCCCGATCTGCAATATCCAGGCCCGCGGGGATCGGGAACATCGCCGACGACACAATAGTGTGTCCATTCCTGTCGACAACTAATATGGCATCGATGGCCTTTACCGATTTTTCCAGCTTGGCCAATTGCTGGTGAAGCGTTTGGTCGGACGCCTTGATCTGTTCATCGGTAAGACCATCCAGAATCGCATCAACGGCGGTGAAGGTCAGGTCAACCGACTGGAAAATCCCCGATGCGTGCTGGGATAGAATATTCAGTGATGCAGCGAGTTGCTCGTCCGTGCGCGCAACGGCGTTCTGATAATTGATCCAGCTGGCGTAAGCGAAAATCGTCACCGGAATGACGATCGAGGCCACCAGCATTGTTTTGAGGAGGCGTAGAGCGGCATCGCGGCGCGCGCGCATTCGTCAAAACTCATTGAGCGGGTCTATGAATGTATTCGGGATACCTATTTGTGAAAAGAGGACTCGCATGTCGATTACGGCTGATTCAGCAACAACTTCAAACCCGGTGACAAGTTCCTCCACAGTTGATAGGTCGATTAGTCTTTGCGCGAAGACGCATTTTGATCGCCTGATGGGCCGCCAAAGTACCCCCACCCCATGATGGTGATGTGGGTGACTCTACCAAGATGACGAAGCATCCAGATATCGCCGCACCGTCCAGATTGAGGCGGTCGCCAGGGCGTTTTTGCTGAGGAATCGTGGGAACGCGCATTGCCGCCGCTGAAATATGAGCCCCGTCAAACGGGCGAGGCGAGCCGACATAGTCCGATCAGACGACGATTCTCATTCTGCATTTGCATAAAACTCGATGAATTTTTTCACGACGTTTTTCACGGCCCCAGCCGAAGGCCGTTGAGTTAACAAGCTGGCAAATTGATACAGAGATGGCGCGCCGGCTCGCTCCGCTCACAGATCCCTTCGTAAGTGAAGAAATCCGTGTCGAAGCGAGCCTAAAGGGCGGCAGTTGAGCTCTTTACGGTTAGCGCTGACGACGTAGCCAGGCGTCAAGGCTGAATCGTCCCGGCCCAATCACAAAAAGAAAGAGAAAGCCGCCCAGCATCGCCAGGTTTTTGTAGAAGCTCGAGTCTTGGGCGCGGCGAGCCGCGGCATCCGCGAATTCCCAATACCGGTGGGAGCTGAATGTCGCCACAAGCATAAAGACAATCATCACGAGCACGACGTAGCGGGTGGCGAGCCCGAGAATAAGGGCAATCCCGCCGAAGAACTCCGCAGGGACGGCGATATAGGCCAAAAAGGTCGGAAGTCCGCGCCCCGGAAACCCAGCGGCGTAGGCCGGAATATCAAAAATCTTTCCGTAACCGCTGCGGACAAAAATCCAACCGAGGAGAATGCGGCCGACCAGCAGAATAAAATCGGATGTGCTGGCTGCAATGGCGTCGGCGTGAGACAAGGAAGGATGTGAACTGTTTTGGGCGATGGAGCTCATTGGTACGTTTCCCCGTTTGACGTTTGTTGGCGACCCGGTTCAATCGTTGCGCGAAAATAACAAACAGCGAGCTTAAGTTATTCCATTATCTTCAAATCGAAAAATGCGGCAAAAAGGACTGCCCGTTTGCCGTCTGCTTTCAAGGATTTGTGGCGGCACATTATTCGCTAAGAGCCCTCGGTGATATCCTCGTAAACGTCGATCTCGATCGTTCCTGGAAACAATGTCCGCCAGGCCTGCAAGTAATTTTGCACCATTGGATCACTGGCGAATTTCTGGCGATTGAGCTCTATCGCTTCGTCCATTTGATACTCGATCACCTGAAGAAATTGATTTCTATCGTCAGCATTCCTGAGCAACCGCACCTGAGCGTCGCCAAATGCGCCGTACATGGACAACGCATTTTTCATCGTCGCAGTGAGAAGAGACGTCGTATCCGCTGACGGTATTCTTATTTTGACCTGCAGAATTCGCTTCGCTTTCGCTCCCTCGCTGGCCATTGAGCGATCTCCTCCCCTGAAGCGCAATATGATCGAGTATATTGTCTTTCCAGGCCGCGCCTAATCACAACCTGTCCAGGCGAGTTGACTGTCAGCTCTGTTGCGAGCCGAGCAGATTGAAGCGCGCTTTTTGTTCGTCCGTCAGGAGATTGTAGAAATTCTCCAGGGCCGGTTGCACCTCGAAACAAGGCCGCCGCCGCAATACTTTTCAATTTCCGTGGATGGTTAGCGCGGAAATTGGGCTGTCACGGCAAGAATTTAGCGTCGGTAAGTCTATCGGCTCAGCTTTTTCAGCACGGCGTCGAGTTGTTCCAAGTTCCGATATTTGATTTTCAGGGTGCCCCCCTCGCCGCGGTGGTCGACGCTTACCTCGAGCCCCAACGAATCGGTGAGCCGCTTTTCCAGCGCACGCGTGTTTGCATCTTTTGCGCTGGCGCCATGACCTTTTGTTTCGCAATGCAAGCCACCGGCGCGCGCGGTATCGTCCTTGCGCAACGCAGTCTCAACCTGCCGCACGCTTAGACCTTTATCGATAATCTCGCGCGCGATCGCTTCAGCGTTAGGTTGACCAAGCAGGAGCCTGGCGTGGCCAGCCGAGATCTTGCCCGATCGCACTAATTGTTTCACCGGCTCGGCAAGTTTGAGCAGTCGAACGGTGTTTGCAACATGTGGCCTACTCTTGCCGACGATCTGCGCAACCTCATCCTGCGTCCGATTGAAATCATCCATCAGCGCAACATAACCGCTCGCCTCCTCAATCGGATTAAGATCGGCACGCTGCACGTTTTCGATGATGGCGAATTCCAACGACTGCGCATCGTTCGCCTCGACGACCGCAATTGGCACATCATGCAGGCCGGCGCGTTGTGCTGCCCGCCACCGTCGTTCGCCGGCGATGATTTCGAAGTTATCGCCCTGCAGCGCCCGCACGACGATCGGTTGAATAATCCCGCGCTCGCGAATTGAATTGGACAGCTCATCGAGCTCTTCGTCTGTAAACATGCGACGCGGGTTCCGCGGATTAGGGCGCAAATTTTCAATCGGCGCGCGGCGCGCCTTACGTCCGCTATCCGCAGCGGAGGTTTCATCGCCGACATCTCCCATCAGCGCAGCTAGACCGCGCCCCAGTCGCGAGTGATCCGCCATTGTCGCTGCTCCCGAACGCGCCATCAAATTATCCTTCCAATTTCGTAATGGTCGTATCAACGCAATGCTGGACTATCCGGCCTTCAATGCCTTCTCGCGCTGAATAATCTCTGTGGCCAGCCGCAGGTACGCTTCACTGCCCACGCATTTGAGATCGTAGACAAGCACCGGCTTCCCGTAGGACGGCGCTTCCGAGATCCGCACGTTGCGCGGAATTATGGTATCGTAGACTTTGTTGCCCATAAACTGTCGGACATCCGCAACGACCTGGCTGGAGAGATTGTTGCGCGAGTCGTACATCGTCAGCACGATGCCGTGAATCGACAGTGTCGGATTGAGCGTGCTCTTTACCTGCTCGACTGTTTTTAGAAGTTGCGATAATCCCTCCAGAGCGAAGAATTCGCACTGCAGCGGAACAAGAATCGAGTCCGCAGCGGCCATCGCGTTGACGGTGAGCAAATTGAGCGACGGCGGACAGTCGACAAGAACGTAGGTGAAGTCGTGTGCGCGCACGCCGCTGTTAAGTTGCCGAAGGGAATTGCGCAGTCGGAATGCACGGTCGCGCTGCTGGCCGATTTCAAGCTCAAGCCCCGTTAGATCGAGTGTCGAGGGCGCGATGTAGAGTCGTGGCACGGCCGTTTGTAGAACCGCGTCGCGCAGTGGCGCCAAACCCGTCAAAACATCGTACGTCGACGTGCGGCGAGACTTGCGTTCAATGCCGAGACCGGTTGAAGCATTGCCTTGCGGATCAAGATCGACGATCAGCACGTGCTCGCTGATGGCGGCGAGCGCGGTACCAAGATTGATCGCAGTCGTTGTTTTGCCCACTCCACCCTTCTGGTTGGCAATCGCGAGAACACGTGGCCGAGGTGCATCCGGACGGACGGTCTCCTTTTCAAAAAGTACGACCTGGGGGTCGATGGGCTGCTCGGTGGTCGGGGTGTCCGCCATGTCGATTTTCCGCAGGCTCTACACCTGCGCCTCATAAGCCTCTGAAATTACTGTCGAAATGACAGTCTTAAGATTCGTGCAAGAATTCAAGGGCCCGTATCACAACTACTGAGCCGTCGGGACTGGTCCGGCTTGGCACCCTCGATGCCTGAATTCTCCAATATTTAGCGGCATCGGTCAATTCAGCCTCTACATCTTGACCTTTTGGGAATAGAGCGATGGCGCCTTTGGCGACAAAAGGAAACGCTTGAACGCACAAGGTTTTCAATGGCGCCAAGGCGCGCGCCGTGACGACCTGGACAGCTTCTGCACAGGTTTCCCCAAATTTCTCGATTCGCTCCTGGTGAACGACGGCCGGAGCAGCGGTCGCCCTAATTGCTGCGCGGAGGAATGCCGCCTTTTTTACATTGCTTTCAATGAGATGAACTCTGGCTCCGGTTTGCCCGGCAAGCGCGCAAGCGATAGGCATTCCCGGGAAACCGCCGCCCGAACCCAGATCAGCCCATACGCAGGCCTGGGGGGCCATCGACAGGAGCTGGAGCGAATCAGCAATATGGCGCGTCCACAACTCGGGCAGCGTCGATGGCGCCACGAGATTTACTTTGCTTTGCCAGCGCAGCAGAGCATCCACGAAGCTATCGAGCCGCGCTTCCGTTTCACGTGAAACAGGGACGAGCGCGAGGGCACGCGCCTTATCGTCACCAAGATCGCGCCTCCCCTGCCCGCTCTTGCTCACGCAATTTTCGTGGACGTTTTTTTGCCGCGCCGAACGTGCGCGACAAGCAGTGTCAACGCCGCGGGCGTGACGCCGTCGATACGGCTCGCATGTCCGATCGTGCGTGGACGATGCGTTTGCAATTTCTGTTTCATCTCGTTCGACAAGCCCGGCAACGCCGCGTAGTCGAAGTCCGCCGGCAATTCAAAGCTTTCATCGCGTCGGAACGCTGCGATATCGGCAGCTTGGCGCGAAAGATAGACTTCGTATTTCGCGTCGATTTCGATTTGCTCCGCAATCTTCATGGGCAGTTCGGCGAAGCGCGGCCAGACTTTCGTGAGATCTGAAATTGTGACGTTCGGATATGACAACAGCTCAAACGCGGTGCGCCGCTGCCCGTCTTTGTTGATTGAAATCCCAAAGGGCTCGGCTTCTTTTGGCGTAAGCGATACTGACTTCGCAAACTCACGCGCGTCCTTCAGCATCGATGACTTTGTTATGTGTGCGCGGGCACGCTCACTGCTTACGCATCCAATTGCAATCCCGATATCTGTGAGCCGCTGATCGGCATTGTCGGCGCGCAACTGCAAGCGATATTCGGCTCGCGAGGTAAACATGCGATATGGCTCGGTGACGCCGCGCGTAACAAGATCATCGATCATCACACCAAGATAGGCTTGCGCACGATCGACAATGATCTCGCTCCCCTCACCCGCCAATGCGCCGGCATTCAGACCTGCTAGCAGGCCTTGCGCGGCGGCCTCTTCGTAGCCTGTCGTGCCGTTTATCTGCCCGGCCAAAAACAAACCGCGCAGTCGTTTTGTTTGTAAACTCGGCGCTAGCTCTCGAGGATCGACGTAGTCGTACTCGATCGCATATCCGGGCCGAATGAATTGCGCGTCACGCAGTCCGGGTATTGTCGCGACCAACGCACGCTGCACGTCCTCGGGAAGCGACGTTGAGATTCCATTTGGATAGACGGTGTTATCGTCGAGGCCTTCCGGCTCCAGGAAGATCTGGTGCCCTTCCCGCTCCCCAAACTTCACGATCTTGTCTTCGATGGAAGGACAATAGCGCGGGCCGCGGCTCGCGATCTGTCCTGAGTACATTGGCGAACGATGTACGTTGTCGCGAATAATCTTGTGCGTGGCGCCGACCGTGCGCGTGATGCCGCATTTGATCTGAGGGTTTTCAATTCGTGCCGTCAGACTTGAGAACGGCTCAGGCGGATCATCGCCAGGTTGCATCTCCAGCGATGACCAATCTATGGTGCGGCCGTCGAGCCGCGGTGGCGTCCCCGTTTTCAAACGGCCCAGCGAAAAGCCGAAACTTTCGAGAGTTCGGGAAAGCCCAACCGCAGGCGCCTCCCCGACCCGACCCGCGGGAATTTGTTTGTCGCCAATGTGAATCAGGCCTCTTAAAAACGTACCGGTCGTCAGGACAACGGCGCCCACGAAAATATCGCGGCCGTCGGTCAGCCTGACACCACGGACGCGGCCATTCTCGAGCACCAAGTCGTCGGCCTCAGACCCAATCACATCGAGATTTGGGATGGCGCGAATCGCGGATTGCATTGCCGCCGCGTAGAGCTTGCGGTCCGCCTGGGCGCGCGGTCCGCGGACCGCAGGACCTTTCCGGCGGTTCAAGACCCGAAACTGTATCCCGCCCAAATCGGCAACTCGGCCCATGAGTCCATCCAGCGCGTCGATTTCGCGAACCAGATGGCCTTTTCCCAGGCCGCCGATGGCCGGGTTACAAGACATAGCTCCGATTGTCGCAAAGCGGTGGGTGATCAGCGCGGTCCGGGCGCCCATGCGAGCGGCTGCGGCCGCAGCTTCACAGCCGGCGTGGCCGCCGCCAATCACCGCGACATCGAATCGAATATTCATTGATACCTCAGAGGGCGCGGTTGTAGCGGAGGCGCATAGAGGGGTCAAAAAACATTGGTTTCATCAAAGTGTTTCACGTGAAACATTTCGGAAAGCCCGGCGGACGCGGAATAGGCCTACTTGCCGATGCAGAAGTCTCGGAAGATCGCCTCCAGGACGTCTTCCACGTCGACCCGGCCGGTGAGGCGACCCAAGGACTGAGCGGCGATTCGCAGTTCCTCGGCTAGCAGCTCTTCGCGATCTGGATCACCGCTCAACGCACGGCGCAGCGCGGCCACGACGCCCTCCAAAGCGTGCCGATGACGCTCGCGGGTCACCAAGGCGGACTCCGCTCCGACCAGGTAGGTCTCGGCATGCTTCGTCAGCTGCTCAAGCAAAGCCTCGAAGCCTTCGCCGGATTTGGCTGAAAGATCGAACGCCGGTTCACTTCGACTGAATTGAAATTCACTCCTACCCGCTAATTGATCGTTAACCACGTTCCTCAACTGTTTGTTAACCCGACAGCCGGATTCATTCTTTGCGCCGTTTTGACTTCCGCGTTCAGTTCTTTGCGTCAGGTCAGTTTTGTTGCGAATGACCCACATCGGCGCGGTGACAGCCATCTTTTCCACCGATGGTCCAGCGGCGAGGAGCGAATCCGCCGCTCCACTCGCGTCCACCACCCAGAGGACCAGGTCGGCCGCGTTCGCCCGCTCGCGCGCCCGACGCACGCCTTCGAGCTCGACGGGATCATCCGTCTCACGAATGCCGGCCGTATCGAGAAGGGTCACCGGCAGTCCGCGAAGATCGAGATGGACTTCGATGACGTCACGCGTTGTGCCGGCATAAGGTGAAACGATCGCCGCCTCTCGTTTCGCAATCCGATTGAGCAATGTCGACTTCCCGGCATTCGGTGGCCCGGCGATCGCAACGACCAGGCCCTCGCGCAATCTTTCGCCGCGACCGCCATCCGCCAACACCGACGCGATCTCACCGTCGAGTGCGCGCACGATTCGCAGCGCCGGCGTCACAAGGTCCTGAGCAACGTCGGCTTCATCGGAAAAATCGATCCGCGCTTCAATCAACGCCAGCGCCTGGATCAGCTGCGCTCGCCACTCTTCAGCGCGCTTTCCCAGCGCCCCTTGCATCTGCCGAAATGCAAGGCGACGCTGGCTCTCCGTCTCCGCCAACACCAGATCCGCAAGACCCTCCACGGCGGTGAGATCAAGTTTGCCGTTCTCGAAAGCCCGTCGTGTGAACTCGCCGGCTTCCGCCGGACGCAATCCAGGCACGCGCGAAAGCGCAGCAAAGACGGAAGCAACGACAGCCCGTCCACCGTGCAGCTGGAGCTCCGCCACATCTTCGCCGGTCTCACTGTGCGGTGCCGGAAACCATAGTGTCAAAGCTTCATCGATAATTTCGCCATCGATTCCACGCACGCGTCCCAAGGTCGCTGTTCGAGGCTCCGGAATTTTTCCGATGACCGTCTTGAGCGCCTCACCAGACGCTGACCCCGAAATGCGAACAATGGCGATCGCGGCCGGGGGTCGACCTGAGGAAAGGGCATAAATTGTATGGCGCGCGTGCTCGGGCATCGCGCGCAACGAAGCGCCAGCACGGGCAGCGGTCAAGCCCTCGTGAGGCACACGAAAACGCTCAAGGCATTTTTTCCTACCGCTGTTTGGGAAAACGCGAGACCGTGATCCCGCTCTTTGACCGCGATATGATCGCGCGACCGTTTCTCTCGGAGACACCCCATGAGTCCGAAGCTCCGACTCGTCGTACTTCTCTCTGTCACATTCTCAATCTGCTCCGGATCAGCAGCCAAGGCGCAGAGTGATCTGACGCGCGCATATCGCGTGATTGCCACCAAAGAATTTGTCGATCTCACGCATAGCTTCGGACCTGACAGTCCTGTCTGGTCAGGCTTCGGCCAGGCAAAGATGGCGCCAGCCACCGATCCAAAAACACGCGAGCCTTACACGATCGCCAAAGACGGATTCCGCGCGACTTTCTATGAAATGGTCGGGCAATACGGTACGCACGTCGATCCGCCGGCTCACTTCGATGAGAACGGGATCACTATGGATGAGATCCCTCTGAAGCAAATGATTCTGCCGCTGGTCGTTCTCGACAACACACCCTATCAAGCCAAAGACGAAAACCACGCGTTTTCTATCGCGGACCTGCAACGATGGGAGAGGAAGAACGGACGCATCCCACGTGGTGCTTTCGTCGCGTTGCGCACCGACATGTACAAAGATTGGGGCAGCAATCCCGAACGTTTCAAGCGCGCACCCTTTCCCGCCTGGGCATTCGAAACCATTAAATTTCTGTATGAGCAGCGCGGTGTGATCGCAACCGGTCATGAAGCAATGGACACCGACACAACCGACAAGATGGAATCCGAAACCTACATTCTGCAGCACGGTCACTATCAGATCGAAGTGATGGCCAATCTCGACAAGGTTCCGTCGAAAGGAGCCTTGATCGTCGTCACTTGGCCAAAAGTGCGGAAAGGCCTTGGGTTCCCGGCGCGAGCATTTGCAATTCTGCCCTGACCTTCCAGAGCGATGCGGAACGATTCACCACAGGCTGCCGTTCTATTGGCGTCGCGGCTGTCGGCGTAAGTATAGCTCGCGATGGTTCGCTTCTGGTCACCGAAAACGTCGGCAATACCATTTGGCGCGTAGCGCAGGCGGCGCAAACAAGCACGCACTGATGATTTCCTGCCAGCGTCGATCCGCGCTAGGTTGCAGCGATGTCGTTCGCTCAAAGCAAAGTGCACGTGAACCGCCTCAGCGAGGCGACATCTCCTTACTTGCTCCAGCACAAACACAACCCGGTCAACTGGTGGACCTGGGGCCCGGAAGCTCTGGCAGAAGCGAAAGCTTCGAACCGACCAATTCTGCTTTCTGTGGGTTACGCCGCATGCCACTGGTGCCACGTGATGGCGCACGAGTCGTTCGAGGACGAGGCCACCGCGCAGGTGATGAACGAGTTGTTCGTCAACATAAAGGTGGACCGCGAAGAACGGCCCGACATTGACCAGATCTATATGACTGCTCTCCATCTTCTGGGCGAGCAGGGCGGTTGGCCCCTGACGATGTTTCTTACGCCGCAGGCAGAGCCGGTTTGGGGCGGTACATATTTCCCGAAAGACGCTCGCTTTGGACGCCCAGCGTTCGTGGACGTGTTGCGCGAGGTGGCCCGACTATTTCACGAGGAGCCCAATCGGATCGAACAAAATCGTGCCGCGTTGCTCGCGCGTCTCGCCGACAAGGCTCGCCCCGCCGGACGCGTGACGATCGGACTGAAAGAGCTCAACGCCGCAGCGATGCAAGTCGGCAATATGTTCGACCCAACCAATGGTGGCCTGCGTGGTGCGCCGAAATTTCCGCAACCCGCCATACTGGAAATGCTCTGGCGTGCCGGATTACGCACGAACGACGCGCGCTTCTTTGAAACGGTCGAACATACGCTTGAAAGAATGTGCGAAGGCGGAATTTACGATCATATCGGCGGAGGTTTCTCGCGCTATTCCGTGGACGAGAAATGGCTGGTGCCGCATTTCGAGAAAATGCTCTACGACAACGCCCAGCTACTCGAGCTTCTGGTCCTGACCTGGCAGCACAGTGGCAACGCCCTGTTCGCCCAACGTGCGCGTGAAACCGTGACTTGGCTCAAGCGCGAGATGACGACGGGCGAAGGCGCCTTTGCTGCTTCACTCGATGCGGATTCGGAGGGCGAAGAGGGGAAGTTCTATGTCTGGTCGAAGCGTGAGATCATCGATCTTCTTGGTGCTGATAACGGAGAATTTTTTGCCCACCATTACGACGTCACCGACGCAGGGAACTTCGAGGGGCACAATATTCTAAATCGCCTCAAAAACGTCCCGCGCAGTGAAGCAGACGAAACGCGTCTGTCGGGCTTACGCGCGAACTTGCTGCACGCGCGCTCACGCCGAGTGCGTCCAGGACTTGACGACAAAGTGTTGGCCGACTGGAACGGATTGATGATCGCAGCCCTGGTCAACGCCAGCATCATTCTGGATGAGCCGGATTGGCTCGCGATGGCCGAACATTCGTTTGATTTCATCGCACGCGGCATGTCCAAGAGAGAGCGGCTTGGGCATTCCTGGCGCGATGGCAAGTTGCTTTTTCCAGGTCTCGCGTCCGACTTTGCCGCCATGATCCGGGCCGCGCTTGCTCTTCATGAGGCAACTGGCGAACGCCCGTACCTTGATCGTGCGCTCACCTGGCAAGCTGCATTCGATATGCACTACGCCGATAAAGATACCGGCTGGTATTTCCTTTCCGCTGATGACGCGTCTGATTTGCTGTTGCGCCCGCGTTCAACGCAGGACGATGCGACCCCCAATCCAAACGCGGTTGCAGCGCAGAACCTTGTCCGCCTGGCTGCTCTGACCGGTGACGAGAAATGGCGGGAGAAAGCTGACCGGTTGATTGAAGGAATTCTCTCAGCAGCCGAGCGAAACTTGTTTAGCCATGTTGCCCTGCTCAATGCACTGGATCTTCGGTTGAGCAGCGCCGAAATTGTGGTCACGGGAAAGGGCTCCGAGCGCACCATCCGAACGGCGCTGAAGCTGCCATTTGTTGACAGAATTGTACTGCGCGTCGCTGACGCAACCGACTTGCCTGCGTCGCATCCGGCACAAGAAAAAATGCGATCTGCGCCGAATGCAGTTTTCATATGTATCGGCGAGCGCTGCTCCTTGCCGATTACGGAGCCAACCGATATTGCAGCCGCACTGGCGGCGATGCGCGGCTTCTGATGAGCGGCACCTGCCGCGACTCGCCGAATATCGGACACCATTCGGTCAAGGCACCACTTGATATCGGCCTTCCCGATGCCGGCGAGAAAACTCCACCAATCCTCGACATTGCTGGCCTGCCGGTGTTCACGATCACCTGCAAGCTCAAAGAGGGTCCGCTCGCCGGGAAGATCTATAAACTAACCGATCTTGGGCACGCCAAGATCAGCCGCAAGTGCAAGGACATCGGTCGATTTAAGAGACCGATCCAGCGTGGTCTCGCCGCGCGCGCTCCCTATTTTCACATCGTTCGGCCGAGACCTTGCGGGATGTCCTCGACTTCTATGATCGTCGTTTCAAAATCGGCTTTACCCACAAGGACAAGACGGATCTCGTCAACTTCCAGAACCCACTCTGACGAAGTCCACGACCTGGAAAAAAGAATGGCCGGGCTTCTGCCCGGCCATTCTGATTCACCACGCCAAATCATCAGGTGTTCATAGATTCAAAGAACTCCCCGTTGTTCTTCGTGTTGCGAAGCTTGTCCAGCAGGAAGTCGATGGCGTCCATCGTGCCCATCGGATTTAGAATGCGCCGCAGCACATACATTTTCTTGAGGATGGCCGGATCGGTAAGCAGCTCTTCCTTGCGCGTCCCGGAACGCGTGATGTCAATCGCCGGGAAGGTCCGCTTGTCGGCAACCTTGCGATCAAGGATCAGTTCGGAGTTGCCCGTGCCCTTGAACTCTTCGAAAATTACTTCGTCCATGCGGCTGCCGGTATCGATCAACGCAGTGGCGATGATCGTGAGCGAACCGCCTTCTTCAATGTTACGTGCCGCACCGAAGAAACGCTTAGGCCGCTGCAACGCGTTGGCATCGACACCGCCGGTTAGCACCTTGCCGGAAGAGGGAACGACGGTGTTGTAAGCGCGGCCGAGACGAGTAATTGAATCAAGCAAGATGACCACGTCGCGCTGATGCTCCACGAGCCGCTTGGCTTTCTCGATCACCATCTCCGCGACCTGTACGTGACGCGAAGCCGGTTCATCAAATGTCGACGAGATCACTTCGCCCTTCACCGAGCGTTGCATGTCCGTGACTTCCTCCGGCCGCTCGTCGATGAGCAACACGATCAGGTAAGTCTCGGGGTGATTGGCGGTGATTGAATGCGCGATATTCTGCAACAATACGGTCTTGCCGGTGCGCGGCGGCGAAACGATCAACGCCCGCTGTCCTTTGCCGATTGGTGCGACGATGTCGATAACACGCGCCGAGAGATCCTTTTTGGTCGGATCCTCGTATTCCATTTTGAGCCGCTCATCGGGGTAGAGCGGTGTCAGGTTGTCGAAATTGACCTTGTGACGCGCCTTCTCAGGATCTTCGAAATTGATCGTATTGACCTTGAGCAGGGCGAAATAGCGCTCTCCTTCTTTCGGAGAGCGAATATGTCCCTCGACGGTGTCGCCGGTGCGCAGACCGAAACGGCGAATCTGACTCGGCGATACGTATATGTCGTCCGGTCCAGAAAGATAGTTTGATTCCGGCGAGCGCAAAAAACCGAACCCGTCGGATAGGACCTCGACCACACCTTCGCCGATGATATCGACTTCCTGAGTGGCAAGCTGCTTGAGAATTGCAAACATCAGCTCCTGCTTGCGCATGGTGCTGGCGTTTTCGACCTGGTGCTCTTCTGCAAATGCGACGAGTTCGGCAGGTGTCTTGGACTTGAGGTCCTGGAGTTTCATTTCCCGCATTGGGGGCTTACGTCCTTGGGATCGTTACGGCGGAGTTTTTGAAAGATGAAAGACTTGCGCCGTGTGACTTAGGAGAGAGAGATCGCAGGTCTTGGGTGACGAGAAAGCTGGGAAAGATCCCGGAACCCGATGCTGCGACCGGCCCAAACACGGATGCCGGAACGCGACTGCATCCGCCTGCGTTCGGTGGGATAACCACAACATAGGTTGAGCGGGCGTCGCACGCAAGGTGTGTGTGTTTGTGGCGATAAGCTAAAACGGTTTAACGACCACCAGGATAACGATGATAATTAATAAAACTGTAGGTATCTCATTGATAATACGAAAGAATTTAGCAGAGCGCCTATTTCGGTCAGCGTGGAATTCGTTTACCCAACGCGCAAATAATCCGTGCAGGACGGTCATGGCGAGTACCGCAACGAACTTGGCATGAAACCAGCCGGCGCCCAGCCACTGACTTTCCAGAAGCAAAAAGATACCAATGATCCAAGTGGCTAGCATCGCCGGCATCATGATGAAATTGAACAGCCGCCGCTCCATCGTCTTCAGCGTTTCCGACAATTCCGACTTGGGCTTGGCCGTTGCGTGATAGACGAACAGTCGAGGCAAATAGAGCATGCCGGCCATCCAGGCGATGAGGGCGATGATATGCAGCGCCTTTAGCCATAGGTACATGACGCTTATCCACGAACACGCTTGAGCAGGCGTTCAACGTTTGCAATCGGAGTTTCAGGAAGGATCCCGTGACCGAGATTGAAGATCAGTGATCCACCTCCGAGTTCTTTCATTACGTCATCCACCTCTCGATCGAGTGCTGCGCCTCCGGCAAGTAAGGCCAAGGGATCTACGTTTCCCTGAACGGGGACGCGTCGCTGCAAGGTTTCACGCGCAATCATGCGCGGGAACGTCCAATCAACGCCAATTGCACTTACTCCGGTCATTTCAACATAAGGCAGCGCCATGGCAGTTGCACCGCGAGGAAATCCTATAACTTTTGCACCCGGTACTTGCTTGCGTACCCCTTCGACAATCTTTTGTGTTGGCGCCACGCACCAGCGATCGAATTGCTCTGGCGAGAGCACACCAGCCCATGTATCGAAGACCTGCACGACATCTGCGCCAGCCCTGAATTGAGCAGTAAGATATTCAACTGAAGCTTGCGCTAGTCGATCGATCAATTGCTGGAAATCTTCCGCGTTGTGATATGCAAATTGCCTGGCTGGCGCCTGATCCGACGTACCTTTTCCCGCCACCATATAGGTCGCAACGGTCCATGGTGCTCCACAAAACCCGATCAAGGCCGTACTATTGCTGAGCCGCCCTTTCACCAATCGCACCGTTTCATAAACGGATGCCACCACACTTTCATCAAGACTGTTGCGCAAAGCCGCAAGTCCTGCAGTATCGACAAGTGGTTCGAGTCTTGGTCCTTCGCCTTCAAGAAACTCAACCTTCCGACCAAGCGCGAGCGGTACGATGAGAATATCGGAAAACAAGATTGCCGCATCAAAACCAAACCGGCGTACCGGCTGTAACGTCACCTCCGCCGCCAGCTCAGGATTAAGACAGAGATCGAGAAAACCTCCGGCCTGTTGTCGCACCGCGCGGTATTCCGGCAGATAGCGCCCAGCTTGTCGCATTAGCCACACTGGCGGGATTGCCTCATGCTTACCGGCCAGCACACGTAACAGCTTTTTCCCCACGGCACTCGCAGATCCGGCTTCTTGCATTAAAGACTCTTCTAAGAATTTGTTGTAGTTGTTGGAGTGTTGATTGGACTCATGCCTGTCAGTCAACATTCTGTCCACTGGATGAAAGAGCTCTATCCAGAATTCAGCCTACTTCGGCGTTCTATCCTTCCACAGTATTAGTCCATGTTTATTAGGGGTTTTGAGTAGCTGTCCCCGTCATTCCCCAAGTGAGTGTGCACAATTCGGCAGTATGACCGGATAGACACCGGTGTTCATCCCACTGGGAACGGTGTGGATGGATATTGGACTTCAAACCGATGTCGAGTTGCCTGTAAGGTCAGGCCGTGGCCTCTTCCCGTAATATCCACACGCTATCCAGCCGTTATACAGATGTCTGAGACCGGTTATTTCCACCTTCACTTGGTATCCGATGCAACGGGTGAGACTTTGATTACCGTCGCGCGCGCCGCTGCAGCGCAGTATGCGAATGTGTCACCCGTCGAGCATCTCTATCCGATGGTCCGTTCCAAAAAGCAGCTTGATCACGCATTGGCGGAAATCACGGAGTCACCAGGTCTGGTTCTCTACACTTTGCTCGAAGAAGACCTCATTCAGCTTCTCGAGAAAAAATGTCGTGAACTCGGATTACCTTGTATGTCGGTGCTTGGGCCAGTATTGCGACTTTTCCAGTCTTACCTCGGAACCGAAACCATACATCGAGCCGGCGCGCAACACGTGCTCAATGCAGAATACTTTCAGCGTATCGACGCGCTCAATTTCACGATGCTGCACGACGACGGCCAACATGTTGAGGGTCTAGAAGAGGCCGACGTTGTTCTGGTTGGTGTCTCGCGAACCTCAAAAACTCCTACGTCCATCTATCTTGCCAATCGTGGTGTTAAGACTGGAAATGTGCCGTTGGTGCCCAGCGTGCCAGTGGCAACGTCGGTGGAGAAACTAACCAGGCCGCTTGTGGTTGGGTTATATGCGAGCCCCGAGCGTATCGTGCAGATTCGCGAAAATCGATTGCTCGGATTGAAGGCGCACCGCGATGACGATCAATACATCGACAAGACTGCAGTCGCCGAGGAAGTTTCGTTTTCGCGGCGACTTTGCGCAAGACACAATTGGCCCACGATCGATGTCACGCGTCGGTCGATTGAAGAAACGGCAGCCGCGGTCATGAGGCTTTTGAGCGAGCGACGTCGGCATCCAGTGGCATAACCCATGGTTCTTTGGCTTGCCTCTCAACCGCTGGTGCTTGCATCCACAAGCGTTATCCGCGGAAAGATTCTTGCAGCGGCGGGTCTGAGATTTGAAATACGGCCACCGCAAATCAACGAGCGAGCGATGGAAGCCAAATCAGGTGCGGTTGATGCGGCCGGCGTGGCCCAACATTTGGCGCGCGCCAAGGCAGAGGCGATCGCAGCTTTGTTGCCCGGACGTCTGATATTAGGGGCCGATCAAACGCTGGCGAACGGAGCAAAGAGGTTAAGCAAGCCTGGTGACCGGGTACAGGCCGCCGAGCAATTGCGGGCGTTGCGCGGACGGACGCATGAACTTCACTCAGCGCTTGCTTTGGTGCGAGCCGGCGAGACGATTTTTTCTTGCGTAGATACAGCAAAGCTGACCATGCGCGATTTTTCCGATCATTTCCTGAATAGTTATCTCGATATGGCTGGGGATACGGCAATGACCAGCGTCGGGGGCTATCAACTCGAAGGTATCGGGATTCACCTGTTTGAGCGCGTCGAGGGGGATTATTTCACCATACTCGGGCTGCCGCTTTTGCCGCTGCTGACCTTCCTCCGACAAAGCAAATTCGTTGACGGCTAGCCAATGTTTGTTCTCGGACTGACAGGTTCGCTAGGGATGGGCAAGTCCACAACCGCAAAGTTCTTCGCGGAAGAGGGCATCCCACTCCACGACGCGGATGCAGTGGTTCATCAACTCTACGAAGGCAAAGCAACGCCACTGATTGAGGCAGCATTCCCTGGTACGACGACTGGCGGCAAGGTTGATCGTGACAAACTTGCCAAAAAAGTGCTCGGCAATGCGGCAGCGATCAAGAAGCTTGAAGCCATCATCCATCCGTTGGTCGGTCGTGCTGAGGCCCGTTTTCTGCAAGAGGCCGCTCGCAAAGGCGCGGCCGTGGTGGTGCTCGATATACCGCTGTTGTATGAAACCGGCGCCGAACGACGGTGTGACGCGGTGGTTGTTGTCTCCGCGCCGGCGGAGGTGCAGCGAACCCGCGCATTCGAGCGTGGGATGACCGAAGAGAAGTTTGAGGCGATTCTTGCCAAGCAAATGCCGGACGCTGAGAAACGCGCGCGTGCCGATTTCGTAGTGGATACATCAAAGGGCTTTGATCTTGCACGTGCTCAAGTGCGTGAAATTCTTGCTCGCGTTGCTACAATGCCGAAACGGATCGGGTGATTCTTATAAGCGGCCGATTATGCGCGAAATCGTTCTGGACGTTGAAACTACCGGTCTTGACCCGACCCAAGGGCACCGAATTGTCGAACTTGGCTGTATCGAACTGCTGAATCGGATCCCGACCGGATCGACCTTTCACGTATATCTAAATCCGGACCGCGATATGCCTGCTGAGGCTTTTGCAGTACACGGGCTTTCAACCGAGTTTCTAAAACAGCACAAGCGCTTCATCGAAGTTGCGGATGAATTTCTCGCTTTCATTGGCGATGCGCCGCTGGTGATCCACAACGCCGGTTTCGACCATGGGTTTCTCTGCGCGGAGCTGAAACGAGCCGAGCGCCTATTGATCGCAAGAGAGCGGCTGGTCGATACTTTGCTGCTGGCGCGTCGCAAGCACCCCGCCGGGCCCAACAGACTTGACGACTTATGCGCGAGATACGGAATCGACAGCTCGCGGCGTACCAAGCACGGCGCGCTGCTTGACGCCGAAATTCTGGCCGAGGTTTACGTCGAATTGATCGGCGCGCGTCAGGCCCAGTTTGGCTTGGCCGAAGGCGGAAATCGAAACGCCGACGGGGCTGAGGGGGTCATCGTCATTCGTGAGCGGCCTGAGCCACTTGCATCGCGGCTGAGCGAAGAAGAGATCGCGGCCCACAGAGAATTTGTGGTCAGTCTCGGCGAGAGTGCGTTGTGGCGAGACTACAGTCCACACGCGGGCTTACCGTTCAACTGCCTACGATTGGGGCGGCCGGCTGAACCTGCGCCATTTTCTGGCGATAGAGGCTGACGAAATCTACCGGATCAAGCAGAAGCGGAGGAAAGCCACCATTGCGTACGGCGGTTGCGATGATCTCGCGCGCAAACGGAAACAACAACCGTGGGCATTCGATCAGTACGACCGGGTTCAGGCTTTCCGGTGGAACGTTTCGAATGCGAAAAACACCGGCAAAGTCCAAATCAAAACGAAATAATAGGGCGCCTGCCGATTCTGCTTTGCCTTCGAGTTTGATTGAAACTTCGATGTCGCTATCGGAAAGCGGGTTTGCTCCGACATTGATCTGAATTCCGATTTGCGGATGCTCCTGACGCGAAGTGAGCGACTGCGGCGCGTTCGGATTTTCGAAGGAAAAGTCTTTGATGTATTGAGACACCACATTCAGTTGCGGCCCTTCCTGCGACGCCGCTTGTCCCGGGCCGCCATTCGTCGACGTCGTCATAAAAGCTCCTTCGCGCCGCGGAGGCGTGCGCGGCGGTTGGCTAACATACGGTCCACATGGGAACAAGCACGGGCTCGTTTTGTGCCGCTCTCAACTTTCCCGAGGCCGCTCCGTTTCGATTGGGCCGCGGCAAGCTTTTTGGAGCGGTATCTCAGCGCGGGTTCTGGTCGGGGCGTGGGTCCGGCAGCGACGGATCGGGCACCTTGTGCCACTGCTCCGGCGCGAGATCGATTACATCGTCTCCGTCGCGTCGCACCGCAGAGGCATTTGAACCGGTGGCGGCTACACGTCGCAGTGGCGGCACCAGCAGCAGCAATGCCAGAAAATCGGTTATAAATCCCGGAATTAAAAGCAGAATTCCGGCCAGTAGGATTGGGCCAGCTGAACCGTCTGTGCGCAAAGCGGGGAAATTTTCATTGCCCAACGCGACGCGGACCCGTTCAAGGTGATTACCGCCGGCGTGGCGCAAAATAAGAAAACCGGCCACCGAGCCGGCCAATACCAGCCCAAAGGCCCAGCTGAAACCGATCAAAGCGGACACCGCCATGAACGCCACCAGTTCCATAAGGGGCAATGCCAGCAGTACGGACAGCAACCATTTTGCCACATTCATCGGTTTTGCCACATTCATCGGTGTTTCTCGGATCGGGTGATGTTGGCCTCAGCCCCCTGATCGTCTAAGGTTCGGTCAAGTGAGTTGAATCGCGCCGAACTTCTGGCGCGATCTGGCCCTTATGATTGGTGTCACCACCGGCTGATACAAGAGCGATGGTAGGGCCGGCCGCTTCGCCACCCGGCAGGCGAGGGCCGAAACACCGGTCGGCCGATGCGCCGTTACGGTAGCCGAAAGCATGCGAGACGTGTTCGATATCTACACCATCATTTTCTTAGCGCTCGCAGTATTCATTTTTCTGCGGTTGCGCAGCGTGTTGGGTCAACGGACAGGTCGCGAGCGTCCGCCGTATGATCCTTATTCCGCTCGCGAGCCGGTAAGACCTACGCCTGAAAAAGTTGTTCCGTTGCCCAATCGCTCGGCGGAAACAGTTGCGCCAAAGCCCGCTGAAGCGACCGAAACGTCCGGCCAGCGTTGGAAAGGCGTCGCCGAGCCTGGCTCGGCCGTTGCAGCGGGACTTGATGCCATCGTCGCCGCCGATCCGAATTTTGATGCGCAGCATTTCCTGACCGGCTCTCGGGCAGCTTATGAAATGATCGTGAACGCCTACGCCGAGGGTGACCGACGCACCCTGAAGAATTTGCTCGCACGCGAGGTCTATGACGGTTTTGAAAATGCGATAGGCGAGCGCGAGAAGCGTGGCGAGACAGTCGAAAGTCGTTTCGTGTCGATTGACAATGCAGACATCACGGGAGCCGAACTGCGAGGGCGCAATGCCCAGGTCACCGTTCGCTTTCAGTCGAAACTTGTTTCGGTGACACGCGACAAAGATGGCAATGTTATTGACGGCAACGCTGAACGAGTAACCGACATCACCGATATTTGGACATTTACGCGTGACGTAAGTTCGCGTGATCCGAATTGGAAGCTGCTGGCAACGGAGGCCGGGCAGTAGGGATGCCGCTGACGAGCCTTCGCTCACTCGCAAAAATCGGATTTGGCTTCTGCCTGGTTGCGGCCGCGAGCGCGCAAGCGGATGCAATGAGTTTGCGCAATGCAAAGCTGGAGACGCTTTCGTTTTCCGCGCTAGATGGCTGGCAAGAAGACGACCACGCCGCTGCCTTCACCACATTCCTGAAAAGCTGTCGCGCGATCCTCAACACAAACAAGACAATACGTTCAGCCCGGCCGCTTTTGGCGGGATTGTTCAAGGCGTGCGAACGCGCGACGGCGGCCGGTCAGCTCGATCGCGAACAGGCGCGCACTTTCTTCGAGAGCAGCTTCAAGCCGGTAAAGGTCATGCCTGGCGGCCAGCCTGAGGGCTTCTTCACTGGTTACTACGAAACAGAAGTGGATGGTTCACGCTTCCCCAGTGATGAATACACTGTGCCGATTTACGCGGCACCTATTGAAACGATAAGACGAAAAAAAAGTATTGTATTTGCTAATCTCGATCGCGCCAAAATCGAAGGCGGTGCATTGGCCGGAAAAGGCCTGGAGATTTGCTACGTCAAGACTCCGATCGACGCGTTTTTTGCACAGATCCAGGGCTCCACGCGGGTCAAGCTCGATAACGGCAAGCTCCTGCGACTCAATTACGCTGCGAGCAATGGCATGCCTTATTCACCGGTCGGAAAATTTCTGATCGACCGCGGCATCGTTTCCAAGGAAGAAATGTCGATGGACAAGATCCGCGACTACATGGAAGCGAATCCGGAAGACGGTAAAGCGTTGCGCCAAAAGAACCGTTCGTTTGTTTTCTTTCAGGAAACGCCATTACGCGCTGATGACGAATGCATCGGCGCGCAAGGTATTCCGCTTACGCCTGGACGCTCTCTAGCGGTGGATAAGCGGATCCATGTTTACGGCACGCCCATCTGGATAGAAGCTCAGCTTCCGATCGAGAGTGAAAAGCCCGAGACCAAGTTTCGCCGTCTGCTGTTTGCGCAGGATACGGGTTCAGCAATTGTCGGACCCGCACGCGCGGACATTTATTTCGGGCACGGCGAGGAGATCAGTCATATCGCGGGCCGCATCAAGCAATACGGGCAATTCGTCATGCTGATGCCGAAGAACGTGCCGGTGAAGGGCCCGGTGGTGGCGAGCGTCAAGGATATCCCGCTTCCGAAACCGCGACCCGGGCTGATTGTCACCGCTGCTGCGCGAACGAACACGCCCGCAGCGGCGAACCATCCGGCGACTCGGCGCAAACCACGCCACTAACACCATGAGCTCCGGCGACGGCAAACGGCGTCGCGTTCTTTCCGACGAAGAACGTGTGCTGTGGACGGCGGTAACGAAAACGATTGTGCCGCTGAAAGGCGCAGCACCTCCCGAAAATAATGAAACATCCGTAGCGGTGCCCGCTCGACGGGGTGCACCTGCCGTCAAATCTCCGCGGACCGCGCAATCAGTCGCCGATAAAAAAGCGCTTCCCCCGCTGACGGCGCTCGGCCGAAGGGCAAAGCAGCGAGTAGCGCGCGGCAAGGAGCCGCTCGAAGGCCGCCTCGATTTGCACGGGCTAACCCAACGCGAGGCTCACACCACGCTGTTGCGCTTCCTGAACGCCGCGAGTTTGCGTGGCGCCAGGCTCGTTCTGGTCATCACCGGGAAAGGTGGTGTCGGCCAGGGCGAGCGAGGGATTCTCAAGCGGCAGGTTCCACAGTGGTTGGCTTTGCCGGAATTTCGTGAGTGGGTCGTCGGGTTCGAGAAGGCGCACATCGCTCACGGGGGCGAGGGCGCACTTTATGTTCGCATAAGGCGTAATAGCCGAATCAGAGAATAAACCGACTGAGATCGGCGTTCTTGGCCAGGTCGCCAATGTGTTTTTGCACGTATTCTGCGTCGATCTTGACCGTCTCACCGGAGCGGTCGGGTGCCGCAAATGACACTTCATCGAGAACCCGCTCCATCACCGTTTGAAGACGGCGGGCGCCGATATTCTCGACGCTGGCATTCACGGCGACCGCGATGTCGGCGAGGGCGTCGATCGCATCCTCTGTGAATTCTAGCTTCACACCCTCGGTGTTCATCAACGCCACATATTGCTTGATCAACGAGGCTTCCGGCTCGGTGAGAATCCGCCGAAAATCGTCGCGGGTCAGTGCCTTCAGCTCGACTCGGATCGGCAGGCGTCCTTGCAATTCGGGCAACAGATCCGATGGCTTTGAGATGTGGAAGGCACCCGAGGCAATAAACAAGATGTGGTCCGTCTTTACAGGACCGTGCTTGGTATTCACCGTCGTGCCCTCGATCAAAGGCAACAAATCGCGTTGTACGCCTTCACGCGATACGTCGGCGCCGCGGAGGCCTTCGCGGCCGGCAATCTTGTCGATCTCATCAAGAAAAACGATTCCGTTTTGCTCGACGGCACGGATCGATTCCTGAACCAGCTGTTCGGTATCGAGCAGCTTGTCAGACTCCTCGTTGATCAAAATGTCGTAGGATTCCTCGACCGTGACTCGGCGTGTCTTGGTACGGCCACCGCCAAGCTTTCCGAAGATATCGCCGATATTGATCGCGCCCATCTGCGCGCCCGGCATACCGGGAATTTCAAACATCGGCATACTGGCACCGCCCGCCTGCACTTCGATCTCGATTTCCTTGTCGTTCAATTCGCCTTCGCGCAGTTTCTTGCGGAAGCTTTCGCGCGTTGCCGGGCTCGCTCCGGGACCGACCAAGGCACTCAACACGCGCTCTTCAGCCGATTGCTCGGCGCGCGTCCGCACATCCTTGCGCTTTCTCTCGCGGCCGAGCGCGATGCCGATCTCAACCAGATCACGGATAATCTGTTCGACATCGCGTCCGACATATCCGACTTCCGTAAACTTGGTAGCCTCGACTTTGAGAAACGGCGCGGCGGCAAGCTTGGCGAGACGCCGGGAAATCTCGGTTTTCCCGACACCTGTCGGCCCGATCATCAGGATATTTTTGGGCAGGACTTCTTCGCGCAGTCTCTCGTCGAGCTGCAGACGTCGCCAGCGGTTGCGCAACGCAATTGCAACGGCGCGTTTCGCATCGCCCTGGCCGACGATGTAGCGATCAAGTTCGGATACGATTTCGCGCGGAGAGAAGTTGGTCATGCGTTGCGTACCATCAGGAGAGCAGGTCCATGGGAGGTATCGACCACACGATCTTTCAGAAAGCCGGCTTTTTCACATGCGCGAATCGCGCGCGCATTTGCTGGATCGGGATCGGTGACGACGCGCGGTGTTCCCTCTGTCAGCAGGCGGTCGACAAAAGACCGAATGAACCCGGAACCGTGACCGCAATCGAGCATGTCAGCTTCACCAATGAATTGATCAATCCCGCGCGTGCCCCCAGGCTGCGGTCCCAGGCAACTGTCCCAGCATACGGGGTCGTAACATTGCAGATAGCCGAATGGCCGAGCGTCGCTCGCTACGATGAACTGATCCATGGCCGGCTCATCGAGATCGCCCTTGACGAGATCGAATTGTTGGTCGGGCTGGCCCCACCATCTCACCACGTGGGGCTCGCCGAGCCAGTGCCGAACCAGCGGCAAGTCATCGGCGGTCATGGGACGAAACTCATACATGCAATCGATGTCAGGCGCTCTTCAACGTCTCGATGGTGATGCTGCGGTTGGTGAAAACACAGATATCGGCCGCGATATCAAGCGACCGGCGGACGATGGCTTCTGCATCGAGCGGTCCATGGAGCAAGGCGCGGGCGGAGGCAAGTGCATAATTCCCGCCCGAGCCGATGCCCATGACACCATTCTCCGGCTCCAGTACATCACCGGTGCCGGTAAGGACCAATGAGACTTTGGCATCAGCCACGATCATCATTGCCTCGAGGCGTCGAAGATAGCGATCGGTACGCCAGTCTTTTGCGAGCTCGACCGCTGCGCGCGTAAGCTGCCCGGGGTACTGTTCGAGCTTGCCTTCCAGGCGCTCAAACAGAGTGAACGCGTCTGCGGTAGCGCCCGCGAACCCGCCAATCACGTCACCCTTGCCAAGCTGGCGCACCTTCTTCGCGTTGGACTTGACGATGGTCTGGCCGATCGAGACCTGACCATCTCCGCCGATAACTACGCTGCCGCCTTTGCGGACGGTCAAAATGGTCGTCCCATGCCAGCCGGGAAGTTCGTTCGGTGACATTTGGTTAAAATCCCCGAGATCATGGACATCTAGGTACGGCGTTGCGTAATTGCAAACATTCCCGACGCCTGTGGCGAATCCGGCGGACCCCTGATAAAAGGCGCGCGAACAAAGGATATTCGCCATGCGCAAGGGCGCCGTAAAGCGCAAGACCAAGGAAACCGACGTCGAGGTTGCGGTCGACCTCGACGGAGCCGGACGCGCATCCATTGCAACCGGCATTGGGTTCCTCGATCACATGCTCGACTTGCTTGCCCGTCATTCGCGCATTGATATCACCGTGAAGGCAAAAGGTGACCTGCACATTGATCACCACCACACGACGGAGGATGTCGGCATCGCGCTCGGTCAGGCGGTGAAGCAGGCACTTGGCGACATGAAAGGAATCACGCGTTACGCGGATGTGCATGTGCCGATGGACGGGGCGCTGACGCGGGTTGCAATCGACATTTCAGGGCGACCTTTTCTCGTGTTCAAGGCGGCGTTCGTGCGCGACAAGGTCGGTGAGTTCGATACCGAGTTGGTCCAGGAATGGTTTCAGGCTTTCGCCATGAATGCCGGCGTCACGCTGCACGCGGAGACACTTTACGGCAACAACGATCACCACATTGCCGAGTCGTGCTTCAAGGGTCTGGCGCGCGCGTTGCGAGCGGCCGTGACGATCGATCCGCGCGCCAAGGATGAAATACCCTCCACGAAGGGTTCGCTCGGCGGATAAACCGCTGCGATATCGCCGGATTCAACCGCTACGGACGTCCTGCCTCTGGACGGCGCGACGGCATATATGAGGATGGGAACAGGATCAGCGTGATGCCCACTTACACCGTTCATGCGCCCCCGCCGCGTCAGGACGAAACAATGAGCGCACCGGAGCGCTTCGTTTTTGTGCGCGATGGGTTTCATTTTTGGGCATTTCTGCTGGCACCGCTGTGGCTGCTATTGCACGGCCTCTGGCTTGCTTTGGTGATTTACATTGTCGGCTCCGGAGTGGTTACTATCGGCCTCGTCTTTCTGCACGCTTCAGCGATCGTGCAATTTCTGGTCGGTCTGTTGATCGCCTTGTTGATTGGCTTTGAAGCGTCGAGCATCTGGCGCTGGACTTTGGCGCGGCGGAGTTGGACCACTCTCGGGTTTGTCGTCGGTGAGGACGCCGAGATTGCCGAACAGCGGTTCTTTTCCGAATGGACCAGACGCGCGGCAGCGCTATCGCCGCCACCAAACTCAGTCGAAACCGGCTACACCGCTCCCGTGCGGCGTGGCTCTCCATCACCGTCCGATGTCATCGGCCTGTTTCCTGAACCGGGAGCTCAACGGTGAGCGTTGCTATCGTCAACTACGGGTCGGGCAATCTGCATTCGGCTGCAAAGGCCTTCGAACGCGCGGCGCGTGAAAGCGGCTTCCAACAACGGATCACCGTCACCAGCGATCCGGATGCGGTTGCGCGCGCCGGGCGGATTGTGCTGCCCGGCGTCGGCGCATTCGCCGATTGCCGCCGTGGGCTCGACGAAATTCCTGGTATGGTCGATGCGCTTGATCAGAGCGTACGAAAAAATGGCAAGCCCTTCTTCGGCATTTGTGTCGGGATGCAGTTGATGGCGGAGCGCGGACGCGAATACAAAGTAACATCGGGTCTCGGGTGGATCGCGGGCGAAGTCGATCGCATTGCGCCGTTGAGTCCGGATTTAAAGATTCCGCATATGGGCTGGAATACGCTCAATGTGCTGAAAGACCATCCGCTCCTTGCCGGTATACCGGTGGGCACGAATGGATTGCATGCGTATTTCGTGCATTCGTACGAATTGAAAACGGCGAGACGCGATGACCTGATTGCACAGGCTGACTATGGCGGTCCGCTCACCGCCATTGTCGGTCGCGACAACATGGTTGGCACGCAGTTTCACCCGGAAAAAAGCCAGCGGCTCGGGCTCGCTTTGATTGCAAATTTCCTGAAGTGGGCGCCGTGATCCTTTTTCCCGCTATTGATCTCAAGGAAGGCCTCGCCGTCCGTCTCGAGCAAGGCGATATGGCGCGTGCGACCATATTCCACCGCGATCCAGCGGCGCAGGCGCGCGCGTTCGAACAACAGGGTTTCGAGTATCTTCACGTGGTGGATCTCGACGGCGCTTTTGCCGGCAAGCCGATGAATGCCGCGGCCGTCGATCGCATTCTTGAAATGATCAGCATTCCCGTGCAACTCGGGGGCGGCGTGCGCGACACGGCAACAGTGGAGAGCTGGCTCGAGAAGGGAATCGATCGCGTCATCATCGGGACCGCTGCGGTGCGCGATCCGCCTTTCGTCAAGCAGGTGGCGCGCGATTATCCCGGCCGCATTGCGGTGGGTCTCGATGCGCGTGATGGCAAGGTTGCCGTCGAGGGCTGGGCCGAAACATCGCAGCTTTCGGTGCTCGACATCGCGCGACGCTTTGAGGATGTGGGCGTTTCGGCGATAGTGTACACCGACATTGCGCGCGACGGAATGCTCAAGGGTCTCAATCTCGACGCGACCGTCGCACTTGCCGATTCGATCAGCATTCCCGTGATCGCATCGGGGGGACTTGCGTCGATCGAGGACATCAAGGCGATGCTTTCGCCGCGTGCGGGAAAGCTCGCCGGTGCCATCGCGGGTCGTGCACTTTACGATGGACGCCTTGATGCCGCCGAGGCGCTTAACCTCATCCGTGCCGCGAAGGCGTCTGGCTGATGTTCAAGGTCCGCGTAATCCCCTGTCTCGACGTGAAAGACGGCCGAGTGGTCAAAGGCGTCAATTTCGTCAATTTGCGCGACGCGGGTGATCCGGTCGAGGCTGCAATCGCGTACGATGCAGCCGGCGCCGACGAGCTCTGCTTTCTCGATATAACGGCCAGCCACGAAATGCGCGAAACGATATACGATGTTGTGACGCGAACCGCGGAAGCGTGCTTCATGCCTCTAACCGTCGGTGGCGGCGTGCGCACGGTGGACGATATTCGCAGACTGCTGACCTGCGGTGCGGACAAAGTGTCGATCAATACGGCCGCGGTCAACCGGCGCGCGTTTGTCAACGAAGCCGCAGAGAAATTCGGCGACCAATGCATAGTCGTGGCGATCGATGCCAAGAAAGTATCGAAGGCGGGTGAAAAGGATCGCTGGGAAATTTTTACGCACGGTGGGCGCAATCCGACAGGCCTCGACGCCGTTGCCTATGCCAAGGAAGTTGTGGCGGCGGGGGCTGGAGAGATTCTGCTGACATCGATGGACCGCGACGGCACCAAGAAAGGCTATGACCTTCCGCTCACGCGTGCGATCGCGGATGCCGTTACCGTCCCAGTCATCGCCTCCGGCGGGGTCGGCACTCTCGAGCACCTGGTCAAGGGTATTCGCGACGGACATGCCACCGCGGTGCTGGCGGCCACTATTTTCCACTTCGGCGAGCATAGCATTCGCGAGGCTAAGGCCTACATGGCCAAGGCAGGTCTGCCGATGCGTCTCGATCCCTGACCGCAATAGTGATATTGAGCCGCCGAAGAGGCAGTCATGAGCACGTTCACCCTGGCAGATCTGGAAAAACGGGTGCGTGAGCGTGCCCAGGCGAGCGCGGCGGAATCGTACACCCGCAGTCTGATCGATAAAGGCGTCGCTCACTGCGCCAAGAAATTGGGAGAGGAGGCGATAGAAACCGGCTTGGCGGCCGTCCAGGAGGACAAGGGACGACTGATCGCGGAAGCGGCCGATCTTCTCTATCATCTGCTGGTACTGCTCGAAGCGCGCGGTGTGTCGCTCGCCGAGGTCGAAGCGGCGCTGGAGAAACGCACGGCGCAAACTGGCCACGAGGAAAAGGCTTCACGTCTCGGTTCACTCAAATGATGGAACAGCGCACCGAAGAGAATCTCTCTCCGTACCGCACGTTCTCCCGGGCGGAATGGGCCGTGCTGCGCGAAGACACGCCCATGACGCTGACCTCGGAAGAGGTTATGCGGCTGCGTTCGCTGCACGATCGACTGGATATGGCTGAAGTCGAGGAGATTTACCTGCCGCTGTCGCGTCTGCTTTCGATGTATGTAGCGGCGACACAGAGGTTATTCCGCGCGCAACAGCGCTTCCTTGGGACCGGGGATGCGAAAATGCCCTACATCATCGGGGTCGCGGGCTCTGTTGCGGTAGGCAAGTCAACGACGGCTCGCGTTCTGCAAGCCTTGCTGGCACGTTGGCCGAACGTCCCTAAAGTCGATCTGATAACGACCGACGGTTTCCTCTATCCAAACGCTGTTTTGGAGCGCGAAGGCCTGATGGAAAAGAAGGGCTTTCCTGAAAGCTACGATCTGTCGGCGCTGTTGCGCTTTCTTTCCGATGTAAAGGCAGGCCGCCGTCCCGCACGCGCCCCGATCTACTCGCATTTGATCTACGACGTTATGCCGAACCAGTGGGTCGAGGTCGACCGGCCGGACATTCTTATTGTTGAAGGATTGAATGTTCTGCAGACCGGCCGTTTGCCGAAGGATGGCAAGGCGATTCCTTTCGTTTCGGACTTTTTCGATTTTTCGGTCTATCTCGATGCCGATGAAGATGTGCTCAAATCGTGGTACGTGGACCGGTTTTTGACGCTGCGTGGCACCGCGTTCCGTGATCCGAAATCGTACTTTCATCGCTACTCAGTGCTTTCAGACCGCGAAGCCGTCGAAACAGCGTCGTCGATCTGGTCACGCATCAATCTTGTCAATTTGCACGAAAATATTCTGCCGACGCGGCAGCGCGCCGACCTCATATTGAATAAAAATGAAAGTCACTTGGTCGAGAGCGCTTCATTGCGGCGGCTGTAGTTACGCAGTCCGACGACTAAGATCGAAGTGTTCGAAGTAGCGTTTTTTGATCGCTGCCACCGGCAGAACGATCAATACATCGGTTGTTCCGAACTCGTAGTCGACCACCGCACCTTCGCCGATATAGGCGCCAAGCCTTAGGTATCCCTTGATCAGCGGCGGGAGGACTCGCAGAGCATCCTTTGGATCGATCGTTTCTTTTGATGTCCGGTTCATTTCTACATAACGCTTCGGCAATGCACGCGCGCGCCAGGCCTCCGGTGCTGACGCATAGTGATGCAAAAACGACAAGGGTAAGGCGAGTCGCCCAGGATCGGTGCCGTCCAGGCTCGCGCATCCGAGCATGACATCGCAGTGGTTCTGCAGAAAGTACGCGTGAATTCCGTGCCAAAGAAGTTCGACCGTGCGTTTGTTGCGATAGGGCGGCAGTACACAGGAACGGCCAAGCTCCAAAAACTGAAGTTTGGCATGACGCGCAAGTAGTGCCCCGATGTCAAATTCTCCCGCGGTGTAGAAACCGCCGTAATCTTCGGCGAGCGATTGTCGCAAAAGACGATACGTTCCAACCACGGCCGGACGATTCAACGGACCACGATCACTTGCGGCATGATCGAGAACTAGCAAGTGGTCGCAAATAGCGTCATAGCCATCGATATCCCGGCGCGCAAAAAGCCTTATGCCTGGATTTGGGATGGCGGCACCTTCCTCATAAAAGACGCGATAGCGCAATTTTTGCGCTTGCCGAACTTCGGCGGCTGTTTGTGCCAGCCTGACTTCAAGCGAACCCATGCGGCCGAGGCTCTGCGACGGCCGGTGCGCGCGGGCGGCCCATGCCTGCAATCCGCCATACGCTTGTAGCGACGGTATAATGCCTGGGATGCCAAGGCCTCCGGGCGTTGGACGAAAACGCTCGAATAGGCCACGTTGGGGAAGAAAGTTGCCGGAGGTGCCGATAGGCATTTGGGTCCTCTTCGACGAAATGCGCGAAAACCCTGCGTCTGGCTTTGTTTCGAACGGCGAATCAGCGATGGACTTGCCGTTGTCCCGTACACCACGCGCCGACCACGGAATTATGACAGTGTGGGGAAAGTCGTGTCAGGCCGCAAGCGGGTCGTGCCGATGCGGTGCTCAGCGCCTCGTGCAAACGCTCGCGATCAGTTGGCGAACAAAATTTCAGACATAGCCGCAAGGACCTGATTGATCTCGGACTTTTCGCCAACGATCATGAACAAATGAGAGCCGGAGCATCCATGATGACTGTCGGTCGCTGCCTTGTGTGGCCAGCTTTGCTGGCGGCGCTCGCTACATCGGCGTTGGCGCAGGAATTCAAAACCTGGAAACATGGTGTGATCGAACCGAAAGGCGATGCTGGCTTCATGTTGATGGTGGGCCAGCGGGACTTCGGAGCAAAGCACAAGCTGAAGGTCGAAATCGTACCTCTGAAGAACGGCGCCACAGCGCACAAAGCGCTACTGGCGGGCGAACTCGACAGCATCGAATCCAGTCCGGGTGCGACGATCCTTGCGGGCGCCCATGGCGCCGATATCAAGATTCTTGGGTGTGACTGGCCAGGCGTGCCGCATGGTTTGATGGTAAAATCTACGATCAGCAAGGTCGAGGATCTCAGAGGCAAGACAATCGCGGTGGCGGCGCCGGGTTCGCTACCGAATCTCCTGATCAACGCCATTCTCGAGCAACACAAGATCCCGGCGGGCGAAGTCCGATTCGCAAATCTCGGTGGGGATCTCGATCGCTTCAAGGCTGTGATTGCGGGCGTTGCCGAAGGCGGCGTCGTCGCCGCCGAGTTCATGGCAGTCGCACCGAAGGACGTGAAGATGCTCGTCACGGGTCACGACGCGCTGCCTAACTATGTACGGCTGTGTCTGACAATGACAGGCAAGACGGTCATTGCGGGGCGTGACGACGCGATCAATTTTGTAGCTGCGGAATTGGACGCGCTTAAATACGCAGTCAATCACCGTGATGAAACCATAAAGCTCACGCAGGAAACCATAAACGCAAAGCCTGACGATCCGCGCCCGGCTTATGCTTTCGATGACACGATCAGGCAGAAAGCCATCGATCCGGAAGCTACGGTGCCGCTCGACAAACTGAACTGGTTGCAAAACGAGCTGGTAAGAGCGGGCAATATGAAGGCCCCGATCGATTTGGGAAAAATCGTCGATACGGAGATCCGCGCAGAAGCGATGAAGCGTACCGGGAAATAACTAGATCTTCGCCGAAGCCATGATCCCTGCGGGAAAAATCTCTTCCGGCTTTGCAAGCCTGTGAGCTATGCCCTGCTCGTGCGCATAACGCAGAAACAATTCGAGTGTCGGCCGGTTCGCCTCGATTCCATACGGAAAAAGATCACCGCCAAGCATCTTACGCATGCGTAGAGCGTAGCTGGTCAGCCAGGGGACCGGATAACGCGAGACTGCGGGATCGAGAATCCGTTCCAGACTGCGACGTTTTGATTCCTCGAACGCGTTATAGAGATTGCGCGCGACCCAAGGCTTGCCATCGAGGACGGCCTTCCGGACGGCGATAATGTGCATGATCGGGTAGACGCACGTTTGCTCGTAATATTGCCGCTCAAGAGATTCATAGTCGGGAAACAGGCGCACAACGTCCGGGTGCTTTTCGCGGAACGAATTGGGCGGTCGGGCGATGATGACGCAATCGAGCTCGCCAGAAGCAATCATGCCGCTCAGCGTCTTCTCATGCATACGCGTAAGCCGGACGCCGTCCGGTAGAGATAACTCGACCTTTTCGATGCGTCCGGCCTCGTTTGTGCCGGCCTGTACCCAGTCGACATCAGACAGAGGGACGCCCTCTTCGTGCATCAGCCAGCCGCGCATGTAGACTGCAGCGGTGTGTGCCCATTCCGGAACCCCGATACGTTTTCCACGCAAGTCTTTTGCAGTCTTGATGCTTGCCTTGCGATTTACATAGAACGAAGCGAAACGGAACAGCCGCGAGGCGTAAACCGGCAGACCGATGATGTCGGAATCATTCCGTGTCACCTGCGCCATGAACTTGGCGAAGGAAAGCTCTGATACATCCCATTCCCGGTTGAAGGTGAAACGCGAGAAAATCTCGTGATGGCCCAGCGTAAGCCAGTTGGCGTCGATGCCTTCAGCGCGCACCAATCCTAATCGGAAATCACGAAAGTGGTCGTAATCGGAGGTGGCGATGGTGAGAGCAACGCTCATGAATTGATGCGCCGCGTCACGCGCGCCGCTTGGCTTCGATTTTGTCCCAGATCATCGCAGCTACGTCAGGTCCGCCCAGATTCTTGATGGCTCGAATTCCAGTGGGCGAAGTCACATTGATTTCGGTGAGATAGCCGTCGATAACATCAATGCCGACGAACAAAAGACCGCGATCGCGTAACGCCGGACCGATCCGTTTGCAGATCTCGGCTTCACGTTTCGTCAACTCCGTTGTTGATGGAGCGCCGCCGCGAACCATGTTGGATCGCAGGTCGTCGGCCGCCGGTATGCGGTTAACTGCGCCGGCATATTCGCCGTCCACCAGTATGATGCGCTTATCGCCGTGCTTTATGTTGGGCAAAAATTTCTGCACCACCCATTGCTCGCGAAAGGTTGCCGAAAATAGATCATAGAGCGATCCGAAATTAAGGTCTTCGCGCTTGAGCCGAAACACCGCTTCGCCACCTCTTCCATAGAGAGGCTTCATCACGATGTCGCCATGTTCAGTCCGAAAAGCCTTGATCTCGGCAAGGTCGCGCGTAATCAGGGTCGGGGGCATCAGATCGGAAAACTCAGTTACAAATACTTTCTCTGGAGCATTGCGGACACTCGCTGGATCGTTGACAACAAGCGTCTTCGGATGGATGCGCTCAAGCAGGTGTGTGGTCGTGACGTACGCAAGATCGAAGGGAGGATCCTGGCGTAGGAGTATGACGTCGAATTCCGCGAGGGCTGCCCGCCTCGGATTGTCCAGCGTGAAATGGTCGCCGGGCTTGTCGCGGACAGTGAGGGTCTCGACGTGCGCGAAGGCTTGGCCGTTGAGCAATGCCAGCCGGTCGGGCGTGTAATAAGTGAGCTGATGTCCGCGTTTTTGCGCTTCCAGCAGCAGGGCGAAGGTTGAGTCGCCCTTGATGTTGATCCGCTCGATCGGATCCATTTGCGCAGCGATTTTGAAGCTCATGACGCCCTTTAGACGAATAAAGCGTTAACAAATTACCCGCACTATAGCCGCTTCAGAGCCGCTGTTGCACGGCCGGGGGCCGCCCGGTCAGCGACGAACGGGGGTCGTCATTTGCGGTCATTCACCGCATCCCTGGCAAGGATCAACGCACGCTGGTAGACCTCGCGGCGCGGTCGTCCGGTGGCCAGCGCGACTTCACCGACCGCGTCCTTGACCGAAACTCGCCTCAGCGCCTGACGCAGCAATTCGTCGACATTGTCCGAGATCCCATGGTCGTCGGCGGGCGGCGCCACGACAATAACAAACTCTCCGCGTGACTCGGCGCCGGCAGTATAGTCGCGCGCAAGCGTCTCAAGATCTCCGCGCCTGACCTCTTCGTGCAACTTGGTCAGCTCGCGACAGGTCGCGGCCGCTCGTTTCCCGAACGTCGCGGCGAGGTCGGTAAGCGTTGCCGCCAGACGCGATCCACTTTCGAACAGAACCAGTGTCGCCGGAATATTGGCGAGTTCAGCAACACGTTTCTGGCGGGGTACCTGCTTCGCCGGTAGAAAGCCTTCGAAGAAAAAACGGTCAGTCGGCAGGCCGGCGACCGAAAGCGCCGCCAGTACAGACGAAGGTCCTGGTAAAGCAGTAACGGTGTGACCGGCTTCGCACGCCGCCCGCACCAGCTTGTAGCCGGGATCCGAAATCAACGGTGTGCCCGCGTCAGAGACAAGCGCGATTGCCTGCCGGTCGACGAGGCGCGCTAACAGCCTTGGCCGCGCCTCGGCGGCATTGTGCTCATGATAGGGCGTGAGGGGCGTCGCTATCCCGTAACGATCCATGAGTTTGCGGGTAACGCGGGTATCTTCACAGGCGACTACGTCGACACCTGCCAGCACTTCGAGCGCGCGCAACGTGATGTCGCCGAGATTTCCGATCGGCGTTGCTACCAGATAGAGGCCGGGCTCGGCTTTGGCGGCGTCCATCGCACTGCCAAATGGAGCGTATTGGCGCGGTCGCGGTTTGCTCTCGTTCGCCATGGTTGGAACTCTAGACGTCCCATCGCGCCGCGTCATGTGTCACAATTTTCGGTGTTTTTTCGCACCCGTTAACTTTCGCGCGACAATATCGACGATACCGGTTACGACAGACACAGAAATGTCGCACGGGGAGCGACGATGCGGCTCATGTCGCACAGGGTGGAGGTTTTGACGCAGGCGTGGACGCGTGTGCGCGCCACGCTATCCCTTTTGGGGTTGGCTGCGCTCCTCGCCGCATGCAGCACACAACTGGGCGGCGGCGGCCCGCCCATAGCCCAGCAACCTGGCGAAGCGACTGCCGCCAATGCTGCCGTCGGCGAAGGCCAAGTGCGTGTTGCTTTGATCCTACCGCTCTCCGGTCAAGGCAATGCCAGCATTGCCGGACAATCGATGAAGAACGCGGCCGAAATGGCCCTCGCGGAATTCAAAAGTCCTAACATTCAACTGCTGGTGAAGGATGATGGCGGCACCGTGCAAAGTGCACAGGCCGGCGCCCAGCAGGCGATCTCTGAAGGTGCGGAGATCATCATCGGTCCAATTTTCGCGCAATCGGTCAGTGCGGTTGGGCAGATTGCGCGCATGAGCAATATCCCGGTCATCGCGTTCTCGACCGATGTCAGCGTGGCGGCGCGAGGTGTCTACCTGTTGAGCTTCCTGCCCGAGACCGATGTGCGCCGAATCGTCGATTTTTCCATCTCGCGCGGAAAGCGGTCGTTCGCCGCGTTGTTACCAGACAACGCGTACGGAGCGGTCGTTGAAGGCGCATTCCAGCAGGAAGTGTCGCGTCGCGGCGGTCGCGTGGTGGTGCTGGAGAAATATACTCTCGAGGGGAACAGGATAAACGAAGCCGTGCGTCGCTTGAGCCAGGCGGCCAATCAGGTGGACAGCATCTTTATCCCTGATAGCCCGGATGCAGTTCCGCAGGTGGTGAACGCGCTGGCCACCAATGGAGTCGATCTGCGACGCGTACAAATGATCGGCTCAGGTCTCTGGGAAGACGCAAGGATCCCTTCGACTGCGGCACTCGAGGGCGCCTGGTACGCGGCACCAGAAGCTAACGGTTATCGCAATTTCTCCGCTCGGTATCGCGCACGCTACGGACAGGATCCGGTGCGTACCGCAACGCTCGCCTATGATGCGGTGGCACTCGTCGCGGCTCTCGTGAAAACGCAGGGCCCGCAACGTTTCAGCGAGACGTCGCTGACCAATCCTTCGGGGTTTGCCGGTGTCGATGGCGTTTTCCGCTTCCGTCCCGAAGGCACCAATGAGCGAGGTCTCGCGGTGCTGCGCGTTGCGCCTGCGGGCGGTCAGGTCCTCAGTCCCGCACCACACTCGTTCCAGCCCGGGACGTAAACTAGGCAGCGAGATCCGCGACCACGGCGTCGAGCAGCGGGAAACCGCTTCGCGTCACTCTCAGGCGGCCGTCCTTCGTTGTCTCGACGGCCCCTTCTTCGTACAAAATGGAAATCCGTTTCGGGTCGAGCGAACGACCGGCCAGCGCGCTGTAACGCGCGGGATCGATCCCTTCGACAAGCCGCAAGCCCATCAGCAGATATTCGTCGGCAGCCTCACCCGATGTGAGTTTTTCTTCGACGGTGAAGCCGCTGCCGCTGTCTTCCACGCGCTTGAGCCAGGCTTCAGGCCGTCTCTCAGTCGCGGTGGCCACGCGGCGGTCATTAATTGTCAGCCTCCCGTGCGCTCCGGGGCCAAGACCGGCATAGTCGTGTCCGCGCCAATAGACGAGATTGTGTCTGCACTCAGCGCCAGGCCGTGCGTGATTTGAAACTTCGTACGCCGGCAATCCTGCGTCGGTGCAAATTACTTGCGTGAGATCATAAAGGTCGCGCGCGAGATCCTCGTCCGGCAAGATAAGTTTGCCCGCCTTGTGCAGACCGAAGAACGGCGTATCCGGCTCGATCGTCAATTGGTAAAGAGACAAATGTTCGGCTGCCTCAGCGATAGCGCGTTTAAGTTCCGCCGCCCACGCATCGAGCGTTTGATGCGGTCGTGCGTAAATCAGGTCGAATGAATACCGGGCGAAGATCGAACGAGCCACGGCAACCGCATCGAGCGCTTCTTGCGCGGTGTGCAACCGGCCAAGTTCCTTCAGCGTTGCATCTTCGAGCGATTGCACGCCGAGTGAAACGCGATTGACCCCGGCCGTGCGGAAACCGCGGAAACGCGTGGCTTCAACGCTGGTTGGGTTCGCTTCCAGCGTCACTTCCACATCCGGAGCGACGCCCCAATACTTGGCGATGCAATCGAGAATCGCCCGCACCGAAGACGGCTGCATCAGCGACGGCGTGCCGCCGCCGAAAAAAATGCTCGACACGGTGCGATGGGGCACTCGCGCGGCTGCCGCAGCGATCTCGGTTTCATAGGCGCGAACGAAGCGCGCTTCATCGATGCCGTCATGACGGACATGACTGTTGAAGTCGCAATACGGACACTTCGACAGGCAGAAAGGCCAGTGCACGTAGACGGCAAAAGGTGGTGTTGAATTCATAAAGAGCATCATAGGGGGGACGGCGTACGACAGCCAGCGCGCAAGTCGTTTTGCACCCACAGCTAGTTAAAATTGTAACGATCGGGCGAAACTCAAGCCCTGGTAAGGCACGCTTCGGCCAGTTTGATGAATGCGCGGGCGCGATGCGAGAGCCCTTGGCCTTGCGGGGGCAGTCCATGTTTCTCTAGGGCATTCATCTCGCCGAATGTCCTGTCGAAACCGTCAGGACGGAAAAGTGGATCGTACCCGAAGCCTTTGTCGCCACGCGGGGGCCAAACGGCGACGCCATCGACCCGGCCTTCGAATTCCTCAATATGGCCGTCAGGCCAGGCAAGACACAACGCGGCCACGAAATGCGCACGACGCTGCTCGGGAGTCTTGGCACCGCGTTCGATAAGCAAGGTCTGAATGCGGTTCATCGCGGCTCGGAAATCCTTATCCGGTCCGGCCCACCGCGCGGAATGAATGCCGGGCTCGCCATCGAGCGCGTCGACCACCAGGCCGGAATCATCGGCAAAGGCCGGCGTGCCACTGGCGCTCGCTGTCGCGACAGCTTTGATGCGTGCGTTAGTGGCGAACGTCTTACCGGTCTCCTCTGGCTCAGGCAGACCGAGCTCGCCCGCAGACTGGGTGGCGATGCCGTATGGCGCGAGCAACTCGCGCATTTCCTTCAGCTTGCCGGGATTGTGGGTGGCGATCACCACCAGACTTGTGAGTCTTCTGCTCACATCACGGCCATTTTCTGCAGACTCACCAGCTTATCGATGCCTTTGCGTGCAAGCGCGAGCAATGCGGCAAATTGATCTTCGCTGAACGGAATTTTTTCGGCGGTAGCCTGGATCTCAACGATGTTGCCGGAACCGGTCATGACGAAATTGGCATCGGTATCGGCGTCTGAGTCTTCGGCGTAGTCAAGATCAAGCACCGCCGTGCCTTTGCACACGCCGCAGGAAACGGCGGCGATGTGGTCACGCAGAACGTCGGCTTTGACCATATCGCGCGCTTTCATCCAGCTCAGGCAATCGGCCAGGGCCACCCACGCGCCGGTGATTGACGCAGTGCGGGTACCGCCGTCCGCTTGGATCACATCGCAATCGAGCATAATTTGCCGTTCGCCAAGCGCAGGCAGATCGACGACCGAGCGAAGGCTGCGTCCAATGAGACGCTGGATCTCGACTGTACGCCCGCCCTGTTTACCGGCGCTTGCCTCGCGGCGGGTACGTTCCGCGGTGGCCCGCGGCAGCATTCCGTATTCCGCAGTTACCCAGCCGCGCCCCTGGCCCTTTAGCCATGGGGGCAGCCGCTCTTCCAGGCTCGCGGTCACCAGGACATGAGTATCGCCGAACTTCACGAAGCAAGAGCCCTCGGCGTATTTGACCACGCCCCGTTCGAGCGATACGGCGCGGAGTTCATCGGCTTGTCGGCGGCTTGGCCGCATCGGGTTTACTCCATCCATTTTGGCCGCACACCTTAACCATACGTCCGGCTTGAACAAGACCGCCCCAATGGTCAATTCTTGGTGGGTTTCGAGGAGTTGAGCCTTGGCGTCTCACGACATTCCGATTGGAGCGACACAGGTTAGTCTCGCAGCGCTAAACGAGCGTTCGCGCGAGATTTTCCGCCAGATTGTCGAGAGTTATCTGGCGACCGGCGAGCCGGTCGGTTCGCGAAATCTGTCGCGCCTGTTGCCAATTACGCTGTCGCCGGCCTCCGTCCGGAACGTGATGTCGGACCTGGAACAACTCGGGCTGATTTACGCGCCCCATACTTCGGCGGGGCGACTTCCGACCGAACTGGGCCTCCGTTTCTTCGTCGACGCGTTGATGCAAATCGGCGACCTGTCGGAACAGGATCGGCGCTCGATCGAAGCTCAGGTGGCGGGCGCCCATACGTCCAAGTCTCTGGAAGCGGTGCTGACCGAGGCATCGCAAATGTTGTCGGGGCTGACACGATCGGCCGGTGTCGTGCTCACCGCAAAGACGAATGTTCGGCTCAAGCACGTCGAGTTCGTCCGACTCGAACCCCAGCGGGCGCTCGCAGTTCTGGTTGCGGAAGACGGGCAGGTCGAAAATCGTGTGCTCAATGTTCCCGCCGGGCTGCCCACTTCATCGCTTACGGAGGCCAGCAATTTCCTTAACGCGCGCATTCGCGGCAAGACGCTGGCCGAACTGCGTGGTGAAATCGAAAGGGCCGTTACAGAAGGCCAGGCGGAGCTGGACCAATTGACGCAGAAGGTCATTGCGGCCGGTCTCGCAAGCTGGTCCGGCGGCGACAGTGCGGAACGTCAACTGATTGTACGCGGCCACGCGAATCTTCTGGAAGACCTTCGCGCTCTCGAAGATCTCGAGCGCGTGCGTTCCTTGTTCGATGCGCTCGAGACAAAGCGTGGCGTGATTGATCTGCTCGGCCGGGCGGAACGGGCCGACGGGGTACGCATTTTCATAGGGTCTGAAAACAAGCTCTTCTCACTATCCGGTTCCTCCACCATCGTCGCACCCTATCGCGACAGCCAAGGCCGTATCGTCGGCGTGATCGGCGTGATCGGTCCCACCAGGCTCAATTATGCTCGCGTTATTCCTATGGTCGACTATACGGCACGGGTGGTGAGTCGTTTGTTGGCCCCCTAAACGCTTGATTTTTTGTGCCGGAGTCCTGATATCGGGAACATCCGGATAATTGCCGAGGATGGATTGTTCACGATGACGGACCCCAACGCCCGCCAGGCTGAAGCGATGGCTGCTGCAAATGAGGACACGGCTGGTGAATTGGCCGATCCGATCGCGGAGGCCAAGCGAGAAGCAGCGGAGTTCAAAGACAAGCTGCTACGCACGCTTGCCGAAATGGAGAACCTCCGCAAACGCACGGAACGGGAAGTTCTTGATGCCCGGGTCTATGGAATTGCGGGGTTTGCCCGCGACGTGCTGGCGGTTGCCGACAATATGCATCGCGCCCTCGAGGCGATAGGCCCCGATCTGCGCGACGCTGCCGATCCCAAAGTGAAAGCGCTGATCGAGGGTGTTGAACTCACCGAACGCGAGCTCATGAAAATCCTGGAGAAGAATGGCGTGCAGAAGTTCTCGCCGCAGGGCGAGAAGTTCGACCCGAACTTTCATCAGGCGATGTACGAAGCGCCGACGTCCGATCAGCCACCCGGGCAGGTGGCACAGGTTATTCAAGCCGGTTACATGATCGGCGATCGTGTCCTGCGTCCGGCCCTTGTGGCGGTCAGCAAAGCCAAAGCGCCGACGTCGGCGAATGACAACCCGGGGCCCGGCCAACAATGATTTCAGCGCAGCGTTATGCCGTCGCGGACCGCTCGGAAACGCCCGAAGGCCTGGTCCCATTTCTCGGCGGGGCTGACGCCAATCACGCGCAAAAAATCGCCAGGGCTGAAGCGCACCCATTGCACCAGCGACACCGGATCGCCGGCCGGGCCTTTGCCATTTGCGCGGATCTCGTGACCTGGCGCGCCACCGATCCGCATCGGCTCCGATGATTGAATGGAAAGTTCAGGCACCGGCGCATTGGTGAGTAGGTTGCGGGCAAACTGTTCGCGATCGGCCGCCTCCGGCGCGCCGCCGCGGTCTATCGACACAATCATGAAAGGCTTGCGTTGGTTATCGTTCGAGGGGTTGTCGGCGAGGAAAACGGTGCCTGTCGGCGTGACCTGCATGACCTGAAAGCCGGAAAGATCGCCTAAAGTGAAGGGCAGCATGCCGAGTTGTTCCTGAATCGGCGCCGGACGGAACGTAACACTCGCAAGTGCCTTGCGAACCACAGCATCGGAATACACAGACAGGGCGCTTTCAGGGACCTCAACATTGACGAGCATGGTGAGGTTGGGCACGGACGGACCGATACCCATCGCCAAGAGGGACCAGCGATAGATTTTTGCGCCATTTTGTTGGGCGATGCCGCTGATCAGGAAACCGATGCCGTTCTCAAACGGGAAGCTTTCCCGCTTGAGTTGATCCAGTCCCTGCTGGTTCAGGCTGAAAGCCGAATTTTCAAGGTCGCGGTATACGCTGGCCGGAAGATCAAGGATGGCAATTAAGGCGTTCCGCTCGGTGTCCTCGAACCCCGGAAAACGTGTGCTTGGCTTCATATCCACGGGCGGCTCGAGGCCGATCCGCAGGCCGGGAGGAAAGATCGTCTCGGCCGGTACGATGAGAATGGCGCTGGCCAACCAGGCCCAAACCGCAAAAACGGCTACAAACAGGCGACGGAACATGCCGTGCGGGCTCCCAAAGATGCCAGACCGAGGGCCTAACCGGGCTTGCGTGCGGCGGCAATGGCCCGATAACCATTGATGAAACGGCGAACATGTAAGCTCGCGATTTCGTGACTGCCTGACTTGCGGGCCCCCCGGGCTCTCCTATATGAGCCATTAAGCCGCAGAAATGCGGCGAAACGCGTATCCAGGGGGCTGGATCGGGGGTCTGCGGATGAGCCGCCGACATTCCCATTCGGGCGCCAAGCGGCCCGGCCGGCCTGCCGCAATTTGAGAGGAAGAACCATGGGCAAGGTCATCGGCATCGACCTCGGCACCACCAATTCGTGCGTTGCCGTCATGGAAGGCAAGACGCCGAAAGTTATCGAGAACGCCGAAGGCATGCGGACGACGCCTTCGATTGTCGCCTTCACTGATGATGGCGAGCGTCTCGTCGGCCAGCCGGCTAAGCGTCAGGCAGTCACCAATCCTGAAAAGACCATCTTCGCGGTCAAGCGCCTGATCGGACGGCGCTACGACGATCCAATGGTCGAGAAGGACAAGAAGCTCGTCCCCTACAAGATCACCAGGGCCTCGAACGGCGACGCATGGGTCGAAGCGGACGGCAAATCCTATTCGCCCTCGCAGATATCCGCTTTCATCCTTCAAAAGATGAAAGAGACGGCGGAAGCCAATCTTGGCCAGAAGGTCGAGCAGGCCGTCATCACCGTTCCGGCCTATTTCAACGACGCGCAACGTCAGGCCACCAAGGACGCCGGCAAGATTGCCGGCCTTGAAGTGCTGCGCATCATCAACGAGCCGACAGCAGCTGCGCTCGCTTACGGCCTCGACAAGCAGAAGACGGGTACCATCGCGGTCTACGACCTTGGCGGCGGTACTTTCGATATTTCGATTCTTGAGATCGGCGACGGCGTATTCGAAGTGAAGTCCACGAACGGTGACACGTTCCTGGGCGGTGAAGACTTCGATATGCGGCTCGTGAACTATCTCGCTGACGAGTTCCAGAAAGAGCAGGGCATCGATCTGCGCCGCGACAAGCTCGCGTTGCAGCGTCTCAAGGAATCTGCGGAGAAAGCGAAAATCGAGCTGTCGTCGACGACGCAGACCGAGATCAATCTGCCGTTCATCACGGCGGACGCGGCAGGTCCGAAGCATCTGACGATGAAGCTCACCCGCGCCAAGTTCGAAGCTCTGGTCGACGATCTCATTCAGAAGACAATTCAACCCTGCAAGCAGGCGCTGAAGGATGCGGGCATCTCCGCCGCGCAGATTAACGAGGTCGTGTTGGTCGGCGGCATGACGCGCATGCCGAAGGTGCAAGAAGTCGTGAAGCAGCTGTTCGGCAAGGAGCCGCACAAAGGCGTCAACCCAGACGAAGTGGTTGCCGTCGGCGCGGCCATCCAGGCCGGCGTGCTGCAGGGCGACGTCAAGGATGTGTTGTTGCTCGACGTGACACCGCTGTCGCTTGGTATTGAAACGCTGGGCGGCGTGTTCACGCGGATCATCGACCGCAACACCACCATTCCGACCAAGAAGAGTCAGGTCTTCTCAACTGCCGAGGACAACCAAAATGCGGTCACCATCCGCGTGTTCCAAGGCGAGCGCGAAATGGCGGCTGACAACAAGATGCTCGGCCAGTTCGACCTGGTTGGCATCCCACCTGCGCCGCGTGGCGTACCGCAGATCGAGGTGACGTTCGACATCGACGCAAACGGCATTGTCAACGTTCAGGCAAAGGACAAGGCGACCGGCAAGGAGCAGCAAATCCGCATCCAGGCCTCTGGCGGATTGTCCGAAGCCGACATCGAAAAGATGGTCAAGGACGCGGAATCGCACGCCGAAGAGGACAAGAAGCGCAAAGCCGCGGTCGAAGCCAAGAATCACGCCGAGGCGCTGGTGCATTCCACCGAGAAGGCGCTCTCCGAGCATGGCTCGAAAGTAGGCGACGCAGAACGTCGGGCGATCGAGAACGCCATTGCCGATCTGAAAGAGGCGCTCAAAGGCGACGACGCCTCGGCTATCCAGGCCAAAACCAATACGCTGGCCCAGGCCTCGATGAAACTCGGCGAGGCGATGTACAAGCAACAGCAGGAAGCCCAGGCTTCCGGCTCCGGCGGTGAGGGCGGCTCATCCGGAGAAAAGAAAGAAGACGTGGTCGACGCGGAGTTCACCGAGGTCGACGACGACAAAAAGAAATCCGCCTGATCGTAAGGCGTAAGCTATGCGCAAGCCGATCGCGAAAAATGCCACCCCCGGGCTCGAGTCCGGGGGTGCATTTTTCTGGGGGCCAAAACGGCCCGAATCAAGTACCGCTCTTGCGGCGTAGTGAATCTGGGGCGGCACCCGAATGTCGAAGCGCGATTACTACGAAATCCTCGGTGTTTCCCGAACTTCCACCGAGATCGAGCTCAAGGCGGCATTCCGCAAACTTGCGATGCAGCATCATCCGGACCGTAATCCGGGCAACAAAGAGTGCGAACATCGTTTCAAGGAAATCAACGAGGCCTACGACGTCCTTAAGGACGGCGACAAGCGTGCCGCCTATGACCGCTTCGGTCATGCCGCCTTCGAGCACGGTGGCATCGGTGGCCATGGCTTTGGGGCCGACTTCGGTTCGGCCTTTGCCGACATTTTCGAAGGCATTTTCGGAATGGGATCCACGCGCGGCCGCGGTTCCGGTCGCGAGCGCGGTTCCGATCTGCGTTACAATATGGAAATCAGCCTCGATGAGGCTTTTATCGGCAAGACGGCGCAAATCCGCATTCCGACGTCGGTGACGTGCGAGGCCTGCTCCGGGAGCGGGGCCAAGGCCGGGACCAAGCCGAAAGCATGTGCGAGCTGCGGTGGTGCGGGAAAAATTCGCCACGCACAGGGCTTTTTCACGCTCGAGCGCACCTGCCCGACGTGTCATGGCCGCGGCCAGGTCATCGACGATCCGTGCAAAGTGTGCGGCGGCGGAGGGCGAGTGACACGCGAGCGCACACTCTCCGTGAATATCCCGAGCGGCGTGGAAGACGGGACCCGCATCAGGCTGGCCGGCGAAGGCGAGGCCGGCTTGCGAGGTGGGCCGCCTGGCGACCTCTATATTTTCCTCGAAGTTGCACCGCACGAGTTTTTCCAGCGTGACGGCGCGGATTTGCATTGTCGTGTGCCAATTTCCATGGCGAGAGCCGCGCTCGGTGGGGAATTCGAGGTCCCGGCGATTGACGGCAGCAAGGTCCGGGTCAAGGTTCCGGCAGGGACACAGACCGGCCGTCGTTTCCGGCTGGGCGGAAAAGGTATGCCGGTGCTTCGGTCGAAGCAGACGGGCGATATGTACGTTCAGTTCGCGGTAGAAACGCCGCAAAATCTCACAAGGCGTCAACGTGAATTGCTGGGAGAGTTCGAAAAGCTGTCGTCGGAAGAGACTCAGCCCGAATCGGCCAGTTTCTTCAGTCGAGTCAAAGAGTTTATTGACGGTCTCGCCAGTCGGAGCAGTCAATCTGGTCGACCATCTTGACCCCCTGTTTCGGTCCCTATACCCGTTTATACTACAGCTGGGCCCGCCGCTTGTACGCGTGACTTCGCATCAATGGTTTCACCATCATTCGCCCGCGTCGAAAAGAAGAGTCTGCGTCTCGACGACGAGGTGCGATTCATCCGCTCATGGATCGAGAAACCATTGTCGACCGGTGCGGTCATGCCGTCGAGTCGGATACTGGCGCGCGCCATGGCGCGTTGCGTCGATCCGCAGACGGACGGTCCGGTCATCGAACTCGGTCCAGGCACGGGTCCGGTAACTGAAGCGCTTGTCCGTCATGGCATCGATCCTGCGCGGCTTATCCTTGTCGAATTCAATCCTGTGTTTTGCGGTCTGTTGCGCGCGCGTTATCCCGCTGCCACGGTCGTGCAGGGAGATGCGTACCGCTTGCGCCGGCTGCTGGAAAACTACGTGGATGAGCCGGCTGCTGCGGTGGTGTCAGGGCTTCCGCTCGTGACCAAACCGCTGCGTACGCGGCTGCGTCTGATTTCCGATGCCATGACACTGCTCACACCCGGCGCACCTTTTGTGCAATTCACTTACGCGATGTTGCCGCCAATTCCGAAAAAGCTGCCGGGCGTGCGCGCACAAGCCTCGGAAATGATCTGGATGAACCTGCCGCCAGCGCGCGTGTGGGTCTATCGCGGCCGCTGACGGTGTGGTGTCATGGCCCGCGAAAGCGGAGCCGTTGATGCCGATCCCCAAAATCCTCGTTCTGCCCGGGTCGACTCGCATCGGCTCGCACAATGTCAAGCTAGCTGCGTTGGCTGCAAAAGAGCTGACACTCCTCGATGTCGACGTCACCCGCATTTCACTCGCCGACTATCCGCTGCCGCTTTATGAAGCTGACCTCGACGCGCGCGCGGGCCAACCCGTTAACGCACTGAAACTCAAGCAAATGATCATGGCGCACCAGGGCGTTTTCATCGCCAGCCCGGAATACAGCGCGTCGGTAACGCCAATTTTGAAAAATGCGATCGACTGGGTGTCGCGTGTCCGCGAGCGGGGCGATCAGACCTATGCCGCCTTCAAGGGACGCGCATTCGCGATTGCGTCGGCGTCTCCTGGTCGCGCGGGCGGGCTACGCTCGCTGATGGCATTGCGCCAGATTCTTGAACTCGGCTGCGGAGCGCTTGTAATACCCGAGCAGCTGGCGATCCCGCGCGCCGACACAGCATTTGACGATATGGACAGTATTGCCGATACCGGTGTCGCAAATCTCTTTCGCGCTCAGCTGGAACGTCTCGTGGAGATATCAAGGCTCATGGCAAAGGGAGCATGAGGTGGCAATCGAGGCACGCGAACGCCTGATCGTTGCTCTGGATGTGCCTTCGGTGGCACAGGCGGAAGCCATGGTGGCACGGCTCGGCGGCTCCGTGAGCTTCTACAAGATCGGCTATCAGCTTGCCTTTGCCGGGGGCATTTCGTTCGCCGGCAAATTGATCGCGGTCGGCAAACAGGTTTTCCTCGATCTCAAGTTGCATGATATCGGCAACACAGTCGCCAAAGGCGTGGAGAGTGTCGCGCAACTCGGCGCAACTTTTCTAACGGTGCATGCTTATCCGCAGACGATGAAAGCAGCCGTGGAGGGCAAACGCGGATCGAAACTGCGTGTCCTTGCTGTGACTGTGCTCACATCTTATGACGACGCGGATCTTGCAGCCGCGGGCTACGAGATGGACGTCAAGGAGCTTGCTGCCGCACGCGCGGCACAGGCTCGCGACATCGGGATCGACGGATTGGTGTGTTCGGCTGAAGAAGTTACACTACTGCGCGATATTGCCGGCACCGGAATGGTTTTGGTGACACCTGGTATCCGGCCAGCGGGCAGCGACGTCGGCGATCAAAAGCGCATTGTCACGCCGGCGCGCGCGATTAAGGCTGGTGCCGACTATCTTGTGGTGGGACGACCGGTCGTGGAGGCAGCGGATCCCAAGGCGTCCGCTGATGCAATTGTTGCGGAGATCGCTGCGACGATTCAATGAGGGTGCTGGATGTCCAAAGGTTACTGGGTTGCGAATGTCGATATTTCAGATCTCGACGAATATAAGAAATACGTTGCCGCCAACGCCGAGCCGTTCCGCAAGTACGGCGGCAAGTTCCTGACGCGCGGCGGAAAATCGGAAATAGTCGAGGGCAAATTGCGTCGCTCGCGCGTCGTCGTTCTTGAATTCGCGAGTTTCGAGTCGGCGCTCGCCTGCTATCGCTCGCCCGAATATGCCGCCGCGAGAAAGCTGCGCGAACCGGCGTCAGTCGCAGATATCATCGTGCTGGAAGGCTATGACGGCCCGCAACCATAAGAACAACTGGTGCTTTTCGCGATCCATCACGCTATACCCACGCTCACGTTCCGGGAGTTTGAGCCATGGCCGAAATGAGGCTCGTGATCGCCGGAGCCGGTGGGCGGATGGGCCGCACGCTGGTCAAAGCGATCGCTGACAGCAAAGACTTCGCGCTTGCAGGTGCCCTGGAAGACTCGCGCTCGCCCTTGATCGGTTGGGACTCGGGCACGCTTGCCGGACTGCCGGAGAACGGCATCAAGCTGGCCGGGGATGCGGGTCCTTTGTTGGCAAAGGCGGACGGGATCATCGATTTCACCGCACCCGTCGCGACCGTTGCCTTTGCTGCGCTCGCAGCGAAGGCCGGCAAAATGCATATCATTGGCACGACTGGTCTCAGCGCGGCCGACGAGGCAAAGATCAAGGAAGCCGCAAAGACCGCGGTGATCGTCAAGTCAGGCAACATGAGTCTCGGCGTCAATCTGCTGGCCGCGCTGACCAAGCGGGTGGCAAAGACGCTCGACGGATCGTTCGATATCGAGATTCTTGAAATGCATCACAATCAGAAGGTGGACGCCCCGTCCGGCACGGCACTCCTGCTCGGCCGTGCGGCGGCAGAGGGCAGAGGGATCGAGCTCGACAAACGATCGGTCAAGAGCCGCGAAGGCCACACTGGCGCGCGCAAGCCTGGCGATATCGGTTTTGCCACCCTGCGTGGCGGCAGCGTGGTCGGCGAGCACAGCGTGATCTTCGCCGGCCCAGCCGAACGCCTGGAACTGGAACACAAGGCAGAAGACCGGATTATCTTCGCGCGCGGCGCCTTGCACGCCGCGCGCTGGGCGCTCACACAAAAGCCCGGCCTTTATTCGATGGTGGATGTTCTTGGATTGAAGGACTTCTGAATATGACCGACCGCCTTCTCGTGCTCGTGCGTCACGGGCAGAGTGACTGGAATTTGAAAAATCTCTTTACCGGTTGGCGCGACGTCGATCTGACCGAAAAAGGCGTTACGGAAGCGCGCGAGGCCGGTCGCAAGCTGAAGGCGCAAGGGGTCAAGTTCGACGTCGCCTTTACGTCAGCGCTCAAGCGCGCACAGCGCACGCTGGACCTTATACTCGCCGAGTTGGGGCAGACTTCAATTCCGGTTTTCAGGGACAAGGCTCTCAACGAACGCGACTACGGCGATCTCGTGGGACTCAATAAGGACGACGCCAGGAAAAAATGGGGCGAGGAGCAGGTGCACATCTGGCGTCGCTCGTACGGTGTAGCGCCGCCCGGCGGTGAGAGTCTGAAGGATACGCTTGCGCGCGCGCTTCCCTACTACATCACGGAAATCCTTCCACGCGTCATGCGCGGCGAGCACGTTCTTGTGTCGGCTCACGGTAATTCGCTGCGCGCACTTGTCATGGTGCTCGACAAGCACACGCCGGAGAGCATCACCCAATTGAATCTGGAAACCGGCGTACCGATGATTTATCGGCTCAATGCCGATTCGACGGTGGCCTCGAAACTCGACCTCGCGGCCTAGGCTACGCAGCGGCTGACATTCCGGCTTCCCAACCGAGCATGGCTCGCTTTCGCGTTATTCCCCAGTGGTAACCGGTCAGGTCGCCGCTCTTGCCAATGACCCGATGGCACGGGATCACGAAACAGATCGGATTCTTGCCGACAGCCGCGCCGACGGCACGCGCCGCCTTTGGTGAACCCGCACTGGCAGCAAGATCCGAATAGGTAGTGACTGCGCCCATCGGGATATCGAGCAATTTCTCCCAAACACGGACTTCGAAATCCGTGCCGATCAGGACAACGCGCAGTGGCTGGTCCTTGCGCCATAATGCCGAATCAAAGATGCGCCGTGCGGTGGCCGCGGTCGCCGCGAAATCTTCAACGTAGCCCGCCTTCGGCCAGCGACTACGCATATCCTTAAGCGCGGCCCGTTCCTTGCCGGCGTCGGAGAGCGCAAGGCCCGCGAGGCCGCGCGGCGTCGTCATCACAAGTGCCATCCCGAACGGGCATGGGTGAAACCCGTAGGTGATGGTGAGACCTTCGCCGCCCGTCTTCCATTCGCCTGGCGACATGGCCTCATGGGTGACAAACAGATCGTGCAGCCTGCCCGGGCCCGACAATCCGACTTCATACGCCGTGTCGAGAACGCTTGCAGAGGATCGCAACAGCTCGCGGGCGCGGTTGAGCGTCAGGGCCTGGAGGAAGGCCTTCGGGGTCAGTCCGCACCAGCGGCGGAACAGATGATGCAGATCGGTCGCCGACACACCCGCTGCATTTGCAATCACGTCGATTTCAGGCTGAGCCCTCCAGTTTCCTCGAATGTGGGCAATGGCGCGGCGCACGACATCGTAGTCGGCTGCCGCGGTTGAGAGTGGGGCAAATTCGGTGAAGCGTTCGGTCAACGCTGACTTTGCAAGGTTCATGTCCATGACCGCTATTTAGGAAAGCCAGCAGCGCCCAACCACCCGATTTCTGGGTTAATTGAACACCGTTTTCGTTGGTCCGCGACGCGCCTCGTTAAGCGCTTTCAGAAGTTCCTTGGCAAAGCCGGCCTTTTCGCCGGGGCTCAGAAAGCTTGCAATGGTAAGCTTTTTGCCGCGCGAGATCAGAAACAACCGATCGATTCCGAAGTCCTGGATCTCGACCTTATCAAGCTTGACCCAAAGGGGATTAAGCACCCATTCCCGCACACGACCGAGGTGACTGACCTTGCGGACCCTGAGTTCCGAAGAAGTAACTATCACCTGTTCGTATGCCTCGGCGTGGCGGTAGTTGAGACGGAACGCCCAATACAGCAAAAGTACATCCAGACCGAAGAAGCCGAGCACCGGCCAGGCTCCGAGCAGAAGAAATAGAATGCCGGTAATGAAACTGATGCCTCCGAACAGAAGCATCAAAATGAGAAACCCGACGCGACCGAGCGAGCGATGCGGTGTCAGCATCGCGGAAAAGATCGTGGGTTCGAGATCGTCGACGTTGTCGGGGGTCATCGCCCTCAGTATACCGAAATCATGGCAAAAAAGCCCGCACGCAAAGCTTCGGCAAAGGCGTCAAAACGCACGAAACGCAAACGCGCGAAAGTCAAATCGACGCCCAAGCGCGCGGCGGCCGACGTAAAGGCCGCGGCGGGCGAGCTTCCGCAATGGACGTCGGCGCAGATCGAGGAAGCCTTCCGTCGCTTCAAAGCAGCTAATCGAGAACCGAAAGGAGAACTCCAGCACATTAATCCATTTACGCTTTTGGTGGCTGTTGTGCTTTCGGCCCAGGCGACCGATGCCGGCGTCAACAAGGCAACTCCTGCGCTGTTTGCGCTTGCCGACACGCCCGAAAAAATGTTGGCCCTGGGCGAAGGTCGCGTGCGTGAACTGATAAAGACCATCGGTCTGTTTCGCACGAAGGCGAAAAACGTGATTGGGCTGTCGCAAAAACTCATCGCCGAACATGGCGGACAGGTACCGCGTTCACGCGAAGCCCTGGAAGAATTGCCGGGCGTCGGCCGCAAGACCGCAAACGTCGTACTTAATGTTGCCTTCGGCGAGCCGACCATTGCTGTCGATACGCACATCTTCCGGGTCGGTAACCGCACCGGGATGGCCACCGGGAAGACGCCCTTCGAGGTCGAAACAAAGTTGGATCAGGTCGTCCCGGCGGCCTACAAGCGCCACGCGCACCATTGGCTTATTCTGCACGGGCGCTACACTTGCGTTGCGCGCAAGCCGCTGTGTGAAAAGTGCATTATCAGCGACCTGTGTCGATGGCCGGGGAAAACGGTCACGTAAAATCGTTGTCGGAGGGTGCGTATGGAAGGCAGCAGCAGTGGCAAGACGAAGCCGGTCTCGCGCCCTGATCCCAAAGTCTGCTTCGAACGTGCCGGCCTTCCAGTGAAATCGGCCGTCGCTTGGCACAAGTCCGGCTTCCGCGTCACCGGAAATTTCAAGCGCGATATTGCCGCGGGCAGCAGATACTGGCGTGTCGGCGCTGATCTGATCGTGAAACTTCCTAGCAAGCCCAAGCGCAGTGTCGAACAGAAGCTCGCGGCGGACATCATTAATTCCTGCTGCCGGCAAGCACGTGAGGACTTTCTTCAGCGACACGCCGAAGCTGTCTATCGCAAACTCACGAAAAATCTCGCCGATTTCGTTCGCGTTGACGAACTTGCCTATGACGCTGGCAAATTTGTTCCCGGCCTCACACCCACGCGCAAGCAGGTCGATGCCGAGAGCGCATTGATGCAATCCGAGAAAGATGGCGTGGAAGTCGACCAGGGCATTTTTCTCGCTCAAGTGCTTGCCATTCCATCGACCGGAATGCACCTGTGCAAAGCGATGCTGCTTCCGAAATCGGAAGCGATCGAGCGCTGCGACGAGTTTGCCAAGCGCGGAGCCATCAATTTCGGTCCGGCCAGAGTCGAGCGTCAGGGCAAGGCTTCGGTGGTGACCGTCTGTAATCCACGATTTCTGAACGCTGAGGACGACGACACGCTCAACGACACGGAAACAGCCGCGGACATCGCCATGCTCGATCCGGCGAGCGAGATCTGTGTTTTGCGTGGCGACGTTGTCGATCACCCCAAGTACCGCGGCCGCAAGATTTTTTCTGCGGGCATCAATCTTACGCATCTCTATCGCGGCAAGATCCCGTATCTCTGGTACATCCGCCGCGACATGGGCATCGTGAACAAAATGCTGCGCGGCCTCGCGATCCCTGAAGCAAATCCGGATGAAATATACGGTGGAACGCAAGAGAAGCCCTGGATTGCGGGCGTTGACGTGTTCGCGATTGGTGGCGGCTGCCAGTATCTGCTGGCGATGGATTACGTCGTCGCGGGGAGCGATGCCTATCTAACGTTGCCGGCGCGCAAGGAAGGCATCATTCCGGGGGCGTCGAATCTCCGTCTGACGCGCTTTGTCGGTGCTCGGGCTGCACGGCAGGCAATCCTGATGGGCCGACGTTTCGAGTGCGACAGTTCCGAAGGACGGATGATCTGCGATCTCATCGTGCCGCCAGGCGATATGGATGCCGCAATTACGCGCGTGGCTGAAGACTTCACTGGCTCGGGCGTGGTCAGCGCTGCCGGCAATCGCCGTGCGTTTCGGGTCGGAGAAGAACCACTGGATACATTCCGCCGCTACATGGCCGTCTATTGTCGCGAACAGGCCTATTGCCATTTCAGCCCGGCGCTCATTGCAAATCTTGAAAAGCACTGGAACGCCGCGCAACGGAAAATCTGATAAAGGCGTGTCGGGGGAAGGCGTATGCCGCGTCTGCAGCTCAAGGGCGTCAATCTTGCGCCACGTCGGGAAACCTTCGAACCGATCGAGATTGCGTCACGCGATGAGATCGGAGCGCTTCAGCTCAACCGGTTGAAATCGACGTTGAATCATGCCTACAGCAACGTCCCGCACTACAAGAAAACCTTCGACAAGGTCGGCGTTCATCCGGACGATCTCAAATCGCTAGACGACCTGAGAAGGTTTCCCTTCACCGGCAAAGACGACCTGCGCGCCCATTACCCGTTCGGCATGTTCGCCATCCCGCGCGAGCAGGTGCGTCGCGTGCACGCGTCATCAGGCACCACCGGCAAGCCAACGGTTGTTGGCTACAGTCGTCGGGACCTCGACACCTGGGCCGACCTGATGGCGCGCAGCATGCGCGCGGCCGGATGTCAGCCCGGCATGCTGGTGCAGAATTCCTACGGCTACGGCTTGTTCACCGGCGGTATCGGCTTTCACTACGGCGCGGAGCGCCTGGGCATGACGGTCGTCCCGGTATCGGGGGGCATGACCGAGCGGCAGGTGCGCTTGATCGCCGATTTCCGACCCGACGTGATCTTCGTTACCCCGAGCTACATGCTTGCGGTTCTCGACGAATTCCACGCCCAGGGTGTCGACCCCCGACAAAGTTCACTCAAGATCGCGATGTGTGGCGCCGAGCCGTGGACCAATGCCATGCGGGCCGAAATCGAGGACGCATTCGATCTGCACGCCATCGACAATTACGGATTGTCTGAAATCATCGGGCCTGGCGTCTCCTGTGAGTGCATCGAGAGCAAGGACGGCCCGCACATCTGGGAGGATCACTTTTACCCCGAGGTCATCGATCCGGCGACCGGCAATGTCTTGCCGGATGGTGAGGTCGGCGAACTGGTATTTACTACGCTGACCAAGGAAGCAATGCCGATCGTGCGTTATCGGACGCGCGACCTCTCTCGTCTTTTGCCCGGCACCGCACGCTCAATGCGTCGGATGGAAAAAGTCACCGGGCGTTCAGACGACATGATGATCGTGCGCGGCGTGAATGTGTTTCCCAGCCAGATCGAGGAGATCATCCTCAAGGACGCGCGGCTGGCGCCACATTTTGTAATCGAGTTGCGGCGCGTCGAACGCCTCGATGAAATTACGGTTGTTGTGGAGGCGCGACCGGACGCGGAGGACGGCAGCTTAGCCGCATGCGACCGCGATCTCGCGCATCACATCAAGGCTTTGATCGGCGTGACCGCGGCCGTGCGTACGGTCAAGCCGGGCACCATCGAACGCTCCGTCGGCAAGGCCAAACGGGTCATCGATCTGCGAACGAAAGGCTGAATTCAACGGCGTGCTTGAACGAGTTCCGTTTGCGCGCCGGACAGCTTCTTGTGGACGTGGACCATGAAGGCCATCGCAAAAACCGGCGTCGCCAGGTTCAGGATGGGTATGGATACGAACGTCGCGATGAACATGCCCGCTGTGAAAAGATAGGCCGAGTTGGCCTTCCGCATGGCCTTGGCTTCATCCGGGGAACGAAAGCGCATCGCGGCAAGTTCAAAATATTCACGACCGAGCAGATAGGCGTTCGCCAGAAACAGAATGACGAAGCCGAGACCGGCAAAGAGCACGAAGGGCAGGGCGCACAAATAGACCAGAAGCGCCAGCGCGGCGACTTTTATGCCCTCGACCAGTGCCAGGAGAAATGGCAAGGCGTGGCCGATGGGGTCGTGTGGGTAATGCTCCCGTTCGACAGCTTCGCCCACTTCGTCGACAAAGAAGCTGCCGACAAATGCAGTCACGGCAGGCATGAGAAACAGCGCACCGGTAATGATGCCCAGACTGGCAAGAATCGACAGAATCCAGGCGAGCGCACTCCAGACGGCGTGAGGGGCTATGCCTGCGGTGTGTTCGGCCCAATTGGCGCCGATTTCAGCCCAGCTGGCCAAAAAGCGTTGCAAGACAACGCCAATAGTCACGATCAGGGCCAGGGCAAGTCCGACGGCTTTGAGCAGTACGCGGCGCAAGGCTGGCGCGAACATCTGCGAAAGAGTTTTGATGGCGGCGTCGATCATGCCGGCAGACGTAATGCCGGTTGCCGCTGCAGGCAAGGGCAGCGGTCTAGGCGACCGATGAAAGCCTGTCTTCGTCCGCTGGCACAAGCCCGATCTGATCGGGATCGAGGATCGGTACGTCGGCCCAGGCGATCCTCTTGTAGTCGAAGCCTCGCACAATAGTCGGCTTCACCACCTCGAAATACGGAGAAATGTCGAAATCCCGCGGAGCATAAAGCGACGAGTGCCGGATCTCCAGGATTTCCCGTCGCGCAGCTTCGCTGTCGAGCCGGGCGATTTTCGGCAGGATCGGATAGCGCACGGCTTCGAACGCCTGCGCGATGAGGGCCGAGCAGATGATGCGCGTGGGGTGGCCCGAGCCAAGCGCCATCATGCGACGGCGCCAACGTTGTGGCACCGGCAATGGAAACAGGTAGCGCATGAGGTCGAGGATGTTCTTGAGGTCGTAGTCGAAACCAATTCGCTCGGCCGCATAAGCGCAGACGCGTGCGCAATCCTCGCCATCGAGCTGCGTCGGGCGGCAGATGCGGGTGTGGAAGCGTGCATATTTTGACAGAGGCGCGGCAATGACGCCTTGTCCAATGTTGGCCTCCACCAATACGAGTGGTTCCCCATCGGCGGTGGCGCGGTCGCCGATAGGGCCGACATACAGTGCGGCATGCGACCACGTGGACTGGGTGAGATATTTGATGACGCCCGAGATGTGATTGTTTCCCTCGACCAGCAGCACATCGCCCGGTCGCAGGGTTGCTCGCAACGCCTCGGGATCTGACGGTGTAAAAGGCTCGTAGCCTTGTACGGGCTTTTCCAGATAGTGGGCCAGAACGCGTCCGACCCCATCGAGCACCCAGCTCATGACCGATCCCCGGCGCCACTTCTTGGCGCACAAGTCTTGCCGTCAGCGGCATTTGTCCCGCGTGATGAAATTTAGGTCAGAACTCATTGCAATTTGGTTCATTGATTCTCGCGACATGATCGCCGCCGGAACTTACGAATTGTTAGCCATAAAATTTGCCGCTGAAGGCGGGTTCAGGCATCCTGTCCGCCTCAAGCAAGAGATTGGACACTATGTCGGGGCTCAGCCGACGTTCATTCCTCGCCGTCTCCGCGGCAGTCGTCGCGGCGCCACCGGTCGTGCGCGCGCAGGGCAGTGCTGACGTCGATGTGGCGATCATCGGAGCCGGCGCAGCCGGCATTGCGGCGGCGCGGCGAATTGCCGCCGCCAACCGCCGTTTCATTCTGCTTGAGGCGAGCGATCGGATCGGCGGGCGTTGCGTGACCGACACTACTACCTTTGGCGTCCCGTTTGATCTCGGTGCGCATTGGATTCATCGGCCAGACGGCAGTCTGTTGACCGGTTCGGCCCAGGCGACTGCGCTCGAGATCTATTCCGCTCCACGCGGGCAGACGGTTCGCGTCGGTCCCCGTAACGCGCGCGACTCCGAACTAGAGACCTTCGTTCCCTCCCTTGTTCGCGCCCGCCGAGCCATCGTCGACGCAGGTCGTGGCAGGGCCGACAGTCCTGCGGCCCGGGCTCTGCCAACCGATCTTGGTGACTGGCGGTCGACCATAGAATTCGTCCTCGGACCATTCGCCTGCGGCAAAGATCTCGCGTCAGTGTCGGCGGTTGATCTTGCGCGGGTGCCGGAACGTGAAAACGATGCCTTTTGTCGGCAGGGCTACGGCGCGCTGATCGCGAAACTCGCGGCGGGCCTACCAATTCGATTGTCGACGCCCGTTACTCGTATTGAGTGGGATCGCAATGGCGTCGAGGTAGTGACGGCCAAAGGTCAGGTGCGAGCGCGCTCTGCCATCGTCACCGTATCCACGAATGTGCTCACGTCCGGCAAGATCACGTTCAAGCCAGAAATCGCCCGCCGCCAGCTCGATGCCGCCGCGGCGCTGTCACTCGGTAGCTATGATCATATTGCACTCGATATGCTGCGCAATCCGATGAATCTGCAACGCGACGATCTCGTGTTCGAAAAATCCGCCGGAAATCGTACGGCGGCCCTGCTGGCCAATGTCTCGGGCACCAGCTTGCAGATGGTCGCGGTCGCAGGCGATTTCGGACGCGAGTTGTCGTCCAAAGGTGAAGCGACGATGATCGAATTTGCTCGGGAGTGGATCGCGTCCCTGTTCGGCACAAACGCAAAGAACACGATCAAACGCAGCTATGCTACCCGGTGGGACGAGAACCCATTCGTTCTGGGAGCTATGTCAGTGGCCGCGCCGGGCAGTGCCGACGCAAGAAAAATTCTGGCCGAACCATTTGCCGGCCGTGTCTGGCTTGCCGGCGAAGCGCTGCACGAAACGCAGTGGGGGACGGTCAACGGAGCCTGGGACTCCGGCCAGCGCACCGCGGAAGCTGCGCTGCGACAACTGGGGGCGCTGAAACCCCCTGACGAAGAGAAGCCGTCGCAACGCTCGCGCAAGCGGCGTCGCTAATACAGATCGTCAGGCGCGCAATACGCCGCCAGTGCGTTTTGTGACTTCGGCCACAACCTTCGCAGACAGCGCCTCGATCTCGGCGTCGGTCATCGTCTTTTCGCGCGGCTGAATGGTCACGGCGATGGCAATCGACTTTTTGCCGGGCTCGATCCCTTTGCTTTCATAGACATCGAAGACAATAACGTCGGTGATGAGTTTCTTGTCTGCGTTTTGCGCGGCGCGGACAATATCGGTGGCCTTCGCCGTGCTGTCGACCACAAAGGCAAAATCTCTCTCGACGGGCTGGAACGGCGACAATTCGAGCAGAGATTTTGCGCGCGTCGCGCGCGCTTTCGGCTCCGGAATCTTCTCCAGAATGACCTCGAACCCTACAATCGGCCCTTCGGCCTTCAGGGCAGCGATGACGCGCGGATGCAGTTCGCCGAAATGACCGAGAATATTCTGTGGTCCAATCTGGATCGTGCCGCTGCGGCCCGGGTGAAGCCATGATGGTCCCCCTGGCACGACCTGCAGGGCCTGTATCGGACTGCCCGCGGCGGCCAGAATTGCGAAGGCGTCCGCCTTCGCATCGAAAGCGTCAACCGGGCTTATTCTATCCGACCAAAAGCGCCCGCTGCCAGACGGTTTGGCAAGCGCGCGACGCAGCCCGCTAGCGGCGGTCAGTTGATCCTCGGGTCTGTCGCCCTCGAAAATCTGTCCGACCTCGAATAGGCCGACATCGGCGTGACCCCGGTCAGCGTTGCGTTGCGCCGCCATGACCAGGCCCGGAATGAGGCTCGGACGCATATCTGACAACTCAACAGCGATAGGATTGGCAAGAGACAGCTCCGGCTTATTGCCGCCGAACAGGTCGGCCTCTTGCTTCGATATGAATGACCAGGTGACAGCTTCGACGAGGCCTCGTGCCGCGAGCGCCCGCCGTGCCTTGCGCGTGCGATTCTGCATCACGGTGAGCACTGGTTTGCGCGCGTGCTCGCGGGCGAAGGGCGTCGACGGGACGCGATCAACGCCGACGATGCGCACGATTTCCTCCACGATATCGGCGCGCCCGTGCACATCCGGCCGCCACGACGGCACCGCCACTTTCATTCGCTCGCCTTGCCCGGCGGCGAAAAATCCAAGCTTCTTCAGCAGGCGGCGGATGTCCGGCAGCGACATTTTCAGGCCGGCCAGCCGCGGCAGTTCACTCAAGGGAAAATCGATGACCTTTTCCTTCGGTGTCGGGTCCCCCGCAACGACGACTTCGGAAGGCTGACCTCCGCACAGATTGAGCACCAATTGCGTTGCAAGCTCGAGGCCTGGCAGCATGAAAGCCGGGTCGACGCCGCGTTCGAAGCGGTAGCGGGCATCCGAATAGATTCCGAGCTTTCTCCCCGTCTGGGCGATATTGAGTTCGTCCCACAACGCTGATTCGATCAACACGTCGGTGGTGGATTCCGAGCAGCCGGTCGCTTCTCCGCCCATGATACCGGCTAGTGACTCGACGCCATTTTCGTCGGCGATGACACAGATGCCTTCGTCCAGCGTGTAGGTCTTGCCGTCGAGCGCGAACAGCTTCTCGCCGTTCTTCGCGCGGCGAACCGTCAGGTTGCCATGCACTTTCGCTGCGTCGAAAACGTGCAGCGGTCGGCCACGATCGAAGGTCACGAAATTGGTGATGTCGACGAGCGTGTTGATGGGCCGCAATCCTATCGCGGTTAGCCGTTTCTGCAGCCAATCGGGTGATGGGCCATTCTTGACCCCGCGCACAAGCCGCAAGCCGAACGCCGGGCAGAGCGAGGACGTTTTCCCGAAATCGAGCGTGATTTTGACCGGGCAGGGGAATTCTCCCTTAACCGGTTTCGGGATCCTGTTTTTGTAGGTACCAATGGATGTCGCCCCGAGGTCGCGGGCGATTCCGGAAACGCCGGTGCAATCCGGTCGATTGGGCGTAAGGTTGATCTCGATGACAGGATCACCTGCGCTTGCCCACTCGATGTAAGATTTGCCGACAGGTGCATCGGCCGGCAGATCAATGATTCCATCGTGATCGTCGGAGATCATCAGCTCGGCCGGCGAGCACAGCATGCCGCGGCTTTCCACCCCGCGTATCGTGCCAACCGTCAGCGTTATGTTTTTGCCGGGAATGAAAGTGCCGGGCGGTGAGAACACGCCTTTCATTCCAGCACGTGCATTCGGGGCGCCGCAGACGACCTGGATCGGTTTGCCGTCGCCGATGTCAACCATGCAGACGCGCAGGCGGTCCGCATTGGGGTGCTTCTCAGCCGATAAGACCGACGCAATAACGAAGGGCTTGAGTAGGCTCGCAGTGTCTTCGACGTTCTCGACTTCGAGGCCGATCATGGTGAGCTTGTCGACGATCTCGGTCAGGGACGCGTCGGTGTCGAGATGTTCCTTGAGCCAAGGCAGCGTGAATTTCATGCTGACTTTCCCGGCGAGTAAAAATAGGGAATTGGCAGAACCGCAACGACCACAATCGTAAAGATGATCGCGGAGCGGATGCATAGTCGGTACAATTCGGATCGGATGATCAATTCGCGATGAATCAGTTCACGAATTTTCTCGCCCGCATCGCCGACTTCGAAAGGTTGAAATACCGAAATACAGCGTAAGCAACCGAGCGCGATCAGTAGATAAACGGCAATTCCGGATAAGATGCCGATTTCGAGGTCGCTATCTGCGACGAGCGGAGCAATGAGCCCGAGCCCGGCTATCATCATCGAAGTGTGCGTGAGCAGGCCGGTAGCTTTCGCATCGATCGAGGCAAACGTGCGCGGCGCGTCAACCGACATCGCAGTGCCACGCCTGCGCGAGCTTTCTTCATAGTTTTTGATTCTACCTGCATCCCAGCCGCGCGTGATGAGTGCGAAAACCGCACGATCAAGCGGTGAAATCGCAGACTTCGACGGGTTCATGAGCTGAGCCCCCCGGCGAGCGTCGGAAAGTCAAGCGGACGGAAACCGTAATGGGCAAGCCAGCGTACATCTGCTTCAAAGAAGGCGCGCAGATCGTTCATGCCATACTTGAGCATGGCAATGCGGTCGATCCCCAATCCCCAGGCAAAACCCTGATATTCATCTGGATTCAGCCCGCAATTGCGGAGCACATTCGGATGCACCATTCCGCAACCAAGAATTTCCAGCCAGTCGTCGCCTTCGCCGAAGCGGATTTCGCCTTTGTCGCGCTTGCATTGGATATCGACTTCCAGCGATGGCTCAGTGAACGGGAAGAACGACGGCCGAAACCGCATCTTCACGTTGTCGACCTCGAAAAACGCCTTGCAGAATTCCTCGAGTATCCATTTCAGGTGGCCGAGGTGCGAGCCCTTGTCGATAACCAGGCCCTCAACCTGGTGGAACATCGGTGTGTGTGTCTGGTCCGAATCGCTACGATACGTGCGGCCTGGACAGATCACGCGAATGGGCGGCTTCTTGCTTAGCATCGTGCGCACCTGCACCGGTGATGTGTGCGTACGCAGCAGCATGCGCGAGCCGTCGGGCTTTGGCGGGAAATAAAACGTGTCGTGCATTTCCCGCGCGGGATGGGCTTCCGGGAAATTCAACTTGGTGAAGTTATAGTCATCCGTCTCGATATCGGGACCTTCGGCGACAGCGAAGCCCATGTCGGCGAAAATCGCGGTTAGCTCGTCGGTAACTTGGCTGATCGGATGTACTCGACCGGATTCGGCGGGTGCCTCGCGAACCGGCAATGTAACGTCGACCGTTTCGGTGTTGAGTCTGGCGTCGAGCGCGGCCGCGGCAAGTTTGTCCTTTGCCGCAGCGATGGCAACGGTGACCCGATCCTTCAATCTATTGATAGCGGGACCTTGGACCTTTCGTTCATCGGGTGTCATCGTGCCGAGCGTTTTCAGGAGCGCTGAGACCGAGCCGCTCTTGCCAAGCGCCGCAATGCGCACGGCTTCCAGTGTCGCTTCGTCTTTGGCCGAGGCGACGCTTGCGAGAATTTCCTGCTCTAGCGTTCCGATGTTCGACATGGCTCACCACCGTGTCATGCGCGAGCTTGACCCGCGCATATGTTCAGGTTGGCACTGTGCCCGCCTGAGCGGAAAGGCCGGGGGAGAGCCCGGCCATGACACCAAAAAGGTTTACGCCGGCAACGCAGCTTTGGCCTTTTCCACGATCGCTTGAAACGCTGCCGGTTCGCGGATCGCGAGATCCGACAGCACCTTGCGATCGATGATTAATCCGGCCTTCGTCATTCCGGCAATGAACCTGCTGTAGTTTAGTCCGAACGGCCGGACTGCTGCGTTCAGGCGCTGGATCCAGAGCGCGCGGAAAGTGCGCTTGCGCCGTTTGCGGTCGCGGAAGGCGTATTGGTTCGCCTTCTCGACGGCCTGCTTCGCGATACGAATCGTATTCTTGCGACGTCCGTAATAGCCCTTGGCGGCTTTCAGAACCTTTTTGTGTTTGGCGTGCGACGTGACACCACGCTTTACGCGGGCCATGGGAAATCTCCTTGCAGAACATGCGAATAGATAACGAGTGACAGCGCCGACAGGCGGCGCGGGAAAGACCGGTCAGCCGTTCGGCAGCCAGTACTTCTTGATGTTGTCGCCGTCGGACTTGAACAGCACGCTGGTGCCGCGATGTTCACGGATCGTTTTGGTCGTCCGCTTGATCATGCCGTGGCGTTTGCCGGTCTGCTGATACTTCACCTTGCCGGACGCGGTGATCTTGAAGCGCTTTTTGGCGCCCGATTTCGTCTTCAGCTTGGGCATTTGGCTCTCCTCATCGGCGCGCAACGGGATGCCCGCACGGCCGGAATGTGCTCAAAGCCGAATCGGCCTGGAGCGGTGTGCTCGGGATTGAGCGTTAATCGCCGCCACGGCAGCCCTTACTGGCCGGGCGACGATGGCCGGCGTTATGGCAGAGGCGGCCCGCCTATGCAACCACTGGCAATCCGGTCGTTAAATGGCTGCGCCACCCCTTTTTTTCGGGGTGACGCGCTAATCTGATCGCTCTTGGCTAGCGCGGGGCCAGCACCATAATCATCTGGCGACCCTCGAACCGCGGTTCTGACTCGACCTTGGCGAGCGGCCCGGTGTCGGATTTGACCCGGTCTAGCAATTTAAAACCGAGTTCCTGGTGCGCCATTTCGCGCCCGCGGAACCGCAGGGTGATTTTGACCTTGTCGCCATCTTCGAAGAAGCGCTTCATCGAGCGCATCTTCACTTGGTAGTCGTGGTCGTCGATCATCGGCCGGAGCTTGATCTCCTTGATCTCGACGACTTTCTGCTTTTTTCGGGCTTCCGCCGCCTTCTTCTGCGCCTGGTACTTGTATTTGCCGTAATCCAGGATCTTGCAGACCGGCGGCGATGAATTGGGGGCGATTTCGACGAGGTCGAGCCCTGCCGCTTGCGCCATGTCTAGCGCGGCTTGGATGGGTGTGGAGCCGTGGTTATGACCACTGGCATCGATTAGCTGGACCTCGCGGACGCGAATCTCCTCATTAATGCGCGGGCCGTCCTTCTGAACGGGCAGCGCGGACTTCATCGGACGACGAATGGCTATTTTCTCCTTGTACTGTTGCGACTGTTCCCCGGGACATTACTCCATGGGAATTGCAAAAGATTGGTAGAAACCGTGAAGAAGTCAACGCGGTTCCATCATCACAATCGACGGGTGGTTATCAATTCGCGGTCAAACTATTCAAATTACTCTGATTTTGTCCGCTTACTTTATTTGGCCGGGCCGGGTGTCTCGGTTGACGCGGCAATCTCATTATAAAGCCGCAGCGTCTGTTCGGTAACGACATCGGCATTGAAATGGCCAAGCACCCACTCGCGCCCACGACGTCCGATCGTCGCGCGGTTCGGTTCCGGCATCGAAAACAACCGCAACAGGGCAGCAGCCAGGGCTGCATCATCACCGGCCTGAAAGCGTAACCCCGCAATCCGGCTTTCGGGGACAGCAGGTGCGGTAAGAACCACGTCGGGACCCGCCCCAAGATCCGACACGACAATGGGACGCGCCATCGCCTGAGCTTCAAGAATCGCCCGTTGCACACCTTCGGGTTGGATCGCTGCCGATACCACGACCGATGCGGCGGCATAAGCGGCCGGCATGTCCGGGACGGGCGATGCCATGCGAATGACGTCCATTGTGCCGGTCGTGACAACGAGATCCCATAACTCGCCCGTGTAGCGCGTACGGCCTCGGTCCTCACCGACGAACACAAAGAGGAAATCTTTCAATCCCCTTTCCTTGAGCCGCTGCGCCGCCCTGACCACCACATGATGACCCTTGCGGCGGAGAATGCGGCCGCTGACCAGAATGACCTTGGTGTCGCGGCGGACTCCCCAAGCGGTGCGCATGGCCTCGATGCGTTCGCGGGTTACAGCCTCGGGATTGAAACGCTTCAGATCGATGCTGCACGGCACCACCGTGATCTTTTTCCAGGGCGTCCCGTAGCGATCATTGATGAGTTGCGCGATCTGCTCGCTTGACGCAACGACACGATCACCGCGCGCCATAATCCCGTTAAAGAGATGTTTGAAAAGGTTCTGTTCCCGGAAGCCCTTGTGCCAACTGGTCACGAACTTGGCACCGTTCAAACGAGCGGCAATCAGTCCGCTCCACGCACCGGCACGGCCGAAGGCATGAATTACCTGGCAATGTCGTTCTCGCGCAAGCCGGCTTAGAACGAGTGCGTTGCGCAAGATGATGGCGGGATTGTTGCTCGACAAATCGAGTGGAACGAACTCGCCACCGCTCGTCGTAACATCGGCCGCGAGTCGGCCCGCGCGCGACACGAGGACTGTCGAATATCCGGCGCCGGCCAGAATGCGAACGAGTTCGACCGCGCCGGCATCGGAAGCACCACCATCAAGCCCCGGTACGACGACGAGCACGGTCATCGGCGCATTCATAGCGCGAGGCACGTCCGCCTTGACGGATATGTCATCCGAACCGAGCGGCGATGGTGCGGATGCAGGCAAACTCGACATGTTCTGTTTTGCCCTGGCGACAGCTTCGAGTGGATTAAAGCAGCTTTTCCTCGCGTGCCAAACTTAGGGTATAGACGCCGCAGATCACGTGGGCAACGGTTGGCTCTTGCACCGACGGAGTTCTTTTGGCGACAACGATGCGGGTCAAACGGGAATTTTGTTGTCTATGAGCGACATTCACCTGACTTCTTTCCCGATCGATTCATCGTTGCCGCACAGGGTGATCGCTGTGCGCACCCGCGCCGGCAAGAACCCGGGCCTGTTCTGGTTGGGTGGGTTCAAATCCGACATGAAGGGCACCAAAGCCGAGGCGCTGGATCGCTGGGCAAAAAAGGAGGGTCGAGCTTGCTTGCGGTTCGATTATTCCGGCCACGGTGAATCGGGTGGAGTTTTCACGGACGGGACAATCGGCCGATGGCTGGAAGAAAGCCTCGCGGTGTATCTGCACTTTGCGCAAGGCCCGCAGGTGCTGATCGGTTCATCCATGGGGGGATGGCTGGCGTTGCTGTTGGCGCGCGCGCTGTCCCAACGCAGCGACGCAGCGCCGATCGCCGGCATGGTGCTGATTGCGCCCGCCGTCGATTTCACTGAGGAACTGATGTGGAAGCAGTTTCCGGACTCGGTCAAACGCGAGTTTGAACAGAATGGACGTTGGATGCGTCCGTCAGCGTATGACGAAGAGCCTTATCCGATCACGCGCGCGTTGATCGAGGACGGCCGCAAACACCTGTTGCTCGGCGGGCTGATCGAGACGGGCTGCCCGGTTCACATTCTGCAGGGTGTCGAAGATCCGGACGTGCCCTGGAGGCACGCCGTTGAACTTGTATCGCGCTTTTCCCGCGACGACGTCGTACTGACGCTGATCAAGGACGGCGATCACAGGCTCTCGCGTCCCGAAGACATAGAACGTCTGATCGCGGCAATCAAAGAGTTCTAGGCGAGTGCCGCGTCCCATTCCTCGCGCACGCCTGGGTCGGGGTCGCGCGTGCGCTGAGACAAGACTTCAAGCTCTTCACGCGATAAGAGTCTGGACAGGGCCCACACGGCGGTGCCACGCACCAGCGGCGACGCATCGCCGAGCAGACGCTCAGCCTCGACGGCAAGTTTCGTGTCGCCGGAGTTGCCAATCGCGATCAGCACATTCCTGACGAAGCGATCGCGACCGGTGCGCTTGATCGACGTTCTGGCAAAGAGCGTTCGAAATTGTGTTTCGTCGAGTCGGACAAGATCCGCCAAGCGCGGCGCACGCAATGTAGAACGCGCTGCCAGTTTGGCCTCTCTGCCACGGCTGGCAAATTTGTTCCACGGGCACACCGCAAGGCAATCGTCGCAGCCGTAGATTCGATTCCCCATAGCAGCCCGCAGATCGCGCGCAATCGGGCCTTTATGCTCAATGGTCAAGTATGAAATGCAACGGCGCGGATCGAGCCGGTATGGTGCCGGGAATGCCGCGGTGGGACAGACATCGAGACACGCACGGCAGTTACCGCAATTGTCGCGTTCCGCTGAATCCGCGGGGAGTTCGAGTGTTGTGAAAATCGAACCGAGAAACAACCACGAGCCGTAATTCCTGGACACCAAATTCGTGTGCTTGCCCTGCCATCCGAGTCCACCGTGCGCCGCGAGCGGCTTTTCCATCACCGCGGCTGTATCAACGAAGACCTTCACGTCGCCGCCAGCCGTGGCCGTAAGCCAGCGCGCGAGTTCTTTCAGGCGTGCCTTGATGAGGTCGTGATAGTCATCACCTTGGGCGTAGACGGAAATGGCTGCGTGGGTCCGTTCTCGCAAGATTGCCAGAGGATCATCATCTGGCCCGTAGTTCATTCCGAGCATGATGATTGAGCGCGCGTCGGGCCACATTGCCGATGGTGATGCGCGGCGCTCGGCAGTCGATTCGAGCCACGTCATGTCGCCGTGTGCGCCTTCGGCGAGAAAGTGTTCGAGTCGCGATTTCAGTTCCGGCACAGTGTCGGGCTTCACGACGCCGAAGGCATCAAATCCTGCAGCGCGCGATCTTTCCGCAAGCGCGGTCTTTATCGCAGCTGGATCTTTCAGAAGTCGAGGTCGGCGTAGGTTTTTGACGGTGGAAGGCCGGCCAGCGTGTCCCCGAGAATCGTCCTGAACGACGGACGGGACTTCACCCGCGCGTACCAGTTCTTTGTCGCTTCGTTTGCGTTCCACGGCACTTCGCCCAGATAGTCGACGGCTGAGAGATGCGCAGCCGCTGCAAGATCAGCCAGGGTCAATCGGTTGCCGGCGAGCCAGTCGCGCGTCTGCACGAGCCAACCGATATAGCCAAGATGATAGCGGATATTGTGACGCGCTGCGCGCAGCGCCTCGGTATCGGGCGGACCGCCGCCTTGTTCCTGGGTCATATGGCGCTTGAAGACCCGCTCGTTCACGAGAGGGCCACTGACCTCGGCATGAAATTTATCGTTGAACCAGTTTGCCAGGCGCCGCACCTCGACGCGCCGCCTGGGCTGGGGTGGCAACAAGCGATCCTCGCCATTCTGGGCTTGATGGGTCTCCTCGATATATTCGGCAACGATTTCGGCGCCTGGAATCGGCGGTTCACCCTCGGCGACCAGAACCGGTAGTTCCGCCGCCGGATTGAGCAGCAAGAATTCCTCTCGCCTTTCCCAGAAGCGCTCCTCAACCAGCCGAGCGGCGATGCCATATTCGCCGAGGATCAGGCGCACATAACGTGAATGAGGACAAAGCGGCTGATGAAAAAGTGTCAACATGACATGCGGATATGCGAACGGCGCAAAGTGGAATCAACACTGCACTATAGAAAGGCGTAACGGGGGTGCAAACCCGCCGCGAATTACCGTCTTTTTTGTTGCTTCGCGGACGCCTTTGCGCCAAAAGCGCTGACCTAATTCCCGGCGGCAAGCGCGCAATTCCCTCCCGGAGAAACTCATGCAACTCGATGCCCTCAAGGTGGCCGTATCCGGCTGGAGCGCGGCTCATATCGACCTGATCAAAGCGGCGGTTCTCGGCATCGTGGAAGGCCTGACGGAGTATCTGCCGGTTTCTTCGACCGGGCATCTGTTGCTGATGGAGCATGTGTTCGGTTGGGGCGACGACGCGTTTGGCAAGTCCTTTGCCGTGCTTATCCAACTCGGTGCCATTCTCGCGTTGCTGTCGATCTACTTCGGCAGGTTGCTGGCACTTGCCAAGGATATGTTCACATCCTGGCCGGCCGCGCGCTTCGTCATCGGCGTGCTGCTGGCCTTTCTGCCGGCGGCGGTCATCGGCGCGCTCGCCTACCATTATATCAAGTCTTATCTGTTCGACGTACGCGTCGTCTGCGTGTCGCTTATTGTCGGCGGTTTCGTGTTGATGTGGGTCGACAGGCTGAACTTGCAGGCGCGTTATCACGAAGCCACCGGTTTTCCACTTCCCATGTATCTCGGCATCGGGATCATCCAGTGCATTTCGATGATCCCTGGCGTGTCGCGAGCGGGCGCAACGATCGTCGGTGCAATGTTGTTTGGCGCCGATCGCCGCTCAGCGGCGGAATTCTCTTTCTGGCTTGCGATGCCGACCATGGTCGGGGCATTCGCCTATGAGCTTTACAAGAGTCGGGCAGATCTTGCGCTCGGCAACAATGTCGCGGTGATAGCGGTCGGATTCTTGTTCTCGTTCATTTTCGGATGGATCGTCGTGAAGACGTTTCTGGGTTACGTGCAGCGTCACAGCTTCGCACTGTTCGCATGGTGGCGCATCCTGGTGGGCGTCGCCGGACTTCTCGCCTTGTATGTTCTATAAAAGCTAGGCGGGGCGATTGCGAAACTGGCCGGTCTTGCGGAAGCGCCAGAGATAAGATGGAACGATCGCTTCAATCGGCTCAGGTTCAATGCCGAGCCCCTGAAATGTCCGCATCTCGGACTTTGCGGCTTCCGAAACGACGTTGTCATTGCGGAGCAGTTCGACCTGATCGGGCGTGAGCAGCGGCTTCGGGAGATATTGCAGAAGCATCGCCTGCAGTCTGGCAACAGGAAATGGCAAGCTGACCAGGAGCCGCTTGCGCTCGATCGTTGCGAGCACAAATTGCATGAGTTCTTTGAACGTGCGGATGTCGGGGCCGCCCAGTTCATAAGTCGTACCTGCGCGCGCCTTGCCGTCGACCGCGTCCGCGATCGCTGCGGCAACGTCGCCGACGAATGCCGGCTGGAAGCGGGTAAGCCCGCCGCCGATCAGAGGTAGTGCCGGCGACATCCGTGCAAGCGCAGCAAAGCGGTTGAAGAAATCGTCTTCAGGCCCGAACAGAATCGAAGGCCGCAAGATCACGGTCGAGGGCTGTGCCGCCAGCACCAACTGTTCTGCGTTGGCCTTTGTGCGGGCGTAGGCGCTGCTTGAATTTGCGTCGGCGCCAATTGCGGACACATGGACCATACGCGCGCCATGCGCGGTGGCCGCGAGAGCCACCTGCTCAGCCCCGTAAGCATGGACTGTGTCGAATCGCTGGCGACCACGCTCGAACAGAACGCCGACCAGATTGATCAGGACCTGCGCATCGCGGGCCGCGGCTTCCACCGAAGGCACATTGCGCACATTCGCCTGTACGGCATGGATCTGGCCGACCCGGCCGAGTGGCTGCAGAAAGTTCGCAAGTTCGGGCCGACGGACGGCGACCCTGATGCGATAGTGACGCTTGGCCAGGGCCCGAACCACGTGCCGGCCAAGAAAACCCGAGCCGCCGTAGACAGTGATCAGCGTGTCATAGGGGTTGCGTGCGATCATGCCGCTCTCAATTCATTTGCCGGGCGGGTGATGCCTCAAAACCCGGCCAATACAGGATCGGCCGGGGACTGTACAGCACCAAACCCGCTTCATTGACAAGCCGGAAGCGGCTCCGTATCTGGTCCCGACGAGCCCAGGTGGCGGAATTGGTAGACGCACTAGTTTCAGGTACTAGCGGTGAAAGCCGTGGAGGTTCGAGTCCTCTCCTGGGCACCAACGTTCCGAGCCTTTAGAGCCTGAATGACCATCCGCCTGCACCGTGGCGATCTTCCCGACCTCTCCGCCTACAAGGGCGCGGTAGCGATCGATACCGAAGCCATGGGCCTTGATCCCAATCGCGATCGACTCTGCGTCGTGCAGCTTTCGCCGGGGGACGGCTCCGCCGACGTCGTGCAGATCGGCGCGGGTCAGCGCAAGGCGCCCAATATCGAGCAACTGCTTGCGGATAAGTCGATCCTCAAGATCTTTCATTTTGCCCGTTTCGACCTCGGCATGCTGGCGAAGACATTCGGGGTGATGGCGGCGCCGGTTTATTGCACCAAGATCGCCTCGCGGCTTGCGCGGACCTATACCGACAAGCACGGTCTGAAGGACCTCGCGCGAGAGGTGCTCGGTATCGACTTGTCGAAACAGCAGCAGTTGTCCGACTGGGGCGCCGACGAGTTGAGTGATGCCCAGGTGTCGTATGCGGCGACCGATGTCCTGCATCTGCATGCTCTGAAAGAGAAGCTCGATGGAATGCTGGCGCGCGAAGGACGCGGCGACCTGGCTGCCGCCTGCTTTCGCTTTCTGCCTGACCGGGCACGCCTCGACCTCGCCGGTTGGGCGACCGAGGACATTTTTTCGCACTCATCGTAAGCTATTGAGTCCGCACCGCTATCGGTTAAGACAGGCGAGGTTACTGCCGTGCCGGGGCCATATTCGGGCGACATGTTGCATGAAGGGGGCGTAAAAGCGATTTCTGATTCCTTTGCACAGGAACAGGTGCCGGGCTTGGCATGAGCCGTGTGACTACAGCGAGAAACGATCCGGAGGCGACGCGCTCATACTGGTCCATGAGCCGAAACGACGTCGATCGTGCGTTTCGCTCTGCGCGTCGTCACAGTCGCACGGTGCGTATCCTGCGCATCGCGGTTCCGGCCAGCGTTGGTCTCGTGCTGGTGATCGTCATGCTGATCACCTACCTCAATCCGTTGCGCATGCTCGCCAAGCTGCCGATCAATCTCGACAACCTCGTGGTCTCGGGGACAAAGGTCACGATGGAGCAGCCGCGCCTGTCCGGCTTCACCAGCGATGCGCGCGCTTACGAACTTACGGCCGATACGGCGGCACAGGACATGACAAAGCCGGACATCGTCGAATTGCGCAATATTCGCGCCAAAGTCGAGATGCAGGACAAGAGTTCTATGGAGCTGAGAGCCATCACCGGCGTCTACGATGCCAAGGGTGAGATGCTTAAACTCGATCGCAACATTGAGATTAATTCATCGACCGGTTATCAGGGCCGTCTGCGCGAAGCGCTCATCGACATTCGCAAGGGCAATGTCGTCTCCGAACAACCGGTCGAAGTGAAAATGTTGCAGGGCACGCTGAATGCCAATCGGCTGGATATTCTCGATTCAGGCGACCTCGTCCGATTCCACGGCGGTGTGGTCATGGACATGAAACTCAATCAGCCGCCGTCGCAAGAAAAATCGGACAATTAATGACAGCCTTGCGCAAACCGCTGCTGATGCCGCTGCTGCTTCTCGCAGCGCTGATCGTATCCGCCGGCGTCCTGTTTGCGCAGCCGACGCCGTCGGGGCCTCCGAATGCGCTGCAGGGCTTTTCGCAGAACCGTGATCAACCGGTGCATATCGAAGCGGCCACGCTTGAGGTGCGTGACAAGCAGAAGGAAGCGACCTTCAGCGGTGATGTGCGGGTGAAGCAGGGCGACACGGGACTGCGTTGCAAATCGCTCGTGGTGTTCTATGAGCAGGGCGGCGAGGATGCGTCCAAGACCATGACGATGCCGGCGGCTTCTCCGGGGCCCGGCGGCGAGCAGCGCATCAAGCGGCTGGAGGCGCGCGGGGGTGTTGTCGTCACCCAGAAAGATCAGACCGCCACCGGCGAACTCGGCATCTTCGATATGAAAAGCAACACCGTGACGCTGACAGGCAACCCGGTTGTCATGACGCAAGGCCCGAATGTGTTGAGGGGCGAGAAGCTCGTGGTCGATCTCACCAGCGGGGTATCGCGCGTGGAATCGGGCAAAAACGGGCAGGGCCGGGTGCAGGGCCTTTTCCAGGGTTCGGGCCCTGCTGATGCGAAAGCGGGCGCCAACGGCGCGCAACTTCCGCGGGGCCTCCCCGCGCGGCCGTTTTGATCGAGCGCCGCGGGCCCCTCGGGCACCCACGGCTTGGGGAATCGGTTAATGTCACGCGCCCCGCAGTTGCGGCCCTCAAGGTTTACGGGAAGGACCATGCTCAAGCAGCTTGAGCTCATGCGCCGCGAGCTGGCGAATCTGCTGTCGCAATTGCCGCAGCTCTGGCGCCGTCCGGCCCGCAGTCGCAGGGTTCTCACTCCGGCCGAAGCGCGTGCACAACAACAGGCCTCCGTGAATCCGCAAGCGCGACCGCTGCAGCGGACCTATGGCAGCGAGCAGACGCACGGCGTCACGCAGCAACGGCGCGGTGGCGATGGTCGGCAGGCTGCGCGGCCAGCCTATCTTGCTGCGCACGGCGTCGAGAAAAGTTTCGGCGGCCGCATGGTGGTGCGCGGCGTGACGCTCTATGTGCGGCGTGGCGAGGCGGTCGGCCTGCTCGGCCCAAATGGCGCCGGAAAGACCACGGTTTTCTACATGATCACCGGATTGATCAACGCGGACCGTGGACACATCGAACTCGACGGTTACAACGTGACCGGACTGCCGATGTATCAGAGAGCCCGGCTCGGCATTGGCTATTTGCCGCAGGAAGCATCAATCTTCCGCGGCTTGAATGTAGAAGACAATATTCGCTCGGTGCTCGAGGTGGTTGAGCCGGACCGTCGTCGCCGCGAGGCAGACCTCAATGCCTTGCTTGAGGAGTTCAACATCGCCCGCGTGCGCAAGACCCCCACAATCGCGCTGTCAGGCGGCGAGCGTCGGCGTGTGGAAATCGCGCGGGCGTTGGCGACGCGGCCGAGTTACATGCTACTCGACGAACCGTTTGCCGGCATCGACCCGATCGCGGTCGGAGACATCCAGGCGCTCGTGCGGCATCTGACCAATCGCGGGATTGGTGTCCTGATCACCGACCACAACGTACGTGAGACGTTGGGGCTCACTGACCGCGCCTACATCATTTACTCCGGCGAGGTCCTGATGGAAGGCCGCGCCGATGACATCGTGAATAATCCCGATGTGCGCCGGCTTTATCTGGGCGAGGAATTCAAGCTGTAGATAGCGGGCGTAATTCGTTAACGCGCGCAATTCTGCAGGGCCCCACTGCTCAATCACATATCGCCCGTGCAGATGACCTGCTATAACAAGCAAGAATCGGACCAATTCTGCCGGGCTTCTTATGGCGCTTTCGCAAAGACTGGAACTTCGCCAGACCCAAGGGCTGGTGATGACGCCGCAGCTGATGCAGGCCATCAAGCTGCTGCAACTCTCCAGCCTCGACCTCGCCGCCTATGTCGAGAACGAACTCGAGCGCAATCCGCTGCTCGAGCGCGCGAATGATGACGAGGCCCCTGCGGCCGCAGCCGAGAGCAACAGTCAGCCGCCCGAGCCGAGCGAAGATCGCGCCGGCAATGCCGACTGGATGGGCACCGACCTCGAGACGAGCCGCAGTTCGATGGAACAGGGGTTAGGCACCGAGCTCGAAAATGTCTTTCCCGATGATGGTGGGGACAAGCCTGCCAAGCCTGAGGCGGTCGAACCGGCCTACTCGGAATGGTCGGGTGCGGGCGCCGCGAGTGGCGAGGACTACAATCTCGAGGCTTTCGTTTCGGTCGAGACGACGTTGTCCGATCATCTGGCCGAGCAGATGGCGCTGGCGATCTCCAATCCGGCCGGCCGCATGATCGGCCAATACTTGATCGATATGGTCGACGAGGCAGGCTACCTCACCGGCGATCTCAATGCGGTCGCCGACAAACTCGGCGCCCGGCGCAGCGATGTCGAACACGTGCTCGCGGTTTTGCAGACCTTCGATCCGCCCGGCGTGTGCGCGCGTAATCTCACCGAATGCCTCGCGATCCAGCTCAAGGAACGCGACCGTTACGATCCAGCCATGCGTACGCTGGTCGAGCATCTCGACCTTCTCGCAAAGCGCGATCTTTCCGCCTTGCGACGCCTGTGCGGAGTTAACGACGAAGATCTCCACGACATGATTGCGGAGATCCGCACGCTCAATCCCAAGCCAGGACTCGCCTTCGGCTCAACGATGGTGCAGCCGATCGTCCCCGACGTGTTCGTCCGTGCTGCGCCCGATGGTACGTGGCAGGTCGAGCTCAATTCCGACACCCTGCCGAAGGTGCTCATTAATCAGCGCTACTACGCGCAAGTTTCGCAGACGAGCCGCAACGAAAAAGAGAAAGCGTACATTGCCGATTGCATGCAGACGGCAACCTGGTTGGTCCGTGCGCTCGATCAACGCGCAAAAACAATACTCAAAGTGTCCAGCGAAATCGTACGACAGCAGGACGGATTCTTTGCCAAAGGCGTGCAGCATCTTCGACCCCTGAATCTGAAGACGGTTGCCGACGCAATTGGCATGCACGAGTCGACTGTTTCGCGGGTCACCGCAAACAAATACATGGCGACGAGCCGCGGCATTTTCGAATTGAAATACTTCTTCACGTCGGCGATCGCGGCGGCCGATGGCGGCGAAGCACATTCCGCTGAGGCAGTCCGTCATCGCATCCGCCAGCTAATCGACGCCGAGAACGCCGAGAACGTATTGTCGGACGACATGATCGTGGAAAAATTGCGCGACGCCGGAATTGATATCGCGCGCCGCACCGTTGCGAAATATCGCGAGGCCATGCGCATACCGTCCTCGGTGCAGCGCCGGCGTGAAAAACTGGCAGCCGGCGCCTGAACACGCGGTCCGCATACGCGTCTTACCGCATTGACGTCAGGAACATTTTTAAGGTGAAATCTCTTGGTGCTGAGGGACCACACGGCGTTTGGCAAGAGTCCATGGAGGCATACAGATGCCTTTACGAGTATCGGGACGGAACATCAGTATTGGCGCGGCCCTGCAACGAAAAATAACGGATCGTGTGGAGGAGGCGGCCTCCAAATACTTCCGCGGCGGATATTCGGGCCACGCGACCATCGGAAAGGATGGCTTCGGTTTCCGTACTGAATGCGTGCTACATCTTGATTCGGGCGCATTGCTCGAAGCCGAAGGAATGGCCCCTGATGCCTATGACAGCGCGGAACAGGCTGCGATCCGCATCGAAAAACGGCTGCGGCGCTACAAAAGGCGCCGCAAGGACCATCAGGCCCGTCGTGGCAGCCGCGCCAGCGCTAAAAATGCCCGAAAATCAGCAAGTGCCGGCTGAAGTCAGCCATTGACGACGGGGCCGACGACTCTTATGGTCCGCCGCCTTCAACAACCCCCTTTGCAACTCGGCGCTGCCATCACCGATCATTGGACATGTCCATGACGCTTACCGATCTCGTCGCGCCGAACGCGGTAATCCCCGCTCTCAAGGTTAACAGCAAGAAACAGGTGATCCAGGAGTTGGCTGCGCGTGCGGCGGAACTTACCGGTCAGAACGAAAAAGCTATTCTGGAGATCCTGCTGCAACGCGAGAAGCTGGGCTCGACCGCGGTTGGCAACGGCGTGGCGATTCCGCACGGCAAGCTCTCGAAGCTTGGCCGGCTCTTCGGCCTGTTCGCACGGCTTCACAAGCCGATTGATTTCGAGGCACTCGACAATCAGCCCGTCGACCTGATTTTTCTGCTGCTCGCGCCTGAGGCTGCCGGTGCGGATCACCTGAAGGCGCTCGCGCGCGTTGCGCGACAACTTCGCGATCCGGAGATCGCGCGTCGGCTGCGAGAATCGAGCGACGCCGACGCTCTCTACGCCGTCCTGGCAATGCCGCCGACGTCAACCGCCGCCTGAACAGCCTAAAGGCGCAGCGAGCAACGCTGCGCCTTTTTTCGATTGTTGATTTTGATCGCTCGAACCCAGTCAGTGCACGCTGACGGGCTCAAGCTCCTGACTCCAGGCATTCGCCAGCGCCGCTTCGCGCGTATCCGTCAGCATGATCGGCGTGCCGTCAGCTGCGTGCAGCGAAAACAACTTGATGCCCGGCGCAATCTTCGGCGCCTGCGGAAACAAGTTAGCGACGTCCTCAGAGCGGATCGTCTTGACGTACGCCAGACGGCCGTCACCGAGGTGAGCCAGCGCCTCCTGAGTAATAACTGCGGGGGCAATATTCGGTTCAATCTGTTTGTCGTTGGTCATGGCCCTCGACTCCTTTCTGATTCAACGCTTGACGTGGTCGAGTCCTTCTTCACGAGTCCGTCATTCCTGCTCGTTGATTGAGATCGTTTTCACGATCCGTTCCGGCTGGGGACGGATTAGATCAATCGATAACAGGCCGTTTTTTAAATCCGCGCCCATAACCTCCATGCCGTCGGCCAGCACAAAGGTGCGCTGGAATTGGCGTGCGGCGATGCCGCGATGGAGATATTGGCGGGTTTTGTCGTCCTGCTGCCGTCCGCGGATCACCAATTGGCTTTCCTCGATGCTGACATCGAGTTGATCGCGCGTAAAACCCGCTACGGCGAGCGTGATACGCAGCCGCTCGGGGTTGTGCCCGTCGCGTGGCAGCCGCTCGATATTGTACGGCGGGTAGCCATCGGCCCCCTTGGCCACACGATCGAGCACGCGCTCGATTTCGTCGAAGCCCAGGAGGAACGGGCTGGATAGGGACGGAACTCGCGACATTGGTCTCAAAGCCCTCGCTTGAAGCGACTTTGACGGGGCCCCTTTCAGGCACCCCAACCGTCCGGCAACTGCCGTCCGATCGCACCTAATATGGGCAGATCGGGTTAAAGGTTCAAGAACAAGGCGAAATTCGGCTCAAACCGGTTATATTGGGCTTAGAGCCGGATTTTTCATGACAAATCTGTCCTCATTGCCGCATTTGACGGTGCGCGCCGTCCGCTCGACGCCGGTCGAAGTTCCACCGAATTTCGTGCTCGGCACCAGTATGGGCGCTTTTCGTCAGGTGCCGCTGCTCCTGATCGATCTCGAGACCGAGGAAGGTGTCACCGGCCGCAGCTATCTGTTCGGCTATTTCCGTGCGGCGCTTCCGGCGGTCTCCAGCCTGGTTGACGAGGTCGCGCGTGTTGCGAAGGGCAACTCTGTAAAGCCGGCCGAGCTATGGGCGAAGCTTGCGCAGCGTTTCACGCTGATCGGCGTCCAAGGCATCGTGCGCATGGCGATGGCCGGCTTCGACACCGCATGTTGGGACGCGCTGGCGATCGCGAGCGGCGTCCCGCTCGTGAAATTGCTGGGCGCCGAGCCGCGTCCGATCCCGGCCTACAACAGTTGCGGGCTTGGTCTGATGAACGATCGCGGCACGCTCGCCGATGAAGCGGAGAAATTGCTCGCGGGTGGTTTCCGGGCGATCAAGCTACGTCTCGGTTACCCGACGCTGGCCCAGGATATTGCCGCTGTTCATGCCGTGCGCAAACGCATCGGCAATGGCGTGAAATTGATGGTCGACTACAACCAGGCACTCTCGGTTGAAGAAGCGCTGACGCGCGGCCGCGCGCTCGACGCCGAAGATATCTACTGGCTGGAGGAACCGATCCGTCACGACGACTATGCCGGGTCGGCAAAGCTCGCGCGCGAGCTGAAAGTCCCGATTCAGATCGGCGAGAATTTTTCCCTACCCGCGGCGATGTCGGTTGCGCTCGATGCGCAGGCCGGCGACTACGTGATGCCGGATCTTGAACGCATCGGCGGCGTCACCGGATGGCGTGAGGCTGCCGCGATCGCGCAATCACGCAACGTTAAAATGTCCTCGCATTTGTTTCCGGAAGTAAGCGCGCACCTGCTAGCGGCCACCCCGACCTGTCATTTCCTCGAATATGTCGATTGGGCGGATGTTCTGGTCGAAGAGCCACTTACGATCGTCGATGGTCACGCGGTGGCCCCGTCGCGTCCGGGCGGCGGCATGGTCTGGGACAAGAGTGCCGTCGCGCGCTACCGCGTGTAGATCTTCGAGCAGATTTTCATTTTGAATAACTTGAGTGCGTTGGTCCGGCCGATCTTCTGCCGGTCACTTTCGCTGATGGTAGCGGCATCGAACCATTTCGCGGCGTGGTCGATGTTCTCAAAAGGCCAGTCCGTCGAGAACATGATGCGGTCCGAGCCGACCACCATCATCGTACTCAGTAGCGCGGGAGTGCTGAAGTTGCCGGATGTCGTGATGTGGAAATTGTTCTGAAAGTAGTGGCCGATTTTCTTCCTTGCCGGATAGCTGTGGCGGTTCGGAATCCAGCCGTTGGTATTGTCGACGCGCCACATGCCGAAAGGCAGGTTCTCGCCCATGTGCCCGAGAATTATTTGCAGCTTGGGGTATTGATCGAACAGACCAGAACCCATCAGCCGCAATGCGTGAACAGCTGTCTCCTGGCCGAACGCCCAGGTCGGTCCCATCAGCCAACCGTGCCCTTCGTAAATCTTCGCGTGCTGCGGTAAAGGATTGCGAGGGTGTAGGTAGAACGGTACGTCGAGCCGCTCCTGAACTTCCCAGAATGGCCAGTATTGTTTTTGGTCGTAGTAGGCGATCGTGTTGGTGTCGCCCACTTGCGAAAATCCGTTAGCCAGCGCGCCGACCATACCGAGGTCTTCGACGCAGCGCTGCAATTCCCTGGCGGCGAGATCTGGATCCTGTAGTGGCAAGGCGGCGAGCGCGCGAAAGCGATCGGGCTGCTTGCGCACAGCGTCGGCGAGATAGTCATTGGCCTTCCGAGCAATGTCGTTGGCCTTTTTGGCATCGGGGATGGCCTGGACTGCCGGCGCGTTGAGAGACAGGATCATCGTCTCGATTCCGAATTCGTCCATCAGGCGAACACGTCGTCCGTGGATATCGAGAACGCGCTCTCGCACCTCAGCCCAGATAGCGTCTGGAAAAAACCCCTTCGAATCCATCAATGTGTCGTCGATGGCGAAGTGTTCTTCGAGCGCGATTTTGCCTTTCATATTGGCTCCCCGAATGCCCTCGCATCATGCAATGGCGTGGCGTGACTTGTCAGCAATGGCTTGCGCAGCAAAAAGCCGCCTCTAGGGCGGCTTCGTGTTGCCCACCTCAGCCGAAGGCCGCGAAGGTTGGTGGAGCCAGGGGGAAGATCGATTTGCTCTGCTCTAGCTCTTGTAAATCAATGCCTTAGCAACCTTCGAATTTTCGTTGTGTAGCATGATTGTGTGACACTGCAAACCTAATCGGTAGGGGGCTAACTTAGCGATACGATGTTCGGAATTGTGGTGGTCAAGAAAAATCCTGTCACGCGGATGGGTCGCTTTGTAAACAGCCTCTTTGATACAAAATAAGAGACGAGCTGATACTAAATCAGGGCCGCGCACTTTTTGGGTTTGTGGGCCTTTCTTTGAAAGCCTTTGTCCGACCGGAGTTGACCGCAAGATTATCGGCCGTGCCTGATCGTTGCCCGTCTAATCAAGTCAACTTGTTGCTTCCGCAAACCCATCGCCAATAATGCTTCCGGTCCTATCGTCATGAGATCTTCAAATCGCCGAACTCCAGCACCCGTCAACTTATTAATCGACTTCATTCCCAGGCCATCTATGGCGAGCAATTTACCCAAGTTTCCCCCTACGCTGAGATTTCGCATTAGATCATATGCTTTGATTGCAATGAAATCTAAATTGTAGCACTTAGCACCAGTGCAGATTTGAGCCAGCGAGTTTGATAGCCAAATTACCGTAGGTTTGAGACGTCCTTCGAAATCACCCTCATACCCACCATACTTGGATATCAAATCGTGAACTTGGCGGCCGTTTGAATGCTCGCGAAGCATTACTCCCGTTTGTAATAAGTTCCACAGGATACCTTCGGCGTTGTCGCGGAAACGCAGAGTCGAAAGAAGGCGTCGTGTCGGATATTCGGCCGAGTCTGGATCACGCCACAGATTCATCAGCGGCTTTTCCGCGGGCGGAAGCAGTTCCAAGTACTGTCCCAATTCTGTAATTTGGTCGGCCTTGAGCTTCGGCAGCAAAGAATCTCTCGTCTCAAAGCTCGCGAGGCAGAGTGAAATCAGATCAAGATCTGAGAGGCGCCGTAAAAAATCTTTCGAATTTGGATCCTTTTCCCGCCGCTTTTGGGACAAACCAATCATCGCACGTAAGAACACGCCAAACATGCCGCCGGTCTCAGCGGAAAGACCTGCGAAGCTTGCTGCTCGTCCCAGCTTGGTTGCAGCATAGGTCGCCCGGCTGTTTTCGATCTGATAAATCAATTTGTCAGATTCCAGTGCGCGCATTGCGGCAAAAAGATCAGGTCTGGAAATTGCTGAACATATGCCCGAGTAAGTCCGGTCGAGAAAGGCTACAAGCTCATTGACGTCAGTCGTATCGCGCCCGGCGATATAACCAAGAACGGCCGTGGCAACTTTTGGCGTTGCATGTTGGTGGCGGTCGGAGGATATGTCATTGCGCGACGGCAAGAGTCGAGGGCGAAGCAGACATGTGACCGAATGCCGATAATGTCCGCTTTCAGGGCTAAAGCGGACTGCCCAACGGTGGTCTCGTCGATCGATCATTGACGGCTTCGTCCAAGCACACTGATATCCTGGAAGGTTTATTGCGCTCATGAATAGCGCGGTAACGATGCAATGAAAAAAGTGCGGGGCCGAACAGCCCCGCACCTAGCTTGTCTTGCCAGTTGCCGATTACGCCTATGCGGCCTGCGGCCCCCAGATTTTCATTCTCCGCGTCTCCGGCATCAAGAACAGGCTAAGCACCAAGCATACCGCCGGAACAGCGATCGGGTAGATTAGCGCATAAGCGAGACTACCCGTTGCCGTGAACGCCGCCGTGGTGATGAACGGTACCAAACCGCCGCCCCAGCCGTTGCCGATGTGATACGGCACGGAGACTGACGTGTAGCGGATCCTGCCGGGGAAAAATTCAGCGAGGAACGCGCCGATGGGCCCGTAGACCATCCCAACATAGCAGACGAGAATTGCGACGATGAGGATCGCAATCGGCATGTTGATATTGCCCGGCTGCGTGACGGATCCGAGCCACGTATACAGCGGATAGTAAGTGACCGCCGCAAGCAGCATGCCACCCAAAATCACCGGTTTGCGGCCGATGTGGTCGGACAGCCAGCCGAAGAAGATGAGTGACGGGGTCCCAATGATCAGTCCGGCTCCCACAATATAGGCGGTGGTCAGCGTGTCCACCTTGGAAACCTGTTGTAGGAAGTACAGCGCCCAGAACTGGCTGCTGTACCAGACCACGCCCTGCCCCAATACCACGATGGTCGCGATCACCACGAATTTCAAATTGGCGCTGAGGAAGGCCTCCTTCCACGGATTCGTGCTCGTTTGTCCCTTGGCTTTGATCTCCGCGTAAATCGGCGACTCCTCGAAGTGGGTTCGGATATAGACTGCGATGAAGACCAGCAGGAAGGAGAACAAGAATGGAATGCGCCAGGCCCAGGCGTTGAACACGGCCTCGCCAAAGTAGGTGCGTGTCGCGATGATCACGAGAAGCGACAGCACGATTCCAAGGGTCGGCGAGGTCTGCAACCAGCCGGTATAGTAACCGCGGCGTTCCTCCGGCACGTGCTCGGCGACATAGGTG
>Ga0182034_10000001_pt1 | contig 167727 bp, 152 predicted proteins | sample flu12Cox44000172_FD_125972 | JGI IMG/M metagenome (GOLD analysis project Ga0182034, IMG submission 125972) | Lab enrichment of tropical soil microbial communities from Luquillo Experimental Forest, Puerto Rico - flux4day.12C.oxic.44.000.172 | ecosystem: Environmental > Terrestrial > Soil >... | reverse complement strand
TGCCACCTGCCGCGCCGTCGCCTCGACATCGGCCGTATCCGTATTGGTCATCGACTGCACGACAATCGGCGCCCCGCCGCCCACCGTGACGCCGCCAACCTCAACCGCGACAGTTTTGTGACGATGCAATTCCGTACTCATCGGGTTTTCCATGCAATCCCGTGTCAGACAGATATAGCAGGACGAGCACGGGTGAAAGTCATCCCATTAGCCCCATTTTCTAGGACCGGTTAACCAGCAGCAATCCCACTGCCACCAGCGCCGCGGCTGCTGCAAACGCAGGCGTTAATGGATCGCCGAGCACCAGACTGGACAACGCGCGGATCGCCTCACCCGGCCTTGCAGTGGGCACAGATGCCGGAGATCTCAATGACCGGCGTTTTTGGTACGAACCCAGCCGCACGCGACGCATTCCTGATCGTGTCGGCGACAGCAGCAGAGGCCGCCTCACCAACCGTTCCGCATTTCTCGCAGATCAGAAAAACAACAGGCTCATGCGCCTCATGACCATGCACGCATGCGATGAACGCATTTCTGCTCTCTATGCGGTGGACAAGCTCCTGTTCACGCAGGAAGTCGAGTGCGCGATACACCGTAATCGGCGCCGGCCGCGCGCCGCGAACGTCCAGCCGATCGATCAGCTCGTAAGCGCCCAGTGGTCGGTGGCTTGCCAAAAGCGCCTCCAACACCTGGCGACGCATGGGGGTCAATCGTTCCTTCCTGGCCGCACAGATTGCCTCGGCATGGGCGATCGCATCGCTCGCGCAGCGCCCATGATCGTGACCCGGTTCCGGAAATACCGCGTGCGCGGATGATTTTCTGACCAAAGGAGCGTTCCGCCTTCCGACACAAGTCTAACGTCAAACCGCTCGAACCCCTAAGTCATGAAACATATATATTGCGGTGCAACAAAAATAGGGGCAGTTTTCGCCCGCATTGGGAACTGTTGCGCGCATTAATGAGGACCCACAAATGATTAAAGGCAAGACAGCGCTAGTGACCGGTTCAACGTCAGGAATCGGCCTCGCAATTGCGCATACGCTGGCACGCGAAGGCACCAACCTTGTACTCAACGGTTTCGGCGACAAGGCTGAGATCGAAAAAATCCGTGCTGGAATTGAGAAGGACTTTCGCGTCAAGGCGCTCTATTCGCCGGCCGACATGACCAAACCGGCCGAGATCGCCGACATGATCCGCACGGCTGAAAAGGATTTCGGCGCGCTCGACATCCTGGTCAACAATGCCGGAATCCAATTCGTCGCGAATATCGAGGACTTCCCGATCGAGAAATGGGACGCGGTCATTTCGACCAATCTGTCCTCTTCTTTCCATACGATCCGAGCCGCTATACCAGGCATGAAAAAGAGAAAATGGGGTCGCATCATCAATATCGCTTCGGCCCACGGCCTGGTGGCCAGCGCGCAGAAGGTGGCTTACGTCGCCGCCAAACACGGTGTTGTCGGTCTGACCAAGGTTGTCGCCATGGAGGCCGCAAACGATGGCGTAACCTGTAATGCGATCTGCCCCGGCTGGGTGCTGACGCCGCTCGTGCAACAGCAGATCGACGCGCGCGCGAAGGCAACGGGTACTAGTGCGAAAGAGCAAGCCATCGAGCTTGTGGCCGAGAAACAACCGATGCACGAATTCACTAAGCCGGAAAATATCGGGGCGCTCACCGTATTCCTTTGCAGCGACGCGGCCGAGACGATAACCGGCTCGGCCTACTCGATCGACGGCGGCTGGGTAGCGCAGTGACTTGCCAGAGATGATCGACTTTCTCACGCGCGCTTTCGGCGGCGCCAAATCTGAATCGCCGAAGGCAGGCAAACGCATCAATCTCGCGCTGCAGGGCGGAGGCGCATTGGGCGCGTTCACCTGGGGTGTAATCGATCATCTGCTCGAAGACGGTCGCCTCACGGTCGAAGGTATATCGGGTGCGTCAGCGGGCGCCGTCAATGCGATCATGCTGGCGGATGGGCTCGCACGCGGCGGACCGGAGGAAGCACGCAAGAGGCTGACTGAATTCTGGCGTGCCGCGAGTCTTGGCGGCAACCTTCCCGACGTACAGCGACGCGCAGTTGATCGCCTGTTCTCGTTCTGGCCGATCGAAGGCACGCCGGTGGGTCTTTGGATGCAGGCGCTGACGCGCTATCTATCCCCCTACGATTTCAATCCGCTCAATATCAACCCGCTGAAGGATCTGGTCGGACGCTTTGTCGATTTCGAAGCGGTGCGGGCGTTCAACGGCCTGCAGCTCTTCGTCTCGGCGACAAATGTACGGACCGGAGAACTGCACGTATTCCGGCGAGCGGAAATGACGGCGGACATGATCGTTGCGTCGGCTTGTTTGCCTCACCTTTTTCGCGCGGTCGAAATCGGCACCGAGGCCTATTGGGATGGAGGTTATGTCGGCAACCCGGCGCTTTATCCGCTGATTGGCGCAACGCAGACCGAGAATCTGTTGCTGGTCCAGATCAATCCAGTCAAGCGCAAACAGATTCCAAAGACTCAGGACGAGATCCTGGCGCGCATTAACGAGATCACGTTTAATTCTTCGCTGATGTCTGAATTGCGCGGGCTTACCTTCGTCGGTCAGCTGATCGACGAAGGCAAACTCGCACGTGGAACCGGCCCAGGGCAGTACCGGCGCATCAACGTTCACAGGATCGAGCTTGCCGGGGCGGCACAGACTCTGGATGCCGCGAGCCGGCTCAATACTGACTTTGATTTCTTCGAGATGCTGAGCACCAATGGTCGGCGCGCCGCGCGCCGATTCCTTGACGCGCATTATGACGACATCGGCGTGCGATCGACCGTCGATTTCGAGGCCGCCCCGGAAATGGCCCGGGCGTGATATCATTCCTCGCATGGCGGAACTTACTGCCGAGATCGGTCACACAACGCTCGACATCATCGTTGCGGATATCACTTCGCTCGACGTCGATGCGATAGTGAATGCCGCCAATCGTTCCTTGCTCGGCGGGGGCGGCGTGGACGGCGCCATTCATCGGGCGGCCGGACCGGACTTGCTGGCCGAATGCCGTACGCTCGGCGGCTGCGACACTGGTTCGGCCAAGATGACCCACGGCTACAGGCTCAAGGCCAGACATGTAATTCATGCCGTCGGTCCGGTGTGGGGCGGCGGTCACAAGAACGAAGAGACGTTGTTGGCGGGCTGTTATCGGACCGCGCTCGATCTCGCAGCCGACAGAAAGCTGGCATCGGTTGCCTACCCGGCAATCTCAACCGGTATCTATCGTTTTCCGGCCGACCTCGCGGCGCGTGTCGCTGTCGGCACTGTCGCCGCGGAAATCGCAGCACGGCCGCGCGGAATCACACGGGTGGTTTTCTGCTGCTTCGCGCCCGAGAGCGCAGGGCACCACAAGACCGCGTTCGCGGAATTGGGACTAGCCTAGACCTTCGGCTCCGCATCCAGCCGTACAATCCAGTTCTCCAGGCCGGGCTTCGCTGCCGGATAAATCTTCACAACCTCCGGATCGTGCCCCGGTACAATGTGATGACGCGAGCTCGCAAGCTTCTTCAGCGTCTTGTAGCCCTCGAGCGTATCACCGACGCTGTACGTGATCGGAAACACGCGGCCTTCGTCGATGTGTGAATAAAGGTGACACGAGTCCGATGCGATCATGACCATGCCCCGCCTTGTTTTCACCCGCACGCATTGCAGACCTTTCGAATGGCCGCCGACTTTGTGAACGGTTATGCCTGGCGCCAGTTCTTCAACGCCGTCGTGGAATTCCACGCGGTAGGCGAACACTTTTCGCACCATGGCCAGCACGTCGTTCTCGCTGAACGGAATGCGCAACATCTGATGGCACATGCAGCGCCCTGTGGCGTACGCCATCTCAACGTCCTGGATGTGATAGCGCGCGTTTGGAAAAAGATCGTAGTTGCCGGCGTGATCCCAATGCATGTGAGTAGCAATCACGTGATCGACCTTATCCGGCTGCACGCCGAGCGCCTTAAGCCCTTCGCCGACCGGATGGGTGATTTTCCGTACGCGCTCTTTTGCCGCGACTTCATCGAAACCGGTGTCGCACACGAACGTGCCGTACGGGCCCTTGATCACCCAAACGTAATAGGCAATCGACGTCATCTCGTCGTGCGGATCGCCGAAGATGTAGTTTTCGGACCGCTTGCGCCCGTGCGTCCCGTAGCAGACTGCATAGACCTCGTGGATATCGTCACTCATGTTTTCTTGCCCACAATGACGCCAGCGCGTTGCTCGACCATTTTAACAATGGCCGTAAAATCACTGTCGCCGCCGAATTCCTTGTTTGTCGTTTCCCATTGATCCAGCACGGCACTCATAACCGAATTCGGAACGTTCAGGCTTTTCGCTTGCTCAACGCAGAGCCGGACGTCCTTGAGCATCAAAGCGGTCGCAAATCCATAGTTGAATGTGCGCGGCAGAATCGCCTGCGGAAATTTTCCGTCCGACGCCGTGGTCCGGCCGGAGCCGGCGTTGATGACATCAATCATCACCGTGGGGTCAAGACCGGCTTTCACGCCCATCGCCACCGCTTCGGAGGTCGCCGCCATGGCCGTCGCCGAAAGAAAATTATTGGCGAGTTTCATGGTCTGCGCCATACCGGCCTGCTCGCCGATAACAAATACTTTCCCGAAGACTGCGAGGACATCCTTCACCAGATCGATTTCGGCTTTCGGTCCCGAGACCATCACGGCAAGGGTGCCCTTGCTGGCGCCGCCAACGCCGCCGCTCACCGGACAATCGATTTGCACGATGTTCTTCCTGGCCAGGCCCGCCGCAATCCTTGCCGCAACGGTTGCACCTGTGGTGGACAGATCGATGAAGCGCTTGATGCGCTTGCCCTCGATGACACCGCCCTCTCCGAGCGCAACCTTTTCTGAAATTTGCAGCGACGGCAGGCTTGCCATAACCGTTTCGACCCGGTCGGCAACGTCGGCCGGCGACGACGCAACTTGCGCCCCCATCGCGACCAATGGCGCAACGGCATCGTTGCGCGTGTCGTAAACGATGAGCTTGTGCCCGGCCGCGATGAGCCGGCGCACCATCGGTTGCCCCATATTGCCGAGGCCGATGAAGCCGATGTCCATGTGTTGAATTCCTTCCTGGCGACTTTCGCGAGCAACTTTGCCCGAGGCCAAACGGGTCGTCATCTACTCAGCGCGCGCGAGGCAGCTTTGCCGAATGACATATTGAACTTATTATAAGCTTACTTATTATATGCCTTGTAACCCAAGAGCAGACCATGCCTCCGCAACCTACCAAACGGGAATTCGCCTTTACGATCATGGACGTAGCTCGCCTGCTGAAGACGTATGCCGATCAGCGGGCCCGCCAATTCGGGATCTCTCGCGCCCAGTGGGCGGTCCTGATGCGCATCGATCGAAACGAGGGTCTCAAGCAGACGGAACTTGCGGATTTGCTCGACCTGCAGCCGATCACACTGACGCGCCTCCTCGATCGGCTGGCCGAGAGCGGCCTGATCGAGCGTCGGGCCGACCCGAACGATCGGCGCGCCAACCGCTTGTACCTCAAGCCGGCGGCAAAACCTTTGCTGGACCGACTGGCCAATCTCGGCGCGGAGATGATGGAAGTCGTGCTCGACGGAGTTTCGATGGCCTCCATTGAGCGCACGCTGAAGGAACTTGGGACGGTGAAAGACAATCTGCGCACAGCCATCGCACGCAACACAAATCAACAACAAGCAGTTGCTGGATAAGCCATGAGTGAAAAAGCTTTGAAGATCGTGCCGGCCCCCGAATCAAGAACATCGCCGGAAGCAAAAGCAGAAACATCGAGCGCAAAAGGTTTGTTTGCGCGAATTGGGCGCAAGCGTTTGCGCACGATCCTTCTCGTCGGCCTACCGGCGCTCGTTCTCGTTATCGGCTTGGGCATCTATCTTTCCGGCGGGCGCTACATCTCCACCGACAATGCCTATGTCGGTGCGCAAAAGGTTCTGATCACTCCGGACATTTCCGGCAAGATCATCAATGTCGCTATCCGCGAAGGCCAGCATGTCAATCCCGGCGACGAGTTGTTCAGTCTCGACCGCGAGCCTTTCGCGCTCGCACTCGCGCAGGCCAAAGCCAAGCTCGACACCGCACGCAGCGACTTCGACAAGCTCAAGAGCAATCTCAAAACGTTGAACACCCTCGCCGATCTCGCGGACAAGAACGTCGACCTCAAGCAGCGCGATGTCGACCGCAAGACCAAACTGGTCAGTTCGCAGGCAGGCTCGCAGGCCGATCTCGACACAGCTATGGCCGCCGTGGTCACCGCAAAGCTGCAGGCTGAGTTCGCAGTCCAACAGCGCGACACAACGTTGAACCAGCTGCTCGGTAATCCCGATCTGCCGCTGGAGAAGTTTCCGGAATATGCCCAGGCAAAGGCGGCGCTCGACAACGCGCAACGCGATTTCGATCACACGATCGTCCGCGCGCCGATGTCCGGCACAGCGACGCAGGTCGATAACATTCAGCTCGGTCGTTTCGTCGCGGCCGGAACCCCGGTACTGAGCGTGATCGACGATCAGGCCCCGTGGGTTGATGCAAATCCAAAGGAAACCGACATCACCTATCTGCGCGTCGGTCAAAAGGCGACAATCGATGTCGACAGCTTCCCCGATCGCACTTTCACCGGAACGGTTGTGTCGGTGAGTCCGGGAACCGGCGCGCAGTTTTCGATCCTGCCGCCGCAGAATGCGACCGGCAACTGGGTGAAGGTGGTGCAGCGTGTGCCGGTGCGGATCGCATTCGACAAGAGCGATGATACCAAACTGCTTCGCTCCGGGATGAGCGTGAACGTCGAGATCGACACGGGCCACAGTCGGTTGCCCTTTATGTCGGCGCAGGCTCACGAAGCAAAATGACCGCGCACTTCGCCTCAATGGATCCGAAGCTGCGGCGCGTGCTGATAACCGTCTGCACGATGACCGCAACGGTCATGCAGGCGCTCGATACGACAATTGCCAACGTTGCCCTGCCATACATGCAGGGCTCACTGTCGGCATCCCTCGACCAGATCAACTGGGTGCTGACGTCTTATATCGTTGCCGCTGCAATCATGACGGCGCCGATCGGCTGGCTGTCGGAACGCTTCGGACGCAAGAAGCTCTTCATCATCTGTGTCGGCGGCTTCACCGTCGCGTCGTTTCTTTGCGCCTTGGCGCAGAACATCGAACAGATGGTGCTTTTCCGGCTGCTGCAGGGCATGGCCGGGGCAGCGCTGGTGCCGCTGTCGCAATCGGTGCTGCTCGACACCTACACCGCCGAGGAACGCGGGCAGGCGATGGCGATCTGGGGAGTCGGCGTGATGTTAGGACCGATCATGGGCCCCACTTTGGGAGCCTGGCTCACCGACAATTACTCGTGGCACTGGGTCTTTCTGATCAACCTGCCGATCGGGATCATCACCCTGCTTGGCATGTGGATGTTCATGGAAGAAACGAAAAAACACGACCATCTGCGCTTTGACTGGTTCGGTTTCATCGCGCTCGCCATCGGCATCGGCTCTCTGCAGCTTCTGCTCGATCGCGGCGAGCAGGTCGGCTGGTTCGATTCCAGGGAAATCTGGATCGAAGCGATCGTTTCGGGGGCCGGCTTCTACTATTTCTTTGCCCACTCGCTGACCACGGACGAACCGTTCGTGCGGTTCGAGATGTTCAAGGACCGCAATTTCATCAGCGGTTGCATCTTTATGATGGTCATCGGCGTGGTGCTGTTCGGCACGATGGCCCTGGTGACGCCATTCATGCAGAACCTGCTCGGTTACCCGATCCAGACCGCAGGTTTCCTGCTCGGCTCGCGCGGCGTTGGTACGCTCATCACCATGCTGGTCGCGCCGCGCCTGATGCAGATCATACATCCGCGCTATCTGATCCTGTGCGGACTGCTGCTCGCCGGCGGGACGCTCTATTACATGACCGGCTTTTCGCTCGACGTGACCAAGACGACGATCGTCGTCACTAGTATCGTGCAAGGTGTCGGGCTTGGCCTGCTGTTCGTGCCGATTTCAACCGTCGCGTTCGCGACATTACCCAACCACCTGCGCACGGGCGCAACCGCCATTACCACGCTAACGCGCAATATCGGCTCCTCGATCGGCATATCGATGGTGATTGCCAACCTCACCAGCAAGACGACGGAGATGCACGCGCGACTGACCGAGCAGGTCACACCGTTCAACGACGCCCTGCAGATGCCCAATGTGATCGGAAATCTGAATGTGCACACGGACACCGGTCGTGCACTGCTGGACGCGATCGTCACGCAGCAAGCCGCGATGCTCGCCTACCTCAACGACTTCAAGTTGCTGATGGTTCTGACGCTTGTGGTGATCCCGCTGGTGCTTACCATCGGCCGCGTGCGCCCAGCACCGGGAACGAAAGTCGAAACCGCGGCCGTCGACTGAGCGCTATTTCGAGAATTCCCGCCGGATCATCGCCGTGTGCTCGCCCAGTGCCGGGATCGGTCCATACTTGCAGTCTTGCTTCATTCGCAGCGGGGCGGGCGCGGGCATGCTGACCGGCCCGCTCGGGGCGCCGACCGTAATCCGTCGCAAGTGTGCATGCTTTGACAGCAGTTCCCAGTCATTGACTCGCGCAAAGGCGATGTCGGCCAATTCCAGTTGTTTCATCAGCGTTGCAACGTCATGACGGGCAAAACAGGCCGCGACCTTGGCGTCGGTTTCAGCGCGGTTCTCGACGCGCTTCGGATTCGTAGCGAATTTCGCATTCGTTCCTAACGCTGCGTCGCCCAGCACTTTATCTGCAAGCACGCGCCACTCTCTGTCATTCTGAATGGCGATCAGGATGTCAGCACCATCACGTGTCTTGAACACGCCATAGGGCGCGATTGCCGCGTGAGCGAGGCCAATGCGCCGGAACGGCATCCCACCCTCTCCGTGCAAAAGCGGCACCGTCATCCATTCCGCCATGGCGTCGAACATGGATACCGAAATTTCCGCACCGTCGTTTGTTCGCGAGCGCGCGATCAGCGCTTCGAGGATGGCCTCGTACGCGTTCAAGCCGGCGGCGACATCTACGATCGATACGCCGACCCGCGCGGGACCTTCTGGTCCGCCGGTCACCGATGAAACCCCGGCCTCAGCCTGAATCAAAAGATCGTAGGCTTTGCGCTGCGCGTAAGGCCCGCTTTCGCCGTAGCCTGAGATCGAGCAACAGATCAGCTGCGGGTAATCCTTGCGCAGACGCGAAACCGCAAAACCAAGCTTGGCAATCGCGCCGGGCTTGAGGTTCTGCACGAACACGTCAGCTTTCGCCAGCATGGCCTCGAGCAGCGCCTTGTCTTCGGCTTTGCCGAGGTCGAGCACGATCGATTGCTTGCCGCGATTGAGCCAGACGAAATTGGCGCTCTCGCCGTGAACGACGTGATCGTAGTCGCGCGCGAAATCCCCTTCCGGCCTTTCGACTTTGATCACGCGTGCGCCGGCATCGGCGAGACGGCACGTGCATTGTGGCGCCGCCACAGCCTGCTCGACCGAAACGACAAGAAGGCCATCGAGTGGCAGCGCCATTTCAATATGACCGGGGCAGACCGAGCAGGTGCTCGGCCAAATATGAGAGAATCATGTTCGTCGAAATGGGTGCGACCTGGTACAGGCGCGTTTCCCGAAATTTTCGTTCAATATCGTATTCCTCGGCAAATCCGAATCCGCCATGGGTCTGCACGCACATGTCGGCTGCCGCCCACGACGCATCCGCCGCCAGCAGCTTGGCCATATTGGCTTCGGCGCCGATATCCTCGCCGCAGTCGTATTTGCGGGCAGCTTCCTGCACCATCAGTTCCGCCGCGCGCATTTGCACGTAGGCGCGTGCGATCGGAAACTGTACACCCTGGTTCTGGCCGATCGGCCGGTCGAACAACTCACGTTCCTTCGCATACTTGGTTGCCTTGGCGATGAACCATTTGGCGTCGCCGATGCATTCGGCGGCGATCAGAATGCGTTCGGCATTCATGCCACCAAGAATGTAGCGAAAACCCTTCCCTTCCTCGCCGATCAAATTTTCCGCCGGCACGCGCAGATCATCGAAGAAGATCTGCGTCGTCGCGTGGTTCATCATCGTACGGATCGGATTAATGACAATATTGGCCCCTTGCGCGAGCCGCATATCCACCAGGAAAACCGACAGGCCCTCGGTGCGCTTCTTGGCCTGCTCCTTCGGCGTGGTTCTGGCGAGCAGCAGCATCAGATCCGAGTGTTCGGCCCGCGACGTCCAGATTTTCTGCCCGTTGATGACGTAGTGGTCGTTACCCTCGCGTCGCGCCACCGTACGCAGGGACAAAGTGTCAGTGCCCGAGGTCGGTTCGGTTACGCCGAATGCCTGTAGACGAAGTTCGCCGCTCGCGATCAACGGCAAGTAACGCTCTTTCTGCGCATCGCTGCCGTGACGCAGGATCGTGCCCATCGTGTACATCTGCGCATGACAGGCAGCACCATTGCCCCCGGAGGCGTGTATCTCCTCCATGATCGCCGCGGCGGCGGCGAGATTGAGCCCGCTGCCTCCATATTCCTCGGGGATGAGGGCAGCGAGGTAGCCGGCTTTTGTCAGCGCGGTCACGAACTCAGTCGGATAGGTTCGCTCCCGATCGAGCGCCCGCCAATATTCGCCGGGAAACTTGGCGCAGAGCGCGCGCACGCCGTCGCGAATATCGGCAAATTCATCGTGCTCGACGCCACGTTTTTTCATGGTCCCACTCTATGCAGCCGGATGGGCCTGACAAGTGCGCCTAGACCGGGTCCCAATTGAACACGTCTTCCGAGCGTTCCAGCAGCGTGAACGAAGGCGCCAAAGCCGGCTTCAACTCGGTTGCAAGCTGTTCCGGCGTCCAGCCCTCGGCTCGGTGGATCGTCTTGATTGGCCGTGGCTGGTTGAACAGGTAGATCTCGTTGCTGCGAACCGAGAAAATCTGACCGGTGATGTCGCCTGCGGCGTCGGAGCCCAGATACACCGCAAGCGGCGCGATCTTCTCTGGCGTCATCCGCTGGAAGGCTTCCATGCGCTTCTTGTCCTGTTCCGATTGAGTCGGAATGGATTCGATCATGCGCGTAAACGCAAACGGGGCAATGCAATTCGAGCGCACGTTGAATCGCGCCATGTCGAGCGCAATACCGCGCGACAGACCCATGATACCGAGCTTGGCCGCCATGTAGTTCGCCTGACCGAAATTTCCCACAAGTCCTGATGTCGAGGTCATGTGCACAAACGAGCCGGACCCTTGCTCGCGAAACAACGGCGCGACCGCGCGGCTCATGTTGAACGAGCCGTTCAGATGCACGCCGATCACGTCAGACCAGTCAGACCAGCTCATCTTGTGAAAGATGACGTCGCGTAAAATCCCAGCGTTGTTGACCAGAATATCGACGCGGCCAAAAGCATCGAGCGCCGACTTGACGATGGCTTCCGCATTCTTCGGCTCGGTGATGGACAATGTCGAGGCAATCGCCTCACCGCCGGCTTTCCTGATCGCATCCACCGTCTGCTGGGCCGGGCCGGCATCGTTGCCCTCGCCTTGCAGGCTCGCACCGATATCGCAGACCACCACGCGCGCGCCTTCCTGGCCGAGCAACATGGCGATGCCACGACCGATCCCGCGTCCCGCCCCCGTGATGATGGCGGTCTTGCCCTTGACGATGTCAGCCATGCGAAACTAGCCCCACACCTCGTCGGCGAGTTCGACGATCATGCGAAGCTTCGCCCATTGCTCTTCCTCGGCCAAGACATTGCCTTCCTCGGTCGAAGCGAAACCGCATTGCGGCGAAAGGCACAGCTGATCGAGTGATATAAATTTGGCGGCTTGTTCGATACGCCGTTTGATCTCGTCCTTCGATTCCAGCCGTCCGCTCTTCGTTGTAACAAGGCCGAGCACCACCATTCTGTCCTTCGGCAGCATCCGCAACGGTTCGAAACCGCCGGCGCGGTCGGTGTCGTACTCCATGAAGAAACCGTGCACCTTGATCTTGTTGAACAGGATCTCCTGCACGACTTCGTAGCCTCCAGCGCCCATATAGGTCGATTTGTAGTTGCCGCGGCACATGTGCATGGTGATCGTCATGTCGGACGGAATATCCGACATCGCGACATTGACGAGCTCGCCGTAAAGCTCGCCGAGTTGTTCCGGGTCGTCGCCGCGATCCTTCATCGTCTGCCGATATTTCGGATCGCACAGCATGGCGATGAATACTTCGTCGAGCTGAAGGTAGCGGCAGCCCGCATCCGCGAAGGCGCACACCGCCTTCTTGTAGGCGTGACCGAGGTCATCGAAGAAACGGTCGAGTTTCGGATACGTCTTCTCATCGATCGGCGTCCGCATGGGCCGACCATAGGCCGCCGACGGCGCCGGGATCGTGATTTTCGGCGTCCGTTTTGTATGTGACGCGACAAACTTGAAGTGCTCGATCATCGGATGGCCGGAAAAACCGACCTTCCCGGTTACCTTGAGGCCTTCATTGCGGGTCGTCACCGCGGCGAAGGACACGCCCGTATCCATGACGTGCTTTTCAATCCCATCGAGGCCCCAGAGAAAATCAAGATGCCACCAGGAGCGGCGGAATTCGCCATCGGTGATCGACTGCAAGCCCACGTCTTCCTGTTTCCTTATGACACGCTCGATCTCGCGGTCTTCAATCTCCTTCAGTTGAGCCGGTGTAATTTCGTCTTTTACGCGCTGCTCGCGCGCTTTCTTCAGCGCCGGCGGCCGCAGCAGACTGCCGACATGATCGGCACGGAATGGCGGTTTGGAACGCTGTGACATGTTTCCTCCGCTAATCCCAGATTTCCTCGGCCAGCTCGACGATCATCGCGAGCTTTGCCCATTGCTCATCCTCGGACAGGATATTGCCTTCTTCCGTTGACGCGAAACCGCACTGCGGCGACAGACATAGCTGCTCAAGCGGCGCGTATTTTGTCGCTTCGTCGATCCGCCGCTTGAGTTCTTCGCGCGATTCAAGCCGCCCCGATTTCGATGTGATAAGGCCCAGTACGACTGTTTTTCCCTTGGGCACGAAGCGCAACGGCTCGAACCCTCCCGCCCGATCGCTGTCGTATTCCAGAAAGTAGCCGTGCACGTTGATGGTATTGAACAGGATTTCCGCGACCGGCTCGTAGCCACCCGAGGCGACAAAGGTCGACTGGAAATTACCGCGACACAGATGCATGGCGATGGTCATGTCGGGTGGAACCTCCGCTATGGCAGCATTGATCATGCTCGCATAGACCGACGGCAGCTTTTCCGGATCCTCACCGCGGCCCGTCACCTGGGCGCGCAGCTTTGGGTCGCAGAGATAGGCGAAATTGACTTCGTCGAGTTGCAGATAGCGACAGCCCAGGTCGGCGAAAGCGCGCAACGCAAGACGATAGGTCTGCCCGAGGTCGCGATAGAAATCGGTCATGTCCGGATAGATCGATTCCGGAACCGCATCCCGGCCATAGCGAAAATGCAGCGACGATGGCGAAGGGATTGTCATCTTCGGCGTCGCTTTCGCGTGCTCGCGGACAAATCTGAAATGGTCGAGCATAGGATGTCCGGGGAACGTTCCGAGCTTACCGATAACGCGCAGCATCATGGGTTTCGGGTTGACCCCGTGAAACTTGATCTTGCGTTCGCCGAGATAGGCTTCAACGCCCGGGAGCTCTCCTAGAAAATCGTAGTTCCAGAACGCACGGCGGAATTCGCCGTCGGTGACGGCACGAAGGCCGATCTCTTCCTGTTTCCTGATCGCGGCCGCGATTTCGCGATCCTCGATCGTTTTCAACTCGGTGGTAGAGATTTCACCTTTCTCGTGCCTGGCGCGCGCTTCCTTGAGCGGCCGCGTACGCAAAAGACTGCCGACGTGGTCAGCGCGAAAGGGAGGGACTGCGCGTGGAGGCATACAACTTTCCGCTCACGCCCGAAACGACGGGCAGTAACGTCACTTCCCCCACACCTCATCGGCCAGTTCAACGATCATCCGCAGTTTCGCCCACTGCTCTTCCTCGGCCAAGATGTTTCCTTCCTCGGTCGAGGCAAAACCGCACTGCGGCGACAGGCACAACTGATCGAGCGACACATATTTCGTCGCTTCGTCGATCCGTCGCTTGATGTCGTCTTTCGGCTCGAGGCGTCCGCTTTTCGACGTGACGAGGCCGAGAACGAGCTGCTTCTGGCCCTTGGGAAAATAACGCAGCGGCTCGAAGCCCCCCGAGCGATCGTTGTCGTATTCCAAAAAATATCCGTTGAGATTGGTCTTTCCGAGGAGATGCTCGGCGACGAATTCGTACCCGCCTTGCGCAATCCATGTTGAACGAAAATTGCCGCGGCAGGAATGCATCGTGACCGCCATGTCGGCGGGCTTTCCTTCCAGTGCCGCGCGCATGACGGCGGCATAAACCGCCGGCAACTTGTCCGGGTCATCGCCACGCGTCTTCGATTGCTCGCGCTCATTCGGATCGCACATCATGGCCCAGGCGGTGTCATCAAGCTGCAGGTAGCGGCAACCCGCGTCATAGAAAGCGCGGATTGCCTTGCGCCACGCAGCTCCGACATCCGCGAAAAACTGATCGACGTCCGGGTAGACGTCCTTGCTCACCAGCGCGCGTCCTTGCCGGAAATGAAAGGTGCTGGGAGCCGGAATGCACATTTTCGGGACGACCTGGCAATGCGCTTTCAGAAACCTGAAATGTTCAATCTGCTGATGGCCGGCGAACTCTACCTTCCCGGAAATCTTGATTCCTTCGTGCTTCGTCTCGACCCCGTGAAACTGGATTCCGGTAGCGGTCGTGATCGGCTCGACACCCTTGAGACCGTGGAAGAAATCAAAATGCCACCATGAGCGGCGGAATTCGCCATCGGTCGCAAGTTTCAGTCCGATCTCTTCCTGCTTCCTCACGATCTTTTCGATCTCGCGGTCTTCGACGGCGGTCAGTGCGGCCGCATCGATTTCGTTCCGCGCCCGCTTGGCGCGCGCTTCCTTGAGCGCAGTGGTTCGCAGCAGGCTGCCGACATGATCGGCGCGAAAAGGCGGAGTCTTGCGTTGCGTCATGACTTGCTTAGTTCCCCCATACTTCGCCTGCTAACTCGACGATCATCCGCAGCTTGGCCCATTGTTCGTCCTCGGCGAGCACGTTGCCCTCCTCGGTCGAAGCAAAGCCGCACTGCGGAGACAGGCACAACTGGTCGAGTGCCACAAATTTGGCTGCCTCTTCGATCCGCCTTTTGACTTCCTCGCGCGGCTCGAGGCGTCCGGTCTTCGAGGTCACGAGACCGACCACCACCATTTTCTTACCCTTCGGCAAAAAACGCAGCGGCTCGAAGCCGCCAGCGCGATCGGAGTCGTATTCGAGAAAATATCCATCGTAGTTGCATTTCCCGAGCAGGTTCTCGGCAACAGGCTCGTAGCCGCCAGATGAAATGAAGGTGGATCGGAAATTGCCGCGGCACACATGGGTCGTAATCGTCATGTCGGCCGGTTTTGCCTCGAGCCCCTTGTTGATGCAGCGGGTATAGGTTTCCTGCAGATGGTCGACGTCGAGGCCGCGCTCCTTGGCTTTGGTCAATTGCTCCTGCGAGCAGAGATAGGCCCAGGCGGTGTCGTCCCATTGCAGGTAGCGACACCCTGCATCGTAGAACGCGCGCACGGCCTTCTGATAAGCCACGGCCAGATCGTCAAAGATGGCGTCGCGATCCGGATAGGCCGATTTGGCAACCGCGCCGGGTTCGAGCCGGAAATGCATCACGCTCGGCGACGGGATCGTCATCTTCGGCGTGACCCTGGTGTGCGCCTTCAGGAACCTGAAGTGCTCCACCATGGGGTGGTTGGAAAATCCCATCTTGCCGGTGATACGGATGCTTTGCGGCTTGGATTGAACGCCCTGGAATTGGATGCCGTGGTCGAGCTCGTAGAGCTCGACGCCGTCAAGCATGCTGAAGAAATCGAAGTGCCAGTAAGCGCGGCGGAATTCGCCATCGGTCGCGAGCTTGAGGCCGATCTCTTCCTGCTTTCCAATGACCTTTTCGATCTCGCGGTTTTCAACGTCCCTGAGCTGCTCCTCGCCGATCGCGCCTTTTTCGCGCTTGGCCCGCGCTTCCTGCAACGGTTTGCTGCGTAGGAGGCTGCCCACATGGTCGGCGCGAAATGGTGGTCTGGAGTGGGCCATCGGGGTACCCGAGCACGTTTAATGTGATTGAAAAACCGGCGCGCGCATTCACAGCACTTCTTCTCGCGCGCGTCAATTTTCCGCTCTTTTCTATCACCGAGTTGTCGGGCTAATGTCCCGGCCAATCGAAAACAACGAGCTCAAAGAGGAACGTCAGTATGGCTTACAAGAATCTTGAAGAGGCGATCCAGGCCTCCAGCGGCAACATCGTCAAGATGATGCGCAACTCTCAGATCGGTGCCTACGTCTATCCGGTCGTCGCTCCGGAATTCACCAACTGGCGCGACGAGCAACGCGCCTGGGCCGAGACCTGCGTGCTGTTCGATCAGACGCACCACATGGTGAACCTGTTCGTTGAAGGCCCCGATGCGCTGAAGCTGATGTCGCATCTTGCGACCAATTCATTCAAAAACTTCACCGTCGACAAGGCCAAGCAGTTCGCGCCGTGCAATTACAACGGCCAGGTGATCGGCGACGGCATCCTGTTTTATCTCGGCGAAAACTCTCTGGTTTTCGTCGGCCGGAATCCGACCGCGAACTGGATCCAGTACAACGCGCAGGCCGGCAAGTATAACGTCAAGGTCGAGTACGATGACCGTTCGCCCTCACGCCCGATGGGCAAGCCGGTTTTCCGCAAGTTCTACCGCTACCAGATTCAGGGTCCGAACGCGCAGGACGTCATCAAGAAGCTCAATCGCGGAACGTTCCCCGACATCAAGTTTTTCAACATGGGTCACATCACGATCGCCGGCCGCAAGATCGGTGCGCTGCGTCACGGCATGGCCGGCGCACCCGGCCTCGAGGTGTGGGGACCCTACGCGGAAGGCGACGAAATCCGCGCCGCTATTCTTGAGGCTGGCAAGGACGCGGGCATCGTGCAGGTCGGTGCACGCGCCTATGCGACCAACACGCTCGAGTCGGGCTGGATCCCCTCACCGGTGCCGGCGGTCTACACCGGTGACAAGATGAAGTCTTACCGGCAGTGGCTGCCGGGCACGAGCTACGAAGCAAACGCCTCGCTCGGCGGCAGCTTCGTGTCCAACAACATTGAGGACTACTACACCACGCCTTACGAACTCGGTTACGACAGCTTCACCAAGTTCGATCACGATTTCATCGGCAAGGAAGCGCTGCAGGCCATGCAAGGCAAAGTCCACCGCAAGAAGGTGACGTTTGCGTGGAACAATGACGACGTGAACAAGGTGTTTGCGTCGATGTTCGCGCCGCCAGGTGAAAATTACAAATTCATCGACCTGCCCCTGTCGAACTATGCCTCGAGCTCATTCGACGCCATCATGAGCGGCGGCAAGGTCATCGGCGCTTCGATGTTCTCCGGCTACAGCTTCAACGAGCGCAAGATGCTGTCGCTCGGCTTCGTCGAAGAACAGTACGCAAAGCCCGGCACAAAGCTAACGCTGGTCTGGGGCGAGGAAAACGGCGGCACCAAGAAGACCACCGTTGAGCGGCATAAACAGATGGAAATGCGCGTCGAGGTCGGTCCGACCCCTTACGGTCAGCAGGCGCGCGAAACCTATCATCAGGGCTGGCGCACAGCCGTAGCCAGCTGAGGGCAAAAATCGCTGCGGCGCCGCTCTTCAGGAGTTCGCCGCGGCCTTCTGCCCGGCGCCCGCTTGCGCCATATCGGACGCATAGCGGGCTGTCTGGACCACGCCGCCGAATGAGAAGTAGTGCAGGCGCGTTTCGCCAAGTTCGCGCTGCGATGCGCTCAACATTTCGATGATGCGTTCTGGCCCGACATTACCGACCAGGCTGGTCGCCATCCCCGATGCCAGTCCGCGCAGCGACGTCGACACGCCGCAACGTTTGGCATAGCGGATCAAGGCCGGTACGCTGGTCGGACCGGCGAGCCCAATCCCGACGCGGTTCTTGATGCCGCTGTTGCGCAGTTGCTTGAGCCAGGCAATGATGCGCTCTCCCGAAAAAGAGAACTGCGTCACGATGTTGACGCGCAGACCCTGCGCCGTCGCGCTGGCAATTTTCTCGTCGAGCGAGGCCTCAAGCCGTGCGGTCGGTATGCGCGGATGCCCTTCCGGATAAGATCCGATACCGATTTCCTCGATACCGTGACGGCGCAAGTCGCCTTTCTGAATCACGGCAAGGGCATCGGCATAAATCCCGGCGGCATCACCGTCGCCGCCGATGACCAGCAAGTGTTGCACGCCGGCTTCGCCAGTGAGGCGTTGCAGCACATCCTTCAGCGTATCGGCACTTGCCAGTCGCCTCGCCGCGATATGGATCACGGGTTCAAGCCCCGCTCTTCGGAGCGCTACAGCCGGCCCGACTGTTTCGTTCGGCGCAGCTTTCGGGATCGCCGTGACGTAGACGGATGTGCCAGGCGTGAGAATCTCGCCGAGCTGGGCAATTTCGCTCGCGCTGGGCCTTGTGGCCTCAATCGAGAAGTCCCGGGCAAAGTCGCTGGCAGTCATAGGAACGGGTCCGATCACGGCTGTCGGCGCGAAATCACGAAGGACTCGTCGTAGAACCATAAGCCGCCATGCTGCTGAAGAACCTCGCGCGTGGCCTCGATGTAGCGGCGATCACTGTTTACATCGGAAAGGCGATCGTCCTCGACTTGCGCCACATAGATTGCCGCGTTCCACGCGGCCAACAGCGTCGAGGTCCCGATCGAGGACGAAATCTCCGACGGCAACGTGTGCATGTCGTAACGAAACAGCGACCGCTGATCGGAATAAGCGTTGAAATTGAGGTCGCGACCCGCGGCGCCCAGTTCGTGCTTGGCCTCCTTCAGAAGATCGTGGCGGTTGTGCAGAAACGGATTGTCGTTCGGCCACACCTTTTTGATGATGTCCATTCCCGGATCGTGCCCGTGGGAATGGATCGCGATCATGCGGCCACCGGGTCCGAGAGCACGTGCAAGCGGCGCCAGAACGCGTTTCCCCTTGAACTCAAGCGAGGCGCGCGCACGATAGGGTTGCGATGCGATCACCAGATCGTAGTCGGCGACGGTACCGCCCGGCCTCGGCACAATTTGGTCGAGCAAGAAGCGGTGATCGTTGCGGTAGATCACGAGGATCACTGGACGCTCGTACACTGGATTGCCGCTTTTCGGACTGACGCGCGCTTTCCAGCTTTCGGCCAGGAACGGTTCGAGATCAGTGATCTGTTTCTCGAAGCTGTGCGCGGTGTTGCCTTCCATCGCCAGTCCTTTCCAGACGAGACTGGTCGCGGCGCTCAGCGATTTCACGGCAAGCCACGGTGCCTCCGCATAGGCAAGGTTCGTCAGCACCAGCACCGTTGACGGATGCTCGACAAAACGATCCGCCATCTTATGCAACGTGAGGCGAATGTCCTCCAGGCTGATTTCCTTGCCGACGATATAGAAGGGCGTGGTCGGGAACCGGTCGTGCATCGAGCGCATCACGCGCGCGAGCACCGTCCCGTCACCGACGCCGGCGTCGAACACGCGCACCGCTGGCGGCCGCGGATGGATATTGGCGAGCTCAAGGCTCACCCGCGAAGCAATTTCCCACTTCTCCGAGCAAGTGTTCACGAAGAGCAGATACTTCTGCCTGTTGTCAAAGAAACGAAAATTGCGTTGCGGGTCGTCGCTGGCGAGCCCGGAAGCGACCGGTGGCACGGTTGTCGATTTCACGACAGGCAGAATTCCCGGCGGCGTCGGCTCGAACAGAAGGCGGCGGCGCGCGGGAGCGCCGTCCGCATTGCGCGCCATGAAGGCATGGATGCGATCGAGCGTGTCGGTCGTGATACGTCCGCCGTTGCGCAGACGGCTTGCGAGCTTGCCGTCGTTGACCGCACGGCGGCCGAAGGTCGATTCGGCGAGCCCCCGCGTCCGGCAAAACTCGCTGATCTCCTGGAGAATCTGTTCGTTCATGAAGCGCTTCCTGCCGGCTCTCAAGCGGCCGTTATGGCCACGAGCGAACCAACTCCAATCCCTGCCGTCAACTACAAATATGCTATTGGGAAACGTGGGCAAGGTGGGTGGGCAGCGTGCCCACCTATAAAGGACCCCATATTCAGGCAGAAAATGCTAACGAATTCTGGGTTGAGGCTGGGGACAACAAGAAGATGGAATATGGCCCACCCTCATGGTCAGGCCCGTGGGCACTGTGGGCAGGCGCCCTGCCGCTTGCCCGTGGACCGGCGGCTCAGATCTCGAAGAAAACCGTCTCGTTCTCGCCCTGCACGCGGATGTCGAAGCGGTAGATCGGCATTTCGCCCTTGGTTTCCTTGTGGGCGACGAGCGTCCCGCGCCGGTCGGATGGGACCAGCGTCAGGATGGGATCGCCGGCATTGGCGACCTCATCCGGGAAATAGAGGCGCGTATAGATCTGCCGCAGCATCCCCCGCGAGAAGATGCAGAAGACGATATGGGGGGCCTGCGCCTTGCCGTTCGGCCCCGGTACCGATCCGGGCTTGATGGTATCGAAACTGAAAAGGCCATTATTGTCGGTCGCCGAACGGCCGAAGCCCAAGAATCGGGTGTTCGGCCGCGGGCGATTGTCAGCCGGATGGGCATAACGGCCCTGCGCGTCCGCCTGCCAAATTTCGATCATGGCGTCGTTGATCGGCACACCATCGCCATCGAAAACGCGACCCTCAACACGGATCTTGGTGCCGGAAGTATCCGCGGTTATGAGATTGGCGCCCGCCGTTTCCTTCCAGTCATAGGTTTCCTTGCCTTGTTCCGGCCGCCATTCACAGCGGCTGTGCGGCGCCAGGCCATAGGCGAAAAACGGACCGACGGTTTGCGAGGGAGTGATCTCGGACATTAGTGCTTATCCGTGTCAGTGCTTGTCTGTGTCTTGGGGCGTGGCCTCGCGTCCGCGCAGGACGATATCGAAGCGGAAGCAGAGCGCCCAATCGGGAATGGTGTTGTCCAGGTCGAACGTCGAGACCATGCGCCCGCGCGCCTTCTCGTCGGTGACCGAATTGAAGATCGGATCGAACGGGAAGAGGCAGTCGCCTGGAAAATACATCTGCGTTACGAGGCGCGACAGGAACGAGTGGCCGAACACGGAGAAGTGGATGTGGTTCGGCCGCCACGCGTTGTGGTGATTGCCCCAGGGATAGGCGCCCGGTTTCACCGTGATGAAGCGATAGTAGCCACTCTTGTCGCTGACCGTCCGCCCCGCCCCAGTGAAGTTCGGATCGAGCGGTGCCGGATGCTGGTCGACATTGTGGACGTAGCGCCCGCACGCATTCGCCTGCCAAATCTCGACGAGCGTGTCGGGAACCGGACGCTTGTCCTCATCGTAGACGTGTCCGTGCACGATGATGCGTTCCCCGAGCGGTTCACCCTTGTGCTGCTTGGTGAGGTCGTTATCGCCTTCCTGCACCGCATCGTGGCCGTAAACCGGCCCGGTCAGTTCGGACAAAGTCTGCGGCACGAGAATCAGCGGCTTCGACGGCGAGCGCTTCACCGTACTGCGGTAACCGGGCGTGAGATGCTTGGGAAAAGCATTCAGGCTCTCTCTTGGAAAAACCAGCGTCATTTCCGTTCCTTCATGCCTTGCTCGTTATCACACTTTCTCGAGGGCCAGTGATACGCCCTGCCCCACTCCGACGCACATGGTGGCGAGCGCGAGCTTCCCACCTCTTTCCTCAAGACCATGCGCGGCCGTTAGCGCCAGGCGCGCACCCGACATGCCGAGCGGATGGCCGAGCGCGATCGCACCGCCGTGCGGATTGACGTGCTCGGCATCGTCGGCAAGCCCGAGTTGCCGCAGGCATGCTAGCGACTGCGACGCGAAAGCTTCGTTGATCTCGATCAAATTGTAATCGCTTATTTTCTGACTCAGCCGCGCCATCAGTTTTTGCGTCGCCGGCACCGGACCGATGCCCATGATGCGCGGCGGCACCGCCGCCGAAGCCATGCCCAGAATGCGCGCGCGCGGCTTGAGCCCATGCGTTTTTACGGCCGTTTCCGAGGCGACGATCATGGCCGCCGCGCCATCATTAACGCCGGAAGCATTGCCGGCGGTCACGGTGCCGGGATTGCGAAAAGGAGTCTTGAGTTTCGCCAGCTGTTCGAGGGTCGTATCGGGGCGGGGGTGTTCGTCCCTGTCGACCTTGATCGGACCCGCCTTGCCGTCCGGCACTTCGACCGCGACGATTTCCTTTGCAAAATATCCTGAAGCGATTGCCTTGCCGGCTCTTTGTTGGGAGCGCAGCGCAAAAGCATCCTGGTCCGCGCGTGTAATCTGGAATTCCTCGGCGACGTTCTCACCGGTCTCGGGCATCGTCACGATGCCATATTGCTGCTTCATCAGCGGATTGACGAAGCGCCAGCCGATGGTCGTGTCATAGATTTCCGCCGTGCGCGCGAAAGCCTCCGGCGCCTTGCCTTGCACGAAGGGTGCGCGCGTCATCGATTCAACGCCGCCAGCAATTGCAAAATCGATCTCGCCGGCACGGATCGCGCGCGCGGCGGACCCAACAGCGTCAAGCCCGGAGGCGCACAGCCGGTTGAGCGTGACGCCCGGCACGCTGGTCGGCAGACCGGCGAGCAGCAGCGCCATGCGCGCCACGTTGCGATTGTCTTCGCCCGCCTGGTTGGCGCAGCCGTAGTAGACTTCGTCGAGCTTTTCCCAATCGATCTTCGCGTTGCGCGCCATCAGCGCCTTGATCGGTATAGCGGCGAGGTCGTCGGCCCGCACCTTGGCAAGCGCACCGGCATAGCGGCCGATTGGCGTTCGCGCTGCGTCGCAGAGGAAAACGTCGCGCGCCATCAGGCGGCCTCCGCGTGCGCGCGGTTGGTACGCGCGTGAAGCTCGCGCAGGACTTCCAGCTCGCGTTGGGTCGGCGGTGGCGTTTCGGCGACCTTGGCCGCAAATTTGATCGGCCAGCCGGAATTTTCCTGGATCTGTTCGCGGGTAACTCCGGGATGAATGGAGACGACGGTCATTTCCTTTGTCTGTGGATCCGGCTCGAACAGGGCGAGATCGGTGATGAGCTTGGTCGGTCCTTTGGTCTTCACGCCAAGCTTTGCGCGTGAATCGCCACCCGAGACGTGACCGATCGAGGTCACGAAATCGAGCCTGTCGACGAAGCTGCGTTTGCCCTGGGCCATGATAATGAAGATTTCGCCGCAGGAGGTGGCGATCTCCGGCGCGCCACCACCGCCGGGCAACCGCACTTTCGGCTTGTCATAGGAGCCGACCACGGTCGTATTGAGATTGGCGAATCTGTCGATCTGGGCGCCACCGAGAAATCCGACCTTGATACGGCCGCCTTGCAGCCAGTAGCGGAACATTTCGGGGACCGACACCGTGGTCAGCGCGGTCTCACACAATTCGCCGTCGCCAATCGAGAGTGGAAGAATGTTCGGCCTGGTGGCGAGCGTTCCGGATTCGTAAATCAGGGTGATGTTCGGCGCGTGTGTCAGCCGGGCGAGGTTGCACGCCGCCGATGGCTGGCCGATGCCGACGAAGCAGACATCGTCGTTCTTGAGGGCCCGCGCCGCAGCGACGGTCATCATTTCATTGGGCTTGTAGTCAGCCATGATTGCCACCTCGTCATTCCGGGGCGCGCTGCAGGCGCGAACGCTAACGCGCCGTCCTGGAATAACCAGAATAGAACTTTTGCCATTGTCTCACTCCGCCGCCATCCGGTGCTTGCGCGCGTATTTCGCAAAAGCCTCCGGACCCTTCGACAGGACATTTTCTTTCATCCAGGCGTGAAATGAAACGCGCTCGCGCGAAATCGCATCCCATTCCTTGTAGAAACCGTTGTTGCGCGGATAGTAGCCCTGCGCATAGGACGGCCACGCGCCGCCCGGCACTTCGACCACGTGGCCTACGGTCCAGTGCGGCAGCACGACCGCGTTGAGGCTGCGCTCGGGAAGTTCATCGACGATCTCCTCGACCGTGACCACCGAGCGTTTGGAAGCGAGCACGGCCTCTTTTTGAACGCCGAGCACGCCCTCGATCATCACGTTGCCGGTCTTGTCGGCGCGCTGCGCGTGGATCACCGCAACGTCCGGCCGATGCGCCGGGATCGCCGCAAGCTCTTCGCCGGTGAACGGGCACGTCACACGTTTGATTTTCGAATTCACCTTCGGCAGATCGCCACCGATGTAGCCGCGAAAGATTGCGCAAGGCAGACCGGCGGCGCCGGCCTCGTAGGCATTGGCCATCGCGGCATGCGAATGCTCTTCCAGTTCAAGCTTCTGCGGCCAGCCATTCTCGATCGCGTCTCTCAGACGGTGCAACGAGCCTACGCCGGGATTGCCACCCCACGAAAAGACCAGCTTCGACACGCAGCCCATGCCGATCAGCTGATCGTAAATGAGATCCGGCGTCATGCGGATCAGCGTCAATCCCTTGCGGCCCTGGCGGATGATTTCGTGGCCCGCCGCGTGCGGAATGAGATGGGTAAAGCCTTCCAGCGCTATGGTGTCGCCATCGCGGACGGCTGATTTGATCGCTTCGGCGAGGGAGGAAATACGCGCCATACGGAATATTCCAATTGGGGTGCCGTATTTACGGCCGCCCATCGGCAGGGTCAAATGGCGATCGCGCCATAAGTTAGAGCTCCAACGGATCGCACAGTCATGCTGGGCAAAGAGCCGATTTTCACCATCCACGCCGAACTCGACGCCATCACCAGCTTCGGCAAGACACCATATGGCGAGCGGCGCGTGATCGGCATTCTGGGTGGCGCCGTTCGCGGCCCCAGGCTTGCGGGTCGAATTTTGCCCGGCGGCGCTGATTGGCAGCTCATCCGCCACGATGGGGTTGCCGACATAAAGGCGCGCTACAGCATCGAGACCGACGCCGGGGCCCTCATCATGGTCAATAGTGAAGGTCTGCGGCACGGGCCGCCCGAGGTGATGGAAAAACTGGCGCGGGGCGAGAATGTCGACCCCCGTCATTATTATTTCCGCACAGTGATGCGCTTCGAGACTGCAGCCCCTGCGGTCGACTGGCTTAACCGAATCCTGGCCATCGCCAAAGGACAAAGGGAGCCGCGCGCCGTGCGGCTTGACGTCTACGAGGTGGAATGACAGCGGTTCAGCCGAAGTCGCGCAGCAGATCGAGAAGCTGCTGCCGCCGCCTCTGTCCGATAAACGCGGCCAGCTGGGCCTCGTGCTGTTTGGCGAGACTCTTGATCTGCGCCAGCGCCTTTTCTCCGTCCTTGGTCAGATAAAGTGAGTGCGAGCGCGCGTCGTTCGCCGATGCACGTCTGCTGATCCACTTCCGCCGTTCGAGCACATGCAGAAGACGGGCGAGCCGCGCCCGTTCGATGCTCAGGCTCTGCGCAATCGCGGCCTGCGAACGGCCCGGGTTGGCTTCAATTACCAGCAGTACCGAATACTGCGCGGGGCGAACCTTCATCGGCCGCAAGGTCTGGATGAAATCCTGAAATACCCAGATTTGCAGGCGGCGCAGGAAATAACCGAGGTGGTTTTCGAGCTGACCAATCCCGAGGCCTTCTTTCGGTCCGGGCCATTCGGTTACGGCCACTTTTTCTGCAGTGCGCATGGGTCACCGTCATCAGTTGCGTCGCAAAGATCGCCTTGACCCCAATTGTTGTCAATGACAACATTCTGGCCAGCCCGGCAAATACCAAACGAAAACGATATCCAGGGAGGGCCGCCATGCCGCAATTCAAGACGGTTGCCACGATACTTTTCGCGCTGATCGCATCGCCGCTTTACGCGGAAACAAATGGCGTGCTGCGCATCGGCGTTCTCAACGACATGTCCAGCGTCTATGCCGATTTTCAGGGACCCGGCTCGGTGATTGCCGCGCAGATGGCGGTCGAGGATTTCAACAAGCAGTCCCAGCGCAAGGTCGAAGTGATCTCAGGCGATCATCAGAACAAGCCCGACATCGGCGCCGGCATTGCGCGGCGATGGCTTGACGTCGAAGGTGTCGATGTAATCGTCGACCTGCCGAACTCGGCCGTTGCACTCGCGGTCGGCGATATCGTGCGCGAAAAGAACAAGGTCGCGATCGGTTCGGGCGCCGGCACGGCGCTGCTCACCGGCGCGAAGTGCTCACCGAATTTCATCCACTGGACCTACGACACTTGGGCGATGGGCCATGCGTCGGCACGAGGCGTGCTCGCTTCCGGTCCCAAGACATGGTTCTTCGTCACCGCGGACTACGCGTTCGGGCACGATCTCGAGAAACAGGCAAGCGAGGAGGTCGTGGCAAGCGGTGGCAAGATTATTGGAAGCGTGCGCCACCCGCTCGGTGCTTCGGATTTCTCGTCTTTCCTGTTGCAGGCGCAGGCATCAGGCGCTGACGTCGTTGCGCTGGCGAATGCCGGCGGCGACACCACCAACAGCGTCAAGCAGGCGGCGGAATTCAAGATCGGCGGCAAACAGAAGATCGTTGCGCTCATCTTCGATCTGCAAAGCGTCCCGGCGCTTGGCCTGAACACCGCGCAGGGACTCGTCGCCGTCAATGCGTTCTACTGGGACACGAACGATCAGACCCGGGAATGGTCGAAGCGCTTCCAGGAGCGGCATGCGAAGAAAATGATGCCCAACCACATGCACGCCGGCGTCTATGCCGCCGTGCTGCACTACCTGAAGGCCGTCGATAAAGTTGGCTCGCCAGCGGACGGCGCGGCCGTGATCGCGGCGATGAAGGCGACGCCGACCGATGACCCGCTTTTCGGCAAAGGCACCATCCGCGCCGATGGTCGCAAGATCCACCCGATGTACCTGCTCGAGGTCAAGACGCCGGCGGAATCGAAAGGTGAATGGGATGCCTTCAAAATCGTCCAGACGATCCCGGCCGACAAGGCGTTCCGGCCCTTGAACGAAGGCGGCTGTCCGCTGGTCAAGAACTGAGCGTTGCGCAAGCGGACCCATGGCGACATGATCGCGTCGCCGCACACATATTGTGAGCCAGTAAATGTCGTCTAAGGGCGTTACCGCACAGTTGCCGGCCTCTCTTGCCGCCGAGCGGCATGGTAGCGTGGCCGTGCTGAAGCTCAATCGGCCGCAGAAACGCAATGCACTCGATGATGAGACCATCTTCGGCGTCGAACAATTTTTCGCATCGCTGCCGGAGGACATCTGCGCCGTGCTGGTCGCCGGCGAAGGCGAGCATTTCTCCGCGGGCCTCGACCTGACGGAATTGAAAGAAAGGAACGTCACCCAGGGCATTGCCCATTCAGGCCTCTGGCATCGAGCTTTCGACAAGATTCAATTCGGCAAGGTGCCGGTGGTCGCCGTCCTGCATGGCGCAGTGGTCGGCGGCGGTCTTGAGCTTGCTGCCTCGGCGCATGTCCGCATCGCGGAGCGTTCGGCCTACTACGCGCTCCCGGAAGGCAGCCGCGGCATCTATGTCGGCGGGGGCGGCTCGGTGCGATTGCCACCGTTGATCGGCGTCGCACGCATGATGGACATGATGCTGACCGGCCGCACATATTCCGCGGAGGAGGGCCAGGCCATCGGCCTGACCACATATCTCGTCGAGAACGGGGAAGGCTTTGCCAAGGGCCTCGAACTGGCGCAGCGCATCGCCGGAAATGCGCCGCTGACCAATTTCGCCGTCGTGCACGCGCTGCAGCGGATCGCGCAGATGAGTCCGGCGAGCGGCTTCGCCATGGAGGCACTAATCTCATCGATTGCGCAAGCCGACGGCGAGGCGAAAGCGCGTCTGAAGGATTTTTTGGAAAAGCGCGCGCCCAAGGCAACGCGCGATTGACGGGGTGGTAGAGAAATGCCGGGCGCAATCAAAGATACTGGTTCTGCTGGCAGCGCGCGGCTGCGCCCCGTACGCCTTGGCGCGCTCGACGCCGTTCTCGATCGGCGCGCCGACGGCACCATTCACATTCGCGCGGCGCAATCGCTTGATACATTCCATGGCAAATTGAGCGAGCCGCTCGAGCATTGGGCCAAAACCGCGCCGGACCGCCTGTTCCTCGCACAGCGCGACGCACAGGACCAATGGCGCAAGCGTTCCTATGCCGAGACACTCGCCGATGTACGGCGCATCGGGGGCGCGCTGCTGCGGCGCGGGTTGTCCGCCGAGCGCCCGCTGGTGATTTTATCCGGCAATGACATTGAGCATGCACTGCTCGCACTCGGCGCGATGTATGTCGGCATTCCCTATGCGCCGATCTCGCCGGCCTATTCGCTTATGTCGAATGATTTCGGCAAGCTGCGCGGCATCATCAATCTGCTTACACCCGGACTTGTTTTCGCGAACGATGGCGGACCGTTTGCACGGGCCATCTACGAAACCGTCCCGGACGAGATCGAGCTCGTGGTCGCCCGCAATCCGCTCGGCGACCGCAAGACAACGATCTTCGCCGATCTGCTTGGTGCCGAAGATGCGAGTGGCGTTGGCGCCGCGCATCGCGCCGTGGTGCCCGACACGATTGCCAAATTTCTTTTCACCTCGGGCTCGACTGGAAATCCCAAGGCGGTCATCAACACGCACAGGATGTTGTGTTCCAACCAGGCCATGCTCGGATCGGGTTTTGCCTTTGTTAAAGACGAACCGCCGGTCGTTGTCGACTGGTTGCCGTGGAGCCACACCTTCGGCAGCAACCACAATTTCAATATGGTGCTGACTTACGGCGGATCGCTCTACATCGATGACGGCAACCCCACGCCGCCGGGCGCGCCAAAGACGGCAAGAAACCTGCGCGAGATTGCGCCGACGATCTATTTCAACGTGCCCATGGGTTACGAAGCGCTGATCTCGCACTTCCGTGCGGACGACGCGCTGCGCCGCAACTTCTTCAGCCGGCTGAAGGTGCTGTTCTATGCCGGCGCCGGCCTGAACCAGACCACCTGGGATCAACTGACCCAGCTGGCGATCGAGACGACCGGCGAGCGCATCATCTTTCTCTCTTCGCTCGGATCGACCGAGACGGCGCCATTGGCGCTGGCCTGCTCGTGGGAATTCGATCGGCCGGGCAATATCGGCCTGCCAGCGCCGGGGGTCGAGCTCAAGCTCGTACCGAACGAAGGCAAGCTTGAAGCGCGTTTGCGCGGCCCGCACATCACGCCGGGTTACTGGCGGCAGGGCGAGCTGACGCGCGATGCCTTCGACGAAGAGGGTTTCTACAAGCTCGGCGACGCGCTGAAATTTGTCGACCCGAACGACCCAGGCAAGGGTCTCCTGTTTGACGGCCGCATCGCCGAGGATTTCAAGCTGTCGACGGGAACCTGGGTCAGCGTCGGACCCTTGCGCGCGCGGTTCATCGATCACTTTGTACCTTATGTGCGCGACGTCGTATTCGCCGGTGCCGACCGCAATGATCTCGCCGCGCTGATATTTCCCGACTTCGAAGCGTGCCGGAAACTGGCCAACCTCGGCTCCGATGCATCGCCGAGCGACATCGTCGCCACCCCGGCGGTACGCGCGAAATTCACTGAGCTGCTGACGAGACTCGCAGGCCTCAGTCCCGGCTCCTCGACGCGCGTCAACCGCGCGATGCTGATGATCGAACCGCCATCGCTGGACAAAGGCGAGGTCACTGACAAGGGTTCGTTCAACCAGCGCGCCGTTCTGCGGAACCGGGCGAGCACGGTGGACGAACTCTACGCGATGCCTTTATCTTCGCGGGTGATCGCAGCCGAAGGACAGCGCTGATGGAAATCAAGGGACAGGCCGCCATCGTCACCGGTGGCGCATCGGGCCTGGGCGCCGCGACCGCGCGCGCATTGGCTGCGGCGGGTGCCAAGGTTGCAGTTGCCGATGTCAACGAGAAGGCGGCCGCCGAGGTCGCCGCTAGCATCAAGGGCGTCGCGGTTGCCTGCGATGTCGCCGACAGCACCAGCGGCGAAGCCGCTGTGAAGAAGGCCGCCGCCGCGCACGGGCCTGCGCGCATTCTCGTGAATTGCGCCGGCGTCGGACCGGCGAAACGCATCATCGGCCGCGAAGGGCCGATGCCGCTCGCGGACTACGAACGAGTCATTCGCATCAACCTGATCGGCACTTTCAACATGATGCGGCTCGTTGCGGCCGCGATGCAGGCCGTCGAGCCGCTGCCCGACGGCGAGCGCGGCGTCATTGTCTCCACCGCTTCCGTCGCCGCTTTCGAGGGGCAGATCGGACAGTCGGCCTACTCTTCTTCCAAGGGCGGTGTCGCCGCGCTGACGCTGCCGGCGGCGCGTGAATTTTCCCAGTTCGGCATCCGTGTCCTTGCGATCGCGCCGGGCATATTCGGAACGCCGATGCTGCGTGCCCTGCCGCAGGACGTGCAGGATTCGCTTGACGCCTCCGTGCCGTTTCCCAAACGGCTAGGCGAGCCGCGGGAATTCGCGGCCCTCGTGCTCCACTGTGTCCACAACGGTTATCTAAATGGCGAAGTGATCCGCCTCGATGGCGCGCTGCGCATGGCGCCACGCTGACGCATGACTTCCGTGACCAGTTTCGCCAACACCCGCACCGTGCGCATTGAATGGGGAGATTGCGATCCGGCCGGAATCATTTTCTACCCGCGCTATTTCGAAATCTTCGACGCATCGACGGCGCAGCTGTTCGAGCGCGCGCTCGGAATGACCAAGATCAACATGCCGAAAGTTTTCGAGTTCGCCGGATTTCCGCTCGTGCGCACGCGCGCGCGTTTTCTGAAACCGACGCGCTACGGCGACGACGTCGATGTTACCAGCAAGATTGCGTTCGGCACGTCCAGCTTCGAGATCGAACACCGGTTGAGTCTCAAAGGCGAAACCTGCGTCGAGTGTTCGGAGAAGCGGGTCTGGGTCGTGCGCGGCGCAGACGGCGAACTGAAATCACATCCGGTGCCGGAGACGGTGCTGAGCAAATTCCGTTAACGCTGAGCGGCGATGTCATTCCGGGACGGCGCGACAGCGCCGGACCCGGAATCCAGATGCACAGCGCGTGTTTCTGGATTCCAGGTTCGCGCTTTTAACGCGCCCCGGAACGACACTGGTGGAAAGGCATTGCCTCGCCACCGTCATGCCCGCTTCGCACGCGCTCCGGAATGACAGAACGACAGGTGCGTGCCTACTCGATCTCGGCCGCAATCTTCTTCAGGGTGCGGATGAATTTCTTCCGGTCGCGTTCACCGATCAGTTGATCGAGGTTACGCTCGTGCCGGCGCGCGCAACGCGTCATGTTGGTGAGAACCCTTTTTCCGGCGGGCGTCAGGTTCAGGCAATACGTGCGGCGGTCAGTATCCATGCGAGTGCGTTCGACCAGACCGCGCCGCGCCAGATCTTCAACCACCGGCGTAAGACTCGATTTGTCGCGCCCATTGGCGAGCGAAAGTTCGGTCTGGCTGATGCCGGGATTGCGGGCGATCAATGTCAGGGTGGCAAACCGACCGGGGCTCTCGCCGATCTCCTGCGAATGGCGGGAAAAGGCCTGAAAAGCGGCCTCCTGCGCCATGCGCAGATTGAAGCCGACCCAATAGGCAAGCGGACCGAAATTTATCGGCAAGCCAAAGGCTTCGCCGTTCTTGCCGCGTCGGCGGCCCCCCGTGCCATTCGTTCCGTGCACCCGAGCTTCCTTTGCCGGAACCGACTGATTGCCGGCGCCGGCATTTAGTTTGATGTCAAACTATACGCTTTACAACAGCGTCCGCCTTCGGCTGAATATTGCAAAAAGTCTAACCAACCGCCCAGCCCAAGGGAGAGAACGATGAAACTCCGTTTTGCCGGTTGTGTCTATGCTGCCGCGTTAGTGATCGGCGGGGCGACCGGCGCGCTTGCGCAAGACAAAACTTTCGAGCTCAAGCTGTCACACTGGGTGCCGCCGTCGCACCCGCTGCAGAGGGCGCTTGAGGACTGGGGGGCTTCTGTCGAGAAAGATTCCGGTGGAACCATCAAGTACAAGGTCTATCCCGCGCAGCAGCTCGGCAAAGCCTTCGACCACTACGATATGGCGCGTGATGGCATCGCCGACCTCACCTACATCAATCCCGGCTACCAGCCCGGCCGATTTCCGATCATCGGCGCCGGCGAATTGCCGTTCCTAATGACCAACGCCAAAGGTGGCACACAGGCGCTCGATGCCTGGTATCGCAAATACGCGGCGCAGGAGATGAAGGACGTCAAGTTCTGCCTCGCCTTCGTGCACGATCCCGGTGCGTTCCATTCGCGCTCGAAAAAGATCGTCGTGCCGGATGACATCACGGGCATGAAGATCCGTCCGGCGCACGCGACGATGGCGACTTTCGTGACCCAGCTTGGCGGCACCAACGTTCAAGCGTCGGCCCCGGAAGTCCGCGACATCCTCGAGAAAGGCGTTGCCGACGCGGTGACGTTTCCCTGGGGTTCGGTACTGCTGTTCGGCATCGACAAGGTGACGAAGTATCACCTGGACATGCCGCTCTACGTGACGACCTTCGCCTTCGTCTTCAACAAGGATAAGTACAACCAGATGTCGCCGGCGCAGAAGAAAGTGATCGACGATCACTGCGCGCCGGAATGGGCGCTGAAAGTTGCCTCGCCCTGGGCGGATTTCGAACACGCTGGCATCGCCAAGATCAAGGCGGAGGCCGGTCAGGAAGTCTATGAGCCGACGCCCGCGCAGGTCGCGGAGTGGAAGAAGGCCGCGCAGCCGCTTGAGGAAAAATGGGCGGAAGGCGTCAAGAAGGCTGGCCTCGATCCGGCCGTCGTGATGAAAGAGCTGAAGGCGCAACTGTCGAAGGAAGGCGCCGGCTACTGAAGACGCGCGGCGCGCTCTCGACGACACCGGGGATGTAACGGCGGCGGGAAGTCCCGCTGCCGTTTCCTGCAAGAGGTCTTGCTGGAGGCTGAGGGGCGCATGAAACGCGTCTACATGGATCGTTTCATCGATTCGATCGAATGGGTGGCGGCGTTTTTCGTCGGGGTTGTCGCGCTCAACATCTTTGTCGCGGTGCTGCTGCGAAACCTTTTCGCCTATTCTATTCCCGACTCCTACGATTTCGGCCGACTGATGCTCGGCATCCTCATTTTCTGGGGCATCGCCGCTACCTCCTATCGCGGCACGCACATCACCGTCGATCTCGTATGGAGCAATGTTGGGCCGCGTTATCAGCGCATGATCGATATCTTTGCGACATTGGTGCTGCTGTTGGTTGTCACGGTGCAGACCTACACCTTGTTCGACAAGGTCATGACGACGCGTGTCGACAACGTACTCACCTTCGATCTCAGATTGCCGACCTGGCCGTTCTTCCTGATTGCCTGGCTTGGTGACGTTTCCGCGGTGCTGCTGATCGCGATCCGGACCTATCGTCTCATCTTTCATCCGGACTACATGCTCGATCCGACCGTGCAAAAAGAAATCAAGCCGGTCGAATGACGATGAGCACCAACGCCGTCGCGATCATCGGTTTTCTCGCACTCTTTGCGATGATGCTGCTGCGCGTGCCGGTCGGCATGGCGATGGGTCTCGTCGGCGTGTCGGGCTTCGCCTATCTCAACGGCGGCGCGCCGGCGCTCAAGCTGGTCGGGCAGACGTCGATGCGGACGGTCACCGACTACACGTTCGGTGTCATCCCGATGTTTCTGCTCATGGGCGCTTTCGTCACCCACTCGGGCATGAGTCGCGAACTTTTTCGCGCGGCCAATACTTTTGTCGGCCATCTGCGCGGCGGATTGGGCATCGCGACGGTCGCCGCCTGCGGCGGCTTTGCCGCCATCTGCGGTTCTTCGGTCGCCACCGCCGCGACGTTCTCGACCGTCGCCTATCCGGAAATGCGCCGCTTCGGCTATCCGCAGAGCTTTGCCACGGGCGTGATCGCGGCGGGCGGCACGCTGGGTGCCATGCTGCCGCCGTCAACCGTGCTCGCCGTCTACGGCATCATCACCGAGCAGGACATCGGCAAGCTTTTCATCGCCGGAATCATTCCCGGCCTGCTGGCGATCTGCATGTACATGACCACGATCGCCATCATCGGATGGGGTTGGCCGAAATTCCTGCCGACCGGTCCGCGCAGCAACTGGGTGGAGCGCCGGGCTGCGCTGAAAGACATCTGGGCGCCGTTGCTGCTGTTTGTTTTCGTAATTGGCGGGCTTTACGGGCTGCCATTGCTGCCCCGCTTCACGCCGACCGAAGCCGGCGGTGTCGGCGCGAGCGGCGCTTTCCTGATCGGCCTGTTGAGCCGGCGTCTCGACAGAGATGGCATCCTCAGCTCACTCCTGCAGGCGACGCGCACCGCCGCCGCCGTATTCACCGTGCTGATCGGCGCGCTGCTGTTCGGCTACTTCCTCACGGTGAGGAAGTAGCCGAAGGTGACCGAGTTCCTCACTGGCCTCGGACTCGGCCGCTACGGCGTCCTGGCGCTGATCATGCTGATGTACCTGGTGCTGGGTTGCCTGATGGACGCGATGGCCATGATCATCCTGACCATCCCGATCATTTTCCCGGTCATCACGCATCTGGGCTTCGACCCAATCTGGTTCGGCGTCATCATCGTGATGACCGTCGAGCTCGGCCTGATCCACCCGCCGGTTGGAATGAATGTGTTCGTGATAAAAAGCGTCATCAAGGACGTGACCTTTTCGACGATATTCAGGGGCGTCATTCCGTTCATCCTGACCGACCTTATCCGGCTGGTCATCCTCATCGCCTTCCCGATCCTGGCGTTGTGGCTGCCCTCGCAAATGCAGTGAATTCCGTGTTATATAGTTTGGGTCCCAACTATCTGCCGAAGGCCTGACGATGGAACGATCGTTCAAGAAAGAAGTGCAGGCGCTGAAGCTCGGCGACGGCGAAATCTTCCGCGGCGAGGGTATCCTGGCCGTCACCAAGGCGCTGCTGCAGTCGGGCATCTCCTACGTCGGTGGATACCAGGGCGCGCCGGTCTCGCATCTGCTCGATGTGCTGGTCGACGCCGAGGACATCATGTCCGACCTCGGCGTGCACCTGGAAACCTGCTCGAACGAAGCGTCGGCCGCGGCGATGCTCGGCGCGTCGATCAACTACCCGCTGCGTGGCGCGGTGACCTGGAAATCGATCGTCGGTACCAATGTCGCCGCCGATGCGCTGTCGAACCTCGCATCGCCCGGAGTGATCGGCGGCGCGATGATCATCCTCGGCGAAGACTACGGCGAAGGCGCGAGCGTCATCCAGGAGCGCTCTTATGCCTACGCGCTGAAGTCATCGATGTGGCTGCTCGATCCGCGGCCCGAATTGTCCTCGATCGTGCACACGGTGGAAAAGGGCTTCGAGCTGTCTGAGGCGAGCCATGCGCCAGTGATGCTGGAGCTGCGCATCCGCGCCTGTCATGCCACCGGCGAATTCGCTGCGAAGGATAATCGCAAAGGTGTGGTGTCCGGGCTAGAAAAGCTGCCCGGTCCGCCGCGCTTCGAATATGGACGGCTTGCGCATCCGCCGGTGATCTTCGCGCAAGAGCGGCTCAAGGTCGAGCAACGCCTGCCGGCAGCGCGCGTCTTCATCCGCGAACACAGACTCAACGAGACAATCGACGGTGATATCACCGACATCGGCATCATCGTGATGGGCGGGCTGACCAACAGCGTGCTGCGCGCGCTCGAACGCATCGGCCTTGCCGACGTATTCGGCAAGTCGCGCGTGCCCATGCTGGTGCTCAACGTCGTCTATCCATTGGTGCCAGAGGAAATCACCGGTTTCTGCGCCGGCAAGCGCGCCGTTCTGGTGGTCGAGGAAGGCTTTCCCGACTACATCGAGCAGGCGGTCAACGTCGAACTGCGTCGCGCCGACATCAATACGCGAGTGCTCGGCAAGGGACCGCTTCCGCGCGCCGGTGAATACGCGTCCGATGTGTTGCTCGAGGGCCTTGCCGCCTTCCTGCAGGACTCGCGACCGGCCGTCCTCGATGCCGATACGATCGCAGAAAAGGCGCGCGGTCTCGTTGCTCACAAGGCAAAGGCCGCCGCAGCGCTCGGCCCCCTGCCCCCGCGCCCGCCCGCCTTCTGTACCGGCTGTCCGGAGCGTCCTGTGTTTTCCGCGATCAAACTGATGCAGCGCGAGCTCGGCCCGACCCATATCAGCGCCGATATCGGCTGCCACTCGTTTGCAACTTTCGCGCCCTTCTCGCTCGGCAATTCCATCCTCGGCTACGGCATGTCGCTCGCAAGTGCGGCGGCCGTGACGCCGAACATGGACAAGCGTCCCATCGCGGTCATGGGCGATGGCGGCTTCTGGCATAATGGGCTGATCACCGGCGTTGCGTCGAATCTTTTCAACAAAGGCGACGGCGTTCTGATCGTCATGCAGAACGGCTACGCCTCCGCCACCGGCCAGCAATACATCCCTTCGAGCGCCACCAGCCGCGCCGGATCGGCGCCCGGCATGGACATCGAGCAGACCTTGCGTGCCATGGGCGTGCACTGGCTGCGCAAGGTGCGCACCTACAGTGTCAGCGTCATGGTGAACACGCTGAAGGAGGCGATGAAGACCGCCGAGCACGGCTTGAAGGTGATTATTGCCGACGGCGAGTGCCAGCTCGCGCGGCAGCGCCGCCTCCGCGTCGAGGATGCCGAGAAGCTCAAGCGCGGCGAGCGTGTAGCGCGCACGCGCTACGGCGTCGACGAGGAAATCTGTACCGGCGATCACTCCTGCGTTCGTCTTTCTGGTTGTCCATCGCTCACGGTGAAGCCCTCACCCGATCCGCTGCGCATCGATCCGGTCGCAACCGTGATCGAATCCTGCGTTGGCTGCGGCCTGTGCGGCGAGGTCGCGCACGCGGCGGTTCTGTGTCCGTCGTTCTATCGCGCCGAAATCGTGCGCAACGCGACCTGGCGCGAACGAACGAAGCACCGCTTCCGGCAGAAAGTGATCGGCTGGCTCGGCGGCTACAACGGGAAGGTGGCGGCATGAGATCGTCGCGCCCGATCACGCTGCTGATCGCCGCGCTTGGCGGCGAAGGTGGCGGCGTGCTGACCGAATGGATCGTGTCGGCTGCGGCGCAGACAGGCTATCCGGTGCAAAGCACCTCGATCCCAGGTGTCGCGCAACGGACGGGCGCAACGACCTACTACATCGAGATTTTGCCCGTGCAGGCATCCGCGCTGGAGGGAAAGCGTCCGGTGCTCGCGCTCACCCCGGGTGTCGGCGACATCGACGTCGTGGTGGCGAGCGAACTGCTGGAGGCCGGCCGCACGGTGGCGAACGGCTTCGCCACGCCCGAGCGCACGCATGTCATCGCTTCGCTCAGCCGCTTTTATGCGATGGACGAGAAGATCGCCATGGGCGACGGCCGCTTCGACCAGGACAGACTGATCAAGGTGATCGGGGACTATTCGAAAGACGCCCTGCTCATCGATATGGATGCCCTCGCAAAGCAAAGCGGCTCGATCATCAACGCCGTCATGCTCGGCGCGATCGCCGGCTGCGGGCGGCTGCCGATAAAGCCGGAACAGTTCGAGGCGGCCATTCGCGAAGACGGAAAATCCGTGGACAGCAATCTGCGCGGATTCCGTACCGGCTTTGAAGCGGCGCGCGCGAACCTGCCCCCCGCAAAGCCGGCGGATAAGAAGAAGCGTGCCGCGGTGACGCCGGCCATGGTCGAACATGAAGTCGCCCGCACATTCCCGGCCGTGGCGCAAACGACTGGGCTCGAAGGTGTGCGCCGTCTGATCCATTACCAGGGCGTTCCCTACGCATGGCTTTATCTCAGCCGGCTGCGACCGATCGTCGAAGCCGACCAGCTCGGCGGCGCGCAGGGAAAACTCCTCAAGGAAGTCGCGCGGCACCTTGCGGTGCGCATGTCGTATGAAGATGTCGTGCGGGTCGCGCAGGCGAAAATTGCGCCGGCGCGCATGCAGCGCATCGCGCGCGACGAACTGCACGTGACCACCGAGCCTTATTCCGTACACGACTTCCTCAAGCCCGGCATCGAGGAAATGTGCCAGCTGCTGCCGCCCTTCCTGGCGAAGCCGATCCTGCGACTGGCCGAGCGCAAAGGCTGGCTCGGCCGCATCTATTTCGGCATGCAGGTCAACTCCACGACGGTGAGAGGTTTTATGCGTTTCCTAGTGCTCGCGAAGCTGCGCCGATTGCGGCCCTACGGCTATCGCTACAAGCAGGAACAGCAGCAGATCGAGAGCTGGCTCACTTTAATCCGTGAAGCGGCCCGGCGTTCACCGGAGCTGGCGCTCGAGATTGCCGAATGCGCGCGGCTGATCAAGGGCTATGGCGATACACACGCACGTGGTCTTGCCAATTATCGCGCCATCGAGGATCGCGTGATCCGGCCGGCGCTGGTGGGCGAAATCGCACCGGCACGCGCAGTCGATGCGATCGCCAACGCGCGCACCGCGGCGCTTGTCGATCCGGAAGGCGAAAGCCTTGCCAAATGCCTCGCCGATATCGGCGGGCCGGCAATGCGCATCGCGGCGGAATAGCAGTCCTCCTCAACCAGTCGCGCCTCGGCTTGCGCCAAGCATTCCCCAATCCGTTGTGCTGGTACGTCGGCGGATTCACATTCTCCATCATTCCGGGGCGCGGCCGAAGGCGGCGAACCCGGAATCCAGAAACAACCTCGCGCTGTCGCCCTCCGTCATGGGCTTGAACCGGTCATCCACGTCTTTCTTCTGGATTCCGGGTCCTGCGGGGCATCCGTTGTCACTCCCTGCCCCGTCGGATAAGACTTTGCTCCAATAAAAAGCGTCTTTTCGGGCCAATTGGCCCGAACGGACGACAACAACGCCCGCGGACGGACCAAGGAAGAAGTGAATGGCGGCGACACCAACCGGACAGCGGCCAACAATCGCCGCCGAGGCGTTCCTGCGCGCGCTGGCCGATCACGGCACCGACTATTTCTTCGCCAATCCGGGTACGGACTTCCCGCCGGTCGTCGAGGCCTTCAGCCGCGCCAAGAAGGCCAACGCCAAGGTGCCGAAGCCCGTTCTGGTGCCGCACGAAAACCTCGCGGTTGCCATGGCGCACGGCGCCTATCTGATGAACGGCCGACCGCAGGCGGTGATGGTTCACGTCAATGTCGGCACCGCCAACACGATCAACAACCTCACCAACCTTTCGCGCGATCGCGTGCCGCTCATCCTCGCGGCGGGTCGCACGCCGATCACGGAGAAAGGTAGCTTCGGCTCGCGCAGTCGGCCGATCCATTGGGCGCAGGAAATGTTCGACCAGGCCGGCATGGTGCGCGAGCTGGTGAAATGGGATTACGAATTGCGCGTGCCGGGCCAGATCGGCGATGTGGTCGCGCGCGGCGTCGAAGTTGCGATGGCGCATCCGCGCGGTCCGGTCTATCTCGTGCTGCCGCGCGAGCCGCTCGCCGCGGCTCTCACCGAGCCGATCGCGCCGATAAAACCGAGACGGCAGGCCGCGCCCGCGCATCCCGATCCGCGCACGATCGCAACGCTCGCCGAATGGATCGCCACCGCCGAACGGCCGCTGATCGTCACTGCTGCGCTTCCGGCCGAGGCCGTTCCCGCACTCGAGCGCCTCGCCGAGCGCTGCGCCATCCCCGTGGTAGCGCATGCCGCGCGAACGATGTGCCTGCCCTCGAGCCATGCGATGCATTTCGGATTCGAGCCCGGCGCGCTTCTGACTGACGCCGATCTGGTGATCGTCATCGAATCGGACGTGCCGTGGATTCCACATCTGCAGCATCCGCCGGGTGGCTGCCGCGTCGCGCACGTCGGCGAAGACCCGTTCTACGTCCGCTACCCGATGCGCAGTTTCCCGAGCGATCTCGCGGTTCAGGCCGGCGCGGCGCAGGCGCTGGATGCGCTGGCGCGGGCGGTCGAACCGCGCCTGCAGATGGCGGACGTTCGCATCGCTGCGCGCCGCGCGCGGCTGACCGATCGCATGCGCACGCGGCGCGCGCAGCTCGCGAAGGATTCCGCCGCCGGGGCGACGATTTCACCGGAATGTCTCTCGCATGCGATCGGCGAAGCGGTCGGCAAGGACGCGATCATCATCAATGAATACCCGTTGCGTCCCGATCATTGCACGCGGGAAAAACCGGGCACGTTTTTCTCGCTTGGGCCCGCCGGCGGTCTCGGCTGGGGCCTCGGCGCGGCACTCGGCGCGAAGCTCGCCGCGCCGGATGAGCTCATCGTCGCGACGCTTGGCGACGGCTCCTACATGTTCGCCAATCCGATGGTCGGCCACTGGGTTTCCGCCGTACACAAGTTGCCGATCCTCACTGTCGTGTTCAACAACAGCCGTTACGGCGCCGTGCGCCGCGCGACGCTTTCGATGTTCAAGGACGGCGCCGCAGGCGAAACCGACGGCCGCACGCTGGCCGATCTCGATCCCTCGCCGCCGTTCGAGGAGATGGCGCGCGCCCAGGGCGCGCATGCCGAGCGCGTGGAAAAAACTGCTGACCTGCCCGAGGCGCTCGCCCGCGCGTGTTCGGTCGTCGTCAACGAGCGAAAGCAGGCGCTGCTCAACGTCATTACGCCTTATTGAGGCGGTACCGCACAGCCAATCGGAACGTAACGGAGAAGTTCATGCGCATCGACGCCTATACCCATTTCATCCCGGAGAAATACTTCACCAAGATCGTCGAGAGCGGCCACGCCGATATCGGCAAGCGCGTGCGCGAAATTCCCTGCATCCATGACCTCGATGTCCGCCGCAAGATCGTCGACAGCTTTCCGGATTATGCGCAGATCTTGTCTTATCCGATGCCTCCGCTCGAGGTGATGACCAAGGGCGACGCAAAGCTGACCGAGGAATACACCAAGCTCGTCAATGATGGCTTTGCCGACATCTGCGCGAAATATCCCGATCAGTTTCCAGGCTGGGTGGCGCAGGGCGCGCTGATCGCCCCCGACGCCGGCGTGCGCGAGGCCGAACGCGCTTTGAAAAACGACGCGCTGGGCGTACAGATCTACACCAACATTGCCGGCAAACCGCTCGACGATCCCGCGTTCGATCCGTTCTTCGCGGCGATGAACAGACTCAACAAGCCAATCTGGATGCATCCGGCGCGCGCCGCCAATTTCCCCGATTACCTGACTGAGAAGAAATCCAAGTACGAAATATGGTGGACCTTCGGCTGGTCCTATGAGACCGCGGCGGCCATGGCGCGGCTCGTGTTCTCGAGGATCATGGACAAATATCCAAACCTGAAAATCATCACCCACCATTTCGGCGGCATCGTACCGATGCTGGAAGGCCGCATCGGGCCGGGCTGGGACCAGCTCGGCGCGCGCACGTCGGACGAGGACCTCAGCGTCATTCTCAAGCAGCTGAAGAAGCGCCCGCTCGATTACTTCAAGCACTCATTCTATGCCGACACCGCGGTGTTCGGCGGTGTGCCGGCGACGCATGCGGGGCTCGCGTTCTACGACCTCGACAAGATCGTGTTCGCCTCCGACTGCCCGTTCGATCCGGAGAAAGGCACGATGTACACACGCGAAACCCAGCACATTATCGAGAGCATCGACATGCCGAAGGCTGACAAGGAAAAGATCTGGCACGGCAACCTCGAGGCGATCACCGGCGTGAAGTTCAAGAGCTGAGGCGCGTCCTTCCGCTCGTCGTGTCATTCCGGGGCGCGGCCGAAGGCTGCGAACTCGGAAGGACTAAGAAACGTCACGCTCCCTTCGTCATGGCCGGGCTTGCCCAGGCCATCCACGTCTTTCTTGCTTGCTGCGAGGTGGTGAAGACCTGGTTGCCCGCGGCAAGCGCGGGCATGACGGTTATAGGGCAAAAAACCCGTGGATGCCCGGCATAAATCCGGGCATGACGCGACAACCCGGCCCGCCCGTCGGTAGAAGCCCGCCCGTTGTCTGGTAACCTTCGCGCCCATGGCACTCACGCGACCCATCGGCCAGCCCGAACCCGACCCGACGAGCCATCAGCCGCAAAACGGCGATGCCGACGTTGCGTCGGGCGACGCCACGCGCGTCACGCCAGCGATGGCGCAGTACATCGAGATCAAGGCCACCAATCCGGACTACCTGCTGTTCTACCGGATGGGCGATTTCTACGAGATGTTCTTCGAAGACGCCGAGGTCGCCTCGCGCGCGCTCGGCATCGTGCTCACCAAGCGCGGAAAATATCTCGGCAAGGATGTGCCGCTTTGCGGCGTTCCCGTCGTCCGCGCCGATGAATATCTGCACAAGCTGATTGCGCTTGGCCATCGCGTGGCGGTGTGCGAGCAGCTTGAAGATCCGGCCGAGGCCCGCAAGCGTGGCTCGAAAAGCGTCGTGCGTCGCGACGTCGTGCGCCTCGTCACCGGGGGGACGCTCACCGAGGACACGCTGCTCGATGCGCGGCGCAACAACTATCTGCTCGCGGTCGCCCGCGCGCGGCTTTCTTCCGCGGGCGAGGAAACGCGCTTCGCGCTCGCTTGGATCGATATTTCGACCGGTGAATTCCGCGTCGCCGAATGCGACCGTATCTCGCTTTCCGCCGAGATCGCCCGGCTCGAGCCCGGCGAGATCATCGTGTCCGACGCGCTGTTCAGCGAAGCGGATCTGGCGCCGTACTGGCGCTCGCTGCCCGCTGTGACACCGGTTACACGCGACGTTTTCGATGGCGCCACCGCCGAGCGGCGGCTCACGTCTTTCTTTGCGGTTGCCACGAGCGAAGCCTTCGGCGCGCTCCGCCGGCTTGAACTGACGGCCGCCGCGGCCTGCGTGACCTATGTCGAGCGCACGCAGATCGGCAAGCGCCCGCCCCTCTCGCCGCCGCTACGCGAAAGTGCCGGCGCGACGATGGCGATCGACCAGGCGACGCGCGGCAATCTCGAATTGATGCGCACGCTGTCGGGCGAGCGGCGCGGATCACTGCTCGATGCGATCGATCGCACGGTGACGGCCGCCGGCTCGCGCCTGCTGTCGCAGCAGCTCGCCGCCCCGCTCACCAACCCGGTGCAGATCGCGCGGCGGCTCGACGCGGTCGAAAGTTTCGTCGGCGACACCGCGGCTCGCGCCGAGACACGCTCGCGCCTACACGCGGCGCCCGATCTTGCCCGCGCATTGTCGCGGCTTGCGCTCGCGCGCGGCGGCCCCCGCGATGTTGCCGCGATCCGCGACGGCGTGCTGGCAGCCGCCGACCTCGCCCGCGCGCTTGGCTCGCTCAAGGAGCCGCCCGAAGAGATCGCCGACGCCGTGCGGGCCTGCCGCAAACCTGACGGCATGCTAGTGGCCGAGCTAGCGGCTGCGCTCGCCGCCGAACTGCCGGCGTTCAAGCGCGACGGCGGCTTCGTGCGCGAAGGCTATGACCGCACGCTCGACGAGACCCGCGCGCTGCGCGATGAGTCGCGCCGTGTCATCGCCGCGCTGCAGGCGCGTTACGCCGAGGACACCGGCATCCGCATCCTCAAGATCAAGCACAATAATGTGCTGGGCTATTTCGTCGAAGTCACCGCGCAGCACGGCGAGCGGCTGATGTCGGCGCCGCTCAACGGCACCTTCATTCATCGCCAGACGCTCGCCGGGCAGATCCGCTTCACCACCACTGAGCTGGGCGAACTTGAATCGAAGATCGCGAGTGCGGCCGAGCGCGCGCTTGGCCTCGAGCTCGATATTTTCGAACGGCTGGCCGCGAAAGTCGTCGCGGAGGGCAACAACGTCAAGTCGTGCGCCGAGGCTCTGGCGCGCCTCGATGTGGCGAGCGCGCTCGCGCAGCTTGCCGCCGAACGCGATTACGCGCGGCCGCAGGTCGATGACAGTCAGGCCTTTGTCGTCGCCGGCGGCCGCCATCCGGTCGTCGAGCAGGCGCTGTCGCGCGACGGCACGCCGTTCGTCGCCAATGATTGCGATCTTTCCCCGCCACAAGGGTCGGAAGCCGGCCGCATCTGGCTGCTCACCGGCCCGAACATGGCGGGCAAATCCACGTTCCTGCGGCAGAACGCGCTCATCTCGATTCTCGCGCAGATGGGCAGCTTCGTGCCGGCGAAGCGGGCGCATGTCGGCGTCGTCGACCGGCTGTTCTCGCGCGTCGGCGCGGCCGACGATCTCGCGCGCGGACGTTCGACCTTCATGGTCGAGATGGTGGAGACCGCGGCGATCCTCAATCAGGCGGGCGAACGCGCGCTGGTGATCCTCGACGAAATCGGCCGCGGCACCTCGACTTTCGACGGGCTGTCGATCGCCTGGGCGACGGTCGAGCATCTGCACGATGTCAATAAATGCCGTGCGTTGTTCGCCACGCATTTTCACGAGCTGACCGCGCTAGCGGGCCGGCTCGAACGGCTGCACAACGCGACGGTGCGCGTGAAGGAATGGCGGGGCGAAGTCGTTTTCCTGCACGAAGTCGTCGCCGGCGCGGCCGACCGCTCTTACGGCATCCAGGTCGCCAAGCTCGCGGGCCTGCCGTCGAGCGTGATCAACCGCGCCAAGCTCGTGCTCGCCAAGCTCGAGCAGGAAGACCGCGCGGCGCCGAAGGGATTCGAGGACCTGCCCTTGTTCGCGGTTCCGGCGCGGCCCGCGCCGGGCCAGCAGGACCTGCCGCAGGACCCGGTCGCCGCGGCGCTCGCCGCGCTCGATCCGGACGACCTCTCGCCGCGCGAGGCGATGGAGGCGCTTTACCGCCTCAAGGAACAGGCCGCGAAGAAGGCTGGGGGTTGAGCCTCTTCCGGCCATGACGGTGCGTAAAGAGCGTACCCAGCACTCCCGTCATTCCGGGACGGCGAGCGCCGAGGGCGCGACCCGGAATGACGGCAACAATTAACAGCCGCGGTATGGGCCCTGGGTCCCCGCTTTCGCGGGGACAAGCGGCGCTGCGTGTACTTTTCTTGTCATGGCCGGGCTTGTCCCGGTCATCCACGTCTTTACTCTTGCTGGTCTGACGGGCCTTGGGGCTCGGCGGACGCTACCAATGATGAACGTCGCGGAGAGAAAGCAGACGAACGCGCCGGCGGATGCGCAGCGATGGCTCACGAGCTTCGAAGCTGCACTGAAGGCGAGCGATGCCGATGCCGTCGCCGACCTGTTCCATACCGACGGTCTCTGGCGCGACGTGCTGGCCTTCACTTGGACCATCCAGACGATGTCTGGCCGCGCCGCAATCACAACGACATTGCGCGAAACGCGCGCGCGCACCGCGCCACGAAACTTTCATATTCCCGCGAAGCGAACGCCGCCGCGCTGGGTCAGCCGTGCCGGCGCCGAAGCGCTCGAAGCCTTGTTCGAATTCGAAACCGCGTTGGGCCGCGGCGCCGGCGTCGTGCGCCTCACGCCCGATTCCAACTCCGGCCTGCGCGCCTGGACCATCGTCACCACGCTGGAAGAACTCAAGGGACACGAGGAAGCGTTCAAAGTGCGGCCCGAGCCCGACAGTACGCGCGATTTCGGCGCCGAGAACTGGAGCGACCGGCTGAGTAAAGCGCGCGCCTACGTCGATCGCGATCCGGCGGTGATTATTGTCGGCGGCGGCCAGGCAGGGCTTTCGATTGCAGCTCGGCTGCAGCAGCTCGGTATCGATGCGCTGATCGTCGATCGTCACAAGCGCATCGGCGACAACTGGCGCACGCGCTATCACTCGCTGACGCTGCACAACGAAGTGCACGTCAATCACCTGCCTTATCTGCCGTTTCCGCCGACATTCCCCGTCTACATTCCGAAGGACAAGCTCGCCAACTGGTTTGAATCCTACGTCGAGGCGATGGAGCTCAATTTCTGGACGGGAACCGAGCTCGTCGCCGGGCGCTACGACGAAAAGCGCAAGGCGTGGAGCGTGACGTTGCGGCGCTCGGACGGCAGCGAGCGCACGATGCGGCCGCGTCATCTGATTTTCGCGACTGGCGTCAGCAGCATTCCCTACACGCCCGACCTGCCCGGGCTCGACGCTTTCGCCGGCACGAGAGTGCACTCCGGCGACTTCAAGGATGCGAAAGCCTGGAAAGGCCGCAAGGCGCTCGTGCTCGGCAGCGGCACCAGCGGCCATGACGTCGCGCAGGAACTGCAGGCGCACGGCGCCGACGTCACCATGATCCAGCGCAGCAAGACCTACGTGGTGAGCCTGAAAGAGGCGCAGAGCGTCTACGCGATCTACTCGGAAGGCATCCCGTTCGAGGACTGCGATCTGCTCGCGACGTCGTTTCCCTATCCCGTGCTGCAGCGCTCGTATCAGCTCTCGACCGCGCGCGGCCACGAGGTGGACAAGGGCCTCCTGGACGGGCTCGAAAAACGCGGCTTCCGTCTGCATTTCGGCGAGGACGAGACCGGCTTCCAGATGATGTATCTACGCCGCGGCGGCGGCTACTACTTCAACGTGGGCTGCTCGGACCTGATCATTTCCGGCGCAATCAATTTGCTGCAATTTGCCGATATCGACCGCTTCGTCGCCAACGGCGCACGGCTGCGCGACGGACGCATCGTCCCCGCCGAATTGTTGGTGCTCGCGACCGGCTATAAGAACCAGCAGGAAACCGCGCGCCTCTACCTCGGTGACGACGTCGCCGATCGCATCGGACCTGTCTGGGGATTCGATGAAGGCGGCGAACTGCGCAACATGTGGCGCCGCACCGCGCAGCCCGGACTGTGGTTCACCGCCGGAAGTCTCGCGCAGTGCCGGATTTTCTCGCGCTACCTCGCCTTGCAGATCAAGGCGCTGGAGCTGAGACTCGTGGGGTAGGCCTTGTATGAGCCACCGTCCGGCGGTCGGCAGCGCGGCGATCAACAATCCGATGAAGGGTTCGCTGCGCTCGACCACAATCGACGCGGTGGCGACAATCGAAGCGGTCACCGCGATCTTCAGCGCGAGCCCGTATCAGAAAGCTGGATCGGCGAGTGCGGCGCTCGTGGCTTGGCCATCCGCCGTCGCACGAAATAGATCAGCAGATTGCCGCACACGGAAACGAACAACGCCAAACTCAGCGCAAGCGCCGAACCCAGCCGTTCCGCGGTGAGATTGACCGCAAGCACCGCGACGGCAAAACCGCCAAGCCCGATCACCGCGTTCGCCATGACGGCTGCGGTCGCCGGCCCGCCGACGCGACGATGCAGGATGAACATGATGCTGCTTAGCACGATGGGAAACACCGCGAGATTGCCGCTCGCCGTCGGACCGATGCGGAAACTGAGCGTGACCACCGTTCCGACCAGCAGCGCCACTATAGCCGCGCGCAGCACGAGATCGTACCACCGTCTCTGGACGCGGGGCATCGGTGCGTGTCGCAACGGCGCTGAGATCCAGAGGGCAAGACCGATAACGACAATGTTGAAGATGACTGCCAGAGAAACGGTCCACGCAACGTTGCCGCCGGCAAATGTCAGCACCGTCCACACCGCAATCGCAATACCGAAGCTGACCACCAGGGAATGACTCTGTGCGAGCAGCGCATACACCACGGCGAAGATCGTGTTGTAGGCATTGGTCACGAGACTGCCCAGCGCGCTCTGCGCGATGAAATGCGCATCGTGATCGAGCGCGAGAAAGATGTAGACCGGGCCGGCACTGATCGGCAGCGTTGCCACCAGTCCGCCGATCAATGGCCCCGCGCGCTCGGCCGTGATCGTGGCCGCGAGCAGAAAGGCGGCCGTGACGGCCATTTTGACGATGAGCGATAGCGCGAAACAAAGATCGGGGGACATTGCCTTCTCTGCCGTCCACGTTTTCCCGTCCTGTCTGGACGAAGACGTGGATGGCCGGGACGGCCCGGCCATGACTATTTGTAAATGGGTTCCGTTACGCCGGTGTCAGCACCACGCGGCCGATGACCTTGCCGGCGCGCAGCTCGTCCATCACCGCGTTGACGTCCTCGAGCGGTCGCGTGGCGACGGGAACAGGCGGCAGCCCGGTTTTTCGCACGAGATCGATCAGCTCCTTCATCTCGGGCAGGCTTCCGACATATGAACCCTGGATGGTCAGCGCGCGCATCGGGATCGGCGGCAGCGACACGGTGAGATCGCCGCCATACAAGCCGACGATGACGTATTTGCCGCCCTTGATGAGGCTGTCGTAGCCGACCCGCGCGCTCTGCGACGAGCCGACGAGATCGATGACACCCCACGCGCCGCCATTGGTCATGTCGATGACGTGTTGCGATGCATTGGCCGCGCTTCCGTCGACCACCGCCTTGGCACCGGCCTTTTTCGCGGCCTCGCGCTTGACCGGATCGATGTCGACGACGATCGCGCTGTGGCCGCCCATCGCCTTGTGCAAGGCCAGGCACATCAGCCCGAGCCCGCCGGCGCCGATGATGACGGTGGGCTCGGTTTTCAGCGTCGGAATTTTATTCAGCGCGCCGAAGGTCGTCACCCCCGAGCAGGCGAGCGGCGCGGTGCGCGCGGGCGAAAGGTCGCCGATATCGAACAGATAGCGCGGATGCGGCACCATCATGTAGTCGGCATAGCCGCCGTTCGAGAAGACACCGAGACTCCGCATGGCGCGACAGAGATTTTCTTCGCCGCGTTGGCACGGCTGGCAGGTGCCGCAGCCGATCCAGGGATGCGCAAGCCGTTTGTCACCGACCTTGACGCCTTTGGCATCCGGACCCACGGCCACCACCTCGCCGACATTCTCATGCCCAAGCGTCACCGGCAGCTTCATGCCGCGATCCGCAAGGCTCAATTTCTTGCCGCCACCGAGATCGAACCAGCCTTCCGCGAGATGAATATCGCTGTGGCAGACGCCCGCCGCCAGAACCTTCAGCAGGACCTCGCTGCCCCTCGGCTGCGGGGTTGGTTGTTCGTTGAGCTGTAACGGCTGACCGCAAACGCAAACCTGGAACATACGCATTGTTGTTTCTCTCCCGGTACTTTCCCGCCACCGGCTTGCCCCCGGCGACCCTTTCATAATCATTCTTCCGCCATGGGCAGTCTTGCCCGTCCATGGTTATTTGGGCCCATCCTGACAGGGAAACATAATCCGTGACCCGAATTCTAGGCATTTGGCCTGCCGCTAAATATCTACAGCCCGGACCGTGACTTACCGCCCCACCTCCGCTATCGGATGACCATGGCTTCCCTCGCCGTCGAACACACTGAGCGCCCACCGTCCGAGGCCCCTTCACGGGGCTCGAACGATCTGATCGACGTGCGCGCGCTGGCCGCCGAGCTGGAAAGACTGGCCAAGGCGCATAACGGCGGCGAAAAGGAATTGCGATCCGTGATCGCGCAGCGCCTGAAAGCGGCGCTCGCCGACGGCCGCGCCAAGGCCGAGCAATTATTGCTGAATGACCGTCACGGCCGCCGCTGCGCGGAACGCCTGTGCTGGATGGAAGACGAGATCATCCGCATCCTGTACGAGTTCGCGCGCAACCAGTATCCGTTGGAAAACCCGTCGGAAGGCGAACGCATGGCGATCGTTGCCACCGGCGGTTACGGCCGCGGCCTGCAGGCGCCCGGTTCGGATATCGATCTGCTGTTTCTTCTTCCCTACAAGCAGACCGCCTGGGGCGAGTCGATTGCGGAAGCGATTCTTTATTCACTGTGGGACACGGGGCTGAAGGTCGGCCACGCCACCCGCTCGGTCGACGAATGCATCCGCCAGGCGAAAGCGGACATGACGATCCGCACCGCTATTCTGGAATCGCGCTTCCTGTTCGGCGACCGCAAACTTTTCGACGAGTTGGTGACGCGCTTCGACAACGAGATCGTGCGCAACACGGCCTCAGAATTCGTCGCCGCCAAGCTCGCGGAACGCGAGGACCGCGTTCGGCGCAGAGGACAATCGCGCTACCTGGTCGAGCCGAACGTAAAGGACGGCAAAGGCGGATTGCGCGACCTGCACACGCTGTTCTGGATCGCGAAATACGTCTATCGCGTTCGCGAACCGGACGAGCTGATCAAGTGCGGTGTCTTCGACAAGCACGAATATCAGCTCTTCCGCCGCTGCGAGGATTTTCTCTGGTCGGTCCGCTGCCACATGCATTTCCTCATGGGCCGCGCCGAGGAACGCCTGTCGTTCGATATCCAGCGCGAGATCGCCGTGCGGCTCGGCTACACCGAGCATCCTGGCCTGCAGGACGTCGAGCGTTTCATGAAGCATTACTTTCTGATCGCCAAGGATGTCGGCGACCTCACGGCGATCCTCTGCGCGGAGCTCGAAGACAGCCACGCCAAGAGCGTGCCCGTGCTGAGCCGCCTGATGGCGAAATTGCGCCCGGTGAAACGCCGCGCGCTCGTCGAAAGCGACGACTTCATCGTCGACAAGAACCGAATCCGGCTCGCGCAGGCCAATGTCTTCAAGCGCGATCCGGTCAACCTGATTCGTATCTTCCATCTCGCGCAGAAGCACAACCTCGCATTCCACCCGGATGCCATGCGCGCCGTCACGCGTTCGCTCAATCTGATCGATGCGAAATTGCGCGAAAACGAGGAGGCCAACGAGCTCTTTCTCGAAATCCTCACCTCGAAGAACGATCCGGAAACCGTGCTGCGGCGAATGAACGAAGCCGGCGTACTCGGCCGCTTCGTGCCGGCTTTCGGCAAGATCGTCGCCATGATGCAGTTCAACATGTATCACCACTACACGGTTGACGAGCATCTGCTGCGCTGCATCGGTGTGCTTGACGAGATCGAGCGCGGCGTGAACAACGAGACACCGCTTGCCAACGAGCTGATCCACAAGATTTTGCCCGGCAACCGACGCGTGCTTTACGTCACGCTGTTCCTGCACGACATCGCAAAGGGGCGGCCGGAGGATCATTCCATCGCCGGGGCGCGCGTGGCGCGGCGCTTCTGCCCGCGGCTCGGCTTCTCGGCCGCCGACACCGAAACCGTCGCCTGGCTGATCGAAAATCACCTGGTGATGTCGAGCGTGGCGCAGTCGCGCGACCTGTCCGACCGCCGGACAATCGAGAACTTCGCGGCCATCGTGCAATCGGCCGAGCGCCTGAAGCTGCTGACGATCCTCACCACCGCCGACATCCGCGCCGTCGGTCCCGGCGTCTGGAACGGCTGGAAGGCGCAGCTCATCCGCACTCTTTATTATGAGACCGAGCCTGCGCTGACTGGCGGATTCTCCGAGGTCAACCGCGCGCAACGCGTGGCGATCGCGCAGAACGAGTTCCGCGAGGCGATGAACGAGTGGCCGTCCGAGCGGCTCGAGGCCTATATCGCCAAGCTTTATCCGGCCTACTGGCTCAAGGTCGATCTGCCGCACAAGATCGAGCATGCCAATTTCGTGCGCGCGACCGAGGATGCCGGAAAGCGGCTTGCCACGACCGTTGCCTTCGATGCCGAACGCGCGGTGACCGAGCTCACGCTGCTCGCGCCCGACCATCCGTGGCTGCTGTCGATCATCGCCGGCGCCTGCGCCATGGCCGGCGCCAACATCGTCGATGCGCAGATCTACACCACGACCGACGGCCGCGCGCTCGACACCATCTCTCTCTCGCGCGAATTCGACCGCGACGAGGACGAAGAGCGGCGCGCCAGCCGCATCGCCGATTCAATCGAGAAGGCATTGCGTGGCGAACTGAGGCTGCCTGACGTCGTGGCCAAGCGCGCTCCGCCCAAGGGGCGCATCCGCGCTTTCGCCGTGGAACCAACCGTCACCATCAACAATCAGTGGTCGCACCGCTATACGATGGTCGAGGTCACCGGGCTCGATCGCACCGGTCTTCTGTACGAGCTGACGGCGACGCTCTCCAAGCTCAATCTCAATATTGCATCGGCGCACGTCGCGACATTCGGCGAACGCGTGGTCGACGTGTTCTACGTCACCGACCTGATGGGTGCGCAGATAATTTCCCCGACGCGCCAGGCCGCCATCAAGCGCGCGCTCATCGCTCTGTTCGCGGACGAAACCAAATCCGCCAAGGCCGCCGCGGGTTAAGCGGCCGCTCGACCAACCCGCATCAAACACACAGTCATTCCGGGACGGCGCGCTTGCGATGAACCCGGAATCCAGATGCAGGCACGGTAGTCGTTCCTGGATTCCGGGTTCGCGCCGACGGCGCGCCCCGGAATGACGTCTAGGTCTGTTGCCGCGTACTCAGAAAAAAATGATTTGGCGCGGCAGAATGCCGCGCTCCGTTCCTTAACGGGACCTTAAATCGACCCGCCTACCGTGTCGGGGGCCGGCGTCATGTCCGCCGGCGTGGGACGAGTTGCGTATGGCCGCAAAGAAGAAAGCAGCGAGCGCACGCCGGGAACCGACGTTCGACGACGATGACGACGACGGTCCCGAGCTGCGGGCCACGGCGAGCGATCGTGCGTCGCCCGCTGCGGACCGCGCGCCGTCAGCGAAACCGCGCAAACGCCGCGGCCGCACGAAGTGCCCGGCCCGCGGCATCAGCGCGCGCATAGGACGCATTGCCTACTGGGGTCTGGTGGCCGGCCTCTGGCTCGGCATCGCCGGTGTCGGCGTCATCGCCTGGACCGGTGCGCACCTGCCGCCCATCCAGTCGCTGGAAATTCCCAAGCGCCCGCCATCGATTCAGATCGTCGACATGCAGGGCCGCGCGCTCGCGCGCCGCGGCGATCTCGCCGGCGCGCCGCTGCCGCTGCGGGAAATGCCGGGCTACGTGCCGAAGGCATTCATCGCCATCGAGGACCGCCGCTTCCACGACCACTACGGCGTCGACCCGTACGGCATCGGGCGCGCCTTCGTCGCCAACCTCCTGCATCGCTCCGTCGCGCAAGGCGGCTCGACGATCACCCAGCAGCTCGCCAAGAATCTGTTTCTGACGCAAGAGCGCACGATCAACCGCAAGCTCCAGGAAGCGCTGCTGGCGCTCTGGCTCGAGCGCAAGTTCTCCAAGACACAGATCCTGGAGATGTATCTCAACCGGGTGTATTTTGGCTCCGGCGCCTACGGCATCGAACAGGCGTCGCAACACTATTTCGGCAAATCCGCGCGCAGCATCTCGCTCGCCGAAGCTGCGATGCTGGCGGGCGTCGTCAAATCGCCGTCACGCCTTGCGCCGACGCGAAACTTCAACGCCGCCGAGCGGCGCGCAAGAGCTGTGCTCGCGGCCATGGCCGATCTGAATTTCATCAACCGCAGCACCGAACGCATGGCGCTGGCGCGGCCGCCGCGCATTGTCGCGCAGGTCAACAACGGTTCGGTGAACTATGTCGCCGACTGGGCCATGGACGCGCTCAACGACGCCATCGGCCACGTGGACGAAGACATCGTGGTGCAGACCACGATCGACGCGAACCTGCAGATGGCCGCCGAGAAGGCGCTCGAGGAGGAACTCGCACAGAAAGGCGACAAGAACGGGGTCGGCCAGGGCGCGGTGATCGCGATGACGCCGGATGGATCGGTGCGCGCGCTGGTGGGCGGACGGAGCTACGCCGACAGCCAGTTCAACCGCGCGGTCGCGGCGAAACGGCAGCCCGGATCGGCGTTCAAGGCCTTCGTCTATCTCACGGCTCTCGAACACGGCCTGACGCCCGACACCGTGCGCGAGGACAAGCCGATCAACGTCAAAGGCTGGCAGCCGGAAAATTACAACCACGAATATTTCGGCTCGGTGACGCTAACCCGGGCGCTGGCACAATCGCTAAATACGGTTTCCGTGCGGCTGACGCTCGAGGTCACGCCAATGGCCGTGATCCGCACAGCGTATCGCCTCGGCATCGGCAGCAAGCTCGAGCCGAACGCGTCGATCGCGCTCGGCACCTCGGAAGTCTCAATGCTCGAACTCGTCGGCGCCTACGCGTCCTTCGCAAATGGCGGCTACGCACTGATCCCGCGCGTGATCGACAAGATCACCGCTACCAACGGCAAGGTCATCTACGCGCGCAGCGCGCCAGCGCTCGGCCGCATCATCGAAGCGCGCTACGTCGCGATGATGAATGCGATGATGGCCGAAACGCTCACCACCGGCACCGCGCAACGCGCGAGCCTGCCCGGCTGGCCCGCCGCCGGAAAGACCGGCACCAGCCAGGATTTCCGCGACGCCTGGTTTATCGGCTTCACCGCGCACCTCGTAACCGGCGTATGGCTCGGCAACGACGACGGAACGCCGACCAAACATGTGACCGGCGGAAGCCTCCCGGTGGAAATCTGGAGTCGCGTGATGCGAAGCGCGCACCAGGGCGTGCCGGTTGCAAGCCTGCCTGGTACTTCGGGCGGCACAATGTTCTCCGGATTCTTCGGCGGCGGAGATTCGCGGCCCACACCGACGGCGCCGGTCCAACCGGTCGCGGCGACGACCGGCAATGGCGGTGGCCTCGACAACTGGTTCCTCAATACGCTGTTCGGCCGGCGCTAATCTCAGTGCTTGGCGCCCGCGTGTCGAACGTGCTGCGTCGCAAGCCACAGCAAGAGCGTGGCACAGCCCATCGCGGCCACGGCCGCCGCGAGCGGCCACGCACTTCGCCCGAGCAGCGAACCCACCACCGCACCACACAGTGCAGCAATGCTTTGCTGCACGAATCCGAACAATGAGGACGCAGCGCCTGCGCGTTCGGGAAACGGCGTGAGCGCGCCGGCAATTCCCTGCGGCAGCACCATGCCGAGCCCGGCCAGATAGACGGCGATCGGCAGAACGAGCGACAGAGAGGACCTCAGGCCGAACGCAACCGCCGCCACCATGCCGAGACCGCCCGCGGCGCAGGCGCAGCCGCCAATCCCAAGCACGCCATCGAGCCCGAGAGTCACGACCATCCGTGCCGCCAGCGCCGAGCCCGTCATGTAGCCGATCGAGCCGAGCGCGAAGGCAACGCCGAAATCGAAGGGTGCCAGCCCGTAGAGATCTTGCAGCACGAACGCCGAACCGGAGATCCAGGCAAACAGTCCGGCGTAGCTCGCCGACGTGATGCCGAGATAGGCCAGATAGGCCGGATTGCGCGCAACGATGCGATAGGAGCGAAGCATGGAAGACGCTGACACTGGCTCCGCCGCGCGCATGGTCAATGTCTCGGGCAGCGCCGCCCAGACGATCGCAATGGCGGCGATTCCGACGGCGACCAGCGTGAAGAACACCGACCGCCAGCCGAAGGCCGTCTGCAGCACGCCGCCGGCAATCGGCGCCAGCACCGGTGCGAGCGCCATTACCGAGGCGATCAGCGACAGTTCGCGTCCGGCGCGCGCGCCTGAATAAATGTCGCGCACGATGGCGCGCGTCAGCACGATCCCACCGCAGCCGCCGAGGGCCTGAAAGGCGCGCGCAACGATCAGCATTTCGATCGAGGTGGAGAGCGCGCAAGCGAGGCTCGCGACGCAATAAAGCACGATCGCCGCCATCAGCACGGGCTTGCGGCCGTGCCGGTCGGACAACGGGCCGTAGAAAATCTGCCCGGCGGCAAAGCCGATGAGATAGGCGGAAATGGTGAACTGCACCTGCGCGGTCGAACCGTTCAGCTGCCGCGCAATGTCAGGCAATGAGGGCAGATACATGTCGGTGGTGAGCGGGCCGGTCGCGCTCAACGCCGCAAGCAGTGCCGTGAGCGCAAAAGTGCCGGGGCGCAGCATCGAGGAACGTCCTTGTCGTGCCGGGCTGGGACCGGGCGGGATTCAAGGCTTAGCACGACGCAAGAACGTCATGCCCGGACTTGTTCCGGGCATTCACGTTTCCACATAGGCGTGCGCAAACACGCCGTCCTTCGGACGGCTATGCCGGCCATGACCACCAAGTGATAGCCCGTGCTTGTTTCCGGATTCCGGGTTCGCGCCATAGACGCGGCCCGGAATGATGACTCAGCGCCGGACCCGGAATTCAGACGCAGGGTGCGGTATGAGCCCGGCGACGACCGTGTCGATAAGAGCTACTTACTTGCGCCGCGCCCCGTAGCGATGCAGGTCGGCGCCGTGCGCGTCGAGCCAGGCCTTGGCGCGGCCGACATCGGGATAGATGCCCGCGACCAGCCGCCAGAACCGGCGCGAATGATTCATCTCGACGAGATGGGCCACCTCGTGCGCGGCGAGGTAGTCGAGCACGAAGGTCGGAGCCATGATCAGCCGCCATGAGAAAGACAGGACACCGGTCGAGGAGCAAGAGCCCCAACGACTGCGCTGATCGCGCACCGACACGCGCCGAAACACAATGCCGAGCGATTGCGCCGCACGGCGGCTCGCGGATTCGAGATCATGCTTCGCTTCACGCTTGAGAAAATCGTGCACGCGGCGCGACACATGCGGCGCCTCGCCAGCGACACACAGCAAATGCTCGCCGTTACGCGTCTCGGCCCAGACGGTACCCCGCGCAACAGGCCGATGCTCGATCCGGTGCAGATGCCCGCGCAGCGGGAGCACCGCCCCATGCACGAAAGGCTCGGCGCCCGGCAAGCGGCGCAACCGGGCGGCGATCCAGGCGCCGTGTTTTTCCGCAAAATCCTTCGCATGCTTCACGCTGCCGCGCGGCGGCATTGTCAGCACGACTTCGCGGCTCACGGAGTGGATGCGCAGCGTGTAGCGGCGCGCCTGTCGATGCCGGCGCACGCGGACCGGATGAATCTCGCCGTCAATCTTGACCGAAATCGCCGACGGCTCGGGGCTACGACGGTAGAGCAAGGCGCGAAAGGGAATGGACAGCATCAGTTTGCGGGCCCGCGGGGTTTCATCACGCGTTAGAACACGGGATCAACGCTGACCAACAACTTTCAGCACGGCAGCACGCATGCTACGCGCGCTGTTGCGCGACAGGGCGAAATCGGCGATGCGCGGCGCGATCTCGGCACGGAAGCGCGAGCCGTTGAAAACGCCGTAATGTCCGACAGCAGGCTGCACGTAGTGCACCTTGTGCTCCTGAGGAATGTTCACACACAACGCATGCGCAGCCTCGGTCTGCCCGACGCTAGATATATCGTCGTTCTCCCCTTCGACCGTCATCAATGCAACGCGCCTGATCGCCGTTGGATCAACCCGACGGCCGCGATGGGTCATCTCGCCCTTCGGCAGCGCATGACGGATGAACACCGTATCCACCGTCTGCAGATAGAATTCGGCTGCGAGATCCATCACCGCCAGGTATTCGTCGTAGAATTCGCGATGCTTCTGCGCCGAATCGCCGTCGCCCTTGACGAGGTGCAGAAACAGATTGTGGTGCGCCTCGATGTGCCGATCGAGATTCATGCTCATGAAGCCGTGCAGCTGCAAGAAGCCGGGATAGACGTCGCGCATCACGCCGGGATGCGGAAACGGCACCTTGGTGATGACATGGTTGCGGAACCAGTTGAGTCCGCGCCGCTCGGCCAGATTGTTGACCTCGTTGGGATTGATCCGCGTGTCGATCGGACCGCCCATCAACACCATCGAATGCGGCACGTTGGGATCGCCACTTGCTTCCATCAATGCGACCGCGGCGAGCACCGGCACGGAAGGCTGACAGACAGCAATCACGTGCACGTCGCCGCCCAGCAGATGCAGGATGGAGATGATGTAGTCGATGTAGTCGTCGAGATCGAAGCGCCCTTCGGCCAGCGGCACCATGCGCGCATCGACCCATTCGCTGACGTAGACGTCGTGATTGGGCAGGAAGGTTTGCACCGTGCCGCGCAGCAGTGTCGGATAGTGGCCCGACATCGGCGCAACGATTAGCAGCTTTGGCTGCGGGCGGCGCGGCGGGCGCTCGAAGGCGCGCTCGAAGTGCAAGAGCTGGCAGAAAGACCGTTGCCAGATGCTTTTGATATTGACCGAGATCTTCTCGCCACCGACGGTCGTCGAATCGATCCCCCATTCCGGCTTGCGGTAGCGGCGCGTCGAGCGCTCGAACAATTCCATCGACGCCGCGACTGACTTGCCATAGGCCGTGTGCGACAACGGATTGGCCGGATTTTTGAAGAAAAGCCGTGTGGCGTCTGCGAAAGCGCGCGCAGGATTGAGCGCGGCGTGTCCCATTTCGTAGAACCAGTACATTGGCGTTGACAGCAACGCTCCACTGTCGTCGGAAAGCGTTGCCGCCCCGCCGAATTCACCTATTGCCATTGAGTCCCCCGACCCTCGCTGCAGTGCGGTAGACTGTCGTTTTTCTGTCATAGCGTCAACATAGACCTAAGACGTCCGTACCCGGTTTACAACGCATACCGGGGCGATAAGTCTCGTTAAACACAGGCTTATTTGACTACTCGCTGGTCTGCAAAAGCGAGCCGTGGACCCGTGCGCTCTCCAGCAGCTTCAGGAACGCAAATGATGCAGCCGCGAACAGCGCTATGTTGAACGCGAAAGCCTGGGCCATCAGGTCCGCGCGAAACACATGGTCGATCACCAGTGCACGCATGCCTTCGAAAACGTAGGTCGGCGGCAGGGCCCAGGCGAAGTACTGCAGCCAGCCGGGCAGAATCACTACCGGATAATAGACGCATGTGAGCGGTAGGAACAGAAACATGATGGTCCAGGCCATGCTTTCGGCGCCGAGACCATTCCGCAGCAACAGCCCGGCGACGAAAATCCCGACCGACCAGCTGGTGAGAATGAGGTTGGCGAAGAACGCCGCTAGCGCCAGGCCAAGCGCCCAGAGATTGAACCCGAAAAATGCGATGGCGAGCAGCGACACCGGGATCATGCCGATCAACAGACGCACGATGCTCATAACCATGAGCGCGAGCAAGAATTCGGCCGGGCGCAACGGCGACATCATGATGTTGCCAAGGTTGCGCGCATACATTTCCTCGAGAAACGAAATGGAAAAGCCGAGCTGGCCGCGGAACAGAATGTCCCACAACAGCACCGCGCCGATGAACACGCCGCCCGCCTGCGCGAAAAACCCGGCGTTCTGCGAAATATAGACCTGTAGAAAACCCCACATCAGCATCTGCACGGCCGGCCAGTAGATGAGGTCGAGGATGCGCGGCCACGACGAGCGCAGGAGATACCAGTAGCGCCGCACCATGGCGGCGACGCGGTTGAACGAGAAATCCATGCCGGTATCGGTAACGCTTTTGCTCATTGCGCCGCCTCGTTTTGCCGTCGTCCGCGCGCGACATCGAGGAACACTTCTTCCAGCGTCTCGCGCCCGTAGCGCGAGAGCAGACGCTGCGGCATGTCGTCGTCCTCGATGCGACCTTTCTTCATGATGATGACGCGCTCGCACAGGCGCTCGACCTCGCCCATGTTGTGCGACGCCAGCAGAAGCGTCGCGCCCTTCTCGGCGCGATAGCGTTCGAGGTGCGAACGCACCCAGTCGGCCGTGTCGGGATCGAGTGAGGCCGTCGGCTCGTCGAGCAAAAGCACCTCCGGTTTGTTGAGCAGCGCCTTGGCGAGCGACACGCGCGTCTTCTGCCCGGCGGACAGCTTGCCTGTCGGGCGGTCGAGAAATTCGGTGAGACCGAGATCGGCGGCAAGCCGCTCGATGCGTTGATAGATGTCCGGCACGGCATAGAGCTGCGCGAATACGGACAGGTTCTGCCGCACTGTCAGGCGCATCGGCATGTCGACGTACGGACTCTCGAAATTCATCCGGTGCAGCACGCGATAGCGCTGGCGCGGCATGTCAGCTCCAAGCACCGTGACCTTGCCGGAGGTCGGCGTCACCAGCCCCATGATCATCGCGATTGTCGTGGTTTTCCCGGCCCCATTGCCACCGAGAAGACCCGTGACGGAGCCGGGCGCCAGACGGAATGTAATGCCATCGACCGCGGCCACGCCTTTGTAGCGCTTGACCAGCTGATCGATCGCGACGGCGGAAGCGTTCTGCGAGTCCATAAGGCGAAAGGTGTGACGCCCTGCCGCAGGAAGTGCAAGCCCCGCGATGCACAGGCAATTCGTACACGCTAAACTGCGCCCATGGCGGCTTCCCTTGCCCAACAACACCCTTTGCGGAACGTGCGCCTCGACACGTTGGTCCGGCTGCGTTGGCTCGCCATCATTGGTCAGTCGACCACCGTGTTTGTGGTTTACTACGGGCTCGATTTCCAGCTGCCGATCTATGCCTGCCTCGCCGCTATCATCCTTTCGGCCTGGCTCAACGTGGCACTGCGGCTGCGCTTCCACATGACGCAAAGGCTCGCGCCCGATCGCGCGGCCTGGCTTCTGGCATTCGACATTGCCGAACTTGCAGTGCTGCTGTTTCTCACCGGCGGGCTGCAGAACCCGTTCGCGTTCTTGTTTCTCGGGCCGGTGCTGCTGTCCGCCACCGCGTTGCCGCCGCGCTTCACGCTGCTCCTCGGCGCCTTCGCGGTGGCCTGCGCGACGGTGCTTATGTTCGTGCACTATCCTCTGCCATGGGACAGCGAAGACCCACTGCAATTGCCGCCGATCTACATGATGGGCGTCTGGATGTGCATTCTGCTCGCGATCGGATTCATCGGTGTCTATGCGTGGCAGATCACCGAAGAGTCGCGGCAACTTTCCGATGCGCTCGCCGCAACCGAACTCGTGCTCGCGCGCGAGCAGCACCTGTCGCAGCTTGACGGACTTGCCGCGGCGGCCGCGCACGAACTCGGCACGCCGCTCTCCACGATTTCGGTCATCGCCAAGGAGCTCGAAAGGGCGATCGCGCCGGATGCGCCGCACGGCGACGACGTCAGGTTGCTGCGCGAGCAGGCTACGCGCTGCCGCGATATTCTCGCCAAGTTGACCGAGCTGTCCGCCGGGGGCGAGCCATTCGACCGCATGCGGCTGACCGCGCTCATCGAGGAGGTGGTCGCACCGCATCGCAATTTCGGGGTCACGATCGACGTCGCCGCTCCCGCCGACCGCAGCTCCGAACCGGTCGGTGCGCGGAATCCCGCAATCCTCTACGGACTGGGAAATCTACTGGAAAATGCGGTCGACTTCGCTCACGACCGGGTTTCGGTCGATGCGGACTGGAGCGAGGATTCCGTCGCGGTCACGATCACCGATGACGGTCCAGGCTTTGCACCGGAAATCCTGGCCCGGATCGGCGAGCCCTACGTCACGAGCCGCAGGCATCACCAGAACTATACTGGCGACGAACCGACCGGCCTGGGCCTCGGCTTCTTTATTGCGAAAACGCTGCTTGAGCGCTCGGGCGCCACGTTATCGTTTGAAAATCGGGCCGTTCCGGAGCGTGGCGCGGTTATCAGACTGCATTGGAGCCGCAGCGATTTCGAGCAACCGTTAACGTTTGCAGCGGCTTGAGGCTAGTTCGCGCGATCACTATTTGTTGCGTGCGAAATCTGCTTCGCTCAGGCTAATATGTGCGTGAGATCGGCTCAGATGATGGTGAAAACGTGGACGCATTGACAAGCGAGGCCGCAACCCCGGCGGCAAAAGAAAAAATCTCCGGTGAACGATCGCTGTTGATCGTCGAGGATGACTTTTCCTTCGTGCAACGGCTCGCGAAGGCGCTCGAGCAGCGCGGCTTCTCCGTCACGACCGCGGAATCAGTTTTCGATGGCTTGCTGCAGGTTGAGAGATCGGCACCCGCCTATGCGGTCGTCGACATGCGGCTCGGCGATGGCAACGGTCTTGATGTGATCTCCGCGCTCAAGCGCCGCCGTCCGGACGCGCGCGGAATCATTCTCACCGGCTATGGCAACATCGCGACTGCGGTGAACGCCGTGAAGCTCGGCGCCGTCGACTATCTCGCCAAACCCGTCGACGCCGATGACGTCGTTGCCGCCCTTCTCGCTCTGGACAACGCGAAGATCGAGCCGCCGGAAAATCCGATGTCGGCCGACCGCGTGCGGTGGGAACACATCCAGCGCATCTATGAACTCTGCGGCCGCAATGTCTCCGAGACGGCACGCCGGCTCAACATGCATCGCCGAACCCTGCAACGCATTCTGGCGAAGCGAGCACCGCGCTAATTGCAAGCAAACGCGTCACTCCGCATCCCAGTAAGGCCCGGTCGGATCGGCAAGCGATTGCAGACGCATCGCGGCCGCGCGAGCAAATAGCAACATCATCGCCTTTCGCGTCGCCGCCGGCAGTTTGTGCTCGGGTGCTTTACACTTGAATTCCGCGCCGAAGGCATCGGCCACGATCAATCCGGTGTCGGGCGGAAAGATCTCACAAGGCACATCGACCGTCGTCGCAAAAAACAGGCGATCGCAATGCGCGCGGTAGTCCTGCCACTTCTGGTCCGCACGAAAATCGGCGATTGAGGATTTTATCTCGACGATCCACATCTCGCCACCAGGATCGAGGGCCACGAGGTCGGCGCGGCGGCCGGATGGAAGCGGCAACTCGCTGACCACGCATCGCCCATGCGCATGCAGGAGCCGCGCCGTACCGCGCGCGACCGCCAGCGCAGTTTCCGACTGGCGGCCATCGACGGGCAGCTTGAGCGGGTTCGACGCGAAGGCCATCACCCGACCCTGCGGTTCGAATCTGGCCGGACTTCGGCGCGTTCGGGAAAAGTCTGCGCGAGCGCTGTGCGGCTCGCGGCGATGACGCCGCGTTCGGTGATCAAACCGGTGACGAGACGCGCCGGCGTAACGTCGAAAGCGAAATTCGCGACCGGAGAGCCATCGGGCACGATCTGCACCGTCTCGATACGGCCGTCACGCGTCTTGCCGGTCATCGTCGCGACTTCCTCGGCGCCGCGTTGCTCGATCGGAATGTCCTCACCTTCGATGACTGCAAAGTCAACCGAGGGAGACGGTACGGCCACGTAGAACGGCACCTTGTTGTCATGGGCGGCGAGTGCCTTAAGATAAGTACCGATCTTGTTGCAGACGTCGCCTTGTGCGGTGACGCGGTCGGCGCCGACGATCACCATGTCGACCATCCTGTGCTGCATGAGATGACCGCCGGTGTTGTCCGCAATAACCGTGTGCGGTACGCCATGATGGCTCAATTCCCAGGCGGTGAGCGCCGCTCCTTGATTGCGCGGCCGCGTCTCATCGGCAAAGACGTGGATGGGCAAGCCTTTGTCATGCGCCAAATAGATCGGCGCCGTCGCCGTTCCGCGATCGACCGTCGCCAGCCATCCAGCATTGCAATGGGTGAGCACGTTTACGGGCTCGCCTTTTTTCTTCCGCGCGGCAATATCCTCGATGATTTTAAGCCCGTGCACACCGATCGACCGGTTGATGGCCACGTCCTCCTCGGCGATTTCACCGGCGCGCCGCAAAGCTGCGTTGGCGCGCTCGTTGCGCGGCTGGTTGCGCACGGCCGCCAGCATTTCCTCAAGCGCCCATTTCAAGTTGATCGCGGTCGGACGCGTGACGATGAGCGCGGCACATGCCTTTTCCAGCGCTGCGTCCGATGCATCGGCGCGCAGGGCGAGCCACACGCCATACGCCGCTGTGGCGCCGATCAGCGGTGCACCGCGGACCTGCATGGTCTTGATCGCACGGGCGGCATCTTCAAGGGTGGCCAGCCGGACGGTGGCAAAGCGATGAGGCAACTGGGTCTGATCGATAATGCCGGCGCTTGCGCCGTCGTCTTCGACCCAGATGGTGCGCATTTGCTTGCCATCGACTTTCATGGCTAAGAGATAACGTCGTTTCGAACCCCACGCAAAGCCGGGTCCGGGGAAATCAGCATGTCGGTCGATTACGAGGTTGAATACAACAATCGGGCCCGCGTGCCCGAACATGCGGAAATCTTCGCCCGCTGGCAGCGCGAGGGGGCCGCGTACCGCGCTTCAGTGCACAACGCCAAACTGGGCCTCTCATATGGCCCGTCGATGCGCCGGACCATCGACCTGTTCCCGGCCAGGCACGACGACCAGGCCCCCCTCGCTATGTTCATTCACGGCGGCTATTGGCGCTCGCTCGAGCCATCAATGTTCTCTCAGGCGGCGGCCGGGCCGAATGCCCTCGGCATTACCGTCGCGGTGGCCGGATACGATCTGTGTCCGCACGTGTCGATTGCCGACATCATCGAGCAAATGCGCGTCGCCTGTCTGATGCTCTGGCGCAAACGACGGCAGCGCATTTTCGTCTACGGACATTCGGCGGGCGGGCACCTCGCCGCCTGCATGGTGGCGACCGACTGGAAAGCTTTTGCTTCCGACGCGCCGGCTGATCTTGTGCCGGCCGCATATTCGATTTCCGGCGTGTTTGATCTTCTGCCGCTCGTGCACGTATCCATGAATCAGGACCTGCGACTCGGCGAGGCCGATGCGCGCCGGGTGTCTCCGCTGCACTGGAGCATTCCAGCCGGGCGTAGCCTCGATGCAGTCGTCGGCGCACTGGAGTCCGACGAGTTTCTGCGCCAAAGCAAAACGATCGCCGAAAGCTGGCGCCGGGGTGCCACACTTACCCGTTACGAGGAAATTGCCGGCACGAACCATTTCACCGTCGTCGACGCGCTTGCCGACCCGGACAGCGCAATGACGGCGCGCGTGGCAGCGCTAGCACAGAGCACCAAACGTCTGCCCCTCTCGCTGCCGAACCAGTAGCGCCGCGCAAATGCAACCGTCAGCGTCGCTCCCACCACGACGATCAGCACGCGTATGATGTTTCGCGGAATGATGCGCGCTACATTCCCGATCGTTCCGGCGGCAAGCGCCAGAGTCTGCGGCCACAATACTGCGCCCTGCGTTTGAAAAGACGATCATGGCCGCGAGTCCGTTGAGGCTGGAGACGAAATTTTTTGCCACGTTGGCTAACCGGTAGTCGCCCCCCGGTCGCCAACGAAAACACACCCAGCCCCGACACCGGCGCCGAAATAGCCGCCGTAAAACGACACTTGCAGCACGACTTTCAGACTGGCGACGTTGAACGCGATGGCGTGTCCACGGCTTTCCGCACGTTTGCGCAGCCAGCGGCTGATCCGATCGGAAAAGGCGAACAACAGCGTGGCGAAGCCGAGAAGCAAAGGTACGATCTGCGCGAACACACGCTCCGGAGTGAGCACCAGGCAAACCGCACCGATGCCCACGCCGATAATCGACGCAAAAATCAGCCTGACGAAAGCGCGGTTAAACGGCGGCAACTGCGAGCGATCCGACAGCGCGGCCAGCATCGTACCCGGCATGACCGATGCGAGATCGGAGACGGCCGCAAGATGCGGCGGCACGCCGGTTGCGATCGGCGCCGGATAGATGACGACCGCGGCACCACCGACGATGGCTGCGATGATTCCTGCGATGACGCCGACGCCGGCCGGAAAGGCGATCGTCAGAATGTCCATGGGTGGGAGATTCGATGTTCAGTTGCCATGGCCGGGGTTGTCCCGGCCATTCCACCTGTCACGGCACGGAGATCAGAAGAACGCCTGAATGCCGGTCTGTGCGCGTCCGAGGATCAATGCGTGAATATCGTGCGTGCCTTCGTAGGTATTCACCGTTTCGAGGTTCGAGAGCACGCGCATCACATGGTATTCCTCCGAGATGCCGTTGCCGCCGTGCATGTCGCGCGCAAGCCGGGCGATATCGAGCGCCTTGCCGCAATTGTTGCGCTTCATCAGCGAAATCGACGGCGGTGAGGCCTTGCCCGCCTCAAGCATGCGGCCAAGCCGCAACGCACCCTGCAGGCCTATCGCGATCTCGGTCTGCATGTCGGCGAGCTTTTTCTGCACCAGTTGATTGGCGGCAAGCGGGCGACCGAACTGCTTGCGCTCGAGCACGTATTGGCGTGCCCGGTGCCAGCAGAACTCGGCGGCGCCCATGGCACCCCAGGAAATGCCGTATCGTGCATTGTTGAGACAACCAAAGGGGCCGGCGAGACCTTTCACGTTGGGAAGCAGGTTCTCTTCCGGCACCACGCAATCTGCCAGCACGACCTCGCCGGTAATCGACGCGCGCAGCGACAGCTTGCCCTCGATCTTCGGCGTGGAAAAACCTTTGGTACCGCGCTCGACGAGAAAACCACGAATGACATTGTCGAGCTTAGCCCATATCACTGCGACATGCGCGACCGGCGCGTTGGAGATCCAGGTCTTCGCACCATTTAGCTTGTAACCGCCGGAAACCTTCTCGGCGCGCGTGACCATCGAACCCGGATCGGACCCGTGATCGGGCTCGGTCAGTCCGAAACAGCCGATAATCTCGCCGGTCGCAAGCTTGGGCAGATATTTCCGCCGCTGCGCCTCGGTGCCGTAGGCATAGATCGGATACATGACCAGCGATGACTGCACCGACATTGACGAGCGGTACCCGGAATCGACGCGTTCAAGCTCGCGGGTGATCAGTCCGTATGCGACGTAGCCAAGACCGGCGCCGCCATACTCTTCGGGAATGGTAGGCCCAAGCAGGCCGAGCTTGCCCATCTCGGGCAGCAGGCCGGCATCGTACTTTTCGTCGCGATACGCTTCCACCACACGCGGTGCTAGGTAGCTTTGCGCAAACCCGCGCGCGGTTTGGCGCACCATGCGCTCTTCTTCGGAAAGCTCGCCTTCAAGATCGAGCGGGTCTTCCCACACGAACGCTGCATCTTTCAGCATTGCGGGCATACCACCGCGTTTCTCGACCGCTTGCGACATGAAGCCTCCCTATAGTTCTTGCCCATATTATAGACCGCCTGACCGTCGAGGCGCCAACGTCCCGCGGTATGGGCGGTATCGGGCTTACTCCAATCCCGTTCCCCAGCGGCGATGGAGAAATCTCTCCCAGGGCGAGAAGAGAATTTTATCGGCAATCAGGCCGATGACCACGATCACCACCATCACACCGATGACCTGATCCATCGCGCTGAGTTCGCGCCCGTACTTTAGCAGATGACCGAGGCCGAACCCGGTGAGAATGGTGACAAATATCTCGGCCGCCATCAGCGAACTCCATGCAAAGGCCCAGCCTTGCTTCATGCCGCTGACAACGAAGGGTAAAGACGCAGGCAGGATGACCCGCGTCCATTTATCGAAGCCCTCCGCCCAACAACGACATTTGCCAGGGCTGTCATCGGTTCTCTGCAGTCGTACAATGAAGACCGCAAATGCGTCGTCTGCAACGTCGCAACGGATGTGTTTCAGACCCGGCAATTGTCCATTGTGACAAATAAAAACCCCGCCGGCGAGCGGCGGGGCTTTGCAAGTTTTCGAAGACGCAAGGTTAAATCGCCATCTTCAAGTCTTTGGCGGCGCGGAACGCCACTTTCTTGCTGGCCTTGATCTTGATCGCTTCCCCGGTCATGGGGTTGCGGCCCATGCGCGCGGCACGCTGGCGCACGAGCAGAATGCCGAGGCCCGCGATCTTCACCCGCTCGCCCTTCTTCAGGTGCTTGGTGATCATGCCGATCAGGTCTTCCAGCATTTCGAGCCCCTGCTTCTTGCTGAGCTGATGCTGCTCAGCGAGTGCGGCGGCCAGAATCCTGGTGGTGACCGGCTTGCCGGCCTTCGGCTTGGATGAAGCGGCTGCTGTCATAGACAAACTCCTTGAGGGCGCGCCAATGCGCGAACCCCCACAGCAGTAGGGGATTCGTTCAAAGGCGCATAGCTGCGAGCGGCCGAACTGCGGGCTTAACCACAGAAAGCTGGGGCCCGGCGCGCCCGAACGTGCCGGAAAATACCGGCCCGTTGCTGCTCGGTGGGCTTTCGTCTATTGAGGGTTCACGCGCGCCCGTAGCTCAGCTGGATAGAGCGTTGCCCTCCGAAGGCAAAGGTCGGACGTTCGAATCGTCTCGGGCGCGCCATCCCCTGACCTTTGCGACTGCCGGCCATCCAAGTCGAATTAGCCGGCGTGCGTAGTTTCGCGCGGCGCAGCGGTGCGGCGCGGCTGCGGTACGTTGAATGTACCGACCTTCACCATCGGCCGCGGCTTGAACACGATCGCCATCAGGCGATCGCAAAGGGGTTTAGGCGATGTCGGCTTACGTAGAAATTCGTTGGCACCCGCGCGCAGGGTCTTGTTCACATGACTGCATTGCGCCCGCGTGGTGAGCATGGTGACCGGCAGGTTCGGGCGCGGGAACACGATGCGAAGCACCTCGATGCCATTGAGCACAGGCATGTCCCAGTCGTAGCAACATGACGTCAGGATCGCCGGTGCGAATGGCTTCGAGTTCCGCGAGCCCATCCGGAGCCTCGAGCACCGATTTCACGCTGAGATTGGTGAGCATCATACGCGCTGCGCATATAGGCGTTGTCATTGACCACCAGGATATTGAGACCCTGGAGCATCTTTTCGATTTTCTTGTTGGCCATGAACCTGCGGGACCGTTGTGTAAGTAACGGCAATTTACGAAGTTTCTGTTGTTCGGTTGAGGCAATCGTTCAACTTTTCGCAATCCGTACTGGCGGCGGCAAATCCCGCGCTTAAATGACGCGGGCGCGCATATTTACCGGGTATTATCCATGAACAAGGCGGCGGCAACCATGAAGCTCCCTGGTCCCGATCATCCGATTACCATCAGCCAACACGGCGCACGCGTGCGCGTGACATTTGCGGGTCGCGTCATAGCCGATACGACGCAGGCCCTCAGATTGGCGGAAGCAAGCTATAAGCCGGTGCTCTACATTCCGCGCAGTGATGCAGACATGAGCGTGCTGCTGGGAACAGATCACCACACGCATTGCCCCTACAAAGGCGATGCCAGCTACTTCAGCATTGTCGCCGATGGCCGCACTGCCGCGAACGCTGTGTGGAGTTACGAGCAACCCTTTCCCGCGATGGCGCGGATTAAGGATCATCTCGCGTTCTATCCAGACCGTGTGGACAAGATCGAGGAGGTTTGACGCTGCCTAGTGCAGCCGCGGTCCCTTGAGGAATTTCGCGCGGTCGGATGAATTCACCCGCACGTCGAAAGTGGCGCCTTCGCGATAGAGCGTGAGCGGCACTTCGACGCCGGCGTTCCCGAGCGCCCAGACCTTGCGATAGAAGCTGGCAAGGGTTGAAACGCGATCGCCCTTGACCGCAACAACGACATCACCGGTCTTGATCTCGGCGCGCGCAGCGGGCCCTTTCGGCGCAATGCCGACCACCACGACCTTGTCTTCAATCTCGGTCGAATAAAGCCCGAGCCACGGCCGCACCGGACGATTGACGCGGCCGAACTTGCGGATGTCGTCGACAACCGGCGTCAGGAGATCGCTCGGCACGATCATGTTGAGATATTCGTTCTTGCCTTCGCGCGCGCGCTCGAGTTGCAGCGAGCCGATGCCGATCAGTTTGCCCGCGGACGAGATCAGCGCCGTGCCACCCCAGTTCGGGTGAGCCGGGAAAGTGAAGATCGCCTCGTCGAGGACGTATTCCCAATAGCCGGCGAATTCCTGTTTCGCGGCGATGCGCCCGGCGAGCGAACGCGTTCGGCCTCCGGCTCCGCCGACGACGACGCGCTCGCCGACTTCGACCGCTTTCGAAGAACCAACTTCAAGCACGGGATAATCAATCTTGCCGAGGGCTTGCACCAGGCCGAAGCCGGTCTCCTGATCAAAGCCGAGCGGATGACCCTGCACCACGCGCCCGTCACTCAGATGCAGCCAGACGGTCTCAGCTTCGGTGATCAGATAGCCGATGGTGAGTACGACGCCATCGTCGATCAATACGCCGTTGCCGGCGCGTTCGACACCCAGCGTGTCCGCCGTGAAGGCATCGGACGGCACGATCGAATGCAGGCCGACCACGGAAGAGAGCGCGCGCTCGAGATCGTAAGGGTAGTCCTCCGCGCGGGGTTGCGACGCCTGCGGCACCTTCCATTCGATCAACGACGCCATCGATGCGCTCCCGGGGGGTTGGGCTTATCATACGCCGGATCATGCGGGCGAAAAGACGGCGCTCACATGTTAGTGTGAGCTTCTTCGCATGGCCCCGTTATCCATCCTCGACCTTTCCCCCGTTTCCGCTAATTCCACGGCCGGACAGGCCTTGCGCAATTCGCTCGATCTCGCGCGGCATGCCGATGGTCTGGGCTTCAGGCGATACTGGGTGGCCGAACATCACAACCTGCCGGCCATCGCCAGTTCGGCCCCCGATATCATGATCGGGCAGATCGCGGCCGTTACGAAAAACCTGCGCGTCGGCTCCGGCGGCGTGATGTTGCCGAACCACGCGCCCCTGATGGTGGCCGAGCGCTTCAAGGTGCTTGAGGCGCTTTATCCCGGGCGCATCGACCTCGGCCTGGGGCGCGCGCCCGGCACCGACCCGGCAACGTCCTATGCGCTCCGCCGGCGGCAGGGCATCAGCGAAGAGGATGATTTCCTCGAACGCTTCAACGAGTTGATGCTGCTGGAGACCCGCGGTTTCCCCCTTGGCCATCCATTTCACAATGTGCGCGCGATGCCGTCCGATGTGCCGCTGCCGCCGATCTACCTGCTCGGCTCCTCTGACTACAGTGCCCAGCTTGCGGGACACATCGGCGCGGCGTTTTCCTTTGCGCATCATTTCGCCGACTTCGATGCCGCGGAAGCCATGCGGCTCTATCGGGACAGCTTCAAGCCATCGGTGTCGCACGAGAAGCCCTTTGCGATCCTCGCAACGCATGTGGTGTGCGCGGGTACCGACGCTGAAGCCGAACGGCTTGCTTCGACCGTCGACCTCAATTTCGTGCGCCGGGCCAAGGGCGAATTTCAGCCGCTGGCCTCCCCGGACGAAGCCGCGGCCTACGACTACACGCCGATTGATCGCGCGCGTATTGCGCGCAACCGCGAGCGAGTCGCGGTCGGCTCACCGGCAACGGTGAAGGCGAAGCTCGCGCCGCTGATCGAACGAACAGAGGCTGATGAGCTGATGATCACGAGCATGCTGTTCGATCACGCCGCGCGCAAACGATCCTACGCACTGCTGGCCGAGGTGTTTGCCTGAGGGGTTAGCGCGAAAAGCCATATTTCAGGAGTGCCGAATGACGAGGCAAGGCGGCCATGCTAAAAGCCCGGCCGGGTTTTTCGTCGCAAAAAATTACGGGAGGTCCCTTTGGGTAAGCAGTTCACATTGACCGCTACCGACAAGCACTCGCTCGGTGCCTATCGCGCCGACCCGGCCGGAACGCCGAAGGGCGGCATGGTCGTGGTGCAGGAGATTTTCGGGGTCAACCATCACATTCGCGTGGTGTGTGACCGGCTCGCCGTGCTCGGCTATGTGGCCGTGGCACCGGCGGTCTTCGACCGCTTCGTGCGCAACTTCGAAAGCGGATATAGGCCGGACGAAATCGCGCATGCGCGCAGCTACCTCGGCAATCTCAACTGGGATCACATGATGGCCGACGTCGCCGCTGCGCAAGGCGACCTCAAAGGCGCGGGGCCACTCGGCGTTATCGGGTTCTGCATGGGCGGCACGGCCGCATTCCTCGCCGCCTGCAGGATCCCCGGATTTTCCGCGGCGGTCGCCTTCTACGGCGGCATGATCGGCAAATTCGCCGATGAGAAACCGAAATGCTCGCTGCTGATGCACTTCGGCGAGAAGGACGACGGCATCCCGATGTCGGTCGTGGACGAGATCAAGAAAAAACAGCCGCAGGCGGAAACCTACACCTATCCGGACGCGCCGCACGGCTTCTATTGCGACGAGCGCGCGAGCTATCGCAAGGAAGCCGGCGATCTCGCCTGGAAACGGACGCAGGAATTCCTCGCCAAGCACATGAAGAAATAATCCGCCGTCGGCGGACTGCGAGTATCAAAAAAACGAACTGGTCCCCGCTCGCGCGGGGACCAGCAAACATTCTTCGGAAAATCAGGCGGGCGCGCCTTGCCTCAGCTTGGCGCCGGTGCCGATGGGGCAAGACACTCCCGTACCGCCGAGCCCGCAATAGCCGAACGGATTTTTCGCCAGGTACTGCTGGTGATAGTCCTCGGCGAAATAGAACTCGGGAGCGTCGACGACCTCGGTGGTGATCGCACCGTAGCGTTTCTTCTTCAGCTCCTTCTCATACATCGCTTTCGACGCCTCGGCCGCCTGACGTTGCGCGGCATTGTAGGTATAGATGCCGGACCGATACTGCGTACCGATGTCGTTGCCTTGGCGCATGCCCTGCGTCGGATCGTGGTTTTCCCAAAACGTCTTCAGCAGCGTCTCGTAGGAAATCTTCTTCGGATCGTAGACGACCAGCACCACCTCGTTGTGGCCGGTACGGCCCGAGCAGACTTCCTCATAGGTCGGGTTCTGCGTCATGCCGCCGGCATAGCCGACGGCGGTGACATAAACTCCGTCACCTAATTCCCAGAACTTGCGCTCGGCACCCCAGAAGCAGCCGAGACCGAACACCGCCTTCTCGAAGCCCTCGGGATAGGGCCCCTTGAGCGGGTGATGATTGATGAAATGCTCGTTGGCGGTGCGGATCGGCGTGGCGCGTCCGGGCAACGCCTCGCTTGGTGTAGGCATGGCAACTTTCTTGAAGCCGAACATGCTTGGTTCTCCTGCAATCGTTGCCGGTAATATATGTCGCCGAGTGGTCATCCGAAACCGCCGGCGCGATCACGACTCGGAAAGTCAGCCGTTACCGGACTCGGGCCAGGTCCCGAAAACCGCCTGAGGCGGCCTAAGACCGCGCATAGCCGATCAACGGCTTCTTCTTGCGCCCAAGCAGGAGGAGGATGATGCCGAGCCCACCCAGAAGACCCCAGCTTGGCGCCGCCAGGATCGTTACCATCACTGGGTCCCACAGCAAGCCACCAGCATAAGATTGAATGGTTGGCTCGAGTTTGGCGAGGCTGTTGGCGTTGATCAATTCCCACAGCGCCCGAACGCTGGTGAGGAAGAGCCTGTTGCCGGCAATCGACTTCGTGCCGTCATAGATAAGCAGGATAAAGCCCGCGGCCAGGCAGATCAGACCGATAAAGCGGAGGAGGAAACGGATCATAGCCCGCTAATCATAGAATCATTCGTCCATAGGGGCACTCGATTAACCCGCGCGTCTTTTTCATTCAACCGTACCTTAGCGGTAATTGCCTTCTCTTGAGTCATTACGGTTGCATCCGCTAACGTTGAATAGCCGGGCAATCCGGTCGCGTACATGGAGTACCAATGCCCGCCAAGCCCCCCGGCCGCAACCGGCCGACCTTTACTGACCAGGAAGCCCTGCAATTTCACAGCCTTGGCCGGCCGGGCAAGCTCGAAGTCATTGCCACCAAGCCGATGGCAACCCAGCGCGACCTGTCGCTGGCCTATTCGCCGGGCGTGGCGGTGCCGGTTCTTGCGATCGCTGAGGATGAGTCCCGCGCCTACGATTATACGACCAAAGGCAATTTCGTTGCCGTCATCACCAACGGAACCGCGATCCTCGGCCTTGGCAATCGTGGCGCGCTCGCAGCGAAGCCCGTTATGGAAGGCAAGGCCGTTCTGTTCAAGCGCTTTGCCGATATCGATTCAATCGATCTAGAGGTTTCCTCCGAAGACCCCGACGAGATCGTCAATTGCGTGAAGCTCCTCGGCAAAGGCTGGGGCGGCATCAATCTTGAAGATATCAAGGCACCCGAATGTTTCGTGATTGAGCAGCGTCTGCGCGAGCTCATGGACATCCCGGTCTTCCACGATGATCAGCACGGGACCGCCATCATCGCTGCCGCCGGCCTGCTCAATGCCCTCGACCTGACCGGCCGCGAGATCGCGACCACCAGACTGGTCTGCAATGGCGCGGGCGCGGCCGGGATAGCGTGCCTCGAACTTCTCAAGGCGATCGGTTTCAAGCCGGAGAACCTGATGCTCTGCGACACCAAAGGCGTCATCTATCAGGGTCGCAAGGACGGGATGAACCAGTGGAAATCGGGCTACGCCGTGAAGACCTCCGCGCGCACGCTCGCCGAAGCACTCGATGGCGCGGATGTCTTCTTCGGCCTCTCGGTCAAGGGCGCGGTGACGCAGGAGATGGTGAAGAAAATGGCGCCAAAGCCGATCATCTTCGCCATGGCCAATCCAGACCCGGAGATCACGGCCGAGGAGGTGGCCGCCGTGCGCAACGATGCCATCATGGCAACGGGCCGCTCCGACTACCCGAACCAGATCAACAACGTCCTCGGCTTCCCCTACATCTTCCGCGGTGCGCTCGACGTGCGCGCCTCCGCCATCAATATGGAAATGAAGATCGCCGCGGCGCGCGCCCTCGCCGAACTCGCGCGCGAGGATGTGCCCGACGAAGTCACCAGCGCCTACGGCGCGCGGCCGAAATTCGGACCTGACTACATTATTCCGGTGCCGTTCGATCCGCGGCTAATCTCATTCGTTCCTCCGGCGGTCGCGCAGGCCGCCATGGATACCGGCGTCGCGCGCAAGCCGATTGTCGACATGGACGCGTACCGCCATCAGTTGAACGCGCGGCGCGATCCAGTCGCCGGCACGCTCGTGCATGTCTTTGACCGGTTGCGCCGCCAGCCCAAGCGCGTCGTCTTCGCGGAGGGTGAAGAGGAACAGGTGATCCGCGCGGCGGCCAGTTTCGTGCACCAGGGACTGGGCACGGCACTCCTCGTCGGGCGGGAGGATCGTGTGCGCCAATCCGCACAGGAGAACGGGATCGAACTTGGCGAAGGGATCGAGATCGTTAACGCACGCCTGTCGACGCGCAACGCGTCGTATATCAATTACCTCTATGAGCGGCTGCAGCGGCGTGGATACCTGGTGCGCGACTGCCAACGGCTGGTCAATCAGGACCGCAATCATTTCGCCGCGTGCATGGTGGCGCTCGGCGACGCCGACGCGATGGTGACTGGCGTCACCCGCAACTTCTCGGTCGCACTGGAGGACATTCGTCACGTCATCGACCCCAAGCCCGGACACCGGGTGATCGGCGTATCGGTGGTCGTGGCGCGCGGGCGCACCGTTCTTGTGGCCGACACCGCGGTCACCGAAATGCCGGGGGCGCACGAGATCGCCGATATTGCCATCGAAGCCGCCGGCGTTGCGCGCCGGCTCGGCTATGAGCCCCGCCTTGCGCTGCTCGCATTCTCGACTTTTGGTCATCCGCAGGGCGAGCGTTCCGCGCGCGTGATGGAGGCCGTGAAGATTCTCGACGGCAAGCGCCTCGATTTTGAATACGACGGCGAGATGGCCGCCGATGTGGCACTCAATCCGGAGCTCATGACCGCTTATCCGTTCTGCCGGCTTTCCGGGCCCGCCAACGTGCTGGTCATGCCGGCGTTCCACTCAGCCTCGATCTCGACGAAGATGCTGCAGGAACTCGGCGGAGCCATGGTGATCGGCCCGCTGCTGGTCGGGCTTGATCGCCCGGTGCAGATCGTGCAACTCGGTGCCAAAGACAGTCAGCTGGTAAACATGGCCGCGCTCGCTGCCTATAACGTCAGCGGCTAGGCCAACAGAGATACGGAGACACCGTTGAGCAAACCCCTATCCGGCGTGATCGCCGCCATTGCTACACCGGTCGACGAGGCCGGTGCGCCCGATCTCAAACGCGCCGTCAATCTCGCGCGCTACCTGCTGGACAATGGCTGTGACGGGCTCAACGTGCTAGGCACCACCGGCGAGGCGACATCTTTTTCCGTCGACGAACGTAAAGGCGTCATGTACGCCTACCAGGCGAATGGTCTGCCGATGCACCGACTGATGGTCGGCACCGGTGCTGCTTCCATCACCGATGCAGTTGCGCTCACCCGCCACGCGGCCAATCTCGGCTTCGGCGGCGCGCTGGTCTTGCCGCCATTTTACTACAAGGGCGTACCCGACGACGGGTTGGTCGCCTATGTCGAAACTCTGGTGAAGGCGACCGCGCAAAAGCCGATCCCGATCTATCTCTATCATTTCCCGGCCATGTCCGGCCTGCCATGGCATGTGGCGCTGATCCGCCGGCTGCTTGATTCATTCTCCTCCCGGATCGCCGGTCTGAAGGATTCCTCGGGCGACATGACGTACGCCCGCTCAGCCGCGGCCATCTCGAAGAGCTTTGCGGTCTTCCCTTCGACCGAAGCTTGTCTGCTCGAGGCGCGGCGCGGCGACTTCGCCGGCTGCATCTCCGCGACCGCCAATCTCAACGCTGACCTTTGCGCACGGGCCTGGAGTGAGGGCGATACGACCGCGCTCGATGCGGCTGTCACGATCCGCAAGCTGTTTGACGGCAAGCCCTTGGTCCCAGGCGTGAAGGCACTGCTCGCCCATATCCATGGCGAGCCGAGCTTGTCGCGGGTGAGACCCCCGCTGGCGCCCTTTTCCGCCGTGGATCGAGCGTCGGTCATCGCCGGGCACGATGCGGTGCGAGCCAAGCGCGTGGCCTGAAGCGAGCGTATCGCGGACGTTGACGCCCGCGTGTCGTCTCTCTATAAGCCTCAGCCTTGGCGGCGACCGGTGTCACTGCCCCCTAACTTCTTGTAAATCTTAGTTGCTTTCGCGCGCATCCGCCGGAGCACCAACTGCGAATGAGAGAGTAATGGCCAACACCAAGTCAGCCCGCAAAGCCACACGCGTGATCGCACGCCGCACCGAAGTGAACAAAGGTCGCCGTTCGCTGCTGCGGAATTCGATGCGCAAGGTCGAAGAGGCGATCCAAAGCGGTGATCGCAATGCGGCCCTCGCGGCATTCAAGGCGGCTGAACCGGTCATCATGCGCGCGGCGCAGCGCGGCGTCGTTCACAAGCGCAATGCCAGCCGGAAAGTTTCGCGTCTCGCCCATCGCATTGCGAAACTTAGCAAGTAGTGTCGGCGATATCGGCGCACCGAGATTTTTTCTTCAGAATTTATGTATCTCGGAATAATCCGCTGAGAATTCATGTATAAAGACATGCACGGCGCCGATTTTTTCGGTCGGCCGGAGTATCGATGTAGTCAAATCGTCATCGCGGCGTCAGAGAAATTTGCTCCGCGCGTAATTACTGATCGAATTTTCGTCCTATCACCTGCTGGCGTCGGAAACGACAGGGTTTTCAAAATGGGAGTTACCCAAAAATTCGCACAGATTTTTTTTCGCGAAGATAAAGACTTAACAGGAAAGCGTTGCAGGGACCCAAAAAACTCATATGTGACAGGCTTTTTTGGCAACCGGTAATTTCTAAATTATTTTGGTGTTTTAGCGGCTCCGGCGGAGTTTTTCAGCGTCGAAAATTCGCGAGACTCCAACACGTTGGGTCAAGCCGGAGAGTGGCGCTACCGCCACACCTGCTTGAATTGTGGTTTCGCGTACCGCCCCGTGCGCAAATTTCATTGCGACCGAACTTCGCTCGTGTATCGTCAAAAACACGCACGGGAATTCTACGCGCGCGCTCAAAAACAAGGTTCCACTTCACGCTCATCAGTGGATGAGAACGCCTTTGGTTTGCCCGTTCGTGTCTGGCTGGTTGCGTCAAAGCCTTGGAGCAGTATTCGATTTAAGAGTGAGTTCGGTTGCAGCACTCAAGTTTAAAAAACGGCCTGCACCGATCGACCTAAAAACAAAACCACAGGGCGGAAGCCCGAAGTCAATTCGAGGGGTGATGTCATGACAGGCGCAGGGACAGTGTCGGCGACCAATTTTTCTGGCGTCGGATGGGTGTCGTCCAATACATGTTCATGTGTCGCTGAAACCCGTATTTCCGGTCGGTCAGCTTCATTGTCATACATCGTTGATTTCAGTCGTTGTACGTCCCGTACGGCGTCCACTTTCGCGGTCGGGACCCGAGGCGCTACTCCGCCACCCGTGGGCTGAAGGCGCAACGCTCCTCGACCTTTCGTCGATGCGCTCCGCCGGACCTGCTACTGCGGTGGAGACCGCATCTCCAGAGCATCAAGCGAGTGTTGTTGCGTCCCGTTGCCGGCGTGTTGGCAGTCTGCTGTCAGGCCCAACCTTATAAATCGGATCGAGAACAAATTAATGTCGAACGGGGAGCAAGAGAGCTGGTCGCGGGTCAAAGAACGCTTGCGCGCAGAGGTCGGTGACGACGTCTACTCGAGCTGGTTCGCGCGCATGGACCTGGAAGCGATCGAGGAGGGTGCGGTACGCCTGTCGGTGCCGACCCGCTTCCTCAAAAGCTGGATTCAATCGCATTATGCCGAACGCGTTCTGGCCTGCTGGCAGGCCCAGGACAACAAGGTCACCCGCGTCGAGTTGATCGTACGCTCGGCGGTTCTGAAGTCCGCGATGTTGCCCAAGGCCAAGCCCGACGTTGGCGTCAGCGACATGGGCACGCGCTACTCGAATGGCAATGGGAACGGCCGGCCGCTGATGGTGGGCGACCCAAGCGTGCATGAAGCGCTCGGCGGTTCGCCGCTCGATCCGCGTCTGACATTCGACACGTTCGTCGTCGGCCGTTCCAACACCCTTGCCCATGCCGCGGCGAAGCAGGTCGCCAGCGCGAAGCGTGGCGATCCTGTGATGTTCAACCCGCTCTACATCCATTCGGGCGTGGGTCTCGGCAAGACACATCTGTTGCAGGCGGTGACCTGGGCCGGCAACGCGGCAGGCGAGCGCAAAGTGCTCTACCTCACGGCCGAGAAATTCATGTACGGCTTCGTCTCGGCGCTGCGCACGCAGACCGCCCTCGCCTTCAAGGAAGCGTTGCGCGGCATTGGTGTTCTGGTCATCGATGACCTGCAATTCCTGCAAGGCAAGTCGACCCAGGCCGAGTTCTGCCACACGCTCAACGCTCTAATCGATGCCGGCCGTCAGGTGGTCATCGCCTCCGATCGCCCGCCATCCGATCTCGAGAGCCTCGACGATCGCGTGCGCTCGCGGCTCGCGGGTGGATTGGTCGTCGAAATGGGGCCGCTCGGCGAGGAACTGCGGTTTGAAATTCTCAAGGCCCGTGTGCTGGCTGCGCGTACGCATCACCCCGCTTTCGACGTGCCCCTGCCGGTGCTTGGCTATATTGCGAAGACCGTCACGCACAACGGCCGCGACCTCGAAGGCGCGCTCAATCGGCTGCTCGCCCATAACAAGCTCACCGGTCATGCCGTGACGCTCGAAATGGCCGAGCGCGAGGTGCGCGATCTGATCCGGCCGCAGGAACCGAAGCGGGTCAAGATCGAGGACATCCAACGGGTCGTGGCGCGACAATATAATGTGAGCCGTTCCGACCTGCTGTCGTCGCGGCGCACCGCGAATGTCGTGCGGCCGCGACAGGTCGCGATGTATCTCGCGAAAACCCTCACCTTGCGGTCGCTGCCGGAAATCGGCCGGCGCTTCGGCGGACGCGATCACACGACGGTCCTGCACGCGGTGCGCAAGATTGAAGGCTTGGTCGGCAACGACATGGCCCTTGCGGAGGAGATCGAAATTCTCAAGCGGCAATTGCAGGAATAGGCTGGCGCCTACAACGGAGAAAAGGCCTCGTCCGCGGTTCGGGCGGGGCCTTTTTTCGCTGTGCGGAGGGTTGTGGACGCCTGGGGATATGCCACCGCACCCCAAACGCGCCCTTGCGAAAAACCCGCGCTTTCGTCACCTTTGCCCCCCGGCTTCGCATTCCGCGATCGCCGGCTTGCCGTTGCGCCGGTTCAGGGGTCGTTTCGAGCGCGCCGGAGCGGGATTTCCATGAAAGTTACCGTAGAGCGTGCAGAGCTTTTGAAGTCGCTGGGCCACGTCCATCGCGTGGTCGAGCGCCGCAATACCATTCCAATTCTCGCCAACGTCCTGGTGAAGGCCGACCGCGGCAAGCTGAGCCTGAAAGCCACGGATCTCGATCTTGAAGTGACGGACTCGACCGCAGCCGAGGTTTCCCCCGGCGGTTCGACGACCGTGCCGGCACATATGTTTTACGACATCGTGCGCAAGCTGCCCGACGGCGCGCAGATTGTCCTCGAAGGGTCGGGTGACCGCGCCGTACTTTCGCTGCGCGCGGGTCGTTCGCGCTTTACGTTGCAGACGTTGCCGGAAAGCGATTTCCCCGATCTCGCCGCCGGCGACATGAGTCATTCCTTCAAACTCGCCGCCACCGATCTCAAACGCCTGATCGACAAGACGCAGTTTGCGATCTCGACCGAGGAAACGCGCTACTACCTCAATGGCATTTATCTGCACACGGCGGGTACCGCGAAGTCTCCGACCATGCGCGCGGTGGCAACCGACGGGCACCGCCTTGCCCAGGTGGATCTGGCTCTGCCGCAGGGCGCCGCGGGAATGCCCGGCATCATCGTGCCGCGCAAGGCAGTCGGCGAAGTCCAGCGCCTGATCGAGACAGGCGAAGGAGATGTTGCGATAGAGCTTTCCACCGGGAAGATCCGCTTCACCATCGGCAACGTCGTACTCACGTCCAAACTGATCGATGGCACTTTCCCCGACTACGCGCGGGTGATCCCGGTCAACAACGACAAGAGCCTGGTTGTCGACAAGAAGGATTTCGAAGCCGCTGTCGATCGCGTTTCGACGGTGTCGAGCGAGCGCGGGCGAGCGGTCAAGCTATCCATAACCGGTGGGCGGCTGGTGCTGTCGGTAACCAATCCCGACTCCGGTAGCGCAACGGAAGAGATCGAAGTCGAATACGCGGCAGACCCGCTCGATATCGGTTTCAACTCGCGCTACCTGCTCGATATCGCCGCCCAGATCGAGGGCGAAGTTGCGGTGCTAAAGCTCGCTGATCCAGGTTCGCCGACCCTGATCCAGGACAAGGACGCAAAAGGCGCGCTCTACGTGCTGATGCCGATGCGGGTATAGCCGTCGAGGCGCGTCTGCATTTTCGATGGCCGGGCTTGTCCCGGCCATCGGCGTCTTTGATATTGCGCACTGCCCGATGACCTGATGTCCGGCGCAGGCCGGCATGACGAGTATCGATGACCGCCGCCTTTATCCGACGTCTGACGCTGACCAACTTCCGCAGCTATCACGCCGCGCAAGTTGTGGTCGACCGCGCCGGACCGGTTGTGCTCACGGGCGCCAATGGCGCCGGCAAAACCAATCTGATCGAAGCAATCTCTCTCCTCGCGCCAGGCCGCGGACTGCGCCGCGCAACAATGGAAGAACTGGCTTTCACCGAGGGCGATGGTGCATGGGCTGTCTCGGCGGAAATCGAAGGCATGCTCGGACTGGCAACGCTCGGCACAGGCATCGAGCCGCCCGTAAGCGAGGAAGCCGCGCCGACGCGCCGCTGCCGGATTGATCGCGAGAGCGTCGGATCGGCGACGGCGTTTGCCGATCACCTGCGCGTCGTTTGGCTGACGCCCGCCATGGACCCCCTCTTCAATGGGCCCGCCTCCGAGCGACGCCGTTTCCTCGACCGACTGGTTCTTGCGGTCGACGCGCAGCATTCGAGCCGGGTTGCGGCCCTTGAGCGCTCACTACGTTCGCGCAACCGCCTCCTTGAGGACTCTCCCGGCGACTCCCATTGGCTCGATGCAATCGAGCATGAAACCGCCGAGGTTGCCGTGGCCGTTGCAGCCGGGCGTGCGGAAACCGTCAATCGTCTGTCTGCCGCTCTTGCTGCCGCGCGCGCACAGGCGCTAGAATTTCCGCAAGCCGAAATAGAGCTGCAGGGCTGGATGGAGCAACTGCTGCCCGATCACAAGGCGGGCGAGATCGAGGATCGTTATCGCGCGCTGCTGAAAGAAAACCGCGCCCGCGACGCTGCGGCGGGACGAACACTCGATGGGCCACATCTATCGGATCTTGTCGTGCGTCACGCATCGAAGAACATTTCTGCTATCGATGCATCAACGGGCGAGCAAAAGGCGCTGCTCATTCGCCTGGTGCTTGCGCATGCCGGTTTGATCAAACAGATGACCGGCTTTGCGCCGCTGCTATTGCTTGATGAGGTTGTGGCTCATCTCGATCCGGCGCGGCGCGCAGCACTCTACGACGCGCTTTCCTCGCTGGGCGCGCAAGTCTGGATGACCGGTGCCGACCCTGCGGCGTTTGGTGACATCATGGGACGCGCGCAGGTGTTCCTCGTTCGCAGCGGTACAGTGGAACCGGCGTCGAAGCGGTTCCAAAACTAGCCCTCACATTTTATTAATCGCAACAAGATCAAATCTTCGATAACAGGAACCATCCCCGAGCGTTCGCCTTTGTCCGTGTGTGAGCAAGTAGGGGCTGTCATGAGTGATGCGGCAATCGATCGGTTAAAGAGCGAACTCAGTCGTGCGTTCGACGGAACGCATGCTGATCTCGAACGCATTGAGATTCTGGCCGCTGGCCTCGCGGCGTTCAGCACAACGATCCCGCCTTACGAGCCGCGGTTCCATCACCTGCGACGGCGCAATCTCTCCACACATGAGCTGCCGTCGAAGCAAAAACCGCGGGCCTGATTTCCCTCATTTCGGGCGCGAATGCCGGCCGGAAACGTCTCGCCGGCGACCGCTGATTCGGCCCAAAACGGGGCAAAAAAAGTGGGGATTTTGAGGCCACGCCCCTTTAAAAAACGCTGCTAGATCAACATATTAAAGGCACTTACTTTGCCCTGTACGAGACCCCATTTTCGTGTCAGACCAACCACTCATTCCGACTCGTTTTTTCACCCGATTCGAGGGTGTCGCTTATGGCTGAACCAGCCCGCAAAAACCCATCCGAGTATGACGCCGAGTCGATCAAGGTCCTCAAGGGCCTCGATGCGGTCCGCAAACGACCGGGCATGTATATCGGTGATACCGACGACGGATCAGGCCTCCACCACATGGTCTACGAGGTGGTGGACAATGCCATCGACGAAGCGCTGGCGGGTTTTGCCACCGAAGTCGAGGTGACGCTTAACCCGGACGGGTCCTGCACGGTCCGCGACAACGGGCGCGGCATTCCGACCGACATCCACAAAGGCGAAGGCGTATCCGCGGCCGAGGTCATCATGACCCAGCTGCACGCGGGCGGAAAATTCGACCAGAATTCCTACAAGGTTTCCGGCGGGTTGCACGGCGTGGGCGTATCCGTGGTCAATGCGCTCTCGACCTGGCTGAAGCTCACGATCTGGCGCGACGGCAAGGAACATTTCATGGAGTTCCGTGACGGCGTCGCGAAAGCTCCGCTGAAGGCAAAAGGCGACGCGAAGAACAAGCGCGGCACCGAGGTCACCTTCCTGCCCTCGACTAAAACCTTCACCATGGTCGAATTCGACTTTGCCACGCTAGAGCACCGCCTGCGCGAGCTCGCGTTTCTGAATTCCGGCGTCGCCATCGTCCTTTCTGACCAACGGCATGCGGTCGAAAAGCGCGAAGAAATGAAATACGAGGGCGGCGTCGAAGCCTTCGTAAAATTTCTCGACCGGAACAAGACTTCCCTTATCCCGGCCCCAATCACGATCAAGGCCGAGCGCGACGGCATTACAGTCGAATGTGCTCTCTGGTGGAATGACGGCTACCATGAAAGCGTTCTCTGCTTTACTAACAACATTCCGCAGCGCGATGGCGGCACGCATCTCGCCGGATTCCGCGGCGCTCTGACGCGTCAGATCACTCAATATGCGGAAACCGCCGGCTCCTCGCGCAAGGAAAAGGTCGCGCTGACCGGCGACGATTGCCGCGAAGGCCTGACGGCTGTTCTCTCCTGCAAGATGCCGGATCCGAAGTTCTCGTCGCAGACCAAAGACAAGCTCGTTTCCTCAGAAGCGCGCCCTGTCGTTGAAAACGTCATCAACCAGGCTTTGCAGGACTGGTTTGAAATCCATCCGCAGGAAGCAAGGGTCATTGTCGGCAAGGTCGTTGAAGCGGCCGCGGCTCGCGAAGCAGCACGTAAGGCGCGCGAGTTGACCCGTCGGAAGGGCGCGCTCGATGTTTCCTCGCTGCCCGGCAAGCTCGCCGATTGTCAGGAGCGCGATCCCGCCAAGTCCGAATTGTTCATCGTCGAGGGCGACAGCGCCGGCGGCTCCGCCAAGCAGGGCCGCAACCGGGAATTTCAGGCGGTGTTGCCGCTGCGCGGCAAGATCCTGAACGTCGAGCGCGCACGCTTCGACAAGATGCTGTCGAGCCAGGAAATCGGCACGTTGATCACGGCGCTCGGCACGGGCATCGGGCGCGACGAGTTCAATCCCGACAAACTGCGCTACCACAAGATCATCATTATGACCGACGCAGACGTGGACGGATCTCACATCCGCACTCTGCTGCTGACGTTTTTCTTCCGGCAGATGGAAGAGTTGATCAAGCGCGGCCATATCTTCATTGCACAGCCTCCGCTGTACAAAGTCTCGCGCGCCAAATCCGAGCAATACCTGAAGGATGAACGCGCGCTCGAGGATTACCTGATCACGGCAGGCCTGGACGACGTGGTGCTTCGTCTCGCCTCCGGCGAAGAGCGCTCGCGGGCTGACCTGCGGAAACTCACCGACGACGCGCGTCTGATCCGCAGCATCCTGGGCGGCCTGCACAGCCGCTACAACCGCAAGGTCATCGAGCAGGCGGCGATCGCCGGCGTGCTCAATCCTGGCGTTACCAGCGATGCGAAGAAGGGCGCCGCCGCGGCCGACTATATCGCCAAACGGCTGGATGCTCTCGAAGAGGAGACCGAACGCGGCTGGAAGGGCACGTTCGACGAGAACGGCTTCCATTTCGAGCGCACGGTCCGCGGCGTCAAGGAAGTCGCTGTCATTGATCAGGCTCTGATCGGTTCAGCCGACGCGCGTAAGCTCGACGAGTTTGCGCCTTCGCTGCAGCAGGTGTTTCCGCGTCCGACGCCCCCTGCCACGCTTCGTCGCAAGGACGAAACCATCGCGATCCACGGGCCCGTCGGCTTGTTCGAAGCGCTGGTCGCCGCCGGGCGCAAAGGCCTGACGTTGCAGCGTTACAAAGGCCTGGGCGAGATGAACCCCGAACAGCTGTGGGAAACCACGCTCGATACCAATGGGCGGTCATTGCTCCAGGTACGCATCAAGGAAGTCGACGAGGCCAATGTGCTTTTCGACCAATTGATGGGCGATCTCGTCGAGCCGCGCCGGCAATTCATCCAGGACAACGCGCTGACGGCGAGCGTCGACGTCTGACATCGCAGGAATCCCAATACGATCTTACGCAATGAGTGCGCCCTGATGAAAAACCATGGCGATCAGATCCGGAAACCTTCGGGTGGTATCCGGAAAATCCCCGCATAGTTATCGCCGAAAATTTACCTACGACGTGAGCTTGGCGCCGAGGGTCAGGCCAATGATTAACGCGCCGAGGAACAGCACCACGAATATTCCGAACAGCCATTGCGCGATGGTGGCCGAGGCTGCCTCGACGTCACTGAAGCCGAAAACACCCGCGATCACGGCGATGACGAGGAAAATCAGAGCCCATTTCAGCATCGGCGACGCTCCTCTTAACCAGTTTCGCCCCGATAAAATGAGCGGAAGCACTACGAGGTTCCAGAGGCTACGGTGGCTTTTTTCCGCGTGTGCGCGGGTCGCGCGGTAACCAGTTGCCGTTGTCCGCCTGGGCCAGGAAATGACCGACCAGTTGGTTGAAGAGGTCTGGCTCCTCGAGATTCACGGCGTGACCGGTCTTCGGCAGGATAGCCAATCCCGAAGCGATGAGTGTGTCCTTCAGGAAAAAGCCCGGTTCGATACATCGCTCGTCTTCGTCGCCGACGATGATCAGTGCCGGCATCTCCAGCTTCCGGATGTCCGCCTCGAAATCGTAAAGTGAGGGACGCGCGCCCTGAAATCCGCGCGACATGTGCGCCGAGCCTTGCGCATCATGTTCGGCGAGCTGGCGGGAGAATTCGGCAAAGCCGCGCGGGTCCTTGATCTCGAAGGTGATGCGGCTGGCACTCCGGCCGTAGGTCTGCGCCACGGCGGCCGAGCCCTCCTTCTCGAATTGCACGGCGAGCTCCCGCGAGCGCTTGTGAAAGTCTTCCGTATACCAGCGCTCGCTTCCCGAACCTGTGCCGGCGAGAACGAGCGACTGCACGCGCCCGGGATGATTGAGCGCAACCTGCAACGCGGTATAGCCCCCCATGGACAATCCGATGAGGTGTGCACGGTCGATCTGCAGGTGATCGAGCACCGAGAGCGCGTCTCGCATGACATGCATGTAGGTGTAAGCCGCCGAGTCGCTCGGTACGTCGGACGGTTTGTAGCCGCGCGCCGCATAAGTGATGCAACGATAGCGCCTGCCGAACTCGCGCAGCTGCGGTTCCCAGCTGCGATGATCGCCGGCGAACTCGTGCACGAACAGAATCGGCGTGCCCTGGCCGACCTCCTCGTAATAGAGCTTCACTTCGTCAGACGTGACCGCGTAAGGCATCAGAACAAGTCCAGATATTCCTTTTGCTCCCAGGCCGTGACCTCCGGGTGATCACCTGCCTCTTTCCGGAAGCGCTCAACCTCGGCAGACTTGATGTGGGCGTAGTAATCGACGAATGCCGCGCCGAACCCTGCGCGGAACACGTCATCGCCGCGCAGGGCCGTGAGGGCTTCCTCGAGATTTTTTGGCAACAGTGCCGCGACCGTTTCATAAGGTGTGTCCGCCGACGGGCCGGGATCAAGCCGCCGCGCGATACCATCGAGACCGGAATAAATCTGCGAGGCCACATAGAGATAGGGATTGGCCGCGGGTTCGCCGACGCGGTTTTCCAACCGGGTCGCCGCCTCGCCCGGCTGTCCGAGTGCGCGGATCATCACGCCACGATTGTCGCGCGCCCAGATTGCACGATCGGGCGCAAGCGAGTTCGGCCGGTAGCGCTTGTAGCCGTTGACGGTTGGCGTCGTGAATGCCGCGGCGGCGCGGGCATGAGCGAGAAGACCGCCAAGATAATAGCGACCCACGGTGGACAGGGCATCCGGATGATCGAATGCGAATGCGTTACGGCCGGTTTTCGTTTCCACCAGGGACTGATGCAGATGCCAGCCACTCGACATGACATTCGGGAATGCGGGCCGGCACATGAAGCTCGCCAGATACCCGGCGCGGCGCGCGATCTGTTTGGTCGCGGCCCGAAACAGCACCATGCTGTCGGCGACGGCGAGGCCGTCTTCCGGGCGGAAGGTGAATTCGCATTGGCTCGGGCCAAGCTCGATTTCGACCGATCGTAACGGAAGGCCGAGTTTTTCGATGCCGTGCCGGAGAATTTCCAGCGCCGGATCGAGCATGTCGAAGCGCGATTCGGTCAGATACTGATAACCCTGCGTCAGCAGGCTGACCTGCGGTGCCTCGGGTGGCCAAGTCGCGTCGGCTGGAGCGAGGCGCGGATTTTCCAGCTTGAACAGATGGAATTCCACTTCCAGCCCGGCCCGGAAGTCGAACCCAGCTTTCGCCAGCGTATTCACCGCATCCCGACAGCGCGCGCGGGTCGAAAACGGCACCGCCTTGCCGTTGCCGAAATAGATGTCGCAAAGCATCCAGCCCGTCTTGTTCGCCCAGGGAAGAATGCGAAAGGTCGTCGGATCGGCGACCATCACGAAGTCGCCTCCGCCCTGCATCTCGACCATCGCAAAGCCGCCGCCGGGGGTGAATACCGGATAAATGGTACGGTGCGCAGTATCCTTGGCGAGCAGCGTTGTTGTCATGGTAACGCCGGCGCGCATCGCGCTCGCGGCCTCGGATGCAAGCAAAGTCTTGCCACGCAGCACCCCGTGCTGGTCGGCGAACGAGAAACGCACGACCTCCAGCTTTTCTTTCTTGATGATCTTCTCGACCACTTCGGCGGCCTTACCCTGCGCGCCGGTCCACAAACCGTGGCGATCGACAAAGCTTGAAAACTTACGCGGACGCGGATTCATTACCGGCCCTTCAGTCGCGCTGGCCGGGTTGGCAAGACATCTCAGTTTCCGTTCGTCCAGCTCGCCGCCTGGCGCTTGCTCGACTCGCTCTTCTGCCAGTAGCCCTGCCAATCGTCGGCAGGACCGATGCCATCGATCGCCGCCGGGCCGGTGATGGTCGCAGCCTGTTGCGGATCGAGCACCATGATCGGTCGTTCGCCTTTGCCCGATTTTTCGATCGCCTCCCGCAGCAACTTTCGATAGGCGCTGATCGCCTTGTCGGATGTGCCAAGGTGTTCGGTCGTGCGATCCTGAATTATGCCCATCGACTCACAGGCCCACTGGTCGTGCACGTTAATGTCGGCACCCATCCCAGTGTAAGTCTCGTGCTCCTGCTCGTGCGGGTCGAATCCGTAATCGTTGCTCCTGTTCTTGTTCGGGATGTAGTCCGGCAACTGATAGAGCGCGAGCCGCTGGCGTCGCATCTCGTCCTTGTCCATCCGTGCACCGAAGCTTGTGAAGATCGCATACCAATAGTGCTTTTCGTCATCGATCGGCACGTGCCACTGCGTGATCGTCATCTCCCGGCTCATCGGAATGATGAAAGCATTGGGAAACATCAAGTTGGTCACGCGGACATGTGTGCTGCGATCGCTGATCTGCCGCAGCGTCACCAGCCGGAACCCGAACGCAGTCGGTTCGACTTCGATCCGTGGGCGCGTGAACTCGCGCATGATGCGGGACATCGGCATGTCGGAATCGCGCGAGGTGTCACGGAATAATTTTCCATAGGCCTGGCTCGAGTCCTCGTCATGAAAGAAGCGATGCAGGAACGACGTGTGGACCGGATCGATGCCGACCTCGAGCGACTGCAGCCAGTTGCAATCGATCATGCCCTTGAACGCGAACGTGTGGCTGTCTGGCGCGATGAAGCAGTCGAAATGCGGAAGCGTCGGCGACTCGCCGGGCCCGAGATAGGCGAACAGAATGCCGTTCTTTTCTACCACCGGATACGACTTATGCCTGATGTTGGCGCAGAGATTGCTGTCGTCCGGTTCGGCCGGAGTTTCGAGGCACTTGCCGTTGATATCGAAAAGCCAGCCGTGAAACGCGCAACGCAAGCCGCCGTTCTCGAGACGACCGTACGCGAGATCAGTGCCGCGGTGCGGGCAACGACGGCCGATCAATCCGTACCGGCCACGTTCGTCCCTGAAGATGACAAGGTCTTCGCCCAACAGTCGAACCGGTTTGATGGGACGATTGCCGGACAGTTCATCAACCAATGCCGCCGGCTGCCAATATCGCCGCAACAAGCTTCCCGCCGGCGTGCCAGTACCGGTCCGGGTTATGAGGTCGTTCTGTTGGGCGCTCAACATGGTCGGCTGTCCCTCTTCTACGCGGGCCGACTGTATACGAAGTCAGTCGAGGACAGAAAGCCGTGGCCGGGCCCCAAAACGAAACGGCCGGCGCGATGGCCGGCCGCAAATTCAGGTGATGGGGCAGATCAGTTAAGGCGGGTCGCCCAGCCCGTATCCATGCGACGGCGCCAGGCGGTCTGGCGCAAGCCGAGAAGACGCTGCGCGGCAGTCTTGGCTTCGGCGCGACTCGTCGCCGCGCACGTGCGGTATTCGAGATCGGCGACATGCGAGACCAGCGGCGGCTTGCGGAAGAGCCGGCTGAAGGCGCTGACGCCACCATTCAGCTTCAGGTCGGCAAGCGCATTTGCAACGTTTGCGGAATGACCGAAAGCAACAACACGGCCGGTCATCGTATGCCGAACTTCATAGACACCAGGACCGATTGGCGCCTCTACATGTTCGCCACTTTGCGCGTCGGGAAACCGCTTCCAATTGCTCCAAGTCTGAACCATGAAAATCCTCAAACCTCTGAAAAAGTGCGATCGAGCAACGCGACAAGTAATCATTCGTTCCGCTGGGTCAACTGGCGCTGTTGATAAATGGCTAATAGCGGCCGCAATTTGGCGGACGGTAAAATTCGTACGGAACGCGCGATTAACGACCTAAGTTAATGGCCAGGCAGAACAATCACCTTCGGCATCGTCGGAAGGGACGTTTTCGATACTACCAATGATGGTACCTGCGCCATTTCGACATCCCAGTCCTGCCGGACGCGTTGGAGAAAATGATCAAGCGTGTAGGCGCTGAAAAAATGCATGGGGATCATCAGGGGCGCTTTGAGCGCGTGCAAAACTTCAACCATGCCGTCGAGATCGAGCGTGTAGGACCCGTCAACCGGTACGAGTACAATGTCGACGCGGCCGATCTCGTTGAGCTGCTGCTGCGTGAGGGTGTGATGCAAATGCCCGAGATGCGCGATGCAAAGATTGGCAATCTCGAAAATGAAGATGGAATTGCCGTGCCGCTCGGTGCCGCCTTCGAACGTGCGGATGTTTGTCGGCACATTGCGCACGCGCACATCTTTATATTGCAGATCGACGCGGGCCGGCTTCTGGTCGTCCGCCCATCCGTGCAACACGTATTTGATGCTTGGATCCGGCGCAAGCGTGTAGTGGGTCGAGTGTGCGTGGTTCATGGTCGCGATGTCGGGCACAATCGATGGCCTCACATAATCATTGTAGTCGGTGGCGATGCGGACAAGCTGTGGACTTTCGATCAGGAAGGTCGAATGGCCGACATAAGTCAGCCGGGCTTGATCGCGCTCGAGCGCGGCAAACCGCAAGGCGGCGTTCTGCAGGAACGGTGGCCGCGCCGCCACCAAACCCGGGCAGCTCTGCATCATCTCGGGCTTGCCTGCCGGAGGCGCGGCGCCTTGCGCGTGAGCTAACGCCGAGGTTGCAACCACAACCGCTGCGGCAAGAATCGATGATACGTGACGCATGAGAAAAACCCGCGCAACTAGGCGCAGAAATCTGGCACGGTTTTGTGACGCTCGCTACCGGGCTCACGCGCAAATGAAGAGCGGCGCCCGAAGGCGCCGCTATTTTGTCGCAGTCTCGCGCGAGCGTTCAGAATTGTTCGAAATAGCGGCGGTCACGCATCGACACGATGATGCCTTTCGGCGTCACGACCAGCCAGCGTCCGTCCTGTCGTTTGATCTGTTCGACCGGACCGAGGCCGGGCAACGGCGCACCAGGCACGACCTGATATATGTCGCCGTGTCCCTGAACGTAAACCAAGCCATCGCGAGCGTCGCGAATCGTCCAGTCGGGCAAGATCGACAGCCGCGGCTGCATTGCAGTAGCGGCGAGTTCAGGCCGTGTGGCCGGAAGCGGTGCAGGTGGCGCCGCCTGCGTCCGCGGCGGCACGGAACCGGTGACGTTCGTGGTTTCTCGATTGAGCCGCTCGCTGATCTTGGCAATCTGACTGGACGCGGAGCGGTTCGCGGCATCAAGGCTGGCCTTCAGGCTGGTGATTTCCTTGGTCAGGCGAGCAACAGATTGCTGCATAGCCTTGTTCTCTTCGACGGCGGCAACGTCGACAGGTGGCGTCTTGGAGAAACCGCCCGTAGTCGCCGCTCCGGTAACCGCACCGACCACGGCGGCGATCGCCACCGATGTAACCAGCAGCGCATAACGTTTGTGGCGTGAACGGAATGCGAAGCGAGGACGCTTCAGGGCGGTGAATTCGACAAGGCTGAATGACGTGTTTTCCCGCGCGGTCCCGGCGGTTGATGCTTCAGCTTCCTCGGCAGTAGAAGCCGCGACGGAGTCGGATGCCTCGCCCAACTCTACCGGCGAGATCGATGGAGATTCCACAGGAGGCAAGTCGATCCTGCGCTGAGGTTGTTCTGGTGTGCCATCCGAATTTGCCACCGCTTCGCCATCGGCAGCCTCATTCGGCTTACGCTTTTCCATGGCCATACGTCCCGATTGGTTGTTCACCAATCGGTAATTACGTTCGGTTACCAATTGGTTACCGATCGCTCGTCGGTGGCCGTACGACACATTTATCAAGTTCCGACCTTGCAGCCTGCATAAACGTCGCAGCGGGCGACAGCGGTCAGCGTGAGGTGCCCGGACCGGCATCTCACGCAATTCATTCGTCAAAGATCTGCTTTATAGCGGCAGGCCGTTCTCGGCCGCGCGCGCCTTCAGTGAGACCGCGGGCCGCGCGCCGATGTGCTGAATGACTTCGGCGGCCGCAAGCGCGCCGAGTCGCGCGGCGGTACGATGATCCTTACCGCGCGCCATGCCGACGAGAAAACCTGCCGCAAAGAGATCACCAGCGCCGGTGACGTCCGCGACCTGCGCGACCGATTCTGCCGGCACGGCCTCGACCGCATCACGCGAAATCACCACGCAGCCTTTTTCGCTACGCGTCACCACGGCAAGCCGCGCGTCCTCGCGCAATATCTTTACCGCGCTGTCGAAGTCAGAGGTCTCGTAGAGGCTGTGCAGTTCGCGCTCGTTGGCGAACATCAGATCGACGGTGCCTTTGCGAATCAGATCGAGAAACTCACCGCGATAGCGGTCCACGCAAAAAGCATCCGACAACGTCAGTGCGACGCGCCGACCGCTTTTATGAGCAATGTCGGACGCTTTCACGAATGCTTCCTTCGCCCGCGGCGGGTCCCACAAATATCCCTCGAGATAAGTGAGTGCAGCGCTTGCCACCTGCGCCTCATCGATATCGTCCGGCCTCAGGTCCTGCGCCGCGCCCAGATAGGTGTTCATGGTGCGCTCGCCGTCAGGCGTCACCATGATGTAGCAGCGCGCCGTCGACGGCCCACCGTTGGCCGCCTTCGTATCGAAGGCGACATTGGCGGCGCGGATGTCGTGGGCAAATGCGCGGCCGAGCTCATCGTCCTTGACCTTCCCGACAAATGCCGCGCGCGCACCAAAGCTGGCGACGCCGACAATGGTGTTGGCTGCCGATCCGCCCGAGCTCTCCACCGCCGGCCCCATCGCCGCGTAAATGGCTTTCGCCCGCGACTCATCGATCAGAGCCATGGTGCCTTTCTGCATTCCCTGCTTCACGAGGAAATTATCCTCGGCGCGGGCGATGACGTCGACAATCGCATTACCGATGCCGAGTACGTCGTAGCGAACTGAAGTCATGTGCAATCCCCGTAATGGCGCGCGCACTATATCGGCGGAACGCGCGGCGGCAAGCGCGAGTGCCAGATGACGGGCGCTTGCCCACCGGCCTACAGTGGCGCACGGGAATCACTTCATGTCGGTTGCGCGCGATATCACCACGGTTGGTAGCGGCACCTTGATGTCGCGATTGCTGGCCTATCTACGCGATGCCTGGATCGCGGCTCTGCTGGGCGCCGGGCCGCAATCGGAAGCCTTTTTCGCCGTGCTGCAGGTGGTGAATTTTTTTCGTCGGCTGTTGGCGGAAGGCGCGCTCAACAGCGCCTTCGTGCCGATCTGGCTCAAGCTGCGCACAGGCGACGATGGCACGGCCAACGCCAATCGGTTCACCTGGCGGGTTTTGCTCGCGATGTTCTGCATCGCCGGGTTCATCGCCCTGCTCGTGATTTTCATTGCTCCAGGCGTCATCGCCATCATCGCGCCGGGCTTTGATCGGGAACGCCGGTCACTGGCTGCGTTCCTTCTGTTCATGGTCGCGCCCTACTTCGTGCTCGTTGGACTGGTGGCGGTGATCGCTGCAGCGCTCAATGCCGAAGGCCGGGTAGCTGCCGTCGCCATCAGCACGATTCTGTTCAACCTCGCTATCATTGTTGTGCTGGTGATGTTGCCGCGGGGAGCGATCGAAAAATTTTACGCCACCGCCTGGCTCGCATTCGCGATCAGTGTTGCCGGGTTTGCACAACTCGCGTTGACGATGACGGTCTGGTTATGGAGCGGCACGCGGTGGCAGCGCCCCCACGCACATGCCGCCGACCAGACCGAGACATTCTTCAGGCGCGCTCTGCCGGGTCTGGTCGCGGCCGGCATCCCGCAGCTGAAACTGATCGCGATAACGGCTATCGCGTCGGCGTCTCCTGCGGCTGTGTCATGGCTCTATTACGCGAACAGGCTCTACGAACTTCCGCTCGGGGTGGCCTCGGTTGCGATTGCGGGGGTGATCGTGCCGCGTATCGCAACCGGTGCCACCACCGGCGATGAACGCGCGCTCGTTACGGCTCAGTCGCGCGGTTATGAAGTTGCGCTCGGCCTAGCGCTTCCGGCCGCTGTAGGCTTTGCGCTGCTTGCGAATCCAATTGCCGGCGGGCTGTTTGAACGCGGGGCGTTCGGCCCGCAGGATACGGTCGCGGTCGCTGCCGCGCTGGCGGCGATCAGCGCTGGACTGCCCGGGCACGTCCTGGAAAAAGTGTTCGGCGCCGTATCCTTTGCGCACGAAGACACCAAAACACCGATGTTCGCGGCCTTGTGCGGTCTCGTTGCGGCAATCATCGGTGGTGTGCTGCTGTTTCCCCACTATGGTCACACCGGTGCGGCGATAGCGTTTGCAGCCTCCGGCTGGGTGGGCGCTACGGTGCTCGGCACTATCCTCCATCGACGCGGCTGGCTGTGGCTCGATCCTGAGGCCCGCCGTCGGCTGCCCCGGATCGCAGCGGCCACGGTGGCCATGGGCCTCGCCATAGGTTTCGGCGCCCTCGCTGTCGCGCGCCTTTTTCCGGCGGTCGAGGCATCCTCATTTGGTCGTCTCATTATGCTGCTGGCCTTGGTGCTCCTCGGCCTTGTCACTTATGGCGCTGCGCTGCACGTGCTCGGCGTTGCAACGCTCCGGGAAATCGCTTCGGAAATATGCTCGCGCGCGTAAGGGTCTTGCGCCGCGCGCCTTCGCCGTGGCATGGCTCCGCGCGCAATCGAAGAGGGCGGATGATAGTGTTCAAGGAACGCGTATTTTCGGGCGTACAGCCGACAGGCAACCTGCATCTCGGCAATTATCTCGGCGCGATCACCAAGTTCGTCGCGCTGCAGGATCGCTATGACTGCATCTACTGCGTGGTGGACATGCACGCCATCACGGTCTGGCAGGACCCGAGCGAATTGCCGCGGGCCACACGCGAGGTGACCGCCGCGTTTCTTGCCTGCGGCATCGACGCCAAAAAACACATCATTTTCAACCAGAGCCAGGTCGCCGAACACGCCGAGCTTGCCTGGGTGTTCAATTGCGTTGCGCGTATCGGCTGGCTCAATCGGATGACGCAGTTCAAGGAGAAGGCCGGCAAGGACCGGGAGAACGCTTCGGTCGGGCTTTACGTCTATCCCAACCTCATGGCCGCTGACATTCTCGTTTATCGAGCAACGCACGTACCCGTCGGCGAAGACCAGAAGCAGCATCTCGAACTGTCGCGGGACATTGCGCAGAAATTCAACAATGACTTCGCGGCATCGATTCACGCCCATGGCTATGGTGAGGCGTTCTTTCCGCAGCCCGAGCCGCTGATCCAGGGACCGGCAACGCGCGTGATGTCACTGCGCGACGGGTCGAAGAAAATGTCGAAGTCGGAAGCATCCGACTATTCGCGCATCAACCTGACCGATGATGCCGATACCATCGCGCAGAAAATTCGCAAAGCGAAGACCGATCCCGAACCGCTGCCAAGCGAGGAGAAGGGACTGGCGCCGCGACCCGAAGCCGACAACCTGGTCGGCATCTACGCCGCGCTGGAGGGCGTAAGCAAAGCGGAAGTCCTCGGCCAATTTGGCGGCGGGCAATTCTCGACCTTCAAATCGGCGCTGGTCGATCTCGCTGTTGCCAAGCTCGGGCCGATCGGCGCGGAAATGAAGAAACTCGTTCAGGACCCTGTCCATATCGACTCGATCCTGGCCGATGGTTCACAGCGCGCGCAGGCCATCGCCGTCGAAACCATGAAGGCTGTCAAGGATATCGTTGGTTTAGTGCGCCGCTAGTTGCAGCGCGGTAACGCCCGCCTTGTCGGCGCGCCAGCCGGCGTGCCACCATCGGCGCCATGAGCATCAAGCGTCGCAGCTACGAGGCCGGCCACAAGCGAAAGTATCTGGTGGTCATCGACGACACCGAGGAATGCGACCGCGCGGTCTACTGGGCGGCGAAACGCGCCGGCCGCACCAAATCGCAGATTGTGATGTTGCGCGTGATCGAACCGGGCGATCGCAATCAGCAATGGCTCGGTGTGGCTGACATCATGAAGGCCGAGCAGCAGGAGGCGGCAAATGCCGCCCTCGACAAGTTCGCCGCCCGGGCAAAGAAGATCGCTCGCATCACACCCGACCGGGTGATCCGCGAAGGCGATCCAGCGGAAGAAATCGTCAAGCTGATTGACGAGGACGCCGATATCGGAATCCTGGTGCTCGCCGCGGGCACCGGCAACGAGGGCCCCGGGCCCCTCGTCACCAACCTGGCCAAGACCGCCGGCGCATTCCCGATCCCGGTGGCGATCGTTCCGGGCCATCTGAGCGACGAAGATATCGACGCCAGTTCCTGATCTAACGGCAATCACGCGCGGCAGTTGACCGGAGCGGGCGGAATCGCCATTTATCCGGTATAGTTTCGCTGCCTGCGGGCCTTGGACCCGTCTTTGGCAAGGAGTGCATCCGATGTTCATTCAGACCGAAGTTACGCCCAATCCCGCGACGCTGAAGTTCCTCCCGGGCCGCAGCGTGCTCGAAAACGGCACGCTCGACATTCCCTCGAAGGAGTCCGCGGCACAATCGCCGCTCGCCACCCGCCTGTTCGACATTCCGAATGTCGGCGGCGTTTTCTTCGGTTCGGATTTCATTTCGGTGACCAAGACCGACGGCGACTGGCAGCAGATGAAACCGGCCATCCTGGGCGCCATCATGGAACACTACATGTCAGGCGCCCCGCTGTTGACCGCGGATGCAAAACCGTCGGGAGCCGGAACGGAGGAATTTTTCGACGCCAAGGATGCGGAGACCGTCGCTACCATCAAGGATCTGATCGAGACGCGCGTGCGCCCGGCCGTCGCCGGGGACGGCGGCGACATCACCTTCCGCGGTTACAAGGAAGGCATCGTGTATCTCAACATGAAGGGAGCCTGCTCGGGCTGCCCGTCGTCGACTGCGACCCTCAAGCACGGGATCCAGAACCTGCTGCGCCACTTCGTACCGGACGTGGTCGAAGTCCGTCCGATGTAATCGCAGATTCCGCGTTTCACTGCGCGGCAAAAGGCGTGGATGGCCGGCACTGGGCCGGCCGCGACGAAATTTAGTGCTACAGTTGGCGCATGCGCGTTCTGGCCATCGATACCGCGCTCGAAGCCTGTTCTGTCGCCGTCCTCGATACGGCGCGTGCGGATCTGCGCGTGCAGGAATCGTTGCCGATGCAGCGCGGGCATGCCGAGGCATTGATGCCGCTCGTCGCGCAAATCCTGCAGAGCGCACAGCTCGACTTCACCGATCTTGACCGTATCGCGGTGACCACCGGGCCAGGCAGTTTCACGGGGCTACGAGTCGGGATTGCCGCGGCGCGCGGAATCGCTCTCGCGACAGGCAAGCCTGCCGTCGGTCTGTCGACGCTCGCCGCCTTTGCCGCGCCGTTCATCGCCGCCGACGATTCCCTTCCGGTGGTCGCGGCCATCGACGCGCGCCACGATCACGTCTATCTGCAGGTCTTCGGGCCGGGTGGCCGGACTGTCGTTGCGCCGCGCGTCACGCCGTTGCGCGAGGCGCTGCGCGTCTCGACGACAGGCGCGCCACGCATTGTCGGCACCGCGGCTGGCAAGCTAGCGGCCGCATGGCCCGGCAGCGAACGAGCACCGAGCGCCGTCGAGCAGCGCGCCGCGCCACGCATCGACTGGGTCGCGCGGCTCGGCGCCGCTGCAACCGACACGGACACTCCGCCGAAGCCGCTCTACCTGCGCCAGGCGGATGCGCATCCGCAGGATGCCGTGCAACTGGCGCGTCGATGATCGATTTTTTTGGCAACCTTTTTTCGCACGGCGAGCCGGCGCTGTCGGAAGCCAGCGCACGCGATTCCGCTGCGATCGCTGTGTTGCACGCCACCTCGTTCCGGCGCGGCTGGAACGAACAGGAAGTTGAAGGTCTGCTGATTGATCGTCATGTGCTCACGCACCGCGCGATGAGCGGCACGCAACTTGCCGGATTTATCATGTCGCGGCTCGTCGAAAACGAAGCGGAGATCCTGTCGGTCGCCGTCGCCGGACGTGAGCGCGGCCGGGGCGTTGCGCGCCGGATGCTCGAACTGCACCTGCGTCGCCTCGCCGGCCTCGGCGCGTGCACCGTTTTTCTGGAAGTCGACGAGCACAATGATCCGGCCCTCCGGCTCTACCACCGTGCCGGCTTCCGCGAAGTGTCGCGACGCCCCAATTACTATCTCGGGACCGGGGGAAAAGCCGCGGCGGCTCTGGTGCTGCGACGCGATCTTTTATGACGGCCTGATGGACACATGCCCGACACGGTCAATATGATAGGAAAGCCGGCGATGCCGAGCCGTACAGACATCCGGAATACGCCGTGACCGCAGGCAGAAATATCGCCGAGAGAAAAAACATCGAGTCGCTCTGTGCGGCCAAGGGCATGCGCATGACCGAGCAGCGGCGCGTGATCGCGCGTGTGCTGGCAGAATCGGACGACCATCCCGATGTTGAAGAGTTGTACCGTCGTTGCGTCAAGGTCGACGATCGCATCTCGATCTCGACCGTCTATCGCACCATGCGCCTGTTCGAGGATGCTGGCATCATCGAGCGGCACGATTTCCGCGACGGCCGCGCGCGCTACGAAACAAGCCCCGATATTCACCACGACCATTTGATCAATTTGCGCAACGGCGAAGTGATCGAGTTTCAATCGGAGGAAATCGAGCGGCTGCAGGCCGAGGTTGCGCGAAAGCTCGGCTACAAGCTCGTCGATCACCGGCTCGAGCTCTACGCCGTGCCACTCAGCGACGACAAGACCAAGCGCTAATGCTGCGCGCGCTTTTCATCGGCATCTTCTTTTTCACGATGACTCCGATCCTGATCTCGGCACAGTGGCTGCTCGAGAAACTCAACCTGCCTGGCTGGGGCTTTATTGCATCGAAATACTATCGCGTGCTCTGCGCCCTGTTACGCATCCGCGTATGCGTGGTCGGCAATCCAGTGCGCGATCGCGCCGTGCTGTTCGTTTCAAATCATGTGTCGTGGGTCGACATCGTCGTCATCGGTTCGGTGGCGCCGGTCGCTTTTGTCGCCAAGCGCGAAGTCGCAAGCTGGCCGCTCGTCGGGATAACCGCAAAAATGCAGCGTACGGTTTTCGTCGACCGCGGACGTCGTCACCAAACCGGCGACGCAGTTGGCGAGATCGTCAAACGCGTCGCTTCAGGCACTTCCGTCGTGCTCTTCGCGGAAGGCACATCGAGCGACGGCAACCGTGTCCTGCCATTCCGCTCCGCGTTGCTCGGTGCGATCGAGGACCAAAGCGGCGGCGGAGGCATTTTGATGCAACCGATGGCGATCACATACATTCGGCAGCATGGCCTTCCGATGGGACGCCAGCATCGGCCCCTGGTTGCCTGGTACGGCGATCTCGACTTCATGCCGCACATCAAGGCTTTCATCGAGCGGGGAGCAGTCGACGCGCTTGTCACTTACGGTGACCCCGTTCCTGCCGACCGTGACATCGACCGCAAGGCGATGAGCAAACGGCTCGAAGAAACCGTGCGGGACCTTCTCGTGACCGCCTTGCGCGGGCGGTCAATCCCTGTTGAGTCCGCGTCCTGACCGCGTTTTTTGTTGGCAGTCGACGACCCGGCCTTAAATTCGTTGTAAAATCAAATATATGGTCTCGCGGGACAAATCCGGCCATGACAGGCTAGATTGGAACCGCAACCGAAAACGGCATGAGCAAACCCCGCAAAGTTCACATCAAGTCCTTTGGCTGCCAGATGAACGTCTACGATTCGCATCGTATGGCGGACACGTTGGCACCCGAGGGGTTCGTTGAGACCGCACGTCCGGAGGATGCCGATCTCGTCATCCTGAACACCTGTCACATCCGGGAAAAGGCCGTCGAGAAGGTCTATTCCGAGATCGGCCGCATCCGCGAGATGAAGGAAGCTGCCGAGCGCGATGGGCGCAGCATGATGATTGCGGTCGCCGGCTGCGTGGCACAGGCCGAGGGCAAGGAGATCATCCGCCGCGCCGGTGCCGTCGATCTCGTCGTCGGTTCGCAGAACTACCACCGCCTGCCGGAGATGATCTCGTGTGCGCAGGGCGGCGACAAGGTTGTCGATACTGAATTTCCGATCGAGGACAAGTTCGAGGCTTTGGTCGAGCCCAGGCGCGAGGCGATCGCCAAACGCGGTATTTCGGCGTTCGTCACCGTGCAGGAAGGGTGTGACAAGTTCTGCACATTCTGTGTCGTGCCTTACACGCGTGGCGTCGAAATTTCGCGGCCGGTGGAAAAAATCGTTGCCGAAGTCGAGCGCCTGGCTGATGCCGGCGTCCGCGAGGTGACTTTGATCGGGCAGAACGTGAACGCCTATCACGGGCTCGACGTTGACGGCACGAGCGCATCCTTGGGAAAGCTGCTTCGCCGGCTGTCTCGCGTGCCGCACATTCTTCGCCTGCGTTATACCACGAGCCATCCGCGCGACATGGACGACGATCTGATCGCGGCCCACGCGGAGCTGCCTGCGCTGATGCCGTATGTGCACCTGCCGGTTCAGTCTGGATCGGACGGCATCCTGCAGGCGATGAACCGCAAGCATACGCGTCGCAACTACCTGCAGGTGATTGAGCGCCTGCGTGCGGCCCGCAACGACCTTGCACTCACGTCTGACTTCATCGTCGGCTTTCCGGGAGAAACGGAGGCAGATTTTCGTGAGACGCTCTCGCTGATCGATGACGTCGGCTTCGCCGGTGCATATTCGTTCATGTATTCGGCGCGGCCCGGCACTCCGGCAGCCGACATGGACGATCAGGTTCCGCAGGAAGAGAAAGCCGAACGGCTTCAGCGTCTGCAAGCCGTCATCACGCGTCATCAGCGCGCATTCAATGCCGGCTTTGCCGGTCGCGACATGGACATCCTGCTGGAAAAGCGGGGCAGGCTGCCGGGTCAGCTCGTCGGCCGTTCGCCCTATCTGCAGGCGGTCCAGGTCATGGCGCCGGCAAAGCTGATCGGTTCGGTCAGGAACGTGACTGTCACCGAGGTCGGCAGCAACAGTCTTTTCGCCGCTTTGGCCGACGAGAATCATGCACGCGCCTTTGCCGTGACAGGAGCTTGAAAAACACTTGCGCACGACGGATTCCGTGATCCCGCCTGCGGCCGCTTCCGACGAAACGGCAACCGCCCAGATTGTCCTTGCGTTCGAGGACAACAAGCTGGCTTCGGTGCTGTTCGGACAATACGGACAGAACCTGGCGCTGATCGAACGCCGCCTCGGTGTTGTCGCCGAACAGCGCGGCAATCACGTGACCGTGGAAGGGTCGCGCGGCGCATGCGAGCAGGCGCGCCGGGTGCTCGAAGGGCTCTACGAGCAACTCAAACGCGGCCACGATCTCAGCCAGGGCGACGTCGAGGGCGCCATCCGCCAGGCGATCGCTCAGGGGTCGCTCTTCGACTACGACCCTTCTGCCCCACGCCCGACTTTCGAGGAAATCAATCTGCGCAAGCGTCCGGTGCGTGCGCGCACTGCGGCGCAGGACGCTTATATTCGCGCGCTCAAGCGCCATTCGCTGATATTTGGCACCGGCCCGGCCGGCACGGGCAAGACCTGGCTTGCGGTTGCGCAGGCCGTGCAGATGTTCGAGCGCAAGGAAGTCGATCGCATCATCTTGTCGCGCCCCGCCGTCGAAGCGGGCGAACGGCTCGGATTTCTTCCGGGCGACATGCGGGAGAAGGTCGATCCATATCTGCGGCCGATCTACGACGCGCTCTATGACCTGATGGATGCGCGCATCGTCGAGCGCGCATTGCAGGCCGGTGAAATCGAGATCGCGCCGCTGGCTTTCATGCGCGGCCGCACGCTTTCGAATGCGGCGATCATCCTCGATGAAGCGCAGAACACGACTTCGATGCAGATGAAAATGTTTCTCACGCGGCTCGGCGAAAACAGCCGCATGATTGTCACCGGCGATCCCAGCCAGGTCGACCTGCCGCACGGCCAGACCTCGGGACTTGCCGAGGCGGTGAAGCTGCTTGCCGGCATCGAAGATGTGGGTCACGTCGCGTTCACCCATGAAGACGTGATCCGCCACGAGTTGGTGGCGCGCATCGTCGAGGCTTATGACCGCGGGACGCCGGCACGCGAGGCAAAGGGATGAGGCAAGCGCCGGAGCGGCGTACATCCCCGCCGCACATCGATATTCAGATGCAATCGCCGCTGTGGGATGCGCAGCCGCTGGCGTCGCAGACCATACGCGAGGCGGTCGATGCGGCCGCGGGCGCGATCTCAACAGAGGGCGGCGAAGTGAGTATCTTGCTCACCGACGATTCGGAGATCGCCAGGCTCAACCGCGATTGGCGTGGAATTGACAAGCCGACCAACGTGCTGTCGTTCCCGGCTTCCGGTCGCAGTGCGGATCAAGGCGAGAAACTGCTTGGCGACATTGTCATTGCCTACGAGACGCTCGAACGGGAATCGAGGGATGAAAGCCGGGACTTTCTTCATCACCTTGCACATCTCGCAGTGCACGGTTTTCTCCACCTCATCGGCTTCGATCACGAGACCGACGCGCGAGCCAAAGAGATGGAAGGACTCGAAAGCAGGATCATGATGCGCCTGAACATGCCCGATCCGTATGTCGCGCGGGAATCCGACAACGCGTGACCGCCATGCCTGACAGCAATCCATCCAGTTCGAGTTCCGGCGGCGCACCATTCGAACCGCGCAATCTTCCGGTGCCGGTGCCCCCCGCGCCGGAAGGCGGCGGAAGCTGGTTCATGCGTGCGGTGCGCGCATTATTCGGCTGGAAGCCGAGCACCGTGCGTGCCGACCTCAAGGACATCCTCGATGTCATGAGCCCCGGTGAATCCGGCTTCTCGCCGGAAGAAAGCCGGATGCTCAAGAACATTCTTGGGCTGCGCGAGCGGCGGGTGGGCGATGTCATGGTTCCACGTGCGGATATCGTTGCAGTCCAGCAGGACATCAACATCGGCGAACTGGTGCGCGTTTTCGAAGGTGCCTCGCATTCGAGGCTCGTCGTCTACAACGATACCCTCGACGATCCCGTGGGCATGGTGCACATCCGCGACCTCATTGCTTTCATGACGGCGCGCGCCGCGGTCGATCCGGAAAAGAACGCCAAGCGCAAGAAACCGCTGCCTGCGGGCCTCGATCTCAAGGCCGTCAATCTCGCCATGCCCCTGTCAGCCACCAAGATCGTGCGCGAGATCCTGTTCGTGCCGCCATCGATGCGCGTGATCGATCTTCTGGCGCGCATGCAGGCCACGCGCATCCATCTGGCGCTGGTGGTCGACGAATACGGGGGCACTGACGGTCTCGCTTCGATCGAAGATATCGTCGAGCAAATCGTCGGCGAGATTGCCGACGAACACGATGAGGACGAAACGCTGGCGATAACACAGCAGCCGGACGGTTCATATGTCGCCGACGCGCGCGCTACGATCGAGGATGTGGTCGGCACTGTCGGTAACGATTTCGACGTCGGCGACGCCGCTGACGAAGTCGACACGATCGGCGGCTATCTCGTCACCCGCGCCGGGCGCCTGCCGGTTCGCGGCGAGATCGTTCCGGGACCTGGCCTGTTCGAGTTCGAAGTTCTCGACGCCGATCCGCGTCGCGTCAAACGCGTGCGTATTACGCGCCTGAAGGAGCGCCGCGATCGGCCGCGCGAACCGCGCCGGCGGGAAGCAGACACGGTGATGGGCGGCACTTCGCCGTCTGTCCCAGGTCCTGACGATGCGTCCACGTCCAAGGATACGAGCCCCGCAGCAGGTGCGCCGCGATCGTGACGATCACCCGCCTCGCCCACACCGTGATCCTCGCCACCGGCTGGCGTCGCGCAATGACCGCATTCCTTGCCGGCGCTGTGTCTGCACTCGCGATCGCACCGATCAATGCCTGGCCGATCCTGTTCGTGACTTTTCCTGTACTGATCTGGCTTGTCGACGGTTCAGCCGCGGGACGCCTGAGCGGGCCATTGAATGCAGCGCTCGCGGGTTGGTGTTTCGGCTTCGGATATTTCCTCGCTGGGCTCTACTGGATCGGCTACGCCTTCCTGGTCGACGTGAAGACATTCGGATGGCTTTTGCCGATCGCGGTCGCGGGACTTCCAGCCTACCTCGCGCTCTACACGGCACTCGGCCTTGGCGTTGCTCGCCTGATCTGGGTGCGCGGGCCAGAACGTCTCCTGGCGTTCGCCGTCGCAATGACCGCGGCCGAGTGGTTGCGTGGCCACCTGCTTAGCGGATTTCCTTGGAACACCTTCGGTTATGCGCTGACCCAGCCGCTTGTGCTTGCGCAGAGCGTATCTCTGGTCGGCATCTGGACGTTGACATTCCTCTGCCTCGCCATCTGCGCGACGCCTGCGGTACTCAACGACGACAAGGCTGATACGCGGCACCCGCGCCGTCCCTTTTTCATAGGCGTGGTGATCCTGCTCGCGTTTGTCGGTTATGGCGCGGTAAGACTCTGGTCGCACCCGACCGAGTTCGTAAACAACGTAAGGCTGCGCATCATGCAGCCAAATCTCCCGCAGGACGACAAGTTCAACTATTCTGCCAAGGCGCAGGTGATGGACCGCTATTTGCGCCTGTCCGACCGCGCAACCGGGCCGCAATCGAATGGTGCGCGCGACTTCACGCATCTGATCTGGCCGGAAGCGGCGTTCCCGTTCTTTCTTACGCACGAGCCGGACGCACTGGCGCAGATTGCGGCCTTGCTGAAGCCGTCGACCAAACTGATCGTCGGTGCGGTACGCGCGGCGGACAATGCAAGCGCGCGCAATCCGCAAGTCTACAACTCGATCTATGTGATCGACGCCGACGGTTCGATCCGCGGCATCTACGACAAAGTGCACCTGGTCCCCTTCGGCGAGTACCTCCCGTTCCAGCGGTTGCTCGAACGGATCGGGCTGATGCAACTCACCAAGGTCGTCGGCGGATTCCTCTCCGGCGATCGCCGCCGCGCAATGGATGTCGGCGCTGCGCCGAAAATGCTGCCGCTGATCTGCTACGAAGCCATCTTCCCCGGCGCGGCAGTGCCGCCAGGCGAGCGACCAGGCTGGCTCGTCAACGTGACAAACGACGGCTGGTTCGGCATCAGTTCTGGACCGTTCCAGCATTTCCAGCAAGCGCGCGTTCTCGCCATCGCCGAAGGGCTGCCGCTAGTGCGCGCAGCAAACACGGGAATTTCCGCGGTCATCGATCCCGTCGGACGAATCATCGGCGCGCTGCCGCTCGGCATCGAAGGCGTCCTTGACTCGCGCCTTCCGGTCGCGATCGAGCCGACCATCTATTCGCGCTACGGCAGTTATTTGGTGATTCTCATGCTCGTAGGCAGCGTCATCCTCGTCGGGCGACGCAGACTTCGCGCATAGATTGCGCAGTCAAACAATACAATATTAAAGTTGCTGCGCGCTTTGAGCAACGCGCAGGCGCGTCGTTCTACATGTGCCTATTACTCTCTCATCATGGGAAAACTGCAAAAATCGACAGCTTATTTACACTCAATTTCCCGACTACAGAGACTTCGCACATTGCTTTCGCGCATTCACTTGTGACAACTACGCGTAAAATTGGGGCGTAGGAGAAATCTATGGCCAAGAAAGCACCCAATCCGATCGACAAGCACGTCGGTTCACGCGTGCGCATGCGTCGGATGATGCTGAGCATGAGCCAGGAAAAGCTCGGCGATGCGCTCGGCCTTACGTTCCAGCAGGTGCAGAAATACGAAAAGGGAACCAACCGCATCGGTGCCAGCCGGCTGCAACAGATCGCTCACATTCTGCAGGTGCCAGTTTCGTTTTTCTTCGAGGGCGCGCCGCACTCGGCAGGTCATGGCGGCATGAACGAAGCTCCCTCGCCGGCCTATGTCGCCGATTTTCTGGCCACTTCAGATGGCCTTTCGCTCACCAAGGCGTTTATGCGCATCAAAAGCAGCAAGCTGCGCCGACGTATTGTGGATTTGGTCGAACAGATCGCGGGCATCGACTGATTTCAGGGGTCAAATCCCATCAATTCGGTGGAATCTGCCCACCGTTGCCCGCATCTTGACCTCGTTCCCCGTCACTGCAAGAAACCTCCAGATAACAACACGGCGCCGCGCACAGCTGCGCCACGCGAGGAGTTGCAGCGGTGGCTCACACCAATTTTCTGTTCACCAGCGAGTCGGTTTCGGAAGGTCATCCCGACAAGGTTTGCGACCAGATTTCCGATGCGGTGCTCGATGCCTTTCTGGAAAATGACATCAAGCTCGGCATCGCCGATGACAGTCTCGTCAACACGCGGCTCGGCTGCGAAACACTCGCTACAACCAACAAGATCGTCATCGCCGGCGAAGGCCGCGGCCAGGCGCCGCTATTCCGCAAGCACGGCGACAAAGCGGTGGTCGACCGCGAGCTGATCACGAAGATCGCGCGCGATGTCGTCAGGGACATCGGCTACGACCAGGACGGATTCTCATATTACGGTGCCGATGTGGACGTGTTGCTGCACGGCCAGTCGCCCGACATCGCCATGGGCGTGAACGCCAAGAAGAAAAAGGGCGGCGAGGAAGAAGGCGCCGGCGACCAGGGTATGATGTTCGGCTTCGCCTGCACCGAGAGCGAAGTCTACGAGAAGAACTCTTTCATGCCGGCGCCGATCTACTTCGCGCACAAGATCTTGAAGGTGCTGTCCGAGAAGCGACGCTCGGGCCAGCTGTACGATCTGCAACCCGACTCCAAGAGTCAGGTCACGATCCGTTACGTCGACGGCAAGCCGGTCGGTTGCACTAAGGTCGTTGTCTCCACGCAGCACAATGCGCAGAGCCGCAACGGCAAGAAATATACGCCGGGCCTCGTCAAGGAGATGATCACCGACGCCGTCGAATCGGCTTTGCCAAAAGGTTGGATGCCGCAGAAGCCTTCCGACTTCCTGGTCAACCCGACCGGCAATTTCGTGATCGGCGGACCGGATGGAGACTGCGGTCTCACTGGCCGCAAAATCATAGTAGACACATATGGCGGCTACGCGCCGCATGGCGGCGGCGCCTTCTCCGGCAAGGATCCCACGAAAGTCGATCGCTCGGCCGCTTACGCCGCACGTTATCTCGCCAAGAACGTGGTCGCTGCAGGCGTTGCCGAACGCTGCACCATCCAGGTCGCCTATGCGATCGGCGTGGCTGACCCGATGTCGCTGTTGGTCGATACGCACGGCACCGGCAAGGTGGAAGAGAAGAAGCTCGAGAAAATTTTGCCCGAGCTGTTCCGCCTCACCCCGATCAATATCCGTCGCACGCTCAAGCTCAACCGGCCGATCTACAAGCGTACCGCGGCTTACGGTCATTTCGGCCGCGCGCCCGAGAAAGACGGCGGCTTCTCCTGGGAAAAGACCGACCTCGCATCCGCGATCAAAAGCGCGGTGAAGTAAAGGGCAGCCGGACGGATCCGCCCGCCCCGTTCCGTCAGCGGCGACGAAGCACTAAGTTGGCATCGCGGGGTTTTTCTCCGGGCGATCCCGCTTTGGGGGAAGAGAAAAGTGCCACATCAATCGGAGTCACCGGATCGCGGCATCTTGCGCCGGCGCAGGGATGACAACGACGGAGCGAAGCGCGCTTTTTTCGGGCGCCGCAAAGGCCACTCGCTTAAGCCGCGCCAAGCGGCGCTGTTCGACACACTGCTGCCGCGACTGGCGCTCGATCTGAACCGACCTGCTCCTGCCGACCCGCTTGCGCTTTTTGCCGTGCCGGTCGATGCGCTGCGGCTTGAGATCGGCTTCGGCGGCGCCGAGCATCTGATCGCGCAGGCGCAAGCCAACCCGCGGATCGGGTTCATCGCTACCGACGCTTTCGTCAATGCGGTGGCAAAGGCACTCGTTGCGATCGATGAGCGCACGTTGACGAATATCCGCCTGCATTTTGGCGACGCCAGCGAACTGCTGGACTGGCTGCCCGACGCTTCGTTTTCGCAGATCGATCTGATTTATCCCGATCCTTGGCCGAAGCGTCGGCACTGGAAGCGGCGCTTTATCCAAGAAGACAACCTGCGCCGTCTCGCACGCATCCTGAAAACGGGAGGCGAATTGCATTTTGCGACCGACATCGCCGACTACGCGGTTTATGCGCTCGCGCGCGTTTTCCGATCGACGGATTTTGTCTGGACGGCCGAATGCGCCGACGACTGGCGTAACCCATGGTCGGACTTTGCCGGCACGCGCTACGAAGCAAAAGCCAAACGCGAAGGCCGACGCCCGGCGTATTTCATTTTCCGTCGAATGTAACTAGTCGCCGGTACCTTGCCGGACTTGCCAGAAGCGGACCACACGTTGCGCAGTGGTCACCGTCAGACGTTCGAAATTGTCGCGTGCGACATCGAGCGCGTGCGGCGACGGCTTCGCGCCTGGACGCGCGTTGAGGATCGCCTTTACGGTCGACCAGCCGAATCCGTTTGCCCGTGCAAGAATGAGAACAGGATCGGCGCGCTCACCGTTCATGAGCCGGTCGACAACCTCGACGGGGACTGCGCACAGGATTGCCAGAGCGACAATCGTCTCCTCGTACTTTCCGGACTTGGCGAATTCCGCGATATCGGTTTCCTTGAGTTTGTGCTGGCTATGCAGCGCGCGCACGGCGGCAAGCGTGGCGGCATAGTTACGCGGCGCGGCCTTCGCTGCCACCTCGTCGGTGACCTGCGCAAGCACGCGCCTGATGTCGGTCTGGGTCTCGGGCTTGGCTTTGGCGAGGAGACGTTTCTGCACGACCTCGCTGGCACGCATCAGGAGCTGACCAAACAGCCGCGGCGGAATGTCGGTGCGCATGCCGACCTTCTCCGCCAGTACGCTGTCCTCTTCGGCGCGCTTCACCAGCGTCGTGAATGCATTGTCCGACAATTCCGCGTGCCGGTTATTGGCGATCGAACGCGCCACCTCGCGGTCGCCGCGCGCGACAAGAATGTCGGAGAGCGCCTCGCTGACGCGTTGACGCGCCGATATCGCCAGCAGATGCGTCTGGCTTTTGTTCTCGGCGATGTACATGAGGTCGTGATCGGCGATCCTCGCTTGCTTGAGAATCGGACCGGCGACTGCGATATCATCGCTTTGAGCGAGCGTGCTGACGACGCTGGCCGGTGCGTTGACGACCGGCGCGATGCGGCACGCAAGTTCGGCCAGCGCCTTGGCCTCGATCTCGTCGATCAGGCAGCCGATGACGTCATCAAACAGCGCGATGTGTTCCGCGTGGAAGCTTGGGGCGCCGTCGAGAAAAAGAGTGGTAATGCGGCGCAGCGTCTCCGCGCGCTTTTCAGCCGAACCGTGCTGAACAACGGCTTCCAGCTGGGGAAGAAGCGAGGCGGGAACACTCATACGAAACCTGCAAAACGCGGTAAAATCCGGCCGGTACCACCGGTTTTACGCAAATTTAAGTGCAGATTCTGAAGGAAGGGTTAGCCCTTCACTGCAGGCCGCTCTTGCACGGGCCCATGAAATCGCTATATTTCTAGCGTTACTTACGACACCCTCATAACCGAACGGGTTTTGAGAGTGGGTCCTGCGGGGCCCGCTCTTTTTTGTTACCAAATGGCCGGTAGCGACACGTTACAGACCGATGCGGCATACGCCGCCTCAAGCGAACCACGGCTTATCGTCGAGCCGGGGTTGCCTGCGCGCGTTGCAACGATTGTCGAGCCGGTCATCGAGCAACTGGGCTACCGGCTCGTGCGGGTTCGGGTCTCGAGCGCGGAGGACTTAACCGTCCAGATCATGGCGGAGCGCCCGGACGGAACCATGACCGTCGAGGATTGCGAGGCCGTGTCACGCGCGCTCTCGCCGGCACTTGATGTTGCCGATCCGATCGAACGCGCTTACCGGCTGGAAATTTCTTCGCCAGGAATCGATCGGCCGCTGGTGCGCAAATCCGATTTCGAGCGCTACACCGGCCACGTCGCGAAAATCGAGACATCCATGCCGATCCAGGGCCGCAAGCGTTTTCGCGGCGTCCTTGCCGGAACCGAGGGCGAGAATGCCCGCATCCGGCGCGACGACGCGGCCGAAGGCGAAGAGACCGAGATTCTGATTCCGATTGAGGAGATGAGCGAAGCCAAGCTGGTACTCACCCATGAACTGGTGACCGAAGCTTTGCGGCGCGATAAATCCGCTAAGCGCGAAGCACGCGAGGCGCGAAAAGAATCAAGACGCGAAGAGAGACAATCACGGCATCGGCCGCACAGGCCTGCCGCCAAAGGAGGAGACTGAGCTATGGCTGTCAGTGCCAACCGGCTCGAGCTATTGCAGATTGCGGACGCCGTCGCTCGTGAAAAGGCAATCGACCGCGGCATCGTCATCGCCGCGATGGAGGACGCCATCGCCAAGGCGGCGCGCTCGCGCTACGGCGCCGAAACCGATGTGCACGCCGAGATCGAGCCGAAGACCGGTGATCTGAGGTTGACGCGCCACATGCTGGTGGTCGAGGCCGTCGAGAACCCGTCAAACCAGATCACTCTGGACGAGGCACGCAAGCGCCACCCGGCCGCGCAGGTCGGCGACACCATCGCCGATCCTCTGCCGCCGCTCGAATATGGCCGCATCGCCGCGCAATCGGCAAAACAGGTGATCGTCCAGAAGGTGCGTGAAGCCGAGCGCGACCGGCAATATGCCGAGTACAAAGATCGCATCGGCGATATCGTCAACGGCATCGTCAAGCGTGTCGAATACGGCAACGTCGTGGTCGATCTCGGCCGCGGCGAGGCGATCGTGCGCCGCGACGAATTGCTGCCGCGCGAAGTGTTCCGCAACGGCGACCGTATCCGCGCCTACATCTACGATGTGCGGCGCGAACCACGCGGCCCACAGATTTTCCTATCGCGCACGCACCCACAATTCACGTCCAAGCTGTTCGCGCAGGAAGTGCCGGAAATCTACGACGGCATTGTCGAGGTCAAGGCAGTCGCCCGCGATCCGGGCTCGCGCGCCAAGATCGCCGTTATTTCGCGTGATTCCTCGGTCGATCCGGTCGGCGCCTGCGTCGGCATGCGCGGTTCGCGCGTGCAGGCGGTAGTGAATGAATTGCAGGGCGAGAAGATCGACATCATTCCGTGGTCGCCAGATATCGCCACCTTCGTGGTGAACGCTCTGGCCCCGGCGGAAGTGGCGAAGGTCGTGCTCGATGAAGACAAAGAGCGCATCGAGGTCGTCGTACCCGATCAGCAACTGTCGCTAGCCATCGGCCGGCGCGGCCAGAACGTACGCCTTGCCTCCCAGCTCACCGGGTGGGACATCGACATCCTGACCGAGCAGGAAGAATCCGAACGCCGTCAGGCCGAGTTCGAAAACCGCACCAAGGTCTTCGTCGAGGCACTCAATCTCGACGAGGTGGTTGGCCAGCTGCTGGCTTCCGAAGGCTTCGGTTCGATCGAAGAGCTCGCGCTGATCGATCAGAAGGAGATTGCGTCCATCGAAGGCTTCGATGAAGACACTGCGCGCGAACTTCAGGAGCGTGCGCAGGAATATATTGCGGCGCAGGAGGCCGAGCTTGATACCAAGCGCAAGGAGCTCGGCGTAGAAGACGCCATGAAGGATGTGCCCGGAATCACCACCAAGATAATGGTCGCTTTGGGCGAGAACGGCGTCAAAACCATCGAAGATCTCGCCGGGTGCGCGACCGATGATCTGGTCGGATGGACCGAGCGCAAGGATGGCGAGACGAAGCATGAACCGGGCTTCCTCGACGGCTTCGACGTTTCGCGCGAGGAGGCAGAGGCCATGATCATGCAGGCGCGGCTCAAGGCCGGCTGGATTACGGAGGCGGAACTCGCGCCGCCTGCGGTCCCAGCCGGCGAGGAAGCCACGCAGCCGCAGGCATAAGGGTAAAAACGGTAGCCGATGTTGGCAGTTGCGCAGGACAGTGAACTCGATCGCGGGGCCACCAGCGTCGCCACGGGGGCGGAACGCACCTGCGCGCTCACCCGCGAGCTCAAGCCCGCCTCTGAGATGATCCGCTTCGTGGTCGATCCTGCGGGCCAGGTGGTCCCTGACGTCAAATGCAAACTGCCCGGACGCGGCGTCTGGATCACGGCATCCCGCGCGGCGATCGAAGACGCCGCCAAACGCAACGTTTTCGCCCGTGGTTTCAAACGGGACGTGCGGATAGCCGGGGATCTCGCGGCACGGACGGATCAGTTGATCGAACGTGCGGCCATCGACGCATTGGCGATTGCCGGCAAGGCTGGCGCCGTGATCAGCGGCTTCACCCGGGTCGAGGCGGCGGTCGGCCGGGACGACATCCTGGCGTTAATTCACGCCGCCGACGCGGGCGACGACGGCAAGCGTAAGCTGGACGCCGCCCTGCGCCGCCAGACAACCGGAAAATCGTCGGAAATCGCGGTGATCAATGTGTTTTCCGGTGGCCAATTGGATTTGGCATTGAACCGACCAAATGTGGTACATGCAGCCCTGCTTGCCGGGCCGGGAAGCGAGACTTTTCTTACGCGCGTTGCGCGTTTGACGTATTTCCGGGCCGGTCTTTCGCCAGAAGCAGTTAGCGCGCATGCGCCGACAGGCGGCGCATAAGGACACAGTACGGAATGAGCGAGACCAAAAACCCCGGCGAGAAAAAGCTCAGCGTCTCTGGCAAGACACTGACACTCAAGCCACGCACCGAGACCGGCGTCGTGCGCCAGAGCTTCAGCCATGGCCGCAGCAAGCAGGTCGTGGTCGAAAAGGTAAAACGTCGTGTCGTCGGCGGACCGGGCGAAGCAAAGGTAGAAGCCGCGCCCCCAGTCGAGGCAAGGAAGGCCCCTGCCGGCCCCGGTAAGAAGGCCGCGCCGGTTTCAAGTGCCGGTCTCGCCCAGTCGGACGCCGTCAAACCGAAGCCTTCCGGCGTCGTGTTGCGCACGCTGACCGAAGAAGAGCGCACCGCCCGCGCCCATGCCCTCGCCGATTCGCGGGTGCGCGAGGCGGAAGAGCGCAAGATTGCCGAGGAAGAAGCACGCCGCCGCGCAAGTCGCGAGGCCGTCGACCGCAACGAGCGCGAAGCCGCGGAAACGCGCAAGCGTGACGAAGAAGAGCGTCGTAAGCACGACGAGGAAACAAAACGCAAGGCCGGTGAAGTCGCCAAGAAGCGTTTTGGCGCGGAAGAAACCACGCGCCCCGGCCCGGCAGCCCGTCTCGCGCTCGAAGCCGATGACGAAGAAGCGCCACGCAGCCGCCGTGGCGGCTCCAGCCGTCCTGCCGCGACCCCGCGTCCGGCACCTCGTGGAAGCGAGCAGAAGCAGCGCGGACGCCTCACCGTCATCAATGCGTTGAACGCCGATGATGTGCGAGAACGTTCGGTTGCCTCGTTCCGCCGCCGGACGCAACGTCTTAAAGGGGCCGCGTCAGCCGAGCCGAAGGAAAAGTTGGTGCGCGAAGTCACGATACCCGAAGCGATCAGCATCCAGGACCTCGCCAACCGCATGTCCGAACGCGGAGTCGACGTGATCCGCCTGCTGATGAAGCAAGGCCAGATGGCAACGATCAACGACGTCATCGATGCCGATACCGCCCAGCTTATCGCCGAAGAAATGGGCCACAGCGTCCGTCGCGTGGCTGAGGCCGATGTGGAAGAAGGGTTGTTTGATATCGCGGACGATCCTGCTCAGCTTGTGCCGCGTGCACCGGTCGTCACCGTGATGGGCCACGTCGACCACGGCAAGACTTCTCTGCTCGACGCCATCCGATCTTCCGAGGTGGCAGCGGGCGAAGCCGGTGGCATCACCCAGCATATCGGCGCCTATCAGGTCACCGCGCCATCGGGAGCCAAGGTTACTTTCATCGATACGCCCGGCCATGCGGCGTTCACCGCCATGCGCGCGCGCGGCGCCAAGGTCACAGATATTGTTGTTCTGGTTGTGGCTGCCGATGACGGCGTGATGCCGCAGACGGTCGAGGCGATTCATCATGCCAAGGCCGCGAAGGTTCCGATCATTGTCGCCATCAACAAGATCGACAAACCCGACGCCAAGCCGGACCGCGTCCGCACCGACCTCTTGCAGCACGAGATCCAGGTCGAATCGATGGGTGGCGAGGTGGTGGATGTCGAAGTCTCCGCCACCAAGAAAACGAATATCGACAAGTTGCTCGAAATGATCGGCTTGCAGGCGGAAATTCTCGACCTGAAGGCCAATCCCAACCGTGCAGCCGAAGGCACCGTCATCGAAGCCAAACTCGACCGCGGCCGTGGTCCCGTGGCCACCGTGCTGGTCCAACGCGGTTCATTGCATCCGGGCGACATTGTCGTCGCCGGAGCGGAGTGGGGCCGCGTGCGGGCGCTGGTGTCTGACACCGGGGAAGCGGTGCAGATAGCCGGGCCTTCGACCCCTGTCGAAGTGCTCGGCTTCTCCGGCACGCCGGACGCCGGCGACCGCCTGGCCGTGGTTGATAACGAGGCACGCGCCCGCGAAGTGACCGATTATCGTGCCCGACAGAAGCGCGAAAAGATGGCGGCGCGAGCGACCGGCATGCGCGGCTCGCTCGAGCAAATGATGGCGCAGGCGAAGACCTCGGGGCGCAAGGAATTTCCGCTGGTCGTCAAGGCCGACGTGCAGGGTTCGGTCGAAGCAATCATCGGCGCACTCGACAAGCTCGCGACCGAAGAAGTCGCCGCACGTGTGCTGCATTCGGGCGTTGGGGGTATTTCGGAGTCGGACGTTACGCTGGCCGAGGCATCGGGTGTTCCGATCATCGCCTTCAACGTGCGCGCCAACAAGGAAGCGCGCGAAGCCGCCGAACGCGTCGGCATCGAGATTCGCTATTACAACATCATCTACGACCTCGTGGATGACGTTAAAAAGGCGATGTCCGGTCTGCTGCCGCCGACTTTGCGCGAGACGATGCTAGGCAATGCGCAGATCCTCGAGATCTTCAACATTTCCAAAATCGGCAAGATCGCCGGGTGCAAAGTCACTGACGGAACCGTGGAGCGCGGCGCCAATGTCCGGCTGATCCGCGACAACGTCGTAATCCACGAAGGCAAGCTATCGCAACTCAAACGTTTCAAGGATGACGTCCGCGAAGTGGGCGCCGGCATGGAATGCGGCATGGCCTTCGAGAACTACCAAGACATGCGGCAAGGCGACGTGATCGAATGTTATCGGGTGGAGCAGATTCAACGCTCGCTGTGAGTCCAAATCTCAAGCGTGCGCGCTGATTTTTCCTCCGCCATTTCCACCGTCATGCCCGGGCCCGTTCCGGGGCAACCCGATAAGGAGAGCACCGCTCGTGCCCTCCTGACCGAGATGGCCGGGACAGGGCCGGCCATGACAGACGCAATTTGGGCAAAACCGATGCGGCACAAACATCATCGCGATTCTACAGCCGGAGGCTCGCAACGCCAGCTGCGCGTCGGCGAACTCGTGCGGCACGCGCTTGCCGACATGCTTGCCCGCGGCGACGTGCACGATCCCGTCATCGAAGCGCACCTGATTACGATTCCCGAAGTGCGGGTCACCGCGGATCTGCGCCTGGCCACGATCTATGTGATGCCGATGGGTGGTCGCGACGCCGACGACGTGGTGGCCGCCTTCGAGCGCCACAAGAAATATGTGCGCGCAGAGATTGCGCATCGCATCAATCTAAAGTTCGCGCCTGAAATCCGATTCCGCGTCGACGATCGGTTCGCCGAGGCCGAGCGCATCGACAAGCTGCTGCGCTCGCCGGACGTAAAGCGCGACCTCAACAATAACGAGGACAGCGAGTGAACGAAGAAGCTCTGAAGAATCTGGTTCGTCCGTCTGCTGGCGAGCCGGCGGAAGCACCTGCGCCTGTCTATCGCAACGACGGTGGGGAAAGACCGAAACAGAAAAAGCGCGAGAAGTACGACGTGCACGGCTGGGTCATTCTCGACAAGCCTGTCGGCATGACGTCGACCCACGCCGTGAGCGTCGTGAAACGCCTGTTCAAGGCCAAGCGCGCGGGCCATGCCGGCACGCTTGATCCGCTCGCGTCCGGTGCCTTGCCGATCGCGCTCGGTGAGGCGACCAAGACTGTTCCCTTCGTCATGGACAGTCGCAAGCTCTATCGCTTCACGGTGCGCTGGGGTGAAGAGCGCGACACTGACGATGCCGAGGGCCGGGTGATCGCGCGCGGCGAAGACAGACCGTCGGCCGACGCCGTACGTTCGCTCCTGCCGTCTTTCACCGGTTGCATCGAGCAGGTGCCGCCGCGTTATTCCGCAATCAAGATCGAGGGCGAGCGCGCTTACGACCTCGCCCGCGACGGCGAAACGGTGGAACTGGCTGCACGTCCGGTGGAGATCGGCCGTCTCGAGTTGGTCGACACCCCCGATCCTGACCACGCGGTGCTCGAGGCCGAATGCGGGAAAGGTACCTATGTGCGCTCGCTGGCCCGTGATCTTGGGCGCGCTTTGGGCTGTTTTGGCCATGTCAGCGCGCTCCGCCGGGCCGCCGTTGGTCCATTTGGCGAAGAAACCATGATTTTGCTGGAACAATTGGAGGCTCTATGCCATAGAGCCGCGTCCGGCGAGGCGAGCCTCGCGGATGCTCTTATGCCCGTTGAGACCGCGCTGGACGACATCCCGGCGCTGGCCGTCAGCGGAGCAGATGCGGCAAGGCTTCAGCGAGGCCAGGCCGTTTTGTTGCGCGGACGGGACGCACCCAATTTCCGCGGCACAGTCTATGTCACGGTATCGGGCCGATTGCTGGCTCTGGCCGAACTGGATCGTGGCGAAGTCGTTCCCAAGCGCGTGTTTAACCTCGCCGGCCTGTTGGGCAGAGCCGTACGTAAGAAAGGATGACCGATGTCGGTGACCGCCGGCCGCAAGGCCGAAGTAATCAAGTCGTATGCCAAGAAGCCCGGAGATACCGGGTCGCCGGAAGTGCAAGTGGCGATCCTGTCCGAGCGCATCAATAATCTCACCGAGCATTTCAAAACCCACGTCAAGGATAACCATTCGCGTCGTGGGCTGCTCAAGCTTGTCGGCCAACGCCGTCAGCTGCTCGATTATCTGCGCCGCACCAACGAAGCGAGCTACAAGAATTTGATCGAGAAGCTCGGCATCCGCCGATGATTTTTCCGCGCAGGGCCCAGATGCCCTGTGCGTTTCGTGCAGCGAATGCGAGATACGCGTTCGCTCGTTAAGCCGGCGGCGATAGGCGCGGCCGGCGATCTGGCAGGAGCCGATAAGGATCGCCTCCTGCGACAAGGCAAGGTTCGAAACGCCATGGCAGGATCGCCAGACGCTGTTGCCTCCCGCAACGCGGTGACGCGCGACAGCTTCTCGCCGTCTTGCTCATGGCTTTCGAGGCTCGCCGGAAACCATGAGAGAAAGACAAAATGTTCGATATGCATCGAGTTCAACTCGATTGGGGTGGGCGCAAGCTAACCCTCGAGACCGGAAGGATCGCGCGACAGGCCGATGGAGCCGTGCTCGCGACCTACGGCGAGACCACAGTGATCGCCACTGTGGTCGCTGCGAAGACGCCGAAGGAAGGCGTCGACTTCCTTCCCCTGACCGTCAATTATCAGGAGAAGTTCTTCGCGGCTGGCCGCATTCCGGGTGGCTATTTCAAGCGCGAAGGCCGTCCGACTGAAAAAGAGACACTGACATCCCGTCTCATCGACCGCCCCGTGCGTCCGTTGTTCGCGGATGGCTGGCGCTGCGACACGCAGGTGATCGTCACCACGCTGTCGCATGATCTGGAAAACGATCCCGACATCGTCGCCATGGTGGCGGCCTCTGCCGCGCTCACACTGTCCGGCGTACCCTTCATGGGCCCGGTCGGCGCGGCGCGTGTCGGCTTTATCAACAACGAGTACGTGCTCAACCCGCAGCTCGACGAGATGGTCGAAAGCCAGCTCGATCTGGTCGTCGCCGGCACCACCGAGGCGGTGCTGATGGTTGAATCGGAAGCAAAAGAGCTGTCCGAGGACATCATGCTCGGCGCGGTGATGTTCGGCCATCGGCATTTCCAGCCGGTAATCGAGGCGATCATCAAGCTCGCGGAAAAGGCAGCGAAGGAGCCGCGCGAACTCACCCTTCCCGACAATGCGAAGCTCGAGAAAGAAATTCTCGGCCTCGTCGAGAAAGACCTGCGCGCAGCCTATTCGATCCCCTCGAAGCAGGAGCGCCATGTCGCGGTCGACGCCGCAAAGGAAAAAGTGATCGAACACTTCTTCCCCGGCGGCGCCGAAAATCCGGACTACAACAAGCTACGCGTTGCCGCGGTGTTCAAGGAGCTCGAAGCCAAGATCGTGCGCTGGAACATTCTCGATACCAGCAAGCGCATCGATGGCCGTGACAACAAGACCGTCCGTCCGATCGTGGCGGAAGTCGGCGTTCTGCCGCGCACCCATGGCTCGGCGTTGTTTACGCGCGGTGAGACCCAGGCGCTGGTCGTCGCGACGCTCGGCACGGCCGAAGATGAGCAGTTCATCGACGCCCTGCAGGGAACGTACAAAGAGACTTTCCTGCTGCACTACAACTTCCCACCCTTCTCCGTCGGCGAAACCGGCCGCATCGGTTCGCCCGGCCGCCGCGAAATCGGTCACGGCAAGCTCGCCTGGCGTGCGATCCATCCGATGCTGCCGACTTCGGCCGAATTCCCCTACACGATCCGCGTCGTTTCCGAGATCACCGAGTCGAACGGCTCGTCATCGATGGCCACCGTCTGCGGCTCATCGCTAGCACTGATGGATGCGGGCGTGCCCCTCAAGCGTCCGACAGCGGGCATCGCCATGGGCCTCATTCTCGAGGAAAAGCGCTATGCCGTGCTTTCAGACATTCTCGGCGACGAAGACCACCTCGGCGACATGGACTTCAAGGTGGCCGGCACCGACCACGGCGTGACGTCCCTGCAGATGGACATCAAGATCGCCGGCATCACCGAGGAGATCATGAAGGTCGCGCTCGCGCAGGCGAAAGACGGGCGCCTGCATATTCTCGGCGAGATGGGCAAGGCCCTGACGGCGGCGCGCGCCGAACTTGGTGAGCACGCTCCGCGCATCGAGATGTTCAAGATCCCGACCGACAAGATCCGCGAAGTGATCGGAACCGGCGGCAAAGTGATCCGCGAAATCGTCGAAAAGACGGGCGCCAAGATCAACATCGAGGACGACGGCTCCGTGAAGGTCGCTTCCGCCAGCGGCGAATCGATCAAGGCGGCGATCAACTGGATCAAGTCAATCGCTTCCGATCCGGAAGTCGGACACATCTACGAAGGCACCGTGGTGAAGGTCATGGACTTCGGCGCCTTCGTCAATTTCTTCGGCGCCAAGGACGGCCTCGTGCACATCAGCCAACTGGCCCCGCGCCGGGTGAACAAGGTCTCCGACGTCGTCAAGGAAGGCGACAAGGTTAAAGTAAAGCTCCTCGGCGTGGACGAACGCGGCAAAGTGCGTCTGTCCATGAAAGCAGTGGACCAAACCACCGGCGAGGACATCGAAGGCAAGCAGCGGGCCGAGGGCGGTGACCAGCCCCAGGCTGCGCAAGGCGGCGCCGCGGAGTAACGGCGCGCGACACATCTGCGAAATAAGGGCGGTGCAATGCCGCCCTTATTGACGCCTCAGATCGCAATGCGCCGAGGCGTTTTATTGGTCGCCGTTGCCGTCGACCCCATTTGCCTTCAGCGCGTCTGGCTGCGGCATGGCGATGACGTTGTAGCCGGAATCGACGAAATGGATTTCGCCGGTGACGCCGGTCGACAGATCCGATAAGAGGTAAAGGCCGGCGCCGCCCAGTTCCTCCAGCGTGACGCCTCGGCCAAGCGGTGAATGCTTCTGCTGGAAGGCGAACATATAGCGCGCGTCGGTAATGCCGGCGCCGGCGAGCGTGCGGATCGGCCCGGCCGATATGGCGTTGACCCGGATCTTCTGCGCGCCGAAATCAACGGCGAGATACCGTACCGAAGCCTCCAGCGCAGCCTTCGCCACGCCCATTACGTTGTAGTTCGGCATGGCCCGCAGGCCGCCGTTATAGGTGAGCGTGACCATGGCGCCGCCATTCGGCATCAGCGACGCGGCGCGCCTGGCTGCTTCGGTGAACGCGTAGCAGGAGATCACCATCGTGCGGATGAAATTTTCCCGCGTGGAATCGGCATAACGGCCTTTCAGCTCGTTCTTGTCGGAGAAGGCAATGGCGTGCACGAGAAAATCCATCGTCCCCCACTGCTTGCCGATCGTTTCAAAAACTGCATCGACGGAGGCAACGTCCTCGACGTCGCAGGGCAATATCAGGGACGAGCCGGTCTGTTCGGCAAGCGGTTTCACGCGTTTGGCGAGCGCATCACCTTGATAGGTGAAAGCCAGCTCAGCGCCGTGCGCCGCCAGCATCTGCGCAATGCCCCAGGCGATGGAGTGGTCGTTGGCAACACCCATGATCAGGCCGCGCTTTTCCTGCATCAAATTGCCGCGCGGAGCGATGTGCTCACCTGCCATGGTCGTCGGCCTACTCGGAACGGAGTGGAGATCGGGAGGAGAAACGGGCTTGTTCATGTGCTGCTCCCGCTCGAATCAGCTGACGTGCCGCAAGCCCGTTTATGGCTTCGACACGACAATCCGATGACGGGAAAAAGCGCGGAGCTGCCCGGAAAGTCTCTGAGGAAATCGTCATGCATCAAGCCGCTTGAACACAACCGACGCATTGGTGCCGCCGAACCCGAATGAGTTCGACAACACGCAACCCAGCTTCACATTATCCTGACGCTCGCGAACGATCGGTATGTCCGCGAAGGCCGGATCGAGATTCTCGATATTGGCGCTCTCGCAGATGAAGCCGTTCTGCATCATCAGGAGCGAGTAGATCGCTTCCTGCACGCCGGTCGCGCCAAGCGAATGACCAGTCAACGACTTTGTCGCCGAAATGGGCGGGCACTTTGCACCGAACACCTCGCGAACAGCTTCGATCTCCTTAATGTCGCCGATCGGCGTCGAGGTGGCGTGCGGGTTGATGTAGTCGACCGGCGCCTTCACGTTCTCGAGTGCCATCTTCATGCAGCGCACCGCGCCCTCGCCGGAAGGCGCGACCATGTCGTAGCCGTCTGAGGTCGCGCCATAGCCGGCGACCTCGCCGTAGATTTTCGCACCGCGGGCTTTTGCGTGCTCGAGCTCTTCGAGCACCAGCACACCGGCACCGCCGGCGATGACGAACCCGTCGCGATCCTTGTCGTAGGCGCGCGAGGCCTTCTGCGGCGTCTCGTTATATTTTGACGACATCGCCCCCATGGCGTCGAACAGCACGGAAAGCGACCAGTCGAGTTCTTCACACCCGCCCGCAAAGATCAGATCCTGTTTGCCCCATTGAATGAGCTCGGCCGCATTGCCGATGCAGTGGTTCGACGTCGCGCAAGCCGAGGAGATCGAATAATTCACGCCCTTGATCTTGAACCAGGTGGCGAGCGTCGCCGAAGCCGTCGACGACATCGCCTTCGGCACGGCGAAGGGTCCGACCCGCTTGGGTCCCTTGCTACGCGCGGTATCCGCGGCGTCGATAATGGCGCGGCAGGAAGGCCCTCCGGAGCCCATCACGATGCCAGTACGCACATTTGAAATTTCTTTTTCCTCGACACCGGAATCACGGATCGCCTGCTCCATCGCCACATGATTCCAGGCGGCGCCGCCGCCGAGAAAGCGCATGGCGCGGCGGTCGACCACTTCTTCAGGTTCGAGCCGCGGCGCGCCGTGCACCTGACAGCGGAAGCCGAGCTCCGCGTACTTGTCCGCCCGCACGATGCCGGACTTGGCCTCACGGAGGCTCGCCAGCACTTCCTGCGTATTGTTGCCGATGGATGAGACGATGCCCATTCCGGTGACGACGACCCGTCGCATAGTCGAATTACCTCAAAGCTTTACGCCGCGGTTCATTGCTGATTGAGCCACAGGTTGGCCGGCTACCGGCGTTCCACAAGCCCCCCCGCGCCCTCAAGCGCCACTCGGCTGTAACGCCTCGTCTTGCTTGAACAGGCCAACCTTGAGATCGCTGGCGCGGTAGATGACGTTGCCGTCCGCGGACAGCCACCCGTCAGCAATACCAAGTACCAGTTTCGAGCGCATGACACGCTTGATGTCGATGCCATAGATAACTTTTTTGACGCTCGGCAGTACCTGCCCTGAAAATTTCAGTTCACCCAGGCCAAGTGCCCTGCCCTTGCCCGGTGCGCCCAGCCAACCGAGGAAAAATCCTACCAGCTGCCAGAGCGCATCCAGCCCCAGGCATCCCGGCATTACCGGATCGCCCTTGAAGTGGCAGAGGAAAAACCAGAGATCCGGCTTCACGTCTAGCTCCGCGCGGATCAGCCCTTTGCCGTGCTCACCTCCGATTTCGCTGATTTCGGCAATACGGTCGAACATCAACATCGGCGGCAGGGGCAACTGTGCGTTGCCGGCGCCGAAGAGTTCACCGCGGCCGCAAGCGAGCAAATCTTCGTACTCGAAGCTATGCCGCCGCGTGTCCATGCGCGTTGAATCCTCGCATAGTGGGCTTGGCTGAGGTCCCATGCCCGCGTTGGTAACATACACCAAGCCTGGCGGGCAAAGATGGCGGGACAGCGAGCCACAAGGCAGGTTTACTGCGCAAAAAACCGCGCCAAACCGGACTTTGTCGTCTGTTGCGAGGCGGTTGCATCTGAGGGGTCAATTGCGTATATGTTGCGAATTAAACGGCTTTTGCCGGCCTCTGCCTAGTTGGATATGAATTAAATGACGCCCACGCGTACTTTGGTAATCCCGAATGTGAAGCCGGGCGCAGAGCGCTTACCGGATCGGTCAGGTCTCACCGGTTGCCCGTGGCACGATGTGAAGGCCATGCTGCGTGAAGTTGGGTTACGCCCGACCCGTCAGCGCATGGCGCTAGGTTGGATCCTTTTTGGCAAAGGCGATCGGCATCTTACCGCTGAAATGCTCTACGAAGAGGCGACCCGCGCGAAGGTCCCGGTCTCGCTCGCGACGATCTACAACACGCTGCACCAATTCACCGAAGTCGGTCTGCTGCGACAGGTCGCCGTCGACGGTTCAAAGGCCTATTTCGACACCAACGTAACCGCCCATCATCACTTCTTCGTGGAAGGCGAAGACGAGGTGCTCGATATCCCGGATGCCGACGTGATTGTCGGCAAGACCCCAACACCGCCGGAAGGCTTTGAAATCGCGCGCGTCGACGTGGTCGTGCGCCTGCGGCGCAAGAGCTAGTCGTACAAACCTGTTTAGAATTTAATGCCCGGCCTTGCCGGGCATTCGTGTCTCGAGCGGGCGCGCCTAGTCGACCTTCTCGTTCGGGTAGGCGCCCCATAGGCGCTCCTGCCGGACAAACCCCTCAAATCCTTTACCACTGAACTGACACCAGTTGCCGTTGCAGGACTTCAGTACGCCCAGCACGCCAGGCTGTAAGCGGGCCACTATCGAGGAATCAACATTCGCCTTTTCAAAGACGGGAATCAGCTCAGCTTTGGACTTGTTCGGAACGACTGTGGCGGTGCGTTTGCCGGACAACAATGAGTGGTAAACCCAGCCTTCGGCGCCCTCCCAATCGCGGATACGGCGCCAGTTTTCGAACTCCGCGGTGACCTCGACCGGCATGCCGGCGTGGGTGTAGACCCAGCGCACCTCCTGGTCTTTGTTCGGCCCTGAGCGTGCATTGACCCGATCGGATTTCAGGCTCACGAAACGCGGGATCGGGAGACCGCTGACCGAACCGGTCGGTACGTCATTGGCGGACCATGCCGGAATCGGCTCGAATCCTGCCATGAATCCGGCCATGCCGGCGGCCAGGATGAGGGCTGCCAATGCGGTCCGAAAGCTTTGTGTTGTCACGGCCATCTGGTAGGAAAAACGAACGGAATTTCGCACGGCGCACAGTGTCGGCGAGCACGGTTAATGAGGGCTGAATCGACACCTTCTGGCGTTGCGGTTTGAGGTAGATGGCGAAAAACAGAAAGCCGCTGGTCATCGTTACGCGCAAGCTGCCCGATCAGATCGAGCTGCGAATGCGGGAACTTTTTGACACCCGGCTCAATCCCGAAGACAAACCAATGACGCAGGCGCAGCTCGCCGAAGCCGTGAAAAGCGCCGACGTCCTGGTGCCGACCGTCACCGATCGCATTGACGCTTCGGTACTCAGCAAATCCGGCGAACAACTCAAGCTCATCGCCAATTTCGGCAATGGCGTCGACAATATAGATGTCGCAACCGCGGTACAGCGCGGGATTACCGTTACCAACACGCCGGGCGTGCTCACCGAGGATACCGCCGACATGACCATGGCGCTGATCCTCGCAGTGCCGCGCCGGCTCGTGGAAGGCTCGCACGTGCTGACCACCGACAAGGACTGGACCGGCTGGTCGCCGACCTGGATGCTCGGTCATCGCATCTGGGGCAAACGGCTCGGCATCATCGGAATGGGCCGCATCGGTCAAGCGGTTGCGCGGCGCGCCCGCGCCTTCGGTCTGCAGATCCACTATCATAATCGTCGAAAGGTGGCGCCAAAGATCGAGGAAGAAGTCGACGCCACCTATTGGGAAAGCCTCGACCAGATGCTCGCACGCATGGACATCGTGTCGGTCAATTGTCCGCACACTCCGGCGACTTACCATCTGCTCTCGGCGCGCCGATTAAAGATGCTTCGGCCCGAAGCGTACATCGTCAACACTTCGCGCGGCGAGGTGATCGATGAAAACGCGCTCGCGCGGCTGATCGAGTCCGGCGAGATTGCCGGCGCAGGCCTGGACGTGTTCGAGCACGAACCGGCGGTCAATCCGAAGCTGGTCAAGCTTGCGCGCGCCGGAAAGGTTGTCCTGCTCCCGCACACGGGCTCGGCCACGATCGAAGGCCGCGTCGACATGGGCGAGAAAGTCATCATCAACATCAAGACTTTCATGGATGGACACCGCCCGCCCGATCGCGTCCTTCCGTCAATGCTGTAGGACGTTAGCCACGTTACCCGTGGCCTGACAGATCCCTGATCGTAGGTGTCTTGCCCGACAAGGGATTGGCCGGATCCCACGCGTAGCTCAGCGTTTCGAGACGCATCGAACGGGCATCGACCATCAGAAGGCGGCCGACGAGTCCTTCGCCGAAGCCGACGATCTCGCGGATCACCTCAAGCGCCATCAGCGAACCGAGAACGCCAGGCAACGCGCCAAGGATTCCGGCTTCGGCGCATGCCGGTACGCTGCCCGCTGGCGGCGGCACCGGAAACAAACAGCGATAGGTCGGATTGCGGGTCCCGTCCGCGCGCGTCTCGTGCGCGCGGATCGACGTCAACGTACCATCGAAGGTACCGACCGCCGCGGTGACAAGCGGTTTCTTCGCGAAATAGCACGCGTCGGACACGAGGTAACGCGTGGCGAAATTGTCGGAACCGTCGGCTACGATGTCGTATCGCGAGATTAGGTCGATTGCGTTCGCGGCGGCGAGCCGCACATGGTGTCTCTCGACATTGACCAGCGGATTGAGTCCTTTGACGGTATCCGCAGAGGCCTCGACCTTGGGCCTGCCGATGTCAGCCGTTGCGAAAACGATCTGCCGCTGCAGGTTCGATAGCGACACATCGTCATCATCGACAATTCCGAGCGTTCCGACTCCGGCAGCCGCAAGATAGAGCAGCACCGGCGCACCTAATCCGCCGGCGCCAACGACCAGCACGCGGGCGGCTTTCAGTTTCGCCTGACCCGGACCTCCTACCTCGCGCAGGACGATGTGACGGGCGTACCGTTCGAGTTCTTCGGTTCCAAGCATCGTGGTTAACCTAGCGATGATCACAACGCGTTGAAACCTGCTTTTCCGGCGCACATTAAGCATGCGCGAAAAAGAGTGTGCGTATGCGCGCGGCGCACGCGCGGCCCAGTCTTGCGCCACCTCCTCCATCCGCTAAGGTGGCTTCGAATCACTAGGATTCACAATGCGTTTGGCTGTCTCGACAGTGATGCTCGCGCTTCTGCTTGGTGCCGCTCCGGCGTTGACGCAGGAATCGCCCGGTATTTTGCCGACGGTCGCGCAGTCCGAGGCGAAGGCAGCTCGCGCGCAAGCCGGCAAACATCCGGTACATCGTAAAGCTGCGCCGAACATCGCCGCACCCGAAACCGTCTCCGTAAAAACCATTACGCAGGAGCCCGGGTCCGTGAAGTCGGAGCCGGCGATAGCCGGGTCCACTGAGATTTCACCCGGCGACCGCATGAAGATCCAATCGGCCCTGCTCTGGTCGGGCGACTATACGGGATCGATTGGTGGCGAAGATCCGTTTCTCTCCGCCATCAAGAATTACCAGAAGCGCGCGAAGTCCAGGATCACCGGAATTCTCTCGGCGTCCGAACGCGCGAACCTGCTCGCCGCCGCGAAATCTTACGAAGACGAATTTGGCTGGACAATCGTAACCGATCCGTCGACCGGCGCGCGCCTGGGCCTTCCGGCCAAACTGGTGCCTCAAGTGCGCGATGCCGCGCGAGGGACGCGCTGGTCGGCCACGCACGGTGAAGTGCAAGTCGAAACGTTCCGCATCCCGGAATCAGAGATCAAACTCACAGCCTTGTTCGAGCAGCAGAAGAAAGAGCCGGCCAACCGCAAGGTTGAATCCAGCGCGCTGCGCGACGACGGCTTCACCATCAGTGGCATGCAGGGTTTGAAGAGATTTTTCGTGCGCGCGCAGCGTCGCGACGGCGAGATCCGTGGTCTCATTCTGCTTTTCGATCAGATGATGGAAACCATTATCGCCGGAGTTTCGCCCGCAATTGTGAGCGCTTTCTCGCCGTTCCCCGAGCGCAGCATGCCGTTCGCCGCCATGGCGAAACCGGTCGAATATGGAAACGGACTGGTCGTCAGCAGCGGCGGCCACATCGTGACTGACCGCAGCCTCGCGAGCGGATGCCAGGTCATTGTCGTTGCGGGTCTGGGTGACGCCGACCGGGTGGCCGAGGACCCTGACAGCGGGCTTGCAATGTTGCGCGTGTACGGTGTGCGTGACCTCTCGCCACTGGCATTTGCGTCCGATGCATCAAACAAAAGCGACATTACCTTGGTCGGGATTCCCGACCCGAAGGAGCAGAATGGCGCGAAGAAGCTGACCGAGATCAAGGCGCGACTGATAAGCGGCAACGCAATCGAATTGCGTCAGTCTGTGCCAATGGCGGGCTTCTCGGGCGCCGCCGCACTCGACGCGCAAGGCCGGGTCCTCGGTTTGACGGAAATGCGGAATTTTGTTCTCGCCAGCATAGAGCCGGCCGCACCGCCGGTCCGGCTCATCACTGCAGACACCATCCGAAATTTTCTCATCGCACATAATGTTGTGCCGGCCCAGCAGGCCGGAGATGCAAGGGCGTCGGTGGTTCGAATTATCTGCGTGCGGAAGTAACTATCTGTTCTTCCATTTCGGCGCGCGCTTCTCGACGAAGGCCTTCATTCCTTCTTTCTGATCTTGCGTCGCGAACAATGAATGGAAGATGCGGCGCTCGAACATTATCCCCTCCGACAGACCGCTTTCGAATGCGCGATTGATCGCTTCCTTGCCCGCCAGCACCGATGGCAGCGACATATTTGCGATCGTCTCGGCGATTTTCATGGCCTCATCCATCAGGCTCGCGGCCGGAACCACGCGCGCGACGAGGCCGGACCTCTCGGCTTCCGCCGCATCCATCATGCGACCGGTCAGGATCATGTCCATCGCCTTCGCCTTGCCCACTGCACGGGCGAGCCGCTGCGTGCCGCCAATGCCCGGGATGACGCCGAGCTTGATTTCCGGCTGGCCGAACTTGGCCGTGTCCGCGGCAATGACAATGTCGGCTTGCATGGCGAGTTCGCAACCGCCGCCGAGCGCAAAGCCGGCCACCGCCGCGACGACCGGCTTGCGCGCTTCCGCGATCGCATTCCAATTCGAAACGAAATCTCCGAGATAGGCTTCGATAAAGGGTTTGTCGGCCATCTCCTTGATGTCGGCACCGGCGGCAAAGGCTTTCTCGTTGCCGGTAACAAGCATGCATCCGGTCTTGTCCTCGGTATCGAAAGCCTCGACCGCGCAGGTAAGCTCATCGATCAGGGCTTTGTTGAGCGCGTTCAGGGCCTGCGGGCGGTTGAACCGGATGATTCCGACCCGGCCTTTCGTTTCGACGACGATATTCTGATAGCTCATGACAAGATCCTGATTCAGTCGAGTTTTGCGCCGGAACGGTGCACCACATCGGCCCATTTAGCGGAATCCGCCTTGATCGTTGCCGCAAATTCTTCCGGCGTTCCGCCGGCCGGTTCGTCACCGATCTTGGCAAATTTCTCTTTGAATGCCTCTGACGTGAGCGCTGTGTTGATGGCGGCATTGAGCTTTTCAACGATAGGCCGCGGCACGCCGGCCGGCGCGATTACGCCCGTCCAGGTGGGTGCCAGATATCCGGGTACGCCCGCCTCGGCAATTGTCGGCAGTTCGGGAAATGCCGGCGAGCGCGCCGCGCCACTAACACCAAGCGCGCGCACCTTGTCGTCGCGGGCATAGGGTGCAATCGACTGCAGACTCTCGAACATGAGATCGACATGACCGGCGATCAGATCGGTGATGGCCGGCGCACCACCGCGGTACGGCGCGTGCACGATGTCGGTGCCGGTCATCCACTTGAACAATTCTCCGCCCACATGACCCGGCGATCCGTTGCTGGATGAGGCATTGGTCAACTTGCCGGGATTCTTCTTGGCGTAGTCAATCAGTTCCTTCACCGAGTGGACCGGCAGTTTGGGCGAAACCGCGAGCAGCAGGTGGCCGCGTGCAATCATTGCGATCGGCTGAAAGTCGCGCTCAATGTCGTAAGGCAGCTTCGTCACCATGTGGCGCGTGATCGCCAGCGCGCCAATCGGACCCATGCCTATGGTGTAGCCATCGGGCGGTGATTTCGCGACCTGATCGAGACCGATCGTCAGCGCGCCTCCCGGGCGATTGTCGACAATGAGCTGCTGGCCGAGCTCCTTGGACAGCTCGGCGGCAAGAATACGGGCAACAGTGTCAGTCGCGCTTCCCGCGGCCTGCGGAACGATGAACCGGATCGGATGGTCGGGATATTCCGCGGCACCAGCCACGGTCAGCGTGGTGGCCAGCACGAGTGCAATCAGGCCAGGCTTGCGCATGTCTTCCACCGGAGAGGTTGCGGCATAGCGTGGCCTACTTCTGGCACGATGGGCAATAGAAGGTCGAACGGCCGCCCTGCACGATCCGTTTAATCTTGCCTTTGCAGGAGGGGCAAGGCTCACCTTCGCGGTCATAGACCTGAAAATTGTGCTGGAAGTCACCGAGCGAGCCGTCGGCACGGCGATGATCGCGCAGCGACGAACCTCCGGCTTCGATCGAATCCCTGAGCACCGCCTTGATGGCATCGACGAGTTTTTCGGCGTGCTCGTTCGGCTTGCCGTTGCGGTCCGCAATCGTTGAGGCAGATCGTTTTGGAGATAGGCGCGCGCGAAACAATGCCTCGCAGACATAGATGTTACCGAGGCCGGCGACGACGCGCTGGTCGCTCAGCGCCGCCTTGAGTGAAGTCTTCTTGCCAGCGCAAGCCTTCGCCAGCGTCGCCGCCTCGAACTCATTTCCCAATGGTTCCGGCCCGAGTGAACGCAGCAACGGCTCTTCGTCCAGCCGGGCGCGTGGGACGAGCTTCATCGAACCGAAGCGGCGCGGATCGTTGAACGTGACCGTCGCACCATTCGACATGTGAAAGACCACATGGTCATGCGCGGTGCTCTTGGAGCGCTCGTGATAATAAATGCCCTGCGCGCTTTCCTTACCGACGCGGAACGAGCCCGACATCCCGAGATGCATCAGCAGCACGTCGCCCGATGACAGATCGGCGAGGAGATATTTCGCCCGGCGGCCCAGTCCCTGCACGGTCTTGCCGTTCAGCTTCTGGGCAAAGCCCTTCGGCAGCGGCCAGCGCAGATCGCCCCGCCGGACCTCGACTTTGGCGAAGCGCTCGCCTTCCATGACGGGCGCCAGTCCGCGGCGGACCGTCTCGACCTCGGGTAATTCGGGCATGATTAACCGCTCCCGCGCTGACACATAGCGCCCCCCGGCCGCCCGCGCTATGGTCCTGCCCGCAAAGGACTAATTGGTATGGCCGGGCGCGGCGAACAGACCCATTTCGGCTACGAAAGCGTGCCGCTTGAGGGCAAACAGGGGCGCGTCAATGATGTCTTTCATTCGGTCGCGAGACGCTACGACCTGATGAACGACCTGATGTCAGGCGGGCTGCACCGCGCCTGGAAGGATGCGCTGGTGACGGCGGTGAATCCGCCGAAAAACGAACGGGCGTTTGCGCTGCTTGATCTCGCCGGCGGTACAGGCGACGTGGCTTTCCGGGTGGCGGACGCGGGCGGCGCGGGCACGCGCGTCACCGTTTGCGACATCAGTGCGGACATGCTCGAGGTTGGCCGCCAGCGTGCTGCGCAGCGGGGGCTCGACGGCATCGTTGCCTTTGAGGAGGGCAACGCCGAAGGACTCCCCTATCCCGACCGCAGCTTCGAATGCGTGACCATCGCGTTCGGCATTCGCAATGTGCCGCGCATCGAGCGCGCCCTGGAAGAGGCCTACCGTGTTCTCAGGATTGGCGGCCGATTCCTTTGCTTGGAATTTTCCTCGGTCGACGTGCCGGGTTTCGACGCACTCTACGAGCTTTATTCCTTCCAGCTGATCCCGCCCGTCGGCCAAGCCGTGACCGGTGATCGCGAGGCCTATCAGTATCTCGTTGAATCAATCCGCAAGTTTCCCAAGCCGAAGGTCTTCGCCCATATGATTGGGGCCGCGGGATTTCGGCGCGCCTCGTTTACGCCGATGACCGGCGGCGTGGTTGCGCTTCATTCGGGCTGGCGCCTGTGATCGCGGGAATTTCGCATCTCGTCCGTCTCGGACATGCAGGCTTCGTGTTCGCCCGCGAAGGCGTATTTGCGCTGGTGGACACACGGCCTTTGGCGCTACCCGCCAAGACCGCCATCGCCATCGCACGCCTTTTCGAGCGGCCAGACACGAGAAGCGGCGGTAGCCGACTGGCTGCGGCGCTGACCAAACTTGGGCCGACATACGTCAAGCTTGGCCAGTTCCTCGCGACGCGACCTGATGTCGTCGGCACGGTGATCGCGCGCGATCTGGAAAGCCTGCAGGACAAAATGGCCCCGTTCCCGCAAGAGGAAGCAGAAGCGGCGGTGGCCGCCGCGCTGGACAAGCCTCTTTCTACGATTTACGCGACCTTCTGTCCGGCCGTTGCCGCGGCTTCGATCGCGCAGGTGCATCGCGCCGAGATCGAAACCAGCGCCGGGCGAAAGCCCGTCGCGGTCAAGGTCCTGCGGCCTGGAATCGAACGGCGCTTCAAATCCGATCTCGACGCCTTTTTCTTTGCCGCGCGCAAGGCAGAAGCCTTTTCGGCTGAAGCGCGCAGACTGCGCCTGATCGAAACCGTCTCGACGCTCGCCCGTTCCGTCGCCATTGAAATGGATTTCCGGCTAGAAGCGGCCGCCGCCTCTGAGATGGCGGAGAACACCAAGGAAGACGCTGATTTTCGCGTGCCGACCGTCGACTGGGACCGCACCGCGCGCGAAGTGCTCACGCTGGAATGGATCGACGGTGTCCGCCTGAACGATCACGGCGCGCTGGAAGCGAAAGGTTTCGACCCGCCCGCGCTCGGCCGCAAGGTCATTCAGAGTTTCCTGCGTCACGCATTGCGTGACGGCTTCTTCCACGCCGATATGCACCCCGGCAATCTGTTTGTCGACGACGACGAACGCCTGATCGCAGTCGACTTCGGGATCATGGGGCGGCTAGGACCGAAAGAACGACGTTTCCTCGCCGAAATCCTATTTGGGTTCATCACGCGCGACTATCAACGTACCGCGCAGGTGCATTTCGATGCGGGATATGTACCTCGCCACCATTCGGTCGAGAGTTTCGCGCAAGCGATCCGCGCCATTGGCGAGCCAATTCACAATCGGACCGCCGAAGACATCTCGATGGCCAAGCTTCTGATGCTGCTCTTCGAGGTCACCGGGCTGTTCGATATGCGCACGCGCCCCGAGCTGCTGCTGCTGCAGAAGACCATGGTCGTCGTCGAAGGCGTTGCGCGTTCGCTTGATCCCAAGCTCGATATGTGGACCACAGCCGATCCGGTTGTGCGCGAGTGGATCGCCCGCAATCTCGGGCCTGTCGGCCGACTCGAGGATGCGGTCGAGGGAGCCGGCGAGATCGGCCGTTTCTTCGGTCAGTTGCCGGGCCTGCTGACGCGTGCCGGCGCGCTGTTCGATCAGGTCGATGACATCACGCGCGATGGGCTGGTGCTGTCGCCGGAAACTGTAGCGGCAATCGGCGCGGCCGAAGCGCGCCGCAATCGATGGACTGCGGTCGCGCTGTGGATCATAGCGATATTGCTCGCCTGGATTACCTGGATGCTGGTTTGACCTCGGTTGCATAATAGCTCTTCCGATCAGTACAGGCCTCAAAGTTGTCATGCCCGCGCCGAAAGCCCGCGTATGATACAGTTTTTGCGGCTCAATGGCTTGTAAGCAGCTTCTGCAGCTTGTCGATGCTTTGGGTCCAGCCCGCCTCCATGCCACCGAGCATGCTGGGTGCGAAAGGAACGAGGCCAACGGCGTGCGTCTGCAAGATAAGCGTGGTCTTGCCGCCCTCTTCGGAGAAGGTGACGGTCGTCTCGCCCTCTAGCAGGTGCTTGCCATCGTTGTCGATCGCGATGTTGGTGAATACGAGCCGCTCTGGCTCGGTCACCGAAAGGAACACACCTTTCATCGGATAGTGCGTGCCGTCAGGTCCGCGCATCACGATCCGCAGGCTTCCGCCCTTGCACACGTCGAGTTCGCAGACGGGAATGATGAACCCGCGCGGGCCGAACCACTGCGCCATCATTTTCGGATCGGTCCAGGCTTTCCACACCAGCGCTCTCGGGGCATCGAAGACGCGCTTCAGCGTGAGGCTGGCTTCTCCATAGGGAGCTGTCTTAGCGGCGGCTGTCATTTTGAGCCCTCGTAAGCGCGCTCGATCTCGTCGATGTCGAGCTTCTTCATCTTCAGGAAAGCATTCATGACGCGCTCGGATTTTCGGGAATCCGGATCAGTCAGCATTTTCGGGATGTTGGCCGGCACGACCTGCCACGACACGCCGTATTTGTCCTTGAGCCAGCCGCAGGGTCCTTCTTCGCCGCCCTGAGTGAGCTTGCTCCAGAAGTAATCCACCTCGGCCTGCGTCTCGCAGCGTACCTGCAGTGAGATCGCCTCGTTGAACTTGAAGTTCGGGCCGCCGTTCAGTGCAGTGAAGGTCAGTCCTTCGATTTCGAACTCGACGACCATCACGGAACCGGCCGGCTTATGGTGAACCTCTCGGCCGGCTTCGGTGTAACGGCTGACTTTGCCGAGCTTTGAGTCCTTGAAGACTGAGCAATAGAACTTTGCCGCCTCCTCGGCCTCGGTATCAAACCAGAGACAGGGTGTGATCTTCTGCTTGGTGATCGCCATGATCTCCTCCGTTGTGCGCGGCTATTTTGCTTTCGCGAGATAGGCTTCGAGTTGCTCGAGTGTGCCGCTCCAGCCCATACGCATGCTGTCGCGCCCGGCCTCGAAAGTTTTCTTTTCTTCTTCAGTCGCGTTATGCGGCGCCCAGCTGACAGTGAATTTGGTCTTGCCCCCGGGCAATTCCTCAAATGTGAAAGTCGAATGCATTTCGAGCGGCCACGAGGTGTGACCGGGATGGCGGGTGGTGCCGCCCTTCTCGTCGGAAAACGAGCTGATGAAGTAGAGACGCTCCGGTGGGACGATTTCGCGATAGACGAACTTGCCCCACATCGGCGAGCCGTCAAGCGCCGACATCCCGTAGTGATATGTCCCGCCGACGCGCAGGTCCATTTTGGACGCGAGTACCTTGAAGCCCTTGGGGCCCCACCACTGCCTCATGTGCTCCGGATCGGTGAAGCACTTCCACACAAGGTCGCGTGGCGCATCAAGCACGCGGGAAATGACAAAATCGGCGCTTTTGGTCGTTGTCGCCATTGGAACTCCTACTTAGTTGATGTTCTTGCCCGTGCCGTGAATGACAAGCGCGCGCAGTTTTTCGGGCACCTGATTTTGGCCGCTCGAACGGTCTTACTTGTGATCTTTGGGTTCGACGATGACCATCCAATTCACGCCGAATTTGTCCTGCGTCATACCGAAGCGTGGAGCGAAGAACGTCTTGTCGAGCGGCATGATGATCTTTCCTCCGTCGGACAATCCCTTGAAGAGGCGGTCGGCATCGGCTGCGTCCTTGGCATCGACCGAAAGTGCAAAGCCGTCGAACTTGGGATTGCCGGTATTGCGGCCGTCGGACGCCATCACCCTTGTCTCGCCGATCTTGAGAGATGCGTGCATCACCTTGTTCTCATTGCCCGGCGAGCACATCTCTTTTTCGGGGCTGTCCTTCCAGCGCATCAGCATTCCGACTTCGGCGCCGAGCGTCTTTTTGTAGAACTCGATCGCCTCATCGCAGCGGCCGTCGAAGAACAAATAGGACTGCACCTGCATAACTCATCCTCCTCCAATTGTTGTCATGTTGACAAATAGGTTGATATCAATCTATTATAGGATATGTCAATCCGCAACGTGTTACCACTGTCCGCGACCCATCTAGTGCGCGACAATTGTCTGTGTCTGCACGTGCAGCGCGCGGCACGCGGATTGGCGCGACGTTTCGACGATGTGTTCCGTCCGCTTGGTCTCACGCATGGCCAGTTTTCTTTGTTGATGTCGTTGAACCGGCCGGAACCGCCGACAATCGGCAGCGTCGCGGCTCTGCTTGCCATGGACCGCACCACGCTGACCGCGGCCCTCAAGCCCCTTGAACGGCGCAAGCTGCTGAAGGTTTCGATCGATACGGAAGATAAACGCAGCCGCCGGCTCGCGATTACCTCTGCCGGTCGCACCCTGCTCGCGAAGGCGTTTCCGTTGTGGACGCGGACCCACGCGGAGATCGAACAATTGATTTCGCGCGGGAAGGCAGATGACCTGCGCGAAGCGTTGCGATCGCTCGCCTGATATTGGCTGCCCGAGCGCATCTACGTGCGCTCCGTGACGAGCGCTGCCAGATAGTCGTCGAGCCGCGCCATCGTCTGCGCGAGACCCTTGTCGGCACCGTATTCGCGAATGACGCGCGTGCGTTCCTCGGCCGACGGGAACTTGCCGTGCCAGGTCAGCCGGGTGTCGCCGTTACCGAGGTCCTCGAACGTCACGGTCTGGGTGAAGCATACCGCCTCAACTTCTTCGGCGCCGTCGTGGCGATAGACGATTCGTTCCGGTGCCACGATCTCGTCGAAGGTGATGCGGTTCTGATAATCGCGCCCGTCGGGCCCGTGCATGACGAACCGCCAGACGCCGCCGGGGCGGAAATCGAAGGCATGCGTTGTGGTGCGGAATCCGTTCGGGCCCCACCACTGCACCAGATGTTTTGGATCGGTCCAGACCGAGAAAACAAGCGCTCGAGGCGCAGAGAGCACACGCGTGCCGACGATTGAGAGTGGGTCGCGATCGAGGTCGATACTATCTCTTGTCGCCACGTTGCTTCTCCCGTTTGGGGTGCTTGTGCTGATTGCGTGGTTTGTCGCCCTGTTTGTCTTTGCTCTCTTGCGTCTGAAGAATCCGCAGATAGTCGTCGAGGCGGTCGAGACGCTCTTCCCAGAGCCGGCGATATTCCTCGAGCCAGTCGTCGGCTTCCTTGAGCGCGCGCGCTTCGATGCGGCACGGACGCATCTGCGCGTCGCGTGTGCGCGTGATCAGACCCGCGCGCTCGAGAACCTTCAGGTGCTTGGAGACCGCCGGCAGGCTCATGTTGAACGGCTCGGCGAGTTTCAGCACCGAGGTCTCGCCGAGCGCGAGGCGCGCGAGAATGGCACGCCGTGTCGGATCGGCGAGGGCTGCGAAGGTCGTGCTCAGACGATCGCTCATCGAATTAAACCGCGTAGTTAAATAACTGGTTGGTTAAATACAGGAGAACGGCGCGGCGGTCAAGTGGTGTCTTGATGGGTCACATTTCAATCAGAATGATTGCAATGATTGCATTGCGATCAAAAATAGCTAAGATGATGAGGTCCCAGAGGTTTTTATGGCGTCCCTTACCGTCCGCCAGCTCGATGAAAGGCTCAAGAAGCGGCTGCGCCTGCGCGCGGCGCGCAACGGGAGGTCGGTGGAGGACGAAGTGCGCAATATCCTGCGCGACGCGGCCGAGGTTGGCGGAGTGGAGACGCCGGCACCCGTCGCTGCCTTGCCGGCCGGGGCCGGCGCGCTGCGTTCCGTTGCGTCGACGGACGCTAAGCGCGTTCTGCTGATCATAAGCGGCGGCATCGCCGCGTACAAGTCGCTCGATCTCATTCGGCGACTGAAAGAGCGCGGATTCGCGGTCCGCTGCATCCTGACGACGGCAGCGCAGCATTTCGTTACGCCGCTGTCGGCGAGCGCGCTCGTCGGCGGACGCGTGTATACCGATCTCTTCGATCCGGCGAGCGAGTTCGACGTCGGTCACATCCGGCTCGCGCGCGATACCGATGTGATCGTGGTCGCGCCGGCAACCGCCGATCTGATGGCGAAGATGGCGAACGGCCATGCTGACGATCTCGCCACCGCTGTGTTGCTTGCGACGACAGCGAAGATCATGCTGGCGCCGGCGATGAATCCGCGCATGTGGGCGAACAAGGCGACGCAGCGCAATCTCGCGCGGCTCGTCGCTGACGGCGTCGACGTCGTCGGTCCAAATGAAGGAGAGATGGCGGAAGCCGAAAGTCAGGGTCTCGGACGTATGGCGGAGCCGCTGGAGATCACCACAGCGGTCGACAAATTCTTGGAGGCCGAGGTGACAGGTCGGTTGCGGGGACGTCGCGTTTTGGTTACTTCGGGCCCAACCCACGAGCCGATCGATCCCGTGCGCTACATCGCCAACCGCTCCTCCGGAAAACAAGGACATGGAATCGCGGCAGCGGCTGTCGACGCCGGCGCCGATGTCACTCTGGTCAGCGGTCCGGTGAATGTACCTGATCCACCCGGCGCGAAAGTAATCAAGGTCGAAAGCGCACGCGAGATGCTGCGCGCAGTCGAAAACGCGCTCCCCGCCGACGTTGCCATCTTCGCCGCTGCGGTCGCCGACTGGCGCGCCGCCAATGCCGGCGAACAGAAGCTGAAAAAGCAACCGGGTCGCACGACGCCAGAGCTCGCGCTCGTGGAAAATCCCGACATTCTCGCCACCATCGCCGGACGAAAAAACCAACGGCCGAAACTAGTGATCGGCTTTGCCGCCGAGACCGAGAACGTCGTTGCCAACGCCAAGTCGAAACTCGCCCGCAAACATTGCGACTGGATCCTGGCCAATGATGTCTCGCCGCAATCCGGCGTGATGGGCGGCGATCGCAACACGATTACGCTCGTGCGCGCATCTGGCGTCGAGGCTTGGCCGCCGCAAAGCAAGGACGCTGTCGCGACCATGCTTGTCACGCGCATCGCGGACGCACTCGATGAAAACGCGCGCGTGGACAAGCGAAGAGACAACCAATGAGTGCGATCGAAGTCCATATCACCCGCCTGACGCACGGCCATGACCTGCCGCTCCCCTCCTATCAGACCGCGCACGCCGCCGGCCTCGATCTGCTTGCCGCCGTGTCAGCCACTGACCCGGTGACCCTTGCCCCTGGCGAACGCAGTCTTGTGCCAACCGGCATCGCGATCGCCCTGCCCGATGGCTATGAAGCGCAGGTGCGGCCTCGGTCGGGACTCGCCGCGCGTCACGGCCTTACTGTTCTCAACTCTCCCGGCACGATCGATGCCGACTACCGCGGCGAAATCCAAGTCCTGCTCGCCAATTTCGGTAACGCACCGGTGGCAATCACGCGCGGCACGCGCGTAGCCCAACTGGTGATCGCACCAGTCGTACGGGCGCAGATTTCGGAAGTCGCATCTCTCCACAAAACCCAGCGCGGAAGCGGTGGTTTTGGGTCAACTGGCAGCTGAATCAACAGCCTCCACCGTTTGCACCTAGACGCATCGTCGGTTGTAGCATAATACCACTGGTATCTGGTGCTACCGTGGGTCGTGCCCAAAAATGCCGTTGATGTCTCGCAAAAGCCTCCACGCCATTGCTGCCGTAATTGACGTTGCCATCAACGCGCGGGCTCGCCCGGTTTCGGCGAAGGCACTCGCCGCCCGGCACCGGCGCCCGCCGCGGCATCTCGAGCCGGTCCTGCAAGCTCTGGTTCGCGATGGCATCGTTAAAGGTATCCGCGGGCCACACGGCGGTTTCGAATTGGGCCGGGAGCGCAGAAGTATTACGGCCGACGATATCCTGCGCGCCGCCATTACCGCCTAGGACACCGATGCGCTGGCGTACGGTGCGGCTCTGGTCAACGAGATCATTCGGCCGGTGCTCGCCGAAACCGAGCGAACAGTCTCCGTGGCACTCGGCCGAATCAATTTTGATGACATGGTCAGGCGCGTGCGGTGTCAAAATAGCGCACGACCGGCCCGCTTGGCGCGTCGTTCACGATCTGGACTCTTTCGGCACGATTCCCCTTGGGGGTAAAGTCGACCGATTCGCGAGAAATGGCGTGGCGGACGCCATTTGCGCGCTCTGGGGCCAGTCAGAATGCCGGAGATAATCCGGACGGCGAACGAGAGGCTGCGTTCTCGTCCGTGGCGAGGCGGGTTCCTCACCGCCTTCGTCACCGCAAACCTGTCAGCCCTGCCCGGCTTGCCGGCGTATGCCGAAGTGCGCCTCGGCGGGACTGCGGTCGACGCCGTACACCGATCTATAGCGGCACTTCGCGGCCAGGAAATCACGCTCCTCACGTTCTTCCTTGCGCTGCTGGCGTTGAGCCTGTTCGCAAGCGTGGCATTCGTCCGTGCCCGCAGAGCCACCGAGCGGCTCGAAACCGGCGCGCGGGATGAAATTATCGCGTTGCAGGCAGAAACCGATCGACTCAAGACGTTGTTGCTGTCCCAGCCCCAGGTCCTGGTGACATGGGCCGCGGCTGCCGAGGAACCCGAAATTCTGGGAGACATCGCCATCACTGCGCCCGGTAGTGTCCCTGAACGTGTGCTTGCTTTCGGCACCTGGCTCGAGCCAGTAACTGCCCGCCGCGTGGAGCAGGCGGTGGACGCCTTGCGCCGCGACGGCCGCGGTTTTGTCATGACGCTAACAACGCGTGCCGGCCGCCCGATGGAAGCCGAGGGACGCGCAATCGGTGGCCGTGCCGTGCTGCGCCTGCGTGACGTCAGCGGCATCGAGCAGGAATTGCTCGATCTCGCCGCCCGCCACGATCAATTGCTGAGCGATATCGAAACGATGCGTGCGCTTCTCGACTCGCTGCCGGCACCAGTATGGGCGCGCGACAACTCAGGTGAACTGGTGTTTGTGAATTCCGCCTACGCGCAAGCGGTCGAAGCCGGTGATCCGGCTGACGCCGTATCGCGCCGGCTGGAGCTGCTCGATCAATCGGCGCGTGCGGAACTCGCTCGGTCTCGTACAGCGGGTGAAACATATGTCGGCCGGTTGCCTGCCATCGTGGCAGGTGGCCGTCGCATTTTCGAAGTCGTTGACGCGCCCGACACGGCCGGCAGTTCCGGCATCGCGATCGATCGCACAGAGATCGAGACCATGCGTTCGGAGCTTACGCGCATGGTCGAGGCGCATCGCCGTGTGCTCGATCAATTGACGACCGGCGTCGCCGTCTTCAATGTCGAGCACAAACTCACATTCTACAATACCGCCTACCGTTCGCTCTTCGAGCTTGACGCAGCCTTACTGGATCAGGCGCCGACCGATGGAGCCGTGCTCGACACACTCCGTAGCAGGCGCAAGTTGCCCGAGGAGCAAGATTTCCGCCAATGGAAGCAGCAGCTGTACGAGGCGTACCGAACGGTCGAGCCCAAGGAGCACATGTGGCATTTGCCTGATGGCCGTGCGTTGCGAGTGGTGACCACGCCGAACCCCGAAGGCGGAGTCACCTATCTTTATGACGACGTGACTGAGCGGCTCGACATGCATCGTCGTTACGACGCGCTTATCAAGGTACAGAGCGAAACGCTTGATCACTTGTCAGAAGCAGTCGCCGTGTTCGGCAGCGACGGGCGCATTCGCTTGCACAACCCCTCGTTCCAGCGGATGTGGAAGCTGTCGCACGATGCGCTGGAGCAACATCCGCATGCGGAAGCGGTGACCGCCTGGTGCCAGGCATTGCATGACGACAATGCCGTCTGGCGAACTCTTCGCGCTTCCGTGACCGCAATCGACAACCGGGAATCCTTCGTCGCGCGCATCGAACGGCGTGACGGTGCGGTGATCGATCTTGCGACCATGCCTTTGTCCGACGGGGCGACCTTGGTCACCTTCCAGGACAGAACCGATACGTTCAATGTCGAGCGCGCGCTGCGAGAACGCAACGAAGCGCTCGAAGCCGCCGACTCGATCAAGATCGACTTCGTCCATCACGTGTCCTACGAACTGCGTTCGCCGCTGACCAATATTATCGGCTTCGCAAATCTGCTGGGTGATCCGGCTTTCGGCGCGCTGACGCAAAAGCAGGGCGAATATCTCGGCTACATCACCGCATCGACGAATGCGCTGCTCGCACTCATCAACAATATCCTCGATCTTGCTACCATCGATGCCGGCGCCATGACGCTCAATCTCGGCGATGTCGATATTCGTAGGAGCATGGATGCGGCGGCCGAGGGCGTACAGGACCGTCTGGTCAAAAATCGCATCTCGCTCGACATTCGCGCTCCCGCCAACATCGGCAGCTTTGTCGCCGACGAACGGCGATTGCGCCAGGTTCTCTTCAATCTCCTTTCCAATGCAATCGGTTTCTCGCCAGCGGGCGAGGCCGTGACTCTCGCGGCTGAACGACGGTCCGACGGCATCTATTTCAGGGTGACCGATCGCGGACCGGGAATTCCGCCGGAGGCGATGGACAAGGTGTTCGACTGGTTCGAGACCGATTCCATGGGCTCGCAGCATCGCGGGCCCGGTCTTGGTCTTTCGCTTGTGCGCTCCTTCGTCGAGTTACACGGCGGTATCGTAGCGATCGACTCCGTTTCTGAAAAAGGCACCACGGTCACCTGCACATTCCCGGTGGCGCAGATTGCAAAACAGACCGCGGCGTAGGTTGAAAGCCTCCACCGGATGCCCGATTCTGGCGTGAGATCGCGCAATCCGTCTATAAGGTGACAATCATGTGACGGATCAACCGATGTTCTTCTCCAGTTCCGGCGGCTACAGCTTCACGACGACATTGGCCGACGAGGCAGCCACTTGCCGGCTGATGACGGATATTGCCGCTATTATAGAGCCGGGCGATCTGATCACGCTTTCCGGCGATCTAGGTGCTGGTAAAACGACCTTTGCTCGTGCGCTCATCCGTTACCTCGCCGACGACAACACGATCGAGGTCCCGAGCCCGACCTTCACCCTGACGCAGACCTACACTTTGCCCCGTTTCGCGGTCGTGCACGCCGATCTCTATCGGCTGTCGAGCTCAGCCGAGTTGGCCGAGCTCGGTCTTGACGATTCCCCCGAGGGCGCGGTGACCCTTCTGGAATGGCCGGATCGCGCAGTCGGTTATTTACCCAGCAATCGTCTCGACATCACTTTCACCCTTGAACCGCAGGCCGGGCTGACGGCTCGAAACGTACGCATCACCGGTTACGGCAGCTTTGCACCGCGCACCGAACGCGTCCTGACCATCCGGCGTTTCCTCGATCATTCGGATTTTGGACGCGCCGAACGCCGGCGCATCCAGGGCGACGCCTCCACGCGAAGCTACGAACGACTGACGCGCGATGGCGCAACCTACGTGATGATGAATTCACCCAAGCGCGCTGATGGCCCACCGGTACGCAACGGAAAGTCCTACAGCGCAATCGCGCATCTCGCCGAAAACGTGACGCCTTTCATTGCCATGACGCAGGCCCTGCGCGGGCGCGGATTCTCCGCACCGGCGATTTTTGCCGGTGACCGCGAGGCGGGGCTGTTGATCATCGAAGATCTCGGCGACGAATTAGTCGTCGAGACCGATCAGTCGGCGCCAATCGAGACGCGCTACGAAGCAGCAACTGATCTGCTGGCGGAATTGCATTCCGAGCCGGCATCGCCGGTGATTCCAGTCGAACCCGGAACAGATTATCGATTGCCGCTCTACGATATGGATGCATACCTTATCGAAACCGAATTACTGCTCGACTGGTATTTGCCCAAGCTTGAAATCAGGATTTCGGATACCAAGCGCGAAAACTACCGCGCGCTCTGGCGTGACGCGTTGGTGCCCGTTTTGAACGAAACCCAGACCTGGGTCTTGCGGGACTTTCATTCGCCCAATCTTCTTTGGCTGCCCGAGCGCGAGGGGACTGCGCGCGTTGGTCTGCTCGACTTCCAGGACGCCGTCATGGGGCCGGCTGCCTTTGACGTCGCCTCGTTGTTGCAGGACGCGCGCGTCGATGTGCCGGAAAAGATGGAAATCGCGCTGCTGTCGCGCTACACACGCGCACGCCGATCGGCGAACGCCGCGTTCGATGCGCCGGCATTCGCGCGCTCATACGCAACACTCGCCGCGCAACGCGCGTCAAAGATCCTGGGGATTTTTGCCCGGCTCGAGCGCCGAGACCGCAAGTCGCAATACTTGCGTCATCTGCCCCGCGTATCAACCTACCTGCAACGTTCTTTATCCCATCCGGCACTGGCCTCGCTCGCGGCTTGGTATCGCGCCAACGTTCCCCCGGTGAAAGTCTGACCATGTGCGCGGCCCCCACACGCGTCGCTCCCCGTCGCGCCATGGTCCTGGCTGCGGGGTTGGGCACGCGCATGCGGCCCTTGACCGATTCGACGCCGAAACCGCTCATCAAGGTTGCCGGCAAGCCCCTAATTGATCACGTGCTCGACCGGCTAGCTGACGCGGGCGTCCAGCGGGCGGTCGTCAACGTGCATCACTTCGCCGAACAATTGCAGCGGCATCTTGCGCACCGCCAGCACCCGAAAATCGTGATTTCCGACGAACGGGGGCTACTGCTCGGGACTGGAGGCGGCGTCAGGAAAGCCCTGCCGGAGTTCGGCGATGCGCCGTTCTTTCACGTCAATTCCGATACGATCTGGATCGACGGCGTCAAATCCAATCTTTCGCGACTCGCCGATTTTTTCGACCCGGCTACAACGGATGCGCTTTTGCTGCTTGCACCCACGACCGGCAGTGTCGGCTATTCCGGACGTGGCGATTTTTCCATGACATCTGATGGTCGTCTGCTCAAACGCACCGAACAGGAGGTCGCGCCCTTCGTCTACGCCGGGGCGGCAATACTTTCGCCCGCATTGTTCAAGGACGCCCCTAGCGGAGAGTTCTCGCTCACCGCCCTGTTCGAGCACGCCGCTGACGCGATGCGGCTGCATGGTCTGCGCCTCGATGGCGTATGGATGCATGTTGGCACTCCAGAGGCCATTGGCGAAGCGGAAGTCGCCATTCGCTCAAGCGCGGGCTAGTCAACTGGACCTGAGTTTCGATTCGCTTGCGGCGCAAAGCGTGTATGCTGCCGAGCAATGCAAGCTATGAAGCCTCGCGTTTTCAATATTCCGGCCTCAGTGCCGTTCCTGCCGGTCCTCATCGATTCCTTGCGCACGGGAAAACTGTTGGCCGGTTTTCCGGCCTCCGATGATCCACTCGAACTAGCGCGGGCAACACTCTACCTTCCTACCCGGCGCGCATGCCGCATGGCGCGCGATGCCTTCGCGCGCGCTTTTGATGGGGCGGCCATTCTTCCGCGCATCGTCGCGCTCGGCGATATCGATGAGGACGAAATTATCTTCTCACAGCCCGCAACCGCGGAACTGGCCGAAGACACCCTAGCCATAACTCCCGCGATCGATCCGCTGGAGCGACGGCTGCTGCTCGCACAACTCATCGCCCGCTGGGCGCAGAAGATCCACCCTGACCGCGGCGCGCCGCTGATCGCCAATACGCCAGCCGCGGCACTCGCGCTCGCCGACGATCTCGCGCGTCTGATCGACGACGCCATTACCCGCAAGATGGACACGCGGAAGCTTGATAGCCTAGTGCCGGACCAGTTCGATAAATATTGGCAGTTCACACTCGACTTCCTGAAGATCGCGCAGAGCTATTGGCCAGAACGTCTCAAGGAGGAAGGGGTCATAGACGCGGCCGAGCGGCGCGACCTTCTCATCGAAGCCGAGATGCGGCGTCTCACCGACAGCAAGGATCCGGTAATCGCGGCCGGCTCTACCGGCTCTATGCCGGCGACCGCGAAGCTGATCGCGTCGATCGCCCGACTTCCGTACGGAGCAGTCGTTCTCCCCGGACTCGACACCGATCTCGATGAGGCGTCCTGGCAGGAGCTCGCCGGCAGCAAGGACGAGAAAGACGCCCCCGCCTCGGTGCATCCACAATTCTCCATGCACGCGCTGCTCGCACGCATGGGCGTCTCGCGCGACGTCGTCAAAACTCTTGTCGATCCAGAACTGCATGGGCGCGAGATGCTGGTCTCGGAAGCCTTGCGTCCTGCCGCCACGACCGATCGCTGGCAGGCTCAGTTCAAAACCCCTGAATTCAGTGCCGCGGCCGATCGCGCCATGGCTGGCGTAAGTCTGATCGAAGCCGCCAATGCCGAAGAGGAAGCGCTCACTATCGCGATCTGTCTGCGCGAAGCCATTGAAACGCCAGGCAAAACCGCAGCTCTCGTGACCCCTGATCGTGCTCTAGCACGGCGCGTGGTGGCCGCGCTCGAACGTTGGAATGTCGAGGTCGATGATTCCGGCGGTGATGCGCTCGCCGACACGCCGGCGGGGACATTCGCGCGCCTCGTGGCCGACGCTGCGCTGGGCGGGCTCGAGCCGGCAAAGCTGCTGGCGCTCCTCAAACATCCGCTCCTGCGGCTTGACGGTGAAGCCTTTGCGCATGCGCGCGCGATCGCGGCGATCGAACGCGCCGTCCTGCGCGGGCCACGTCCGCGCCGGGGCTCGGCCGGCCTCATGCACGCGCTCACAAGTTTCCGGCAGACGCGTAACGAACTGCACGCCCGCGACCCACGGAATTTTGTCTTGGCGGCCGACCTCGATGCAGCCGAGCACCTGGCAGAAAGGTTTGCGCAGGCACTCGCTCCTCTGGAGGCGCTCGGACACCGATCGCAAAACCTATCCGCTTTGGCGCAGGCGCACGCAAGGACGATCGAGGCTCTCGCCGGTGCCGGAAAAGACGTCGCGGCATACAGCGGCAGCGACGGACGTCAATTGCAGCGAGCTTTCGAAACGATCGCAGAAAGCGAAACATCGAGAACGCTCGAACTCACTCCAGCTGACTACCCGGACGTCTTCCACTTGCTGTCATCAGGGCGCGTCGGACGACGCGCAGAAATTGGCAACCCACGCGTACGCATTTTCGGCCTACTGGAAGCACGTCTGCAAAGCGTCGACCGACTGGTGCTTGGTGGTTTGAACGAGGGTACCTGGCCGCCTGACACCCGCAGTGACCCCTGGTTGAGCCGTCCCATGCGGCTCGAACTCGGTCTCAATCTGCCAGAGCTGCGCGTCGGCCTGTCGGCGCACGATTTCGCGCAAGGACTCGGCGCACCGGAGGTTATTCTTTCGCGCGCGGCCAAACACGCAGGCACCCCGGCGGTGAGGTCTCGCTTCGTCCAGAGACTGGCTGCCGTCGCGGGTGATACCCGGTGGAAAGCGGCACTGGCGCGCGGCGCCCGTTACACGGGCTATGCCCGGGTGCTTGATCATCCGGCCGCCGTGTCGCCCGCCCCACGACCGCAACCGGTCCCGCCACCGGAAGCTCGTCCATCGCAACTCAGTGTGACCGACATCGAGAACTGGCTGCGCGATCCGTATACGATCTACGCCAAACATGTGCTGCGGCTTTTCCCGCTCGATGTCATCGACACGCCGCCGGGTGCGGCCGATCGCGGAACTTTCATCCATGAAGCGATCGGCGAATTCACCAAAACCTACGCTGATACGCTACCTGACGACGTCACGCGCGAACTCAAGGCGCTCGGCGAAAAACACTTCGCTCCGCTTAAGGACTACGAAGAGGCTCGCGCTTTCTGGTGGACGCGTTTTGTCCGTATCGCCGAGTGGATTGCAGGCTGGGAACGCGAGCGTCGCACGGACGTAATCAAAATCTTCGCCGAAATCTCAGGGAAGTATCCGATCCCGCTCGGCAAAACCGAGTTTCGCCTGACAGCCCGCGCCGACCGGATCGAACAGCGCTCGGACGGCAGCTTTGCCATCCTCGATTACAAGACCGGCCAGCCCCCAACCGATGCGCAGGTCCGCAGTGGACTCGCGCCACAGCTCACGCTGGAAGCTGCGGTCCTGCGCAATGGCGGTTTTGCGGGCATTCCCGCCGGCGCTTCCGTGTCGGAAATCGGCTATGTGCGGCTCAAAGGTGGCGATCCGCCGGGCGAGCCGAAGAGCATCAAGATCAGCGACGGCACACCGGACGGCGTTGCCGACGTCGCGCTTCGCAAGCTTGCCGACATCGCGCAAAAGTTTCTTGTCGAGGGCGAACCCTACCGCTCGCTCGTCCATCCGATGTGGAAAAAACACTACGGCGATTACGACCACCTCGCACGCGTGAAGGAATGGGCGGCCTCGGGCGGTGAAAGCGAGGTCGACTGGTGAGCGCTCCCCGTCAAATCCCCGACGCCGCAAGGAACAGCCAGATCGCAGCTGCCGATCCGGAGCGCTCGGTGTTTGTGTCTGCCAATGCCGGCTCGGGCAAAACGCACGTGCTGGTGCAGCGGGTGATCAACCTGCTGCTGCGGGGCGAGGATCCGTCAAAGATTCTTTGCGTCACCTTCACCAAGGCTGCCGCCGCCAATATGGCGACGCGGGTATTCGACACGCTTGCCGAATGGACGACGCTCGATGACGCCACGCTCGACGCGCGCATAGAGCTTGCGACCGGCAAGTTGCCCGACACGGCGCAACGTGCCCGCGCCCGCCGACTTTTTGCTAACGCGCTGGAAACGCCCGGCGGACTGAAAGTCCAGACCATTCACGCTTTCTGTACACGTCTGTTGCACCAGTTTCCGTTTGAGGCCGACGTGGCGGCTCGCTTCGAGGTGCTTGACGAAGCAACAACCGCACAGTTGCTCAACCAATTGACGCTTTCGGTTTTGCTGAAAGGCGCCACCGAACCGCAGAGTGCGCTTGGCAAGGCCTTGGATACAGCAATCACCTCCGCCGCCGATGTGACGTTCAAGGAAGTCATCGCGGAGACCATCGCTAAACGCGATCTGATTACGAAATGGACCGCGCGTGCGGGCGGCGTCCAGCACGCAATCGATGAAATGACCCGCACCTTCAACCTGGCTCCGGGCGACACGCTTGCTGACGTCGAAATGAGATATTTATCCGAGTCACATATTCCTCAGACCGAATGGCCGGCCCTAATCGAGGTCTTTTCAACCGGCTCAAAAACCGACAATGACCAGGCTGTTTCATTGTCCGCCGCCCTGCGCTCTTCCGGGCGGCAGCGCATCGAACACTACCTCGATGTGTTCTGCACTGACGGCCGAAAGCCGCGTGCCAACATCATCACCAGGAATCTGGCAAATGCTCATCCGCAATGGGCCTCGCGCCTCGACAACGAAAAGACCCGCGTTTGCGGCTTACTCGCGCAGGAGTTCGCCCTACGGGCACGCGACCGCAGCGCCGCGGTGATAACGGTCGCGGCCGCGGTTATCGAGCGCTATCGCGAGGAGAAGGAGCGCCGGGGCCTGCTCGACTATGAAGATCTGATCGACAAGACACTCGAGCTCCTGCGCGACGCCTCCACCAAGAGCACGGCAGCTGCCTGGGTTCTCTACAAGCTCGATCTCGGCATCAATCACGTGCTCGTCGACGAGGCGCAGGACACGAGCGACAAGCAATGGGAGATCATCAAAATTCTCGTTGCCGAATTCCTGCCCGGCGGCGCGCGCGAAAACGTGCGCCGCACTTTGTTCGCGGTCGGCGACGAGAAGCAGTCGATCTTCTCGTTTCAAGGCGCCGTGCCGCACAAGTTTGCCGACATGCGCCGCCACTTCGGCGACTTGCACAAGAGAACCGATGTTGAATTTGCGATCGAGAGACTTGAATACTCGTTCCGCTCCGCCGTCGGCGTGCTGGCAGCGGTCGACACGGTTTTCAGGCAGCCCGAAGCATTCCGCGGGCTGACAGCCGACCCAACCTGGCCTGTCCATCAAGCCTTGCCTGATGCAGTGCCCGGCGATGTTGAAATCTGGGACCTGGTCGCCCCTGACGCCGATGATAGCGGCAAAGAGGGCTGGGACGCTCCGTTCGACACCACCAGCGAGGCCAGTCCCTCGGTCAAGCTCGCCACAAAGATCGCGGGCAGGGTGAAGGGCTGGATTGCCGGCGGCACGCGTCCAGGCGAAGTGCTGATTCTTGTTCGTCAGCGCGGCCCCATGTTCGAGGCGGTGATCCGCGCCCTCAAGCAGGCGCAGGTCAATGTCGCCGGCGCCGACCGCCTGGTCTTGACCGAGCACATCGCGGTCATGGACCTGCTGGTGCTTGGCGACGCACTTTTGCTTCCAGATGATGATCTGGCGCTCGCGACCGTGCTTAAGAGTCCGTTGTTCGGCTTGGACGATGAGCAGCTGTTCAAGCTCGCATATCGGCGCAAAGGCCCGTTGCGATCTGCCTTGCGCGCACGCGCCGCTGAAGATCCCGCATTTGGCGCGGCCTCATCGGCACTTGATGCATTGACCCCCAAGGCGCGCACGTTGTCGCCTTTTGCGTTTTACGCACATGTGCTGGGAGCACTGAACGGGCGCGCCAGAATTTTGAGCAGACTTGGCACCGAAGCTACCGACCCGCTCGACGAGTTCCTGAACCTCGCGCTGACTTACGAGCAAAGAGAGGCCGCGTCGCTGCAAGGCTTTCTGAACTGGATTAGGGCGGCGCAAAGTGAAGTGAAGCGCGACATGGAGATGGCGCGCGACGAAGTGCGCGTGATGACCGTGCACGGTGCCAAAGGGCTCGAAGCGAAAAATGTCATCCTCATTGATCATACCACCACGCGTCCGGGAGGCGCGCATCCACCGCGCCTGCTGACCGTACCGATTGACGGGGCGCCGCCCGGTGCAACCGCGTTGGTGTGGGCCGCCGCTCAGGCGAAGGATGCCGGGCCGATGGGAGATGCACGCACGAAAGCGCTCGACGCGGCGCGCGACGAATATCGACGCCTTCTGTATGTCGGACTGACGCGCGCGGCCGAACGCCTGCTGGTCTGCGGCGCAAGAGGTGTCAACAAGGCTCCAAAAGGCTGCTGGCATGACCTCGTACTCACTGCGCTGCAACCACTGTCGGAAGAGATCAGCAATGAGGAAGGCAAAGTGTGGCACTTCCGCAAAGGCGTCCTCGTAGGCGGAAAGCAGCCACGCGAGGTAGCGGTGCAAGCTACGCTACCGGCGTGGCTTACCGCGACGGCGCCAACTTCGCCGACACCGAAGATGCTGCGGCCATCTGATACGATGGAAGATGATCCGCGTCATCTCATCGGTCGCGGCGAGCGCGAAGCAGCGCGCGTGCGCGGCTTGTTGGTTCACCGCCTCCTGCAATCGCTGCCGGATGTCGTCCCCGACCGGCGACGGAAGGCGGCCGAGGACTATGTCGCCAAAGCAGGGCGCGAGCTGCAGGACGCGGACCGCACTCGCCTGGTTGAGCAAGTCATGGGCGTCATCGACGGTGCTCAATTCCGTGAACTTTTTGCGTCGGGCAGCCGCGCCGAAGTTCCCATTGTCGGCAAGCTCCGCCACGGCGGCGAGATAATGTCGATTTCCGGACAGGTCGATCGTCTTTCGGTGACGCAAGCCGCCGTACTGATTGGAGATTTCAAAACGAACCGCGAGCCGCCGCGCCGAAGCGAAGATGCGCCGGTCGCTTACGTGCGCCAGCTCGCCCTGTACCGTGCCCTACTCCGTAAACTCTATCCCGACAGGCCTGTTCGCGCCGCCCTCATCTGGACGGAAGTACCTGATCTCATGGAGCTTTCTCAAGTGGTGCTGGATCAGGCGCTGGAGGACTCCCTGGCGCAGGTCACCTACACGTGAGATCACCTTGACGCTGCGGTACCGCGTTCATAGTTTCCAGCCCTCGCAATTTTCTGGGGCGATTCTCTCCCCGCTCAACACAAGAGGTAGTCGTCATGGCCGTCGGCAAAGTGTCGGACGCAAGTTTTGAATCGGACGTTTTGAAATCTGCCGAACCGGTGGTCGTGGATTTCTGGGCCGAATGGTGTGGTCCCTGCCGCATGATCGGTCCGGCCTTGGAAGAAATTGCCGGTCAACTCGGCGACAAGGTGAAAATCGTGAAGCTCAATGTCGATGAGAACCCAAAGACCGCCGGACAATACGGCATCATGTCCATTCCGACCCTGATGCTATTCAAGGGTGGCAAGGAAGCCGCGCGCCAGGTCGGCGCCGCGCCCAAGCAAAAACTGCACCAATGGATCAGCGCCGCCGTATGACCGCGCTGTAAATGACTTGCTGAAACGGCCGGCCTAAAGCCGGCCGTTTTGCGTTAATGGGACGATGATCCTCGCTCTGCAGCCGCCCTTCCCGCCGATGGAGGCTTTGTCCGTGGACGAAGTCCCGCAGGGCAAGCATTGGCAATACGAGCCGAAATGGGATGGCTTCCGTTGTCTGGTATTTCGCAATAATAAAAAAGTCGAACTGCAATCGAAGTCCGGTCAGTCGCTCACACGTTATTTCCCGGAACTCGTATCAGCTGTCGAAGCGCTGAAGGCGAGACGCTTCGTGCTCGACAGCGAAATTGTCGTGCCGCGAAAGCGGGCATTTTCTTTCGACGATTTGCTGCAGCGTATTCATCCGGCGGAGAGCCGGGTGAAGCGCCTCGCCGCTGAGACACCCGCACTGCTGATCGTGTTCGACCTGCTGTGCGGAGATGACGGGAAAAGTCTAACCCAAAAGCCGCTCTGCGACCGACGCCAATATCTCGAGGAATTTGCCCGCAAGTATCTGCGCGCCAACAAGATGATCCGAGTGTCTCCCGCGACCACCAGAATTGCCGAGGCGCGAAAGTGGCTCAAGCAAGTCGGCACGAGTCTCGACGGCATCATCGCCAAGCGACGCGATATGCCCTATGAGTCCGGCAACCGCCACGGCATGCAGAAGATCAAGAACTATCGATCCGCCGACTGCGTGGTCGGTGGTTTTCGCTATAACGAAGGACGGCGCACGGTCGGTTCGCTTCTGCTCGGCTTGTACGATGAGCAGGGTTTGCTCAACCACGTCGGCTTCACCTCCTCGCTCAAGAGCGACGAGAAAAAGGCACTCACGGCAAAACTTGAAAAACTGGTCGCTGCTCCCGGCTTCACCGGCGATAAACCCGGCGGCCCAAGCCGTTGGTCGACGAAACGTTCGGCGGAGTGGAAGCCGCTTAAGCCGAAGCTTGTGGTCGAGGTCTGTTACGACCACTTCAGTGGGGGCCGTTTTCGTCACGGCACGCAGCTGTTGCGCTGGCGACCGGACAAGGCGGCGCGGCAATGCACCATGGACCAGGTCCATCAGAAGAAAGCGGATCTGGTGAAATTATTGAAGTGATCGATGCTGTCAGCGACTACTGCGGTAGCGTTCCGTTTTCGCGCAGCGCTTCACCGGCCAGATAGAGTGACCCGGTAATCAAGATCCGCGGCGGCGGGTCAAGATCGAGCTTGCGCGCGGCTTCTAGTGCACTTGTCAGATTGTCACGGCTCGTCGCGGACAGACCGATGGCGCGCGCCGCGCCGGCGACAGCGTCCGCGCTCATTCCCTTCTCGGCATTGGGGACTGGGACGGCAATCATCCGACGTGCAAGTCCGGCGAAATTACTGAGAAAGCCTTCGCTGTCCTTTGTTGCGAGCATGCCGACAATCAACACCAGTGGCCGCGATACGCGTTCTTCTAGATCGGCGAGCGCTGCCGCGATCGCCCGGCCGCCGTCCTGATTATGTCCGCCATCGAGCCAGAGTTCGCTGCCGACAGGGGCAAGTTCGACGAGACGGCCCTGACCTAGCCTGTGCAGGCGGGCGGGCCAGTCGGCCTTAGTCATGCCGGCATCGTAGGCGGCGGGTGGAATCGCAAACCGACCGATCGTGCGCAACGCGGCGATGGCCAGACCTGCATTCTCGAACTGGTGCCTGCCGTAGAGTTTCGGCGGCGGCAGGTCGAGCAGCCCGCTTTCGTCCTGGTATACAAGGCGGCCGCGTTCCTCGGTTGAGGTCCAATCCGCGCCGGCGACCTTCAGCGGCGCGGCAAGCCTTGCAGCCTCACGTTCGATCACAGCCAGCGCATCACGCGGCTGAGACGCGATGATCGCCGGCACACCGCGCTTGAGAATGCCGGCTTTTTCCGCAGCGATCTTTTCGATGGAATCACCGAGGAAATCGATGTGATCGATCGAAATGCGCGCGATGATCGTGGCCACAGGGTTGTCCACGACGTTTGTTGCATCGAGCCGTCCGCCGAGACCGACTTCCAGTAACAGCACGTCGGCAGGGTGTCGTGCAAACAACAGAAAGCCTGCAGCGGTCGTGATCTCAAAGACGGTGATCGGCGCGCCGGCGTTGGCGCGTTCGCATTCTTCCAACGCGGCCGACAGTTCCTCATCCAAAACCAGTGTGCTTTCGTTGTGCCCCCCGATGCGGAAACGCTCATTGAACCTGACCAGATGCGGCGAAGTGTAGGCGTGCACGCGCTTGCCCGCCGCCTCGAGGATCGCGCGCAGGAAGGCGATCGTGGAGCCCTTGCCGTTTGTTCCGGCAACATGAATTACCGGTGGCAACTTTTTTTCGGGGTGGTCCAGGGCAGCAAGCAGTCGCTGCACGCGGTCGAGCGAAAGATCGATGCGCTTGGGATGCAGCGCGGTCAGACGCGCGACTATGGATTCGGGCGAACTCATGAGTTTTAACGCATCACTTCAGCAAGCAGCCGTTATTGTCCGCTTCGTCCCCCCGCGAGCGCGCGGCCCAAAAGTCATATAGCCGAGAGTCGATGCTCTCGTCCTCTGGATTCCTGCTGATGCAGAAAGGCTGGTCGGAACGGGTTTTAGAGAAGAAAAAAATCAGTCGAATTTATGCATGCGCCGGAACCGGCAACTGGGCCTGCCCGGTTGCCGCCGGCAACGGCGCGCGCGTCAGCAGCCGGCACAATTCGGCAAGCGTCGGTCGCAATTTATGCCGGTGCACCACCATATCGACCATGCCGTGTTCGGCGAGGTATTCCGCGCGCTGAAAACCTTCGGGCAATTTCTCGCGGATCGTTTGTTCGATCACTCGCGGACCGGCAAAGCCAATCAACGCGCCCGGCTCGGCGATCTGCACGTCGCCGAGCATCGCGTATGATGCCGTCACGCCGCCCGTGGTCGGATTGGTCAGTACGACAATGTAGGGCTTGCGCGCCTCACGCAGCATCTGCACACCGATCGTCGTGCGTGGAAGTTGCATGAGCGAAAGAATGCCTTCTTGCATGCGCGCGCCTCCCGACGCCGCGAACATGATGAATGGTGTCTGCCGACGCACCGCGGTTTCAAGGCCGGTGATCACTCCTTCGGCGGCTGCCATGCCAAGCGAACCGCCCATGAAGTCGAAATCCTGAACGGCAATGGTGACCATTTGGCCTTCCAGGCGGCCGATGCCGACTTTCACCGCGTCCTGCAGCCCGGTCTTCGTCCGCGCATCCTTGAGACGATCCGCGTAACGACGCTCATCTCGAAATTTCAGCGGATCGACCGGGGCTTCGGCCAAAGGAATTTCTTCGAACTCCCCGCCGTCGAACATGGATTTCAGGCGCATCGGCGCGCTGATGCGCATGTGATAGTTCGAGCTGGGGATGACGAACTGATTGGATTCAACGTCCTTGTAAAAGACGAGCTGCCCGGTCTCCGGACACTTGATCCAGAGGTTTTCCGGCGTCTCGCGGCGCAGGAAGCTCCGGATTTTCGGCCGAACGACGTTGGATATCCAATTCATAGGCCCTACCTCTATATGGCCGATTCGACAAAATTATAACTTATGGCCGGCTGAATGTTCACCGCGCCGCGACGCGCCGTGCAGACCGCACGCCTTGCGCGAGGGCCGAAACCAGCTGGGTAACGGCGTTGACCGTTCCAGCGCCGGCTTTACCTGTTTTGTCGAGACTTTTGAACATGGAGTCCACGAGCGCCGACCCCACCACGACACCATCAGCACCCTCCGCGATAGCACGCGCCTGTTCGGCGGTTTTCACTCCAAAACCGACCGCAACGGGAAGCGGGGTGTGGCGTTTGATCCGCGCCACCGCCCCCATAACCTTGCTCGCGTCCGGCGCCGCGGTCCCGGTAACGCCCGTCACCGAGACGTAATAGACAAAGCCTGACGTATTGGTGAGCACCTTTGGCAGACGCTTGTCGTCGGTTGTCGGTGTCGCAAGGCGGATGAAATTGAGCTCCGCCTTCAGGGCCGGCAGGCAAAGCTCCTCGTCTTCCTCGGGCGGTAGGTCGACGATGATGAGCCCGTCGACGCCGGCTGTCTTGGCATCGGCAAGGAAGCGTTCGTTACCGTAAATGTAGATCGGGTTGTAGTAGCCCATCAGAATGATGGAAGTCTGGTCATCGTCTTTTCGAAAATCGCGCACGAGCGATAGTGTTCGCGTCATGCGTTGCCCTGCCTTGAGCGCGCGCAGGCCCGCGGCCTGGATCGCAGGACCGTCGGCCATGGGATCGGTGAACGGCATGCCGAGCTCGATGATGTCGGCACCGGCCTTCGGCAAGGCTCTGGCGATGGCCAAAGACGTGTCGTAGTCGGGATCGCCCGCCATGATGAATGTCACCAGCGCAGCACGACCTTCCTCTTTCAGAGCCGCGAAACGCCTGTCGATTCGCGTGCTCATTTCGTCTTGCTTTCCAGAAATGCCTCGACCGATGCCAGATCCTTGTCGCCGCGGCCCGAAAGATTGACCACCATCAGGTGATCCTTCGATTTCTTGGCAGCGATTTCCGGCACCTTGGCCAGAGCGTGCGCAGACTCGAGCGCCGGAATGATCCCTTCAAGCTTGCTGCACAGCCGGAAAGCTTCAACGGCTTCGTCGTCAGTGGCCGAAAGAAATTGCACGCGTCCCATATCATTGAGCCACGCGTGCTCCGGCCCGATGCCAGGATAGTCGAGACCGGCCGAGATCGAATGTGCCTCTTCGATCTGCCCATCGTCATCCATCAGCAAATAAGTTCGGTTGCCGTGCAACACACCCGCACGCCCGCCGGCAATCGAGGCCGCGTGCTTGCCGCTCCTCAGCCCGTGACCGGCTGCTTCCACGCCGTAGATTTCGATGGATCGCTCATCGAGGAACGGGTGAAAGAGTCCCATTGCGTTTGAGCCGCCGCCAATGCAGGCGATCAGGGAGTCGGGCAGACGTCCTTCGGCAGCGTGCAGTTGCTCGCGCGTCTCACGACCAATGACCGATTGGAAATCGCGAACCATCGCCGGATAAGGATGCGGGCCGGCGACAGTCCCGATGCAGTAGAAGGTGTCGCTGACATTGGACACCCAGTCACGCAACGCCTCATTCATGGCGTCCTTGAGCGTGCGGGCCCCGGATCCCACCGCGCGCACCTCGGCACCGAGGATCCGCATCCTCAGTACATTGGGCTTCTGCCGTTCGACGTCGACGGCGCCCATGTAGACGACGCAAGGCAATCCGAGTTTGGCGCAAAGCGTGGCGGTGGCAACACCGTGCATCCCGGCGCCCGTTTCGGCGATGACGCGTGTCTTGCCCATGCGCAAGGCCAGCATGAGCTGACCGAGCACATTGTTCACCTTGTGCGCACCGGTGTGATTTAACTCTTCGCGCTTGAAGTAGACCTTGGCGCCACCGCAGTGCTGCGTGAGTCGTTGCGCAAAATAAAGCGGCGATGGCCGGCCGACATAATTTGCAAGATGGCCATCCATCTCTTTCTGGAAAGTCGGATCGGCCTTGGCCCGCGCATAGGCTTGCTCAAGTTCGAGGATGAGCGGCATCAGGGTTTCGGCGACGAACCGACCGCCATAGATGCCGAAATGCCCGCGCTCGTCGGGGCCTGTCCGGAAGGAATTTGGTCGCTGTACGGTCATGCGCGTGGTCCGTTACTTGACCGAACGCACGATCGACTCTCCCAGCTGGAGAGGTGGCGAAGGGAGCCCAGCCTCCGCTGCACGCGCGGCACGAATGAAGGCCCAGATCTTGTCCGGATCCTTTTCGCCGGGCGCTCGCTCGACGCCCGATGAAACGTCGACGCCTGGCGCACGTGTAATGCGCAAGGCTTCCGAGACATTGTCGGCATCGAGCCCGCCCGAAAGCATGAAGGGAACGCCGGCATTCAGGTCCTTGAGAAGCGTCCAGTCGAACGGCTTGCCCAGACCGCCCGGCCGTGTTGCATCCTTGGGCGGGAGCGCGTCGAAGATCAGACGGTCCACGACCTGCGCGTACTGGCGAATCTGAGAAAGGTCCCTTCGTTGCGCGACCGGCAGTGCCTTCATGACCGGCAGCCCGAAACGCGTGCGCACGGCGATGACGCGCTCAGGTGTTTCGCTGCCGTGGAGCTGGAGCATGTCCGGTTTGAGCGCCGCCACGATGTCGAGCAGCGTGTCATCATTGGCGTCAACGGTGAGCGCCACTTTTCCGGCACGCCCGTGAACGTGCTGGCCGAGCGTGCGCGCTGCCTCAAGCCCAAGATGGCGTGGGCTGGGCGCGAAGAACACGAAGCCAACCAGGTCAGCCCCCGAATCAAGCGCTACATCAAGTGCTTGTGGGGATCCGAGGCCGCAGATTTTGATCGACAGTGGCATTATGAGGCGCGTTCTAGCGTCTTCTCCAATTGGCCGCAAAGCGGAACCGCGCGGCTGAGTTAAGGAATTGGTGGCGGAATGGCCTTGTGAGCAACGGACTCTGCCGTCGTCGCTGGCGGTTCGGGGGCAAAACGGCGGCGGATGCCGTCCATCTCCTGATGCAGTGTGCGGACCTCCCCGTCGAGCCGGCGTGCCGTTCGTCTCCACCTTCCTTGTCTGATCCACGCGGCGACGCCACCGACCAGAACGCCGAGGACCAGGAGTGCGAAAATCAGGACAAAGAGCGGGACCGTTGCCGCGTAGGCCGGGTTAGCGGAGGAGAAGGGATCGAAGGAAACCGTCACCGATTGGCGATTGGCTACCGCGAAAGCAACGATCACTATCGCCAGTGGGACGAAGATCAGTATCGAGACGATTCTTCGGAACATCTGCGAAAATCTGCTCAAAAATATCGATGGCCGGGAACAACCCGGCCATGACCATAGCACTGCGCCCGTGAAAGGAACCAGAAGCCCTAGATCCCGCCAGGCCTGTTGAGCCGTTCACGCATTTCCTTGCCGGTCTTGAAGAACGGAACCGATTTCTTGTCGACCGCCACGTGGGCTCCGGTGCGCGGGTTACGGCCGGTCCGAGCCGGCCTGTGCTTCACCGAGAAGGCACCGAAGCCGCGCAACTCGACGCGATCACCTTTAGCCATGGCGCTCGTGATCTCACCAAGGATCGCGTTGACGATGTTTTCAACGTCGCGCTGATAAAGATGGGGGTTCTGGGCCGCAATGCGCTGGACGAGTTCTGACTTGATCATCGACACAGCCCCTACCCCATCAGTTGGATACCGGAGGGTGCCAAAGCGCCAAGAGACCGTCAAGATTAAGTCGCTCAATTGCCTGGACTCCGCCCCATTCTTCAATGCGGTGCGCAACGGCGCTCAGACCGACCGCCTCGAAGGTCCACGCCGCAAGGTGCAGGAACGAGAACTCACTGAAGCGCGGCTGGAGCGAGTAATCACGCACGGGGGTGCTGGCGGGCACCTTTTTCTCCTTCTCCAACCAGGCTAACGCTGCTTTCTCGTTACCGAGGTCATCAACCAGCTTGAGATTAATGGCCTGCCGGCCCGTGAAAACGCGCCCGTCAGCCACCTGCGTGAGCAGAGGGTCGTCCATTTTACGCCGGTCCTTCACCAGTCCTTTGAACCAGCTGTACGAGTCGAGGACGATCGCCTCGATCGCCGCCCGCGCTTCAGGACTAGTCGGCTCAAAACCGTTTGGCGCAGCTTTCAAAGGCGAGGATTTCACCTCCTCGACCTTGATGCCGATGCTTTTCAGCACATCGGTGAAATTCGGATACTGAAACAGGACGCCGATTGAGCCCACCAGCGAGGTTTCCTGCGCCACGATATGTTCCGAGGAAAGAGCGGCAATATAGGCTCCGGATGCGGCCAGCCCGTCGACGACGACCACCATCGGTTTTTTGTTCTGCAGGTCGCGCAACGCATCATAAAGTTGCTCGGACCCGGCGGTGGTCCCGCCCGGACTGTCGATATGCACGATCACGGCACGCGCGGCGGAACGGCCCAGCCGCCCCAGGGCTTCGACCCGATCCTGATTTCCTCGGATCAGACCCTGAACCTTGATCCGGGCGATATAGGCGCCGGGCGTCGAGAAACGGTTGCCGGGCATGAACAGCCAAACTGCCCCTGCAATGGCAAGGAGGGCTATCGCCAGCGCGCTTACACGCCAAAATGTAAGCTTACGCCTTATACGGCGACGATCGACGATGGCGTCGGCATCGAGCGACATGATTTCGCTCCTTCAATCGAATCCCATTCTAACCATCTGCTCCGGATTTTTCTCGGTATCCGGACGCTTTGTCACAACAACGCGAACCCCGGGGGAATTGCCCCGGGGTAATAATTTGCGCTGCCGGCCAGTCGCCTACTCCTCAGCCTTTTCGGTCTCGGCTTCGGATTTGTCGCCGGCTCTCTGCTTGAGCGCTGCGCCAAGGATATCACCCAGCGAAGCACCTGAATCGGCCGTACCGTACTGAGCGATCGCTTCCTTCTCCTCAGCAACTTCCAGCGCCTTGATGGAAACGCCGACCTTGTGGGTCTTGCGATCGAATTGGGTTACGCGAGCGTCCACTTTCTGGCCGACCGAAAACCGTTCCGGCCGTTGCTCGCCGCGCTCGCGCGCAAGATCCGCTCGCTTGATGAAGGCGCTGAGGTCGGTTCCGACGATCTTCACGTCGATGCCGGATTCCTTCACTTCGGTGACTTCGCAGGTCACGACCGATCCCTTCTTGAGATCGCCAGCCGATTCCATCGGATCGCCCGCGAGCTGTTTCACACCAAGCGAAATGCGCTCCTTCTCGACGTCGACGTCAAGGACCTGGGCTTTGACCATGTCGCCCTTCTTGTATTCCTCGATCACCTGCTCGCCCGGACGCTTCCAGTCGAGATCGGACAAGTGGACCATGCCGTCCACATCACCATCGAGGCCGAGGAACAGACCGAATTCGGTCTTGTTTTTGACTTCGCCTTCCACCGTGGAGCCCGGCGGATGCTTCTCGACGAACACTTCCCACGGATTGCGCATGGTCTGCTTGAGACCGAGAGAAATCCGGCGCTTCACCGGATCGACTTCGAGAACCTGCACTTCAACCTCCTGCGAGGTCGAAACGATCTTGCCCGGATGAACGTTCTTCTTCGTCCAGGACATTTCCGACACGTGGATCAGGCCCTCGATTCCGGGCTCAAGTTCGACGAAGGCTCCGTAGTCAGTGATGTTGGTGACACGACCTTTGAAGCGCGCGCCCACCGGATACTTGCCCTCGATGCCCTGCCACGGATCGTCGAGCAGCTGTTTCATGCCGAGCGAAATGCGGTGGGTCTCGTGATTGATCTTGATGATCTTGACCTTCACCTGCTGGCCGATGTTGAGCACTTCGGTTGGATGATTGACGCGACGCCAGGCGATGTCGGTCACGTGCAGCAATCCGTCGATGCCGCCGAGATCCACGAACGCACCGTAGTCGGTGATGTTCTTCACGACGCCGTCGATAACCTGGCCCTCTTCGAGGTTCTGCACCAACTCCTGACGCTGCTCGGCGCGCGTCTCTTCGAGAACGGTGCGGCGAGACACGACAATGTTGCCGCGCCGACGGTCCATCTTCAGGATCTGGAACTGCTGCGGCACATTCATCAGCGGTGTGACGTCGCGGATCGGACGGATATCGACCTGCGAGCGCGGCAGGAAGGCAACGGCGCCGTCGAGATCGACGGTGAAGCCGCCCTTGACCTGGTTGAAGATAACGCCCTGAACCTTCTCGCTATTGTTGAAGGCCTTCTCAAGCTTGCCCCAACTCTCCTCGCGCCGTGCCTTGTCGCGCGACAGCACGGCCTCGCCAAGCGCGTTCTCGACTCTTTCGAGATAGACTTCGACCTCGTCGCCGACCTTGAGGGCGGCTTGCCGGCCCGGCCCGGTGAATTCACGCAAGGCCACACGGCCTTCGGTTTTCAGACCGACATCGATGACGGCGAATTCCTTTTCAACTGCGACGACCGTCCCCTTGATGACGGATCCTTCTTGCAGGTTTCCGCCGCCGAATGATTCATCGAGCAGCTTGGCGAAGTCTTCACGCGAGGGTGCTGTAGCGGTGGCCATGGAGTCTCCTGTTTGCGGCGCGCCGGCGGTTTGAATGGCGTTCCAATCGCGCGGGCCGAAGGTCCCGCAGACCTACGGCGGCCTCCGGAATCCCGGACGGCCGGCGCAAAAACCGTGCTTTCGGAACGATGGTTCGGTCAGGCGCGCTTTACGCTGAGGCTCGAGCGGGGCTTTGTCCTCCAACACGAGGGGTGGTCAGCCACGCCCTCGGCCCGCCCGGCTGGCCTCGACGATGTCGATGGCGGCCCGGATGGCCGCGTCTATATCCAAATGTGTCGTATCGAGCAAGTGCGCATCCGGTGCCTGTTTGAGGGGGGCAATTGAACGACTTTGGTCGCGCTGGTCCCTGTTCCGGATGTCGGCGAGCACCTCAGCCTCACCGACAGCACGGCCTTGCGCCTCGTATTCGGCGGCGCGCCGGCGGGCGCGAACTTCCGGTGTAGCGGTGACGTAGATCTTCACGTCGGCATCAGGACAAATGACCGTACCGATATCGCGACCATCGAGCACCGCCCCTGGCGGCCGAGCGGCAAATTCGCGCTGGAAGGCGAGCAGAGCTTCGCGCACGGCAGGAATCGCCGAGACGAGCGAAGCCGCCTCGCTGATGCCGTGCACCTTGAGCGCGACTTCGTCGAAATGCGAAGGATCGAGTGACTGCGCCGCGGCGCTGGCGGCGGCCGCATCGCCGGGTCTTTGTCCCCTGTCGAGCACCGCCTTCGCGACAGCACGGTAGATCAAGCCGGTATCGAGATGACGCAAGCCATAGTGAGCAGCTAGCCGTTTTCCGAGTGTGCCCTTACCGGACGCGGCCGGACCGTCGATGGCGATGATCACGAGAGATCCGCACCTATCGAGTGCATCAACTCGACGAAGCCCGGAAAGCTGGTCGCGATGAACGCGCTGTCGTCGATACGAACATGATTTTCGGTGCCGAGACCCATCATCAGTGCCGCCATGGCGATCCGATGATCCATATTCGCCTTCACTTCGCCGCCACCGGCCGGACGACCTTTGCCCTGCACGATCATATCATCCCCTTCGATCTCGACGACGACGCCATTGACGCGCAGCATGTCGGCCGTTGCCGCCAACCGGTCGGACTCCTTCACGCGCAGTTCCTTCAGGCCACGCATGCGCGTCACGCCTTCAGCGAAGGAAGCGGCAACCGCTAATATTGGATACTCATCGATCATCGATGGGGCGCGCTCAGCCGGGACATCGACGCCTTTCAGAGCCGAAGTGCGCACGCGCAGATCGGCAATTTCCTCTCCACCGTCCCGCTTTTCCAAATCCTCGATGCTGGCGCCCATCTCACGCAATGTTGTCAGCAAACCCGTACGCAAAGGATTTGTCATGACCGCATCGAGAATCAATTCTGAGTTTGGCACGATCAACGCGGCGACCAGTGGAAATGCCGCCGATGAAGGATCGGCTGGGACCAAGACCTGCGCCGGCTCAAGCTCGGGCTGACCTTGCAAGACAATGCGACGACCGTGGTCACCGTGGGACTTGCTCGTCACTTTTGCACCGAAATGCTTCAGCAGTCGCTCAGTGTGATCGCGGGTCGCCTCCGCTTCGATCACGGTGGTCTCTCCCGGTGCCGCAAGTCCCGCCAGCAGTACCGCGGATTTCAGTTGCGCCGACGCAACCGGTGACTCGTAGACAATCGGAATCGGGTCGGCCGCGCCTTTCAGCGTGAGCGGAAGCCGCCCTCCGTCGGCGATGTGGACAATACGCGCGCCCATCTTCTGCAACGGATCGAGCACGCGTTGCATCGGCCGGCCGCGCAGCGATTCATCGCCATCGAAAGTTGCCGTGACCGGCGCGCCGGCCACAGCGCCAATCGCAAGACGAACGCCGGTTCCGGAATTTCCGAAATCCAGCATGCTGGCTGGTTGCGCAAAGCCCCCGATTCCGACCCCATTTACGCGCCAGGCCTGATCTCCGGTTCGCTCGATCCGTGCGCCGAGCGCACGCATGACGTCGGCGGTGTGCAGGACGTCCTCGCCTTCCAGCAAACCTGTGATGGTGCTTTCACCGACTGTCAGGGCACCAAGAATGAGAGAGCGGTGAGAAATCGACTTGTCGCCGGGCACCCGGACCCGTCCCTGGATCGGGCCGCCTGGGCGGGCTGTCAGCGGCGCTGGTTCTGAAGGGCTCACGGGGCGGTATCCTTGGGATTCCGCCCTCCTACCACGCAGCCGCGCACGGCGTCATCCTGCCGATTTTGGCTTTCCAGAGGGGGTCTGCGCTATTGACAGGGGCTTCGCAACTAGCCAAGTGAAGCACCGATTTAAGCGACCCCAGTCCTAGGAACCTCTGCTGTGGCTAAACCCGATCTCGGCACCAAGCGCGTTTGTCCCGATACTGGTCGTAAATTTTACGACCTCAACAAGACGCCGGTGATTTCGCCGTATACAGGCAAAGTTGTACCAATCGCTGCGCCGACCCCTCCGCGCGCGCGAGCCGAACCCGTAGCGCCGGCGCGTCCGGCACCTGCGCAAGCTGAAACTGTCGTGCCGGAGACCACCGACGCCGAATTCGTTTCGCTCGAGGACGCCGAGGCCGAACAACAGGGCAAGAAGCCGGCTACCGCCGAGGGACCCGCGGCAAGCGAAGAAGAGGAAGTCGAGATGGGCGACGAGAGCCTCGACGATGCGGCCTTCATTGAGGAGCAGGAAGAAGGCGACGCCGACGTGACCGACATCATCGGCGAGTCGATCGAGAAAGAAGAAGAGAGCTGAATCTTTCCGCCGCATTCTCAATGCGGCGGACGAAGTTGCAAATTGGGGCCATAGCTCAGTTGGGAGAGCGCGTGAATGGCATTCACGAGGTCGGGGGTTCGACTCCCCCTGGCTCCACCATGTTTCCCCTAACTCCTCGGGAAACTTGAGCTCTTTGTAAATCAACGCCTTAGCATTCCCTCGTGTCGCACAGTGGTGATACACAAACGGGGATGAAAAAGGTGTCTGGCAATCAACATCTGCATCGCCGCAACAGCGTTTACTACTATCGCCGTCGCGTGCCTCAGCACCTCATCGAAAAAATTGGCAAAAAGTTCGTTCAGAATTCGCTGAACACGACCAGCTTGGCTGAGGCGAAGAAACGCCGGGCACTCAGAGACCTCGAATGGGACGCCCGCTTCGACGCCTTGGAGGATGCCGCGCCTCCGCCCAAGTCTGCCAAGTCCCTACCCACGGTGAACTCGACCAAGTTGTCCGACGGCGAGTTGCTTCGGCTGGTCCGCGAGTACGTCGAGCGCAAGGATAAAGAATTTTCTAAGAGTTTTGCCGAGGATCCTCCGCAAAGTGAACGCGAGACGGCCGAGATGAGGGCGGAGGCCGGGTTCGACGCCCAAACACTTCGAGACCGCGATGATCCCCAAGCCGACGAGTGGATCTACCACACGGGCAAGGAAATCCTGCAGCAAGCAGGCAAATCGATCGATGATCCCGATCTACCCCACCGCGTAGCCTTCGCGGAATGGATTCGTCGTGGCCTGCTGGAGCTCGACAATCGCACTTTGGCGCGTCTGGCCGACGATCACCGGCACGCGTTTTTCGATCAGTTGTTCAACCCCTCGCGTCAACCTCGGGTGAGCTTTGGCCAGCTGGCTGATCAGTATTTACAGCTCACCGAAGAGGACGCCGAAACCAATCGGCTGAGCCAAAAAGGGATCGACAGGCAACGCGCTACCTTGGCCCTCATCAGGGAAATAATTGGCGACAGCATGCCTGTAGACGCTATCGATTACGACGCCTGCCTCCGCGTACGAAGTACCTTGGCGCGCATTCCGGCGAACCGAACCAAGTTTTACGGCACGCGTCCGCTCGATGAGGCCATTGAACGGGCGGCGGCTGAGAATAAGCCGTTGCTCTCCCCGGTCACCCAGCAGCAGTACCTCGCGGCGCTCCGCGATGTGCTCGACCTCGCGCTCAAGAAACGGCTCATCGCGGTCAATGCGGCCGAGGGCCTCAAACCAATCAAGCGCGATACCATGGCCGCCGGCGATAAACGGCCGCCGTTCACGCTCGACCAGATCAACCAGTTCTTCCAGAGCGAGTTCTATTCCGAATGCGCGAAGCATCCCTTGCCCTTTGCCCATGACAAGTCGGGTTGGCGGTTTTGGCTGCCGTTGATCTGTCTGTTCATGGGGACGCGCCCCAACGAAGCCGCCCAGATGCACGTGGATGACCTGAAGTGTACCAGCAAGGGGAATTGGTACTTGGACATCGTGGCCGCCGGGGACGACGATGACAGCGGTCCGTCTAGTTCGGCAAAGACGCTGAAAACAGCCACCAGCCGACGCAAAATTCCTGTCCACCCCGAACTGATCAAAATCGGCTTCCTGCAGTTTGTGCATTCTCGCAAGAAGAACGCATCTGATCCGCGCTTGTTTCCGGACCTCAAGCAAGACAAATACGGAAATCACGCGACTTACGCGCTCAAACGGTTCCGGGACACTTATCTCCCGAGCGCCATCAAGATGCAGCCGCGCCAGTCGTTCTACAGTTTCCGGCATAGCTGGCGAGATGCCCTTCGGCGCATAGATGCGCAGCCGGCGACGCTGCAGGCGCTGGGCGCGTGGAGCCAAGGCAAGCTGACGAGCGACGATTACGGCGACAAATCCGATCCGGATTATCAGGCAAAATTCATGAAGGAGATTACGTTCCCAGGACTCGACCTGTCGTCTTTGTACAATCCTAAAAACTAAATGCGCCGGTCACTGCGGACCCTATACTTTCTACAAGCTTTATCTCGCGACGCGGGATGCTCCCACTTCGCGATGCTGCGGGACAGGTCGGCTAGGGGCTGAGTCGAGGTGTTGACAGTTGCCGTCGTGGCGGAAATAGGGCTACTACGGCATCAAGCAAAATAAGAAAAAGCAAATTCTCCTGCCCCGTTGGTCACTTACAAGACAAGATATCAAGGACAAAGGGGCGGTAAGCAACTCTATGGGGGCCTATCGCATACGCGGATCGAGACGCGATCCAAAAGAAGCCATTTGCGAAACTCGGAACGCTTGCAAATCCGTTCGACACGATCTCGCTGCCCCAAGGGGGCAAGCCTTACGCCTGAGCGTTCCTTCACTTTGGAGCTGCTTCCAGAGGGGCTTCGTGGCCAAATTCCCTCGTAAAATCCGGGTTATAGACAACGCATAAAACGCAGTATGGGAAAAACTCCCAGCGACATATAACAGTGCAGTTATTATCAGAAAACTCCCAATGGCATATTATAGTGCAGACATTATCATTAAACTCCCATTGACATAATATACCAAAGATGTCATATAGGGCATGATTGGAGGTGAGTCATGTCTAAGTACCCTTTCAAAGAACTGGATCGGCTTAAGTATCCCTCGGTGAATTTCGATGGCCGAGCGACCAAAACGCTGGGGGCGGCCCTGTGGGAGTACCTTAAGCGGCCCGAAAACGTAGTGCGGATGCACACCGCGACCGACTTGGAACGGGCGGCGGTGGAACCGCTGGCCGCCGGGCTCGTGGCGGAGTTCGGCCCGGAGATCGGTGAGGATCGAACCAAACAGATGATCGGCCGCATGGTTCGTCAGATCATGGGAGCCACCGGGTACGAACTAGAGCGCCATGGCTTGAGGATTGCCCGCAACGGCCTGTTCACGAGCGGAGCTAGGTATCGGCGGGCCGGGGAAACGAAAGGTCGCAGGACGACGAGGATCACGATGGAGCAGCGGCGGGCTTGGGCGGAGCGGATAGCGAAAAGCCCATTCACCCGATGGCTAGATCAGCAGGTTCGTGGAGAAGATGGCAGCCTCGATCTCGAAAAGCTGTACTCGGTTGCGCGTGAATACGGAATCGAAGATCGCTACGACGGACACGACCCCGGTCAGCAACGCATGAATATCGGCGTCATGCTGCGCGAGCGAGTGCCTCCCGAAGTCTACGAAGAAAACTGAGCTTGAATGCGCGGCGCTCTCGGATAACGGCATCGACGATCAGATGAACACCGATCAATCGCAATCCCCATCCGTAAAGGTCTTCAGTCGGGATGATGTGCGTGTCGCAAAGCGGCACACTGCGAAGTTTCTGGCGAGAGTAGCGGCTAATCAAAAAGCAGGCAAAACGAAATTCGTACGTCACATGGCCGTCGGCTATCTTCGGTCCCACCATGCGCGGCTTCTGGCCGCTCAGCAGGCTTACTACGCGCTGGACCGAGACGACCGGCCGACTCTCAAACAGGTCGCAGAAATCATCAAATCCGTGGATGCTTGGCAAAAGTCGAACGAACAGGTGGTGGTCACCGCAAAAATGGAAAGACAACGGCGATCTTAAACGGGCTATCTCAAATTTCGGATTTGAGCATCGCACCCGGCAATATCTCGTCGCCGATTTTCTCAAGTCGATTGCACTACTGCACCTTAACCAATATGGCACCCGCGGCGGGGTACCAGCAGCTATTGACCGTGTTTCCGAACTTCTACGCGCTGGCTATGTCTGGACTGTTGAACTGGACATTGCCAATTGCTTTCCGAGCTTCGAGGGGAAGAACCTACATCACTTCCTTCCCCTTCCGGAGAAGGTGATCGCCCACAGCATTATGGGAGATACCCTTAATGTTGTTCCTGGTGATAACCTACTTTACCACTTCGGCCCTGCAGAAGATGACCCTGGCAATCTTGTTGCCATGGGTGAGATTCTTGCAGTTGCCCGACGGGGGTTACCTCAAGGATCGGCCGCTTCTTCCATCGTTGCTGAGATGTTGATCGCGGTGCCACTGAAAACGCTTTCCGGCGTTGGGGTGGTGCCAAGCTATGCCGACAATATGCTCGTCATGGCTAAAAGCGAGGAAGAGGCGTGTTCGATGTCTTTAGCCTTGTTGAGCGCCTTTCAAGCGCACCCCGTCGGGCACCTAACGCCGACCCTCAAAAGTACATCAGGTCCCGGGCAGTGGGTTCATTTTCTTGGACATCGCTTGCGTATTGACGGGCAGGTCGTCCAGGTCGTCCCGAGCCTAAAAAATGAAGCTAAATTTGCGAAGCGTATCAAAGCTGGCCTGAAATCCGTCCGGAACACACATCTACCTGGTTATGTCCGGCGGGCTAGAGCGCGAAGACTGCAACGAGACATAAAATCATGGACTGGCAACTTTTCGCGATGCGATGGGATGAAAGAGCGGAAGAAACATTGGCTCGGAAAGCTAGACGTGGCCGTCGGAGGAATCGGTAAATGAGCGGCTCAGTGCATACAGAACGTCTAAGGGACGAAATCTCACAACTGTCTGCCCAGATGTCCGGACAGTGTTTCGGACAGTTACGGAAACTAGGGCCACGATGCTCTCGCGAGGCCTATGTATCTGAAGAGCTTAAGTCTTTTGCGGTGAAGGTTGAGATAATTCGCGACGTTTCAACTGTCTGCGGCCCTAATGATTTCGGTAAATCGCGAGTGTGACAATGGGTGGATTTGGAAGCGGATGGCGGAGAGCGAGGACAGACGTCGTCGAGGATTGCCTCGTCCTTTCCATCGCGGACCTTGTTCGACATAAAGTTATTGTCCCAGGTGCTTCAACGGACGGTGTATTGGTTTGGTCACGAGGCGGGCAACAACCTCACGCCCGGGTAAATTATGAAGCCGATCTTGTGACCGACAAACACGCCGCTATCAAATTACTATACCGCATCGATGATCGAAGCGAAAATACTCACGTATGGCTTCGCTATACGGTGCCGCAATATGGCGGTCGGCGTTGGTGGTTTTCGTGCCCATTAACGGGGGACCGAGTCGCCAAACTCTATCTACCACCCGGGCAGAGTCGCTTCGCATCTCGCCGAGCATACGGTTTAGCCTACAAATCGTCCCGAAAAAGCAGAAGCAAGAGCAAAACATTGGACGTACTTTTAAGGTACGTCGCAAAAATGCGAGAAAGAATTCGATCTGCAAAGCCTATCTAAAGAATAGACGTAGAACAAATTCAGATGGCATGAGATCGAATATCGAGCGTCCGAAGCGGATGGGCGTATGGGACTGACAGTGTGTGCAGTTAACTGCACTTGGTTGTCTGACGAGTTTTTTCTGAGAAGCTTCTGAAGACAGTACGCCGCGCTGTCCGAAGGACAGCAAAAAGGACAGTCACTTCTAGGGGGTAAAATCGCAGAAGTCGCTATCTGTCGTAACTTCTGACAGGTCTATGGTCTTATTCGGGGGACAGTAAAACGATCTCTCATAGAAAGACAGGACAGGCCTCACGCTAACATTGGCCGAACCAAGG